>LULF01000020.1_pt1 | contig 63698 bp, 63 predicted proteins | sample 728221 | NCBI WGS metagenome assembly LULF01 (sample SAMN03860296, study PRJNA289734) | marine metagenome | biome: seawater column; feature: ocean; material: water; isolation source: Red Sea water column Station 169 - depth 500m | place: Saudi Arabia: Red Sea | collected 2011-10-15 | depth 500 m | reverse complement strand
CTATTAATAAAGAGTTATTATTGAACGGGTTCCTTCTCATCTATTTTCGCTTTCCTAAGAAAGCAAAACTTTTATCTTAATATTCAATTGTCAAAGAGCACTCCAAACGCGAAAAAAACTCTTGCCAAGCATTTATCTTAGCTCAAGTCTTTTTTTCCATGTTTTGCAGTGAAAGCGATAATAAGTTTTTCAGTTTCATACGTCAATAGTTTTTTTTATCTTTTTTAAGTTTTTTTTATAAAAAAAAGGCCTCATAAAAAATGAGGCCTTTTCTAAATAAAATTAATGTAAAAACCTATTTCAATTTAGACTTTCAAAGGAAACCCTGCTTGCTCAAGTGTGCTTACAACTTTTTGCTCACATTCTTTCAAAAACTCTGCTGACATTGTTTGATTAGAGTCTTCAAAATGAGTTTTAACCGTCACAGCTTTTTGTGTTTCATTTAAAGAAAACACATCTACAATTCTCTTATCTGTTAATTGTTTAATCTTAACTTTTCTCAAAGCGGTGAGAACTTCTGCTGCAGGTTTATCTTTATCAACTAACACCGTACAATCAAAACGTGATGAAGGATATTTAGAGATTGGAGTGTATTTAATTTTTGTCTTCAATTCTCTTTGATAAAAGTCGGTAAAATCAATCACTGCAAAAGAGAAAAATCCCTTTGCTTTAAATTGACGAAGAACCAACGGATGAGCTGAAGCAATAGCTCCATTAAACTTCCCCATAATTCTTACGTTAAGAAATTCATGCGGATGAGATCCAAACCATTCCTTACTAACAATATCATTGGAAAACTTACCAGTCTCATTCGCTAAATCGTAAGATATATTTAAATAATCCAATAAAGCTTCAACTTTATTAATAAGCGAAATAAAAGGAGTCTCTTTTTTATTAAACATTCCAATTAAAACTTGATGCCTCTCTGTCGAAAAGCTTTTTGAGTCTGCTAAGTAACTTCTTCCCACCTCAAAAAAGTTAAAAGACTCAAAGTTTTTAGCATTGATGGCCATGGTATTTAAAGCATGCGGAATAAGTGAAGGACGCATACGATCAGCTTCTTTTGAAAGAGCATTTACCAACACTAAGTCTTCATTTAAGTTTGGCCACTTTGCCTTTTCTAAAAGTTTTTTACCAATCAATGGATAAGTCATGACTTCTAATGACTGCCCATGCATCAACATAAAATCCTGAATTTTTCGCACTAAGTTTTTTGCTGAACTTAGACGAGTTGTTTGGATATCTGTTTGAGGACTTAAAGGTGTAATATTGTCATAACCAATAACTCTTCCCACCTCCTCAATTAGACAAGCTTCATATTCAATATCCTTAGTCGTTCTAAAGCTTGGAAGAGTCACCTTAAGTTGTCCCGACTTATTCTCAACTTTAAACTCTAAAGACTCAAAAATATTTATAAGTTTTTCAGCACTAACTTCATGACCTAAGACACCACAAATTTTTTCAACTGAAGTTTCAATAATTTTTGGTTCAAAAGATGACAAGTCTTCACCATCATATTCAGCCTTCCCTACCACTGTTGCATTTGGACAAGCTTTTTTAAGTAGCTCAAGGGTCCTAAGTAAAGTTTGATAACACTGCCTTGAATCTAAGCTTTTTTCATATCTTTGAGAAGAATCAGTTCTTAACCCTAAGCGAGTTGATGTTTTTCTAACTTCTTCGGCTTGCCAATTAGCTACTTCAATAAAAACTTTTGTCGTTTTTTCGGTCACACCTGAATTAAGCCCTCCCATGATTCCGGCCAGGACAAGAGGTTTTTCACTATCACAAATAACTGTATCACTAGCTAAAAGTTTTCTTTCTATCTCATCTAAAGTCGTAAAACTAGTTTCTTGTCCAACTTGCTTAATATGAATCGTATTATCTTGAATCGTTTCCCGATCAAAAATATGTAAAGGAATTCCAAGTTCTAGCATCACATAATTTGAAATATCGACCACATTATTAATGGACCTAAGCCCACAAGCCTCAAGCCTCTCTTTCATCCACTGAGGTGAAGAAGCAACTGTAATATTATCAACCGAAAGTCCATAGTAGGCTTTACAAGAAGAATCTTTTTCCACTTTAGGTTTAATCGGAGACTCCTCAGAAGAAAAATAACTTTCAAGCTCATTTTTCCATTTTTCATCAAAAGGACGCTGAAGTTTTTCCCCATAGGCTGCTGCAAACTCTCGCGCAATTCCATAATGTCCCCAAAGGTCTGGTCTATGTGTTAAAGATTTATTATCAACATCAAGAATTGTATCCGCCCTGACACCTAAATAACTCATCAAACTTTGTCCAATAGGAGCATCTTCAACAAGCTCCATTATTCCTTTACTTCCCTCACCAATGCCCAGCTCAGTTTCTGAACATAGCATTCCTTCAGAAAGGAATCCGCGAATCTTTTTCGGCTCTAAAGTGAGACCATTAGGTAAAGTTACCCCCAAAGGTGCATAAGCAACTTTTAGTCCCTCTTTCACATTAGGAGCACCACACACGACCTCTTTTGTCTCTTTATCACCAAAGTCGAAGGTAACCAAATTAAGTTTATCAGCTTCTGGGTGCTTTCTAATTGATATAATCTGCGCAACCTTAATAAGTTTAAGATGAGCATAAGTTTGGGTTACCCCTTCCACCTCTGCCGTCGTCATAGTAAATGAGTTTGCTAAGTCATCAGCATCAATTTCAGGAAGTTTTACAAAGTCACTGACCCAATTTAATGATATATTCACGTTATAACCCTTTTAGTAAGCTTTAAATTGTTTATTAAATCTCAAATCACCCGAGTGAAGATGACGAATATCTTCAATCATATATTTCACCATTACCAATCGATCTAGTCCAAGGCCAAAAGCAAAGCCGTTATACTCTTCAGGGTCAATCCCCCCAGCCTTTAAAACATTTGGGTGAACCATGCCACATGGTAATAGCTCTAGCCATCCGCTGTGTTTAGACTCTCCTTTTGCTGGCTTCTTCCATCTGATATCAAGTTCAAAACCTGGCTCTACAAAAGGAAAATATCCAGGACGTAATCTTACCTCCATATCTTTTTTGAAAATCTCTTTTAAAAGAGTCTTCATAAAATAGATCAGATTTCCCACAGTAATATCCTTTCCAACCATCATCCCTTCAAGTTGATGAAAACACATTTCATGAGTTGCATCTGTCCTTTCAGAACGAAACACTTTTCCTGGGCCAACAAATTTAAAAGGAGGTTTACGACTCTCCATCCCTCTAACCTGAATGGTCGATGTATGGGTTCGAAGTAAATGCTTCATATCTTGAAACCAAAAAGTATCTTGCATATCTCTAGCAGGATGTGTATCTGGAATATTTAAAGCTTCAAAATTATGAAACTCATCTTCTATATGAGGACCATCAAGCACATCAAATCCCATAGAAATAAAAATATCTTCAATTTCTCTTTGAATACTTGTCACAGGATGTAATCCCGCAGCTTGTAAGCCCTGTTCTAAATTTTTATTAGTCAAAGAAAAGTCAATTTTTTCTTTTTCTAGTTTCTGATTAACTTCATCGAGTTCAATTTTTTGAATTTTTTCTTGAACAATTTTTTCAATATTTTGCTTAATTTGATTTGACTTAGGTCCAATGGTTTTCCGCTCTTCTGGGGTGGCATTTTTTAAAGACTTTAAAATCTCCGCCAAAGTTCCTTTCTTACCAATAACAGAAGATTTTAAGGCCAATACATCTGCTTGTTTATCTAGATTTGCAATCTTAGACTGAAAATCCTGAAAGATTTCATCCATTTTTTGTAACATTTTTCTTCCTCATGAGTTAATGACAAGACGTAGCGTAACAAAAAGATTCTATTTAGAAAAGATAGTTAGGCAAGAATATAAAGCTTACAGCTCATTTTCTATGTTTATTAAAAAAATCAATTTTTTCTTGGTCTTGATAGTCGGGATAGGTCCATGGAACCTTATGATAAGACTTATTCTGGTAAAAATACACAAGCTCTGCATAAACTCCATGCTCAAGATAAATTCTATGAGAATAAGGTTTTCCTGTGGCCAAAACAACTTGCTCTTTGGCCACATACCCCACATCAATATTAAGACAACGCTTTGCTAAGCAAGCCGTTTGATTTTCCTGTTCAGTTGCCCAAAGCTTATAATGAACCAATCGATTTCGAGGTGACCATTTTGTAGAACAAAAAATAACTCTTTTTAATGATGTTCCCATTTCTTTTGAATAATACTCTATAAGAGGATTAAAATTAGGAAAAAAATTTGTATAAGAAGAAAACTGTGAGTCAACAAGCTTTTTAATATCCTTCTCATTCACTTTTTGCGTATTATAAAGAATACTAAAAAAATATTTTACATCCGTTGGTGTGCCAAGTTTACTCATTTAAACTTTCTAGCTCGCTATAAAACTCCAATAATTCTTTTTGACTAACTAAAGCTGTTCCTTTTTTTCCTACCACTACGCCTGAGGCACAGTTTCCGATCCAAGCTGCTTCTTCCAAGGTCGCTCCAGCAGTCAAAGCCGCAACGATTGCACTAATGGCCGTATCCCCAGCCCCCGAAACATCAAAGACCTCTCTCGCAACAGTTGGAATTTTTTTCATTTTACCACCATCTACTTTTGTATCAGTGATGGCCATTCCTTCAGCTCCTAAAGTAATAATAAGCTTTTCGAGTTCAAGTTTCTCAATAAGAATATTAGAAATAATCTGAATATCCTTTTCTGGGTAACCTAAAGCTCGTACCATAAGCTCACTTTCTATTCGATTAGGTTTTAATAAGTTCACTCCTTTATATAAATACGGAGCAGTAGTTCGAGCAGGATCAGCTGCTACAAACTTATCATTTTCCTTAGACAGATTTAAAATTTCACGTGTAAAGCGAGGACACAGCATCCCCTTTCCATAATCTTCAAGAATCAAAGCACTATGATCATTGATAAACTCACCTACACGATGCAATACACGTTCTAAGGTTTTTTCGCTAAGATCATCTTTCGTTTCATAATCAACTCGACAAATTTGTTGAGTATCAGTAACAATTCTTTCCTTAAAAGTCGTCATTCTCTCCTTACATCTGACGACTCCCCAAGTACTTAATTGATGTTCTTCTAAAAGATCTTCTAAAATATTCCCATTTGGATCACTTCCGATGACACCACAAATAGTAGAGTTTACATTTAAACTTTGCAAATTGTCTGAGACATTAGCTGCAAGCCCTAACTTATTCCACTCTTCATAAACTTCTACAATTGGAACAGGAGCTTCTGGAGAAATCCGACTGACATCGCCTTTTGTATATTTATCGACACCTATATCTCCAATAACTAATATAGGCTTTAAAGTTTCAAATTTTTTTATTATTTCATTAAATCGACTTTGAGCTAGCATAAAAATCCTTTTATCTAAATTTATACTGAACTTATAGAATTGACAAAAATTAAAGAAATTTCTCTTGGTTTTTTTGATAGTATTGAGTAATTTTGGCGACCACCTCAGAAATACTTAAGCTAGTCGTATCTAGCTCAATTGCATCTTCGGCTTGTTTTAGAGGAGCCTCTTTACGTTTTCTATCCATTTGATCCCTCTCTTCTATATCAGCTAAGATGTCATCGACAGAGATACTAAGAGAAGGTTCCTTTTCTTTTAATTGTAAAAAACGACGCTCAGCTCTAATTCGAGGGTCTGCGCTTAAAAAAAACTTTAAAGCTGCATGAGGAAAAATAACAGTACCAATATCACGCCCTTCCAAAATGGCAGGTCTTTGAGCTGCTATTTTTCTTTGGAGATTCTTTAAAAACTGTCTGACACTTGGCACTTGTGAATATTTTGAAGCAAGATCAGAAACATAATGCTCTCTAATGGCTTCGGTTAAATTTTTCCCATCAATTTCTATTAAACACTCTTCAGACTTCGCATATTGAAAGTCTAATTTTGTCAGTTGATCCTTAATCTTATCTTCTTCTTTCGGTGATATTTTTTGATGATGAAGATATAAAGCAATCCCGCGAAACATGGCCCCTGTATCCATATAAACCAAGTTATTCTGCTTAGCCACTAATTTGGCCACTGTTGATTTACCACTTCCACTTGGACCATCTATTGCTATAACCTTTGAAAAATTACTCATTTAAAATTTGCCCTAAAATTATTTGATATTCATCTTTTAAAACTAAAGACTGATATTTTGAACGATTTCTCACAAAGAGTAAAATGGGATTTATCCTTTCATAAATATCATAGCTTCTTTTCTTTAAGTGAATTCCATTACTCCACTCGGGATAATCTCCACATTGACTAGCCTGAGTTTCAATTAATAAAGAAAACATAAGATCATAATTTAAGCTGAAGCTAGGATTAAGACTTACATATTTTTTAAATAAAGAGATTTCTCTTTTAGGCATCCAAATATTTTGATTTTTTTTGGCCTTTTGAATTGACGTTACTAAGTTCTGTCGCCTGTCTAAGAGTTCAACAAACTCCATATTTACAATTTCTAACTCAGATCTTAAATGGTTTACAACGTCAGTTTCACTCATTAAATTTTTTGAGAAATATATTTATAGGCTTTGCGAACCTTATCCAAATATTTATTTTTTTGCCCAACTGGCAGCTTTCTTCTAAGCCGTCCTCTCGTCCAACCTGGTCCCATATTATAAGCCACTGTCGCATATTTATGACTTTTAAATGACTGGAGCAGTTTTTTCAAATAAATCACTCCCAATTCAATATTAGCTAGCTTAAGAATATGAGTTTTTCTGGCCCCTGCATTCACTTTATATGGAAAATATTCGTCAATATTAAATGTGTCCTGCTCTACTAACAACTTATTACCAGAAGATTTATAAACACGATAAATAAACTTTCTGGTATCAGGCATAATTTGCATCAAGCCCCTTGCTCCGGCCCAACTTTTAGCTGAGTAATCAAAATGACTTTCAGTCCACATCACAGAAAGTACCCATATGGGGTCGACCTGATGTTGTTCAGAAATAAGCAGAACAGCTCTTAAATATTTTTTTGCTCGTTTTGCAAGATAAGTAGGAAGATTAGTTAAAATCTTTTTTTCGGCTTCTAACTTAGAGTGAGTATCAAAAAATGTTAAATTTTTTAAATAAAAACCTAGCTCTGTCTCTTCATAAGAATAGCTCATCGTTTTCTCAACCATTTCGCTAACGTCAACTTGCTCCTGCTCATTAAGTAAAGATGGATTTTTTAAAGCTGTTTGAAAAAATTGAGCTCCATTTAAATCCTTAAGGAGTCCAAAAGAGGGTAAAAAAGTTAATAATAATATCCCAATGAGGATGAATAAAACAATGAGCTTTAATTCAAGCGCATACTCTTGGCAAAAGCCTTTAATAGAACGCATATCGAACATTAACACTACGTTCTCTTTTCTTCTTGATCTTTCCATGGGCATGACTTCTAGCTTAGTTTTTCCATAAAAGTAAATAAAATTATTGTAATTAAGTTAAAAATTACAGATCATACTCACAAAAAAAGATTAAAAACGAGGATTACACAATGAGTCATGACACATTTTACAATCATCTAAGAGACGAAGACTCAATTTATCTAAAAAATCGTGCCAAGGACCCCATACAATGGTTCCCTTATTCTCCTATTGCTTTACAAAAGGCTAAAGAAGAAAATAAACCTATTTTTCTATCAATTGGACATAATTCTTGTCATTGGTGCCAGACCATGAATGAAGAATCTTTTAAAGATAAGTCTATTGCACATGCAATTAATCAAAACTTTATCGCAATCAAAGTTGATAAAGAAGAATTCCCTGACATTGACCAATACTTTCAATTGGCAGGACAAGTTATGAGTGGAAAAGGAGGATGGCCACTTAATATTTTTCTCACTCCTCAAATGAAACCCTATTTTATTGGAACATACTTTCCCCCTATTCAAGCAGAAAACTCACCCAGCTTCTTTGAGGTCATTTCTAATTTAAGTAAAGCCTATAAAGAAGACTTTGAGACAGTAACGAAAAATGCAAACCAAGTTGTTGAGACCCTAAAACTTCCTCCTATTGTTGAAAATAAAGTTCAATTTGAAGGACATTTCCCTGGGCCATCGGCTATACTTAATGCTTTAAAAAATTATCAGGATGAAGAGGCCGGTGGATATGGTGGAGTTCCTAAGTTCCCCCACTACTCATTTTATGAATGGGCCATTGAGCAAATGCTTGAAGGAGTCGTTTCAACTGAATACGGTACCCATATTATAAAATCTGTAGAGTCTATGCTTATGGGCGGTCTGTATGATCATGTTAAAGGTGGAGTTCACCGCCATTGTACAGATCAAAATTGGACTAGGCCTCAGTTTGAAAAAATGCTTTATGACCAAGCAGGCCTTTTACGACTCTTGGCCAAAATGAGTCTTATTTACCCCTCTCCGCTCATATTAGATGGTATCATTCAAACAATAGATTTTATAAATACAGAAATGTTATCAGATGAAGGTTATTTCTTTTCTTCACAAAACTCTCAATCAGAGGGAATTGAAGGACTTTATTTTACTTTTACCCAAGACGAGTTCTTAGATTCTTTGGCCCAATTTGACGAATCCTTACTTGACGACCAGGAACAACTTATAAAATGGTTTAATATCACTGAAGAAGGCGAACTTGGAAATAACCTCAATGTTATTCAGCTTAACCCTAAGTTCAAAGAAGAATTTTATTCCCCTACAGGATGGGAAAAGGTGCGGAAAGTAAGACAGGCATTACTGGAAGCTCGAAAGATGCGTTTCCCACCAACAACTGATAGTAAAGGCGTTGCAGCTTGGAATTTCTCGCTGTTATCCTCCCTACTAGACGTTATACAATACTGTAAAATTAATGCTATTACTGATGCTGCAAATGATTTATTTTCAAAAGTTAATCATAAAATTCAAAAAACTTTTCTGCAAATAAATGAAGATGGTGTGACGAACATTATCACAACGACAACAAGAAATAGACAAATCCCACTTTTTGAAGATTATACTTTTTATGCCGACTACTGCTTTCGTGCTTATGAAATCTTAGGAAATCCAGACTTTCTAGAAAATGCCCAAAACACGATCAAATATATTTTCAAAGCTTTTTTCCAAAATAACGCATTTTTCACAAGGGCCACTGATTATTCTGATTCAGAAGAATTTTATAATATTCACACTCCTATTTTTGACCACTCCTATCGCTGTGCCCTTGCCACTCTTATTATTAACCTTAGAAAATGGCGAACAGTTTTTAAAGATGATCAAGAATATTTAAATCAAATGGACTCGATAATCGAAAACCTAACCCATCTAAGCTTGCAAAACCCTCTTGCTTTTGGAGAAACATTACGAGCTCTCACCTATCCTGATATGGCATACCGAAAGATTAAAGTTCCATATAAATGGCTCAAAGAAAAGACCTTTCACCCTTTCTTTCAAAATTTTTCTAGCCGGTTTGCCCTTTATTACCACCAAGATGACGATGATAGCTGGGAAATCTCAACTCTTGAGGAAGTTGAATTACAAGGAAGAGGTCTGGAAGAGTTTGCACAAGTTTTCAAAAGACCACAAGAGGATCAAGCATAAATGTCTCATCTTTACTTAGAAGACGTAAAAATTTTAGACTTTACAACTAGACTACCCGGCCCCTTGTCTTCCTATCTCCTTCAGCAGTTCGGAGCAGAGGTAACAAAAGTTGAAAATACAGATACTGATTGCGACTCATTTTTAGAAACACCTAAACAAACATCATATTTTAAACTCTGGTACAATCAAATTAACACGAATAAACAAATAAAAAAAATAAGCTTTCAATCTGACTATCAAGAAATTGTAAAACTCATAAAAAGACATGATATTATCCTTGCACCTGACAATAGCTATTATAGAAAAACTTTAGATAAACAACAGGCAAAGGTTTATTTATGGCTTTCTGGAGGAAAAGATCAATTCAAATATATGCACGATCTCAATGCTTTAAGCTTTACCAAGAGTTTCAAACTCCATCTTCAGGATACAGAATCCCCTCCTTATTTACCCATAGCTGGCATAAGCTTTGCTCAAACGATAGCTACGACAGCCGTGGCCATGCTTAGAAAAGCCGAAAAGACTCAAACATCTCTTTCTCAAGAGCTTTATCTCAAAGATAATACTGAGAATATTTTTGACTCTCTTCCCATGTCTTCTCAGCAAAATACTCAACGTTTTTTGCATAATGGTGCTTATCCCTGTTATTCTATTTATGAAAGTAAGGATGAGTCCTACTTATGTCTAGCTGCAGTAGAAGAACACTTTTGGAAAAACTTATGCTCTGTTTTTTCTCTAAAGCTCTTGCCTTCTGATCGCTTTGACCAAAGTGGGGAAACTACGAATTTGCTAAAAAAAACATTTGCTAACTACACTGCAAATGAGATAAGGACAAAAATACATGGCATTCATACATGTCTTACAATAGTAAAAAACTAAAGGATTATTTATGACAAAACAAGTTATTGGTTTTCATTACACTCTAAAAGATAAAGATGGAAATGTAATTGATTCATCTGAAAATGCAACTCCTCTACTTTTCTTAGAAGGAAGTGGACAGATTATTCCTGGACTAGAGAAAGAAATTACTTCACTTAATGTTGGGGATAAAAAAAATGTTGAAGTCAAAGCTGCTGATGCCTATGGAGATGTCATTCAAGATTTACAAATAACAGTGCAAAAATCTCAATTCCCAGATGGTAAAGAAATTGCTGTTGGTGATCAGTTCCAAGTCAACAACGAGCCAAATGCACCTATTTTCACAGTTGTAGGTATTGAAGATGAGAATGTTCATATTGATGGAAATCATCCAATGGCAGGACATGATTTGTTTTTTGACATTGAAATCACTGAAAAACGAAGTGCAACAGAGGAAGAATTGGCACATGGTCATGCTCACGGAGCTGGCGGTCACCAACACTAAAAAAAGAAATGAGCACAAAAAACTTTAAGTGATTTTTTTTGTGCTCAGCTCTACCTGGCCTTTATCTAATTTTAGCAAGTCTTTATAGGGATCATTTTCTATTAGTAAGTGGCCATCGAGATCACAGAAGTCACAAAGCTGAGCCAAATAAAAAGCCTCTGAGATACCCAGACTTGACTCTATCATACAACCGATCATTGTTTTTAAATGATACTTTCTAGCTTCTTCTAACATAGATTTAGCCTTTAATAGGCCACCTGACTTCATAAGTTTAATATTTACACCATGAAACATTTTTCTTATCTCGTTCGCATCAAATTGATCGGTAACAGACTCATCTGCGATTAGCAAAAACTTTGAATTTGGTCTTAACTGCAAATACAAATCCCTGCGCTCTGCTGGAAAAGGCTGCTCAATAAACTCAATATTTAAATGACTAATTTCTTTTTCAAAAAACAAATAATCGTCTAGAGAATTAAAGCCTTCGTTGGCATCAATTCGCAATAAAGCATTCGTATTGGCTGCAATCTCATTTAAAAATTCAATTGAATGATGATTTTCTATTTTTACTTTATAGGCATAGAAGTGGGGATTCAAACTCAAATATTGTTTTATATTATCTTTATCCATAATAGGTATAGAGAAAGAAGTTTTGACTTTCATTAATTCTTTTAACTTTAAGGCTTTGGCCAGTTGTCCCTTGGACTCTTGCTTAAGCTTTAAATTTCGAACTCCACAAAGAAAAGCTTGGCTCCAAGATTTATCAATTTGGTCAGGATGAGAAATAAAATCATTGAACTCATTTAAAATTCTTTCTGGAGTTTCATTGTATCTAATGTTTGGAGCTATTTCTGAAAAATACAATCCATCTGATAAAATAAAGTTTCTCTTAGTAACACTCTCATTACGAGAGATTTTCCATTTCGTTTTAAGTTTTAAATCAATAGGACGAATACTGTAAGTCATAACAGCATTATACTAAAAAAATCGTCAGACTTAACAAAGTCTTCAGGAGAAACTCCTAACTCTCCACGAGGAGTTTTTCCCTTAAAATAAGCATCCCAAAGCTTTGGATTAACTCGATATTCCATTCTTTTTGGTGCTAAACTTTTAAAGTCTAGAAGTTCATTCAAATATTTATAAACAAGCTCACTGCAATAAACTTCTTCTGTATTATTCGAATAATTATTCCAGCGAAATTGAGTATCATAAAACATCTTTTCGTATTTTGAACTTAATGTAATAAATTTCTGACGATGCCAATCATTAATAAGTAGACTTCTTCTAACTAATATTTTGGTCTTCATGTCTTTTGTTCGATTCAAAAAATCCATAATCGGAGTAAGACGAACCTCTCCTATTGCCTCTAAAACAAATTTTTGTTTCCCCTTTTCAACCAATACTCCTATATGAGCATATTTAGAATTCTCCTCTAATTTAATTAAAGAGCAGACCCAGCAATCTAAAGGCTGTAGGAGAACATCTCCAGTTTTTAAGTCTTTAATACTTGCAATAGCTGATAAGCTAAAACACAAAGATATGACAATAATTTGAGGCAACAATCTCATTATTTGGCTCCAATTTTTCAGTATTTGGCCATATTTTCTAACTTTTGACAAGTATCTTAATTAACTCCTTTATAATTAAATAGATAGCAGAATTTAACCGATAATGAGCTTATATGAACAGACAAATAACATTCTTATTTTTCTTACTGGGAAGTTTTATTTGGGCCTTCACCTCATCTGCCAAAGAATGCCAAGATGGTCATAGATATGACAGTAATCTCAATAGATGTGTTTTAGATGAAAAAACGGTTTCAACCAAATCCAGTTCTTTGGATTGCGCACAACAAGAAGGTGATGCTTTCAAAAAGTGTTTTAACAATAATGTAGACCAACAAATAAATGAATCTCAAAAAAATGATAATCTTAAAAGTAGCTCTAAGCCAAAGGAAGATATCGAAGTACCTGCCGTTGCCACCTTAGCTTCAGGATACGTTCTTCTCAATAAACAAGAAACACTTGGAGAATGTAGTTCATTATCAACCTGGCTGATGCTTGGGGGTGGAGTAAGTTCTCTTTTGGGGGAATTTATGGCCCAAAGGAGCTATAAAAAGAAAGTAGATGGTCTGGCCAAAAAATATCAAGAGAGAATGCAAGAAAAGCCTTTATCTGATAGCGAAGTTGTTGCCGCCATAAATGAGAATCAAAAAATTGCTTTTGATTTTCAAATAACGCAAGAAAAGGCGCGACAAAAAGCTCACAAGACAAGAAAAAATGTCTATACTCTTGCCTTTGGACTGTATACAGCATCTTCTGTCGCTGCTATTTATGAAGGCTTAACCTCATCAACTGATAGTTGTAGCTTCTCTAGTCTTGAAAATCATAAGAAAGAATATTATGTTTTTAACTCTCCTTTATTTGCTCCCTATTCATATCTCAAAAAGATAACAAAAGCAGAACTCTTAGAAATCGTCTACAGAGAACTTTCAAATCTCATTATATCTCCTGCTTATGCCACGACACAGGATACAAATTCAAATGAAGGCTTAATGAGCACGGTAAAAAATAAACTTGGTAGTGCTATTAAGACAACGAACAAAACTATCGCCAAAGCCGTTCAAAATCCTTATGTAAGAGCAGGTGTGTCTGGTGTTTTAGCACTTCATAGTAAAAAAGTTGCAGACAAGGCCAATGACCATGCAAAAGCATCAAAAGAGAGAATCAAATTACTTGAAAAACTTCGTGATGATTTTTTAGCGACAGGAGGCGCTGGCTTTAGCTATTGTACAAAAGAAGACAGAGCTTCCCTAGAAAAGCCTAATTGCTACTGTTATTTAGAAGATGGTACAAAAAATCCTGCTCGAATAAAGTCAGATATATGTAAATCTTTATTTGCAAATGCGAACAGTTTAAATCCGACCGAGTATGCAGTGGACCATGGTGAAAATTCCAATACTGAAATTGGATGTTTTACCAAGTCAAAACAGTTTGATGAAAACTGTTCATGTAAACAAAGAAAAACTAAGTCTGGTTCTGATGATTGTTTACGTATTAACGGAAAGCTTAAAATGGGCTCACTTGGATCAGTAAATGGACTCAAAGATATGATGAAAGACACGGTGAAGTTCACTCAAGGAAATATTTCAGCAGGAGAACTAAATAATGGCAACACAGAGCAACTTGCTTTAAGATTAAATCAAGCTAAAGAAAATTTAGCTAAACAAAAAAAATATCAAGCTCAGTTAAAAAAGGTCAAAGGTCTAGAAAATCAAATTAAAAAAGGTTTCAACAACTCCTTTAGTAAAGCAATTAAATCTGGAAAAGTTTCAAATCCATTTAGTAATGGCTTAAATACTCCTTCTGCTCAATCAAATACTCCCAAAGACCTACTCAAGGATATGGAAGAAACCATCAAACGCTCTAATCAAAGCTTAAGAAAAGGCAATAAATTAATTAGTCATTCAAAAACGAACTCTTTAGAGGAGTATGACTTTAACGACTCAAATAACCAAACAGGAGTCAAAATAGAAGATATTGACAAAGTCATGGATAAAAGTTTTGCTTATAATGATATTAATGAAAATGAAGAAAATAATATTTTTAAAATTATTACAAACCGCTATCAAAGAACAGCTTTAAAAAGATTATTTGCTTCTCCAAAAGAATCTCAAGGAAATTAAATGAACTCCCCTTCTTTTCATCTTCTTACTGGGCGAATTAATCCTAAAGATCATTTACAACAATACAAAGATACCTCACATTTTTTAGAAGCCAAAACCTTAGAAAATTTTTTAAAACTGCAAGTGGCTGCAAAGACTGAAATAAACGCTCAATTAGAAATCATTAGCTCATACCGAGACTTTTCTCGTCAAGAAAGTATTTGGAATCGAAAGGTCAGCGGAGAGCTTAAAATTCTTGATGATAATGAGCGTGTCATTAATCCTAAAAACTATTCCCAAAAAGAACTCATCACAAAAATTGCGCGTTTTTCAGCAATTCCAGGCGCAAGTAGACATCACTGGGGCACGGACATCGACATTTATGATGCTTCTCAAATCAAAAAAGAAGAAGTGAAACTCATTCATTCTGAATGTGTTGATAATGGGCCATGTGCCAAGCTTCATGAATGGCTCGATCAAAAAATTAATAACGATGAAAGTTTTGGGTTTTATCGTCCTTATGCAAAAGATTTAAATGGTGTCGCTGTAGAAAGATGGCATTTAAGCTATGCTGAGACTGCACAAAATTACTTCTCAAACTACACCTTGGAACTTTTCATTGAAAATCTCAAACAAAGTAATACATTATTAAAGCAACCTCTCATCAAAAATGCTCAAAGCTACTTTAATAAATTTGTCACAAATATTTCTTTTCCCTAGGTCAAAATGTCACTGCTCAAAAAAAATCTTACATAAAAGATAAAAGTGGTTTCTTTTTGCACCCCTAAAAAAAGAACTTAAACATTTTTTTTCAATAACTTATATCGGTTCATTTTGTCCCCTTCTCTGAAGTTTCTAAGTAAGTTTTTTTTTCTATTTTTATGTAAATGAAATTGATAAAAACAAAAAAGAACGTCAAAAGGGGAAAACAATGAAAAAAAATATGATTGTATTAAGCCTTCTATTTAGCATTATAGCATTAGATGCATTTGCCAAAAGAGATAGAAGAGGCAGCACTAATGATCGAAATAGTACTGCTAGAAACGAGCGCCATCAAAGAGCTGAGAGAAATAGAACTCCAAGGCCTAGTCGAGATAGAACAGTAAATCGTCCGCACAGACCTGATCGTGATAGAACGGTAAATCGTACGCACAGACCTGATCGTGATAGAACGGTAAATCGTCCACACAGACCTGATCGTGATAGAACGGTAAATCGTCCGCACAGACCTGATCGTGATAGAACGATAAATCGCCCACATAGACCACACCGAGACAGAACAATTGATAGATCACGAAGACATAGGCCAAATAGAACTCATTATGGGACAAGAAGATATCATAATCCTCCGAGATATGTGCATAGACCTTACTCAAGAAGATATGTTCATCGTCCAATGACAAGAAGATATCACCATACCAGAAGGTACAGCCCAAACCAGTATTATAGATATTTTAGAACCAACTATAGCAGTTATATTTATCTCCATTGGTTACTTTTTCCATCTACAAGAGTCAATGGTTACTACGTTGTTGATAATTACCCGTACTATATTCATAATGGATACAGATATAGATACTCTCATTATGATACCTGTAATTATCAACTCATTGATAAATATACACATACTGTTGAAAGAACGTTTTGGGGACAGATATGTTCAATTGGATATGACCAATGCGCTAATGTAAGAGATAGAAGAAACGAACGTGAATGGGACAATAGATACTTTTGTGCGGAAACCTACAGAGATAGAAACTATAATTTTAATCGTCCTACCTATGATGATTACTATGACGACTGTATTGATTATGACTTTGATACAGGAGTATGTTACGATTACTAACCTTCTCCCCAAGTGAAGTTAGTTTAAGGCCCAATTTTTGGGCCTTTCTATTTTACTCCAATAGCAATTAACCAATCATCGGGAGGATTGACTAACTTTCTTTTTTCTAAATCCATAAACCCTATAGTAAAAACAGCATCAGAGGCAATATTTTCATTCTCTTTGAGTATAACTTGCTTGACTCTGCCTATTTTTCCTTTTTGCTCAACTGTTTCTGATTTTATTGTTATAGTTTCTCGATTTAAAATCTCACTCTTAAAACGACAATTGACATCTAAAATAACCGGACCTTTTTTTTCCTGAATAATCTTATCAATTCCATATCCATTTTTAGTAATGAAGTCCCATCTAGCTTGTTCATAAAGTTCAAGATATTTTGCATTATTAACATGTCCAAATGAATCTAAATGATGTTCTAGAATTTGAATTTTATATTCAAAGTTTTTATGCGTCATATATACTCTCCTCATTTCCTAAGAGTATATTTTAAAGAGTCAGTAAGATCAACTTTCTATTCTTCTTCTACTTTTTCAAGACTTCCTGCTGCATTAACAGCTGTATATCTTTCAGAAATAATTTCGAATAGTTTTACTTTTTTTGGATGAAGCTCTTTTTCAACCTCAGAAGCTATCTTTCGTGAACGTGGTTTTTTTCCAAAAGCAGCAAAAGGATTATCTGTTTTCTTGCTCTTTCTTAATTTTCCACCTCGAGCAAAAGAGCCAGATGAACCTGAAACATATCTTCCCTGCACTTTTTTACCTAAACGACTATTTGAAGCCTGAGGTTTTCCCTCTCGCCCACCTGCCGGAGCCGTTGCAGCACTTCCACCTCCGCCTCCTGCGCCACCTCCAGATCCTCCCCCAGATCCTCCACCTGCAGCTGAAACTTTAGCTGGTGCAACTTGATTAAATTCTTTATTATTGAGCTTCCCATCAGAATCATCCGCAAGAATATTACTTAAATCATCCTGAGCAGAATTTGTCTTGGCAATTGAATTATTATCATCTCCAAACCTTCCCAAGTCTTTTCCATCTCCAAGCTCAACTTCTTGTCCTCCTTGGGGTTGAGTTCCACTAAAAGAAAAGTCTACTCCTCCGTTTCTGCCAAATCGCCCTCCTCCAGCGCCTGCTCCTTTACAGCTAGGTATTGTGGGATTGGCCTTACAAAAAGCGACACCAGGCTTAAACTGATTCCCTGGTTGATTAAAGTCTGCATCTTTTAAAGCTGTTTCAACCTTACCAACAAGCTTTTCTCTTTTCTTATATGTTCCTGCTATAATGGCATGAACGACCGCCTTAGATAAAGCCTGAAAGCCCGTATCCAGCATAATTCTTTTCGCCCCTTGGTTCGCAAAAAGTTCTTCTTTTAAAACTGCGTTTCTATCTGCCATATAAACGATAGAACAAATCGCAGCTGAAGGAAGGTCGTAATGACCGCTATTGCCTCCTAAACACCATTTTTCTGAAACAACACTTGGAGTTGGATATGTTGCCATATTTCCAAACATTGCAATGGCCTTAGTTCCCTGTAAAACACTATTGGTTGTTTCTAAGTTTGCTTTATTTTTATATTGTTTCCTTTGTGCCTTAAGGGCCGCAGTCTGGGAGTCAACTCCTCCTTTCATTGAATCTTTAACCATATCTCCTTGAATATCAGAATTTTGATAAGTCTCTACCGCATTCCCTATAAGAGGTCCGGCCATATCCGCGCCTAAAAAAGCTGCATTATAAAAATATGCTGCCTTCACGCATGCACCGTAATCAACCGCATAAACCATAGAACCAGGTGCCTTTAATACGCATTTAATTTTTGAATCTATCGATTGATAACTTGTTTCTGAGTCTTCAATATCCTTTGCATCAACCTCTCTGGCCAAAAGATTTAATCCCACACAACCGGCTGCGACTTGTGTATAATTAGGTTCACTTCCATAACAGGCTTTAAGAGTTTCATAAGCTTGATTACATTCCGGATCTATTTCTTGCTCTCCAGCACTACCGTTAAGATCACTCCCAATCAACTCTGTTCTTTGCTTTATGCATTCACGTACTGCATAAGCGCTATTTCTCCCTTCTGCTTCTTCACATTGCTCTCTAATTCTTGAAGAAATATAGTCTGCTCTATCAATTGCAAGGTCCACTTGTGCCATCCCCGCAGAACCAACAGGTCTAATACATTTATCTTTTCCAAACTTATTTTTTGTCGTAATTAATCGAAGAGCTTCACTACAATGGGCCTCTCGCTCTGGATTAAAGCGTGAAGCTGACAACATATCTAAACAAAATTTTACTTGTTTATTACGATTGAGTTTGAGCTTGCTTCGAATATCAGTGAAGGCCCTTCCGCCTGAACCAAAAAATTCTTGGCACTGCTGAGAGGTGATATACATTTTTTCAGATAACTCTCCCGATGCACCATATTCACCAATATTTTCATTCAAATAGTTTAGACTTGCTGCTTGAGCAGCCAAACCTCTTCCCTCTTTTTCTCCTGCAAAAACCTCCATGCAATTTAAAGCTTGGAAATCAACTAAACTAGCAATTTGAGAGTTATTGTTAATTTTTTTTACTTCAGACTCAACATCTGTAATCTGTCTTCCTTGGGCCATCATTAACTCTGCTTGTTGATGACAATAGCCTCCAGACTCAGAACAAGATTGAACTGCTTGTTCTTTACATCGATCAGCATCTTCCTGAGTTTTTCCCTCTTTGGAGCATTCCGAAAGACTATCACTCACTTGATCTGCATGGTTGCGATCTAAGCTAAGCCCATCTCCGATAGGAACAGACTGTGAACCTGAGTCGGCTTGAGCAAAAATATTTACTGATATAAATAAAAAAGAAAGAAGACTAAATATTTTCATATGACTAAACCTCTACCGACTTATCGGCAAATCAATCTTAAATGCTAAATTATTGTCTCATCTAATTGAAATCACTGTTACAAATAATGTATTTTCGAGAACTTACACCTTTTTCAGTATTTAATCTGCCTCTAAATTTTGCCAATAGATTTATTATTCTTTTCTTTGGTTCTTTTCTTCTAGCAATTTTGGATAGGACAGAAGGTATCGATTAGAAATGAGTTTAAAAATATTAACGTTTGAATTTTCATTAACCTCACCAGAGTTAACAATAAATTCATCTAAGTTTTTTTCTTTAGCGATATCAGAATCCTCACCGCTATCCACGACCTTAATTCCTCCCTCTTGTGAAGAATCAAAGTCAAAATCAAAGCCTGAAGTTTTTGGTGCTGTTGGCATCTTAAATTTAGGTAAGCTCGTCACTGTTTTTTTCTTATCTTCTTTCTTTTCTACTTTTTTCAACTCTGGAATTTTTGCTGAGTTGATACTTGAAACAACCCCCTGGTCAATTCCTGTCACAGAGGGATCTCCCTTATAAAGCTTTCTAAACTTAGTGGAACTTTTTACTAGCGAAGACCCTTTTAATTTTTTCCCTTCCTTAGTCTTAAGGACTGGGCGTTTATCTATTTTTTCTCTAAGAGCATCTCTTTGTTTTATCAAATTATTTTTCTTACCCGCTAGATTAGAGATACTAGCTTCCATTAGTTCAGGATTCGAATACTGTCGGCCAGTTGCTGCTCCATAAGTCACATCACCTAGTCCTGTTAAAGTCTCTCCAAGTAAACTTCCTGAGGAAACTATTTTCCCTGATCCTTTTGTTAAGTTAAAGCGACTTTTTGGCACGACACTTGGACAGACAGCTGGCGCAAAACTTTTTCCTTTAGGTACTGCACAGGCCATCACTTGTCCACTTCCAGCTTTTTGAAGCAAATCTCCTGGTTTAACTATTTTGCCATCTCCCCCAACTCCTTTACTTGGATCTTCCTTCATGTAACTGTCCATTGCATGAGATTCAATAAACTTTTTTCTCTCCTCTCGTACCCGAGATAAACGTTTTTTAGCATCATCTTGTGCATCAGAGTCAAACTTGATGACAGCTGCATTAACAAGGGCCATAATTCCCCAAGTCACTATTCTGTTTTTAGGTTTTGGAAAAGCGTTATTTCGAAGCCATTTTCCCATGACAAAATAAAGCACTCCAACTTTAACACCCAACTTCAAGAGGTCTTTAAAGCTATTTGCATGGGCCGACTGAATTAACTCACCCTTTAGCAAACTCATTTTTTTAAAAAAGACATCTTTAAAATCATCCTCATTGGAAATTTTAGCAAGTTGAGAACGAAGGCTTTGTACTTCATCTTCAAAAGAGTATGTCTCTAACTCATGCATTGATTTTTCTAACATATATTTTACATATTTTGATGTCTCGGCTATCTGAGAAATTCTTTGTTCAGGAGAATCAAAATTTTGTTGATCAAGTTTATGTAAAGCTATTCTTTGAAATAAATTATGCATAATTTTTTTTACATAATACTTATTTTGAGGAGATTTAAAAAAATCAAAGCCAGCTGCATCAGCATGAGGAAAAGCGGCATCAATTTTATTTTGTAATTGCGAAACAGTCGGGATAGGCGTATCTAAGTCCGCTCCTTTAATCGTCTGAGTACCACTACAAAGAATAGGCATAACTCTTACCCCTTCCACTGCTGCAATCGCTGTAGGAACTGAAGGTAGCGCCGCTTGAGCTGCTGAGAGAACAGCTGCTCCTACACCTAAAGAAGAGGCTGTGGCCGAAGCTAGGGCCTTCTGACAAGCTGCAACTGTTCCAAGAACAGACTCAATTGTCGTGGCCCGAGTCGTTTTGGCCGTCACATTTTCCGTATCGTGAGATGAAGCTAATGAGGCATCCTCTGCAACTTCTGCATTATGAGTCCCAACAGCAACAAGTGAGCCCCCTGCCCCCATAGTAACAATCGTTGTTGGCTCAAATCCACTTGTAACCGAAGCAACTTGAGTCTCAGTTTGAGCCGTTTTTGCTGCAGTCTCTGCTTCGGCTTGCGCTTTCATAGCAGCATCATAAGCTCGTACTTGTTGAGTGTAACCGTAAATAGCACTTGTTAATGGGGTACAAGAACCAACACTAGAAGCAGCAATCGTTCCTGCTAAAGAGTCTAAGATCGCCAATGCGGTCATATTCTCACCGTAAACTGTTGTAAGATTAGTTTCTGCTGAAACGAAATTTTCGGCCAGATCTGTGAGTTCAAAAACTTCAGCTCCAATGAAGGCAACCTCTGCTGCTGTTGCAAGTTTAATCTTTTTATCTAAACCACTAACCTGATGATCATAAATTTTCTCTAGAGCATTATAAGCTTCGATTTGTTTATCGTTTTCCTTTCTATTTTCAATCGCCTTTTTTTGGGACTTTTCTCGTGTTTCTTTATCAGCTCCTCGAGCATAAGACTCATTTTTTTTTGCTTCAAAACTTTTATCCACAGCAATCTTAGAAGCTTTTTCAAATTCTTTATTAGCCGCAATCTCACCTAAAAGATAGGCTAAAGAGCCTGCCTGAATCATTGGGAAGCTGATTTTAGCCCCTAAATGTTGTGGACATTCAACCAGAGCTGCTGGAATAGGATTCCAAAATAATGTAATCCCAATTAAAGCAAAAACAGCTCCAACAAACTGCTCAATGATTCCTTTAATTCCTTCTGGATAATGATCCTTTAAGTCTGATTTAGCTAAGTCTTTATTAAAATCACATCCAACTTTATATATTTTTGGAGAACCATCTTTATTTTTTCCATCATCGCATTCCGCATTTGGGTCTACTTGCTCTTCGGCCATCGCTATTCCTAAGTTCAATTTTTGACTATGAACTGGGAATAAAATTAAGCTCATCACTATTAAAGCATTAATGAAACTCATAAAAATTTTCTCTATTAATCTACACATATAGTCTATCCTTAATCCTCTTACTATCTTATCGGCCAACTTAACTAAGGATTAAGTACTTCATGCTAAATGATTAAATTTAGGAGAATTAATGGCAAACTGATGCCAATAATCAAAGGCAATTTAGGATTTTTTATTTTTTTTCACTCGATAAATCACAAAACCAACGACAGCTGCCAAGATAACAAAAAGAAACAAGTCTGAAGAATCTTCAGAGCCGCCTTTTCTTTTTTTAACTTCTGCTGTTGCAATATCTAATCCCTCATCTTGAGGTAAAAAAGTAGTATCATCAAAATTTTCATTCTTACTTCCACTCGTTTTTAAACCGGCTAGATTCGTATTTGCTTGTCTAAAAATACGCATAGAAGCAATGACGTTATCAAAAATTCCTTTATACGCGTTATACATACTTTTAGTTACTGAAAAAGTAATCGCCACACCTATATCGGCTTTAACTGTTGCTAAATATCTAGTATAAAATCCTGGAACTTCTGAAGCCAAATGGAGTGCATCGACCCAAGTTTGACCATTAATATTTTGTGTTTTAACGGTCTTGGGCTCTGATCTTTGCATTTTCGCGCCTGGAAGTTTATATGTTTTAGGTTGTTTTAAGTAGGCTTGATATTCAGCTAAAGTGTCTTGTGAACCTCTTTTTTTGGCAGCCAAAATAATAATTGCCTCTTTCTTTCTATCCTTGTCTTCACTTTGACAAACCCATTCACTTCCTTCAATTACACATTGCCATCCTGGTGGTAATTCAAATTCAGTATACCCATTTGCAAAACGTTTTGCCCATGTATTTAAACTAACTGATAAAATAACTGACAATAACACTAACCTAAACATAGCTTATTCCTTTTCTTTATAACTAAAATTTTAAGCTATTTTATAAATATCTCAAATAATTAATTTTTTGCCCAAATTCGGCCAATATACTGACACGAAAAGTTGGTACTTAATTAAAAACTTCATCTGTTCGCCCAATCGTGCCTTCTTCAACTCTTCTACGTGAATAGCGTTTTATAATTCGAACTAAAGACTTTGAGCTCTTCACCTTAATAACTTTACCTGAGGCTATCAGTTCATTTCCTCCAGTAAAATCAAAATAATAAAAATCAACTCGCATACCTTTTTGAACTCCAGCAGCAAGACCTTTATCAATAATGGCAACTTTTCGAGACTTAGACAGTTTTGTAACAACAGACTCAACACGGTATTCTTTGAACTTCTCATTTCTTTGAGTAAACTCTTTTAGTTTTTTATCAATTCGATTTGTTAAACGAACCATAAATCTTGGGCCTAAATCTGTACTTTGTCCCGTCATGATTTGAGCGTATTGAAGCTCAGCTCTCCACTTTTTTCCCATAGAGAAATTAAAGCCCAAATAAGGAGCAGTCCACTGACGATTCACACTATTATACCTTTCTGAAACTCCTTGAAAAAAAACATCTTTATTCTCTGGATCATTCGTATAAGGATCCCCTTCCAAAGAGTATACATTCTCAATCCCTAGGTACAAAGCAGTATGTGGCCAAACCATTGCATATTGAATTTGAGAAAAAACCTCATGACTTAAGTTTTCTCCAGGAGAACGATAAAAAATTTTCCCATCAAAAAGGTTGGACGACTGAGTTTTATAATAAAAGTTAACACCAAGAGCATACTCTCTTGAGCCCTCCCCCAAAACAACAGTTTCTGGCTCCTTGCTATCATCATAAATGGAATTAGAATACAATGCTTGCCTATACCACCCCTCTATTGCATACTTTGTCCGCTCAACTTCTTCAAAAGAATACTTCATCCCAATCAGTACAGACTCTGCACCGGCCCTAGTCAAAATAAATTCTTCATTATCTGTATCGGGATTATAAATAAACTTAGAACGAATATATCTCGCACGAGCACTCGCTAAAACTTCTAATTGTTTTGTAAGACCATACTTACCACTTAAATCAAAGTCTGCCCAAAAATGCTCAGAGCCTTCTGGTAGTTGAAACTTCTCACCCCTCTCATCTACGACTGAATTTGTTTGATGATAAGTTGTCGCAAAAGAAAATTCTTTTCCACCTTCACTCAAAGTGGTTGGAAAAGGAACATAAGCAGTTTGAGCATAAGTAAAACTTGCCGTGAAAATCATTAAAATAAGAATTAATTTCATTTTATAATTATAAAGAGTGATTATTTAAATGTAAAAAATGTTTCTCTGAATCTGGAAACTTAACTAAGACTTCATTTTCTACCCAAATCCCCATGCGTCTTTGATAAAGACTAATACTTTTTATTGTCAATTCACTATTATGATTAAATTCTAACTTAGCATGCTCTAAAACGGTATGAAGATCATCCTCATTATTAAAGACACCAAGCGGAAGAAACTGAGATTTATTTTCTTTATATTTTACCGATCGCGGAATAAATGACTTGCAAATATCAACAATCATATCTGAGCAATGAGACAAATCAATATCATAACATGGATTTAAATAAAGATGCTGCTTGCGCTTATATTCATGTACACCGACTCCTGTAAAAGCAAGTTTGGGTGCTGTTTTGTTATCATAATAAAAAGTTTCAATTTCCTCTTTTAAGGTTTCTCCCAGCTCTGCTATATCACTGTCAAAAACTTCAAAAGGAGCGAGTAAAGACATGTGAGCAAAAGAATATTGATTGTACTTAGGATCAAAACGACGTCTAAAACCTGTTATCTTTCTTGATAAAAGGCCATCACTTGAAAAGTTTAAAGCTACAAATAACTTGGCCATTACTACCTCATTCCATTGAGGTTTTATGAGTTGTTATTAACTCACATATTAATTGTAAAATTCTTAAGGTGTCTTTAGCAAGTAAAAAATAGGTAGCAGAAAAAATATCTCTTTTACTACCTATTATTAACTATTTGATAACATCAAATCGAGCAGAATTTTCCATTTCTTCTTCAATTCTTAACAGTTGGTTGTACTTTTCTATTCGATCTGAACGGCTTGCTGAACCTGTTTTAATATGTCCAGCTCCAGAGGCGATTGCCAAGTCAGCAATAAAATGATCTGCAGTTTCCCCCGAACGATGGGAAATAATTGTTTTATAGTTAGACTCATAAGCCAATTTAAGAGTCTCAAAGGTTTCGGTGATTGTCCCAATTTGATTTATTTTTACCAAGATAGCATTAGCTTCACCATTATTAATTCCTTCAGCAAAAATCTTAGCATTTGTTACAAACAAATCATCTCCTACAAGAACACACTTAGACCCCAACGTTTTAGTCATTTCAACCCATCCCTCATGATCACTTTCATCTAATCCATCTTCAATTGAATAAATAGGAAACTCACTTACTAAGTGATCATAATACGAAATCATTTCTTGTGTAGTATATTCTTTTCCATTCATCGTGTATTTTTTAGAGCTCTTGTCATAAAATTCGGAAGCAGCACAATCCAAGGCGATTGAAACTTCACCTCCAAAATTATAGCCTGCATTTTCTATTGCTTGTTTAATACAAGAAAAAGCCTCTTCATTGGATTGTAAATCTGGAGCAAACCCTCCTTCATCACCAACATTAGTTGAATACCCCTTAGCCTCTAAAACTTTTTTTAAGTGATGAAAAATTTCAACGCCAGCTCTTAAATTCTCTGAAAAAGATTTATTTTTGATATGAGGTACAATCATAAACTCTTGAATATCGAGGTTGTTCGATGCATGTTCTCCTCCATTGATAATATTCATTAAAGGTGCTGGGTGTCTCATATAACCACAATCATTAGGACAATTTAAATTTTCACTAAGATATTTATAAAGTGGCTTCCCCAGCTCCATGGCCCCTGCTCGACAAGTTGCCATCGAAACAGCAAGCATTGCATTCGCTCCTAGATTATTTTTAAAATCAGTCCCATCGATTTCCAACATTTTTTTATCAATACTTTGAAGGTCTAAAACGTCCATCCCCAGTATGGCCGGAGTAATTTTTTCATTAATATTAGTGATAGCTTTTTTTACCGATTTTCCCATAAAATAATTCTGCTCACCATCTCTTAACTCTAAAGCTTCTCGTGAGCCAGTACTTGCTCCAGAAGGAACTGAAGCTCTGCCCATACAGTTTTTTTCTGTAAATAGGTCTACCTCAACAGTAGGGTTCCCTCTTGAATCTAAAATTTGTCTTGCAAGAACTTTTGTTATCTTTGACATATATTACTCCTCAGTCTTTTTTGAAATAATTTTATGCCCCCCTGCCTTGCCTGTCAAAAGGTTCCAGCAGACTTATGGTATATACATGCGTCATTTCATCAATGAAAAAAAGTGACTCAAAACTTATCATTTTCTAGTCAAAAAAAAATAAAGAGAGCATTAAACTCAAATGCCTAGAAAAAAACTAATTCGAACTCATTTATTTCCCTACCACGTAACGACAAGAACTATTAATCAAGACTGGTTTGATATTAGCCTTTACGAAGTTTGGAGGATAGCACTTTACTCTCTAAAACTCGCTCATAAAGTGTACCCTATTGAACTCATTTCCTTTGTCTTAATGTCAAATCATTACCATCTTCTTTTAAAAACACCAAACTCGAATTTAGATCTTTTTATGTATGAGTTTAATAAAAAATTTGCACAAATCTTACTTAAAAGATCAAAACGTACAAACAGAGTTTTTGGCAATCGCTACAAATGGTGTCTCATACAAAATCAAACTTACCTTTATAATTGTTATCGTTATATTTATCAAAATCCAATAAGAGCAAAGATTGTCCAGTCAGCTGAAAACTACCCATTTAGTACCCTCCACTACCTTGTAAATAATAAGGAATTTCCCGTTCCAATCATTGATTATTTTGGCTTTAAAGATGAGTATGCACTAAGTTGGCTTAATCAAAATCTAGAAACTTCTGAAGAGCAAGCAATTAAAAATGCTTTTCGCTACAGTATTCTTAACTCTCTTAAAATTAGAAAAACAAGAAGTCCGTTAATTAAATCAACACCGTACTAAATGAAAGATTATTTATAACGCAGTTATGAACCACATGTCTGCTGGAACCATTTAACTTTAAGCTGCATTTTTCTTTTTTTCGGTAAGAAGCTGAGGGACTGCCCATTCAGGTGGTTTGAACATAGACTTTTTTATATCGAGATTATTTGAAACAAACTGATCATAAAAACTTGGAACGTACCCGCAAGGAACCATTTCCCCAACTAACTTTTTCGTTTGTGGATCTTTTCCTGTCTGTACCCATCTAAAAATATCTCTTGTTATATACCTTCCAAACTGATCAACACCCAAAACCTCTGATATATGAGACGTTCTTCTTCCCCCATCATGGTAACGGCTACATTGAACAATTAAATTAATAGCGGATCCCACCATTTTTTTTATCGCATCAGCTGGAATTTTTGTTTCTCCCATCATACATAATGTTTCCATTCGAGTACAGGCAGCATTAGGGCTATTAGCATGGACTGTTCCCATACTCCCATCATGACCAGTGCCCATAGCATTTAATAAATCTAAAGCTTCTGCACCTCTAACTTCCCCAACAATAATTCTATCTGGTCTTAATCTTAATGCTGACTCCATTAGATCCCGAATGGAAACCTCTATTTTGCCCTCACTTGGATCTGCTTTTTGCGCTTCTAAATAAACCACATGATTTGCATGAATCTGCAATTCTGATGAGTCCTCTATAACTAAAAGTCTCTGAGTATCAGGCATATTCGAACCTAAAATATTTAGCATCGTTGTTTTCCCTGAGCCTGTTCCACCACTGACTAAAGTATTAACTCCAATATACATTGTTCGACTTAAAAACCTTGCTGCATCTGCAGACAATGAGCCAAACTTTACTAGATCTGTTAGCTTCAACTTCTCTTGCTTAAATTTTCTAATAGCACAAATTGTTCCAGCTTGTGAAAGTCCATCCAAAACAACAGCGACTCGAGAGCCATCTTGCAGTCTTGCATCAAGTCTTGGATTATCATCATCTAGATTTCTCTTAACAGATCTTGCAATAGCTATCATTGCTGCTCGTAATGTCGACTCATCTGAAAATTTATTTGGTACTGGAAGAATTAACCCTCCCTTCTCAACAAATATATTAAAAGGGCCATTAATCATGACCTCAGAAACTTCTGGGTCATCTAAAAGATCCTTAATTGGTGACAGCTGGGAATCAAGTATATCTCTTAAAAAATCACTCATTAATCATAATCCCGAGGAAGCCAATAACTTGGTTTTTCACTTGCTATATCTCGCGAAGGAAGAACTTCACTCTCCTTTGGAGATTCTTTTTTAAAAACTGTTAAGTGGCCATCAAAATTAGCAGAAGGACAATAAAACCTAAAACGACCACTTGTATCCACCGCTACAGTCGTCTCATTAACCTTTCCTTTTTGAGCAGATAAAAAGACATCATGCTTTTGAAGCACTAAGCATTGTGGTTTTTCTACGGTTGAAGTTATAAAGAACTTAACAAGCTCACCTTCGTAAGCAAAAACTTTATCTGGATAATAACCATCCTCAGTGACAATAATACTAACTTCACGCAGCGGCTTTGGATAAGTCTTCTTCGAAAAGACTTGATCTATCTTACTTTCTGACCATACAAAGTATGGACTTGTAATAAGAAATATAAAAAAAATAGACTTTAACACCCTTAAACCTCCAACAGTTTGTTAACTTATCGGTCGTTAGAGTGAGTTCTTTAGTCAGTTTTAAAACTTGTGATTCAAGACACTTACAATCTCATAAGCTGGCTCTTCATATGGATGAGAGCTCTTAAGGGCTGCCAAAGCTGGCCTCAACTGATCTTCTTCGCACAAGACTTCTACTCTATATTCCTTAACTCGCTCAAGTTGCTCAATTTTTCCAAGATGAGGATTTGCCCCTTGCAAAGGAAGAAATTGACCCATTCCTTCAACCTCCCAAGCACAATGGGAATAATGGCCGATTCTGCCAGCCCCGGTTTTAAATATAGCGTTTTTAACATTCTCTTTGTCCATACTTGGCACATAAAAAATAAGTTTATAGATAATTCACCTCTTTTTTCTAAAAAAACAATACGATGCAATATAAACAAACATAACCTTACAATTCTCCTTAATCCTAGACAGCGTCTAGCAAAAAAGCAAAAATAATAAAACGGCTTAAGGGAAAAGCAAAAAATTTCCAATTAACAAAAGCATAGCTTAATGAATAAATTAATCATGGAGGAATTATGATTAGAAAAATTATGGCCACGGGCGTAATGATTGCAAGTGTAACAGGATTTGCTTGTACTATTGATGGTAAACAAGGTTTACTTCCTGAAAATGACATGTGGATTTCAACAACAGCAAAAATGTCAAATAATATGACAGAAGAGAGATTTAACGCTGTTATCGATAAAGTTGTTAAAGTTTACGAGCCAATTATCTCTTCTATGGGTGCTAATCTTAAAGTATCTAGAAAGTGGGAAGATGGTACAGTTAATGCTTACGCATCTAGATCAGGTAGCACTTGGAATGTAGCGATGTTTGGTGGTCTTGCTAGACATAAAGCCATTACTGAAGATGGTTTTGCTTTAGTTGTTTGTCACGAAATCGGACACCATATCGGTGGAGCTCCAAAAAAGTCGACATGGTTTGGAACGACATGGGCAACAAATGAAGGTCAAGCTGACTATTTTGCAACTCTAAAATGTTTAAGAAAAGCTTTTAGAAATGAAAATAATGCGGCTATTGTAAAAGCAATGGACGTACCAGCAGAAGTTGTTAATAAATGTGCAGAGCAATTCTCAGAAGAAGCAGATCAATTATTATGTCAAAGAGGTTCAATGGCAGGACTTAGTACTGCAAAACTTTTCCAAGACTTAAGAAGCTCTTCTAAAGAACCTTCTTTCTCAACTCCTGATACAAAAGTTGTTTCAAGAACAGATCATAACCACCCTGCTTACCAATGTAGACTTGATACATACTTTGCTGGTGCAACATGTGAAATCAATGACTCAATTGATGTTGACAATGAAGATGAAGCAGTTGGTGTTTGTTACAGAGATTCTGGTGATACAGAAGGTGTAAGACCACTTTGTTGGTTTAAGCCTGAAAACTAATTCTTATCTTATACTTTATAGATAAAAAAAGGGCTTCTTTTAGAAGCCCTTTTTTATTTTATCAAAAAACTGAACCTACCAACTTTTCGAGGTGCTAGATGAGCTGTTTTTTTCTCTTCCATCACCACCATAGAGGGTTAATTATTATTTAATCAAATGAACATCTCTTTGTGGGTAAGGAAAAGATATTTTCTGTTGGTCAAATTCTAACTTAACCTTCTCATTTATATCAAAAAAGACCCCCCAATAATCAGAAGTCTTGACCCATACCTTAAGTGAAATATTAACAGTTGAGTCTGCAAAAGCACTTAAATTAATCGCGTAAGCCGGCTCTTTTAAAATCCTTTGATCTGACAAGACTAGACTTTCTAAGGATTTTTTTACTTTTGAAATATCATCGTCATAACTCACACCAAAAACAAAATCGACTCTTCTAGTGTCTTTAGCATTAACGTTGACTACTGCAGAGTTTGCTAAACTTCCATTTGGTAAAATAATTTCCTTATTATCAGGAGTTTTTAAAACCGTATTAAAGGCAGTAATAATCTCTACCGTACCACTAAAGCCTTGAGCTTCAATATAGTCACCAACTTTGAAAGGTTTTAACAAAAGAATTAAGACTCCCCCCGCAAAATTAGATAAACTTCCCTGTAAGGCCAACCCTACAGCAAGACCAATTGTCCCCAATAAAGCTATAAATGAAGTTGTTTCGACTCCAGCTGTATCTATAGCAGCGACAAAAACAAAAACTTTTAATCCCCAACCAACCAGCGAGTGAATAAATAAACGTAAAGACTCATCTATCTGGGCAGCCTTTAATTTTTTTTCAATGACTTTTGTGAAAAGACTAATAAGTTTTAACCCAATAAATAAAATAATAAGGGCCAAAACTACTTTATAAGCGTAGTTTTGAATTATTTCTATAAAGTGCTGATAATCAAGATTCATTCTCATCCCCTCCTAAAATTTTGCTAACAAAGAAGTTGTAAATGTGTAATCTGTATATTCATTTGCATCTTCATTTGGTTGGTTGTCATAAATCCCTTTATAAGCTGTCTTCAAGGAAAAAACATCTGAAAGAACAAATGAAATGGATGGTTCATATGAAATAATATAGTCTTCATGCTCAGTAAAGTTTGGCAAATATTCAATCCAAAACTTGTAACTCATATGTTCAACTTTTTTGTGCTCAAGTTGATAAAACAATCTTCCTTTAGAGTAGCGAAAAACATCATCTCCATCTTCATCTCTTGTTGTTGTTTTTTCTACTGAATATCTTGCCCCTAATTCAACAAAAGAATTAAATTTCTTCGTTTTGGCCACAAAGTACTTAGCACCCAAATCTAAATTTTCCCTTTGCTTAATTCCTTTAAATTTATCTCCTTCAATACTGAAGGCTGTATAGCCACTAAAACTTTTTGAAAGTTCTCTTTCATATTTGAGCATAACGTCCCAATTACGGGCTGACTCAACAACATCTTTCTCATTTGTTTGTTCATCAACTTTTTCACTTTTACTTAAAGTATAATGTCCACTTAAAATATAAGAACTTTTACCAACTTCAAGAGTTGTCATCGTTTTCGCATTGTAAGTTTCTACGACTGAGTTTCCACCAGTTTGAAGTAAAGCAAATTCTGACTCATTTGATATATTAGACTCTGCAAAAGAAAATAAAGGTAATAAAAATATTAAATAACTAAACTTGGCCATAATCTCTCCTCATAAGATATCTGTTTTAGAAACAATAAAGAGATGAACCTATAAATTTAGATTAAAGCTGTAAAGTCTTATTTCTTTTTTGTCCAATTATCTTTTAAGGAAACTGTTTTATTAAAAACAGGATTTTTATGCTTAGACAATTTAATATCGGCAGTAAAGTACCCCATCCTTTCAAATTGAAAGCTATCACCTGGCCGAGCATTCAATAAATAAGGTTCAACTTTAGCTTGAATAATATTTAAAGAGTCCGGATTAATCGCAGTTCTAAAATCATCTAAAGCCGATGGATTTTCATGATGAAACAATCTATCATACAGCCTCACTTCAACATCAGCAGCATCTTCTGAATTTACCCAGTGAATAATCCCTTTTACTTTTTTCTCTAGTGCTTTGGGCTGGACCCCTCCAAAAGAGTCTTTGTGATAATGACATTTTAATTCAACAATCTTGCCATTTTCTTTTACAAAGTCATCACAAGTAATAACATAGCCATAACGTAAACGAGCTGATCGGCCAGGACCTAAGCGAAACCATTTTTTTGGGCTTGGAGGCTCTTCCAAGAAATCACTGCGATCAATATAAATCTCGCGACCTAAGTTAAGAGTTCTTTTTCCAAAAGAATCATCTTGTGGATGAAAAGGAGCTTCAATTTCTTGCGTCCCTTCTTGCCAATTTGTTATAGTGACTTTGATTGGGTCAAGAACTCCCATACAACGCTTAGTTGTTTTATTTAGAATATCTCTAATATTGGCCTCTAAAATTGATAATTCAATAACACTATCTTGTTTCCCAACACCGATTTGCTCCATAAAATTTCTAATACCAGCTGCAGGATAACCTCTTCTTCTCGCTCCTGAAATAGTTGGCATCCGTGGGTCATCCCAGCCGTCAACATAATTCTCCTCAACAAGGGACAGTAGTTTCCTCTTACTCATTATCGTATAATCTAAGTTAAGCCTTGCTGACTCATACTGATGAGGTCTGGCCTCAGTTGAAACATTTTCTACAAACCAATCATAGAGTCTACGATTATCTTGAAACTCAAGAGTACATAATGAGTGAGTTATCCCTTCAATGGCATCACTTAATCCATGTGTATAATCATACATAGGATATATACACCATTTGTTGCCAGTTCGATGATGTTCTATATGTTTAATTCTATACATAATAGGATCACGCATACACATAAAAGGAGAGGCCATATCAATTTTTGCTCTAAGTACTTTTTGGCCATCTGCAAATTTCCCCTCTTTCATTTCATAAAAGAGCTTTAAATTCTCATCAATCGTCCGCCCTCTAAAAGGTGACTCCTTACCAGGCTTTTCAAAGCTTCCTCTACTATTAGCAATTTCATCTGGAGTTTGGTCATCAACGTAAGCCAAGCCCTTTTTAATTAACTCTATAGCGAAATTAAAAAGTTTATCAAAATAATCTGAAGAAAAGTAAAGATGTTCTCCCCAGTCTGCTCCCAACCACTTTACATCTTCTTTGATAGAGTCGACATAACGAGTATCTTCTTTTTCAGGATTTGTATCATCAAACCTTAGGTGAAAACGAGACTTAGGAGCATTATTCCAAGCGAGGCCATAATTTAAACAAATGGCTTTAGCATGCCCGATATGTAAAAAGCCATTTGGCTCTGGTGGAAATCTTGTTATAACCCAACCATCATTCTTATTTTGATCAAGATCTTGAGCAATAATATTCTCAATAAAGTTTCGATGTTCTTTTTTATTAGTAGGAATTCTTTCAGTCATATTTATCTCTATAAGTTTTCTAATCTTGCTCTTAATACATTAATGGGAGTTAAAGGAATCAATATTTTCAAATCCGGTCCATGATTCTGCCCTGTCAAAACCCCTCTAAAGCCCATAAATAAAGGTTTTCCCTTAATTTTTAAATCTTTTTTACAAAAGTTCATCCAATTCGAAAAAGTTTCTTCACTTATGTAATCTTGATCACCTTTTTCACAAATTTCATTTAATAAAAAATCCTTAATTTTAGGAGTTGTCTCCCAGGCCAAAATTTCATTTAACTCATCAGTCTTAACAATCGTTTTATTGACAACATCATCAACTTTCTCAGTAAAGTCCGTCAATAACTGCACTTTATCCTGAAATAATGATAAAAACTTTAACTGCCAATCATTTGTTTGAGAGTGATAAAAAGATTCTTGCGCAATAAAAGGATGAACCTGCTTTTTTAATTCTTCCAAACTAAGTTCTTTTATATGTTGAGAATTTATATACTTTAATTTTTCAATATCATAAATGGCATGAGACTTTGAAAAGCGCTTTAGATCAAATACTCCCTCTTCAATAAGGTCTGTCACTTTAAAAACATCTTTTTGCTCTGGATGAGACCACCCTAATAAGCATAAATAATTTGCAAGGGCTTCTGGAAGATAACCCCCTTCACGGTATTGTAGAACAGAAGTCGCTCCATGCCTCTTGGAAAGCTTTTGGCGATCTTGACCAATCAATAAAGAAACATGAGCAAACTCAGGAAGGTCTGCACCAATGGCTTCGTAAAGTAAGACCTGTCTGAGCGTATTATTCACGTGATCCTCACCTCTAATAATATGAGTTATTTGATGTAAATGATCATCAACAACATTACAAAAATTATAAGTTGGCATACCATTCGACCTTAAAATAACAAAGTCCCCCACCATGCCTTTGGGAAAAGTCACATCTCCTCGAACATAATCTTTAAAGGAAACATCTTTATCGGGAACTAAAAAGCGAAGCGGAGCTGTTTCTCCCGCAGCAATCTTCGCTTGAGCTTCGGGCCAATGCTCTTTTTCTCGCCACTTTCCCGTATAAGGAGGGGCCCCCGTTTCTTTATTTAAACGGGCCATTTGTGCTAATTCTTCATCAGTACAAAAGTCATAAAAAGCTTTTCCTTCTTGTAAAAGTTTTTGAGCATATTTTTGATAAAGCTGTGTCCTTTGTGACTGATGATAAGGACCCAATTCACCACCAACGCCAGGGCCTTCATCATGCTCAACTCCAAGCCAGAGTAAGTCATCGATTTGAGCCTTTTCAAAGTCCTTAGAGCTTCTTTCTTGATCAGTATCTTCAATCCTTAAAATATATTTCCCTTTAAAAGTCTTCGCAAAAATATAATTGTATAAAGCTGTTCTTGCTCCCCCAATATGTAAGTTTCCCGTAGGTGATGGTGCAAATCTAACACGAACAGTCATATTTTCTCCTAAAGTTATAAATTGATTTAACCATATACCTTCTCATTCATTTATTGTCACCTCAACGACACCATATAAAAAGTTTAAAAAGGCATGAATCGTAAAGAAAGTTTCGTACTCACAAAAAAAACAAAAAGTATAATTCCTATTTTTTGACTGACTTGCCATCTCATTTTGTATTTTAAATAGTAAAAAACAATAAGCCCCATAATTAATGAAATGATCCAGACAAAATTATCTTCTTTTGTAGCAACACATCCGACTAGAACTAAACAAATATATTTTATTATTTTTACATAAGCTACTTGCTCAGCCTTATAATAGGTCACAATTAATTGAATAATAATGGCCAAAATAATTATCAAAAGCACCAAGGGGGAATAAATCAACAATGAACTACTTAAAAAAAGAAAACCAATAAAAGAAATAAGAAATTTTTTCTCAAAAGAAAAAGTACTTTTTATGTAGATCCTCTCTATAAGCATAAAAAAGAACATTCCCCACAAGAAATTATATAATAAACTAGGTCGAAAAGGGATAGGTCCATGAGTGAGAAAAAAAAGAACTAAAGGCGCCAGTAATAATTCCTTAATATAAATATTTTGCTTAAGGTATAAAAAAATTTGATCAATCCTGCTATTCATAGCTAACTCCAAAAAAAAAAGGCCACTTACTTAGAAGTGGCCTTTTTTAAGCATCTTATCAAGTCTATTTTTAATCATTAAAGCAGGAGTCTATTTGATTATCAATCTGATTTTCATTTTCACCTGTAGAAATTGCAATCTCTTTTATAATAAGCTCTTTGCACTGATCCATCATTTTTCTTTCACCAAAAGAAAGCTTTTTCATATTTTTTAACAAAAACAATGATCTTAAAACATCTGCGATTTCCAATAAAGAACCAGTCTTCACTTTAGATAAATAATCTCTATGGCGTCTATTCCAGGTTGAATTATCAACTTTGACTTCATGGTCTTGCAAAAGCTTAAAAACATCATTAACTTCATTATCAGAGACCAACTCACGAAGACCATCCTTTTTATCGCTAGGAACCATTATAGTCATGCCATTGGAAATAATTTTAACAATGTAAAAAATTTTTTCTTCATCTCCTAAATTTTTTGTTTCTAAATTTAGGATTTGCCCAACTCCGTGACCTGGACAAACAACATAATTACCAATTTCAAACATAGACTTTTACCTTATTAAAGATTTACTTTATGCATTATTTCACTTCCAAATATAACGCACCACGAACATATAAATCAAACAGATTGAAATTATTACAGATTAGGCCTTTAAAACTTGTATATAAAAATAAGGACTTAGAGTAGTTAATCAAGAGTTAAGTGTTTTATTCTAAGCTTAATGTGCTATGATCTGAGCATACAACCTAGTATTAAGTTTTTCTTATTATTTTTTTATCTCGTGCTTAATCTAAATCTAGTTTTTGGGAGCAATAGTTCACCACAAATTATCCCAGTCTATGCAGTAAAATATCCACTCTTTTTATCACAAGATGAAAACAAACAACTTCAAGGCTTAATTCCTGAACTTGTAACAATGCTTAACAAGCAACTCAAGCCAACAACACAACTTGAATTAAAAATACTTCCACCTAAAAGACTTATTCAACAATTTAATGCCAATGAAATAAAAATTCTTTTTCACTCCCCTACTCATTTTGACCATAAAATTAAAAGTAAGATTCTTCTTTTACCTTTAATTAAACTTATCGACAGATATGCCGCAATAAAGAAAATTGAACATATAAAAAAACCCAAGCTTGCTTATTTTATTGGTGATACAGAAGAAGCTCAAAAAAAAGGAAAGGATAAATATCAAAGGATTGGTATTGCAAAGCCAAGTGGACTCTTTCCAATGCTAATAGCGGATAGAGTTGACCTTATTAACTGTCTGGTACCAACATGTCAGTACTTGGCCAAAAAAGCAGGTGTTCAATTAAAATACCACACAAAAAGCTTAGGCATAGATACAACTTATGGAGGAATTATTATTAAACCCGGACAAGTAAGTCCAGTGTTATTACAAAAACTAAAAATGGCCTTTCAAAAAGCATATAAAAGCTCTGATTATCAAAATTTAATGCATAAAACGGCAAATAAAATTGAACTTGATATCAATCAATTGGCCATAAGAAACTCTGAAATTATTGATTTTTTTCCTGCTAATGATTCAGCTCTCTTTAAATAAAAAAGGCCAGTACTCTCTACTGACCCTTCTTAAAACTTAGTCTATTCAAATAATTAATTAAAATCTATCAACAAGATCCGTTTTCTCAAAAAAATAAGCTAATTCTCTCTCTGCAGAAGCAGTTGAATCAGAACCATGAACAGCATTCTCTCCGATAGACTTTGCATAAAGTTTTCTAATCGTACCTTCAGCTGCTTCAGCTGGATTAGTTGCTCCCATGATTTCTCTATTCTTTGCCACTGCATTTTCACCTTCAAGGGCCATCAACATAACAGGTCCAGAAGTCATAAAATCAACTAATTCTCCAAAAAAAGGTCTTTCTTTGTGTTCAATATAAAACCCTTCCGCTTTTTCTTTTGAAAGTTGTGTAAACTTTGCAGCAGAAATTCTTAGTCCATTTTTTTCAAACATAGCAATAATATTACCAATATTATTATCTTGAGTTGCGTTTGGTTTAATAATAGAAAACGTTTTTTCAATTGCCATTATTAGGTCTCCTTAAAAATAATTTATTTTGCAGATGCTTTGTACACTTATTTCAATACTTCTGCAACCTTTTCACCAAGTTCTGCAGGTGAGCGAGCAATCGTCACTCCACACTCTTCCAAAACTTTATATTTAGCTTCAGCAGTATCATCTCCTCCAGAAATAATAGCTCCAGCATGGCCCATTCTCTTACCTTTTGGTGCCGACGCTCCAGCAATAAAAGATACAACTGGCTTGGTCATATTTTCTTTTATCCACCTTGCTGCATCTGTTTCAGCATTTCCGCCAATCTCACCTATCATAATAACGGCATCTGTATCAGGATCTTTTTCAAAAAGATCTAAACAATCTATAAAATTGGTCCCATTCACTGGATCTCCACCAATTCCAACACATGTTGATTGTCCAATCTCTCTTTGAGTTAATTGGAAAACAGCTTCATAAGTTAAAGTTCCCGACCTAGAAATAACTCCTACACGTCCAGGCATATGAATATGTCCTGGCATAATTCCAATTTTACACTCACCTGGAGTTATAATACCGGGACAGTTTGGCCCAATTAATCTTGACTTAGAAGTTCTCAAAGCTGCTTTAACTTTTACCATATCATTAATTGGTATACCTTCTGTAATAGCTATAATCAGAGGAACTTCAGCTTCAATACACTCTAAAATAGAGTCAGCCGCAAATGGAGGTGGAACAAAAACCATCGCAGCATTTGCACCTGTTTGGGCCACACATTCAGTAATTGTATTAAAAACAGGAATTCCTTCGTGCGTCATTCCCCCTTTACCTGGAGTGACCCCTCCCACAACATTTGTCCCATAATCGCGACATTGTAATGTGTGGAATGTTCCTTGCTTACCTGTTACACCAATTGTCATTAACTTTGTGTCTCTATTAACTAATATTGTCATTATGCATTTCCTTTTGCTGCTTCAACAACCTTTTTAGCAGCATCAGCTAAATCATCAGCTGGAGTAATTGCTAATCCAGACTCACTTAAGATTTTCTTTCCTAAATTTACGTTTGTTCCTTCGAGTCGAACAACCAAAGGAACTTTTAAGCTCAATTCTTTTGCTGCCCCAACAACACCTTCAGCAATAATGTCACATTTCATAATTCCACCGAAAATATTCACCAAAATTGCTTTTACATTTTGATCTTCAAGAATTATTTCAAAAGCTTTTTGAACAGTCTCTTTCGTCGCTCCACCACCAACATCTAAAAAGTTCGCAGGTTCACCACCATAGATTTTTATAATATCCAAAGTTCCCATGGCCAAACCAGCACCATTAACCAAACAACCGATATTCCCATCTAAAGAGATATAAGAAAGTCCATACTTTCCAGCTTCAAGTTCTTGTGCAGATTCCTCTGTCTCATCTCTTAAAGCTTCAACTTCTGGCTGACGATACAGAGCATTCGCATCAAAATTAAGCTTAGCATCTAAAGCAATAACATCTCCTGACTTAGTCGTCACAAGAGGATTAATTTCTGCAATAGAACAATCTTTTTGCACATAAAGGTTGTAAAGCCCTTCAAAAAACTTCATCGCTTTTTTAAGAGTATCCCCTTTAAGCCCTATTCCATAGCCAAGCTTTCTTCCAACAGAAGCGGTATAACCTACAGCAGGCTCAATCCCAACTTTTATAATTTTTTCAGGAGTTTCTTCAGCAACTTTCTCAATTTCAACCCCACCTTCTTCAGAAGCCATCATAGTAATTTTAGAAGTATCTCTATCCAAAACGATACCAACATAATACTCATGATCAATATCACAACCTTCTTCAATTAAAATTGTATTAACTTGTTTTCCTTCAGGACCTGTTTGATGGGTAACAAGGTTCATTCCCATAATCTCATCACCATATTTTTTAACTTCATCTAAAGACTTAGCTAGCTTTACACCGCCGCCTTTTCCACGGCCGCCTGCGTGAATCTGCGCCTTAACAACCCAGATATTACCACCAAGTTTCTTTGCAACCTCAACTGCTTCATCACCAGACTTTGCAGTCCCACCATTTAGAACACTAATGTTCATCTGTCTCATCAAGTCTTTAGCTTGATATTCGTGAACGTTCATAAGAACTCCTTAATTTATGAACCATAAAAATAATTATTTATTTAACTTAACCTGAACCAATTATAGACTTTTTTCACCTCTAATCAACACCAACAACCAAAAACTTTTAGTTTAAGATTTTTGCCAAGCAAAAAAAACAAGCAGACAACCCACCGCAGCATACACCCCCCCCAAAAAAAGTACCTGCCTAATACTCTCAACTGTCCAAAGAAATCTTCACTTGAATCACTTACTCATTTTTTTTATCATACAACAAACTATAAGGACTAAAATGAAAATTTTTCTTTTACACCCAGCTACTTTTAAACTGGACGGAGGTGCCATGTTTGGCATCATTCCTAAACCCCTTTGGTCAAAAAAGATTTCGCCCGATCAACTCAACCGCATCGAAATGTCTTTGCGTGTCGTTCTTATAGAACTTGAAGAAAGAAAAATTTTAATTGATACAGGTATTGGTGATTACCACTCTGATAAATTTAACCAACAATTTGCAATCTCATCTACCAAATCTCCTCTTACTCAAATACTTTTATCACACCTTAAGCTTAATCCAGAAGAGATTACAGATATCATTTTAACTCACCTTCACTTTGATCACGTTGGAGGTTTAGGGACAATTAGAAATGAGCAAAGACAGCTTCTTTTTCCCAACGCTACAATTCACGTACATAAAAAACATTACGAATATGCGCTCAACCCAACTCAAAGAGATAAAGGATCATTCCAAGATCATTTTTTTGCCCCTTTACTCAACGACTACGCTAATAAAGGGCAACTTAACCTTATTGAAAAAACTGAGGGAACACTTATAAAAACAAAAGATGAAACAATCGACTTTAAAGTCAGCTTTGGACATACACCTTACATGATACATCCAATTTTCAAAAACTATATTTATATGGCCGACCTTGTTCCCATGAGCCATCATGTAAAAATTCCTTGGGTCATGGGCTATGATATAGAACCAGGAATAACAACTCAATACAAAGAAAAATTCTATAAATATATTATGCAAAATAATCTTAAAATGATTTTTGAACACGACTCCTTAACCTGGGGAGGACGCTTAAAAATTAATGAAAAAGAACAATTTGAACTAACAGATCCCTACCAATCAAAACAAGAAAGTATTCAACAACTGGAGTAAGTTTATGTCTTCTAAAATGCTACTTCTCAAAGATATAAGTGTAAAAGCACAACAAAATTTTCTCATCCTCGAAGATAATCCAGATATAAATGAAATGATAATTGAAGGTTTAAAACATATGGGGTTTTGCGGGAACTTTTATCAAGCTTTCACCATAAACGATGCTAAAAAAGAAATACAAAATCATAATATTGATTATATCCTCAGTGATTGGAACTTACCAGATGGACAAGGAGTTCAACTTTTAAAAGCAGTAAGAAAGTCTGTTAACTTCCAAGGGCTTCCTTTTGTCATGATTACTGCTAACAGTGACGTTGACAGTATGCTAGAAAGCTCTAAGTTAGGAGTTTCGGCTTACCTTGTAAAACCTTTTACAATTGAGCAGCTTCAAGAAAAAGTTGTCGAAGGATGGAAACACAACGAAGCCACAGCAAAAGAAATTATTAAATTTTTAAAAACTCAACTACAAGAAAAAGAGTTATTAATAGAAAAGCTCACTAAAGAAAACCTAAAACTTAAAGCCTTGATTGAGAAGTCGTCAATTGCTTAACCTCAGTTTCACAAGCATCAATGATTAAATTTAACTCTTTTAAGATATTTTTCTTTATTTCAGAGTTGATATGATTTTGATTTGTAGTATTCATTTGTTCCAAAGCTGCTAAAACTTTCATTGACTCCTCCCCAATTTTTATCGCGAGTCGTGATAAATGATTATAACTGGCCAAAACTTTCTCACTATTTTGAAAATCTTTATTAGCAATTTTTTTATAACTAGCTTCATTTGCTTTCACAAATGCAGTAAAAAATTGTCCCCAATTTTGCTTATACTGCTTTTCAAATTCTGTAACTTTTTGATTCCAATTCGTTTTTGTAGAAGAGAAAATAGCAACAAATCCATCTCGAATCTGACCCGTTATCATTTTGACAGTCTTATATTTTTCTATAATTTCTTCCCAGTAAGATTGAGAGTTTTGAGCTTTGGCCTGTAAATATTTGGCCAATTGTCGCTTAAAATCTCTTTCATTAAGATTTGAAATCAGTATCCTTGCCTTAAAGTTAATTGTCTTAGGGGCAGCAAAAAAATAATCAAAATAAAATCTCCCCTCCAATATGTTTGATGTTGTTATTTCAACATTGTAATATCCATCTATAAAACGTGACCCCTTATCAAACTGAATCTTTGTTAATTCAATCAGATAATCTTCAAGAGTTCCAACAGCATTAAATTCTACAGGCTCACCTAAAACCCTTCCTGGGATTGACTTTGCCTTAATTAAAACTTCTCCATAATAAGGATTGTTGGTACCAAACCATATAGACCTTTTATCCTTGGCCAAAACTGCGGCAAAGACATTTCTTTTCACATTAAGGTCTTTCATCTGGCGCAATTTTTCATAATCTCCAAAGCTCATTAACTTAGGACGTGAAAAAAAACGCTGTTGCTCATAGTAAAATAATCCATACCCTAAGCCCATAACAACACTTACAACAGCAGAAAATAAGATAAGTCTTTTAAATTTTTGTTTAATTAAGGAGGTGCTTGAAAAAGCTTCACTGCCCTGCGGTGTTTCTTCATCAACTTCTGGTTCACTTATATCTAAATGAAGCTCTTCATTGAGATGAGTGTTTGGACTATTGTCTCTATTCTCTTCTTCAGAAAGCTGCTCTAATGGAGCCTTAACTTCCTCTTGAGTTGGAATCTTGCGTTGCTTTTTAGCCTTTTCCAAAGCATCCAAAGGAATCGGTGGAATTTCTGGGGGAAGATCATCCTCAGGAGTCTCTAGAAATATATCTTTATATTTTTTGGCCTTATCCCACCCTTCTCGCCATACTTCGGTTGAGTCTGAAAATTCTCCACTTTCAAACAAACGCTTTAACTCAACCTCATCAAAAGGACCTAACTGCTCATCTTCTGTCACAACAAACCATTGCATATTTGACTGATTCCTCTTAACTATATTATTAACCTTAATCTAAGTATTATATAGAAAAAGGCTAACCACAATGAAAAATAGAGATCTAGAAACCCTTAAACCTATTTTTGATAGGCCCAAGAAACATTCACAAAACTCGCTACACATATTTACGGCCCCAACAGACATTGGAGTCATAAGAAATAAAGGAAGAAATGGAGCACGATTTGCCCCAAAATCAATTTTAGCGAGTTTAAAAAAACTTCAAAATCACCTCGAGATTGAAAGTATAAAAATTAATCAAACTACGAATACTGAATACGAAATAGAAAACTTTAACCTTGCACAAAACAACCAAGCAATTTTAATTACAGAAAATATTCAAAAAAATAATCTTTCACAGGCGATTCATCTCGGAGGAGGCCATGACCACGTCTTCCCATTCCTACTAGGTATTCAAAATTCGCAAAACTTCGACAATATAATTATCATCAACATTGATGCCCATTGTGATACTCGAGTTGACGAAAAAGCTCACTCCGGCACGCCATTTAGAAATTTTGATCAAACCTGTAAAATACCAACTCACTTAATTCAGTATGGAATTCACAATTTTTCAAATTCCCAATCAACCTTATCTAAACTGGATAATATCACCACTGATTATATTTTTTATGACGATATTAGAAAAAAAACAGACTCATTTCAGACAATACCAAAACATATCCTGAACAACTGCCCTTTTGAAATCACTTCTCAAACTGCTTTTGTTTTTAGCCTTGATTGTGATGCCATCAGCTCCTCAACTATGAAAGGTGTATCTGCAGTAAACCCCTTAGGGCTACCCTTTATCCATCTTTTTGACTTATTAAAAGAGTATCAAAAAACATTTCCAAACTTCTTTTTTGGAATCTACGAATACAACCCTGTCTACGACGATCTTTCCAGTATTGGCTCAAAAGCAATTGCGAGTCTACTTTATAAATACATCGAAGATATTCAGCTTTTAAAATAAAAAAGCCCATATAGAGAAATATGGGCTTTTTTCGAGAGACATAAGGAGAAGTTATAAAAAAATCCTTTCTTTATAACCCCAACACACACACGTTATTATTTAAGCAAACACCGTGCCAAGTTTTCAAACGCCCAAAAAAGCCATAAATAACTGTTTTCACGTAAGTAACATTCTCAAAACATCTTTTTTTTTGACGCCTACATGTCAAAGCACACATCGCAGCATATATTTTACTTAATATTTTTGATAAATTGCCGAAAGGTCTTCAAATATCAATTAATTATGGGATAATGATACAAGATTTCAGTATCTTATATGATAGTAACTTTAGAAAATAAAGGAAGTTCAATGAAGGCACTACACAAAAAAAGTTTTTTTTCAATTCTACTTTTAACAGCAACTCTAATTGTGACCGGCTGTTCTTCAACAGCTAAGAAGGACTCAGGCAGTACTTCTGACTCAATGGTAGATGACAATGCATCTCAAAGCGCTTTAGAACTAAATGGATCAAGTGATGAAAACACTGCTGGCCCTTTAAAGACAATTTACTTTGCTTTTGATTCTGCTCGTCTTACAGAAACAGCAAAGGAAACCCTCAATCAAAATGCAATGTGGTTAAAAGGGGCTGAGAATGTTGATATCCAAATAGAAGGTCATTGTGATGAAAGAGGTGGTCAACAATATAACCTTGCCTTAGGTGAAAGTAGAGCTAAAACAGTTAAAAAGTATTTAGAAACACTTGGGGTAAGCTCTGATAGAATGTCTATTATTTCATATGGTAAAGAGAAGCCAGTTGCTTATGGACACGACGAAGAAGCTTGGTCAAAAAACAGAAGATCAAACTTTGTAGTTACTGCAAAATAATAATTTTTTATGCTTTATAAGCTGCTTGTGCTAACTCTTATTTTTTCTAGCTGTGCACTTGTGACAACAAGACCAAAGCAAGAAATGAGTTATGCTCAAGCAGCACTTTTAGCTGCCAAAGCAGTTAAAGCCGAAATACACGCCTCACAAGATTTTAGAAAAGCTGAAAACTATTATCTCAAAGCTAAGTCTAGCTATAAAAGCAAATATTTTAATAAGGCCAAGGAATATGCCAAACTCAGCCAAAAGTTTTCAGAAAGGGCCGAATTCCAAACGATTAAGAAGCTTAGCTTAGAAGGGAATTAAACTTTCAATTCATGTATTTCATGCTAAAATTATAGCTTCAAAGGATTGAATTATGATGAAAGTATTAATAATGTTTATCCCCTTATTTCTTTTAACTTCTTGCTTTAAAACAGCTGAAGAAATCAAAAGAGAGCAAAGAATTGATCAACAAATGGAACAGTCATCAAAAATTATCGCAGATCTTAATGAGCAAATTTCGATTTTAAAAATGGCGATTTCTTCAACCTCGGGCCAACTTGAAGAGATTGACCATAAATCGAAACAAACCAATAATGCAAAAATTTTAACCCTTTCAGAAACCGTCATGCAGCTTAAAGAACAAGTTAAAGCATTAACAGCGGATAATGAGCAACAGAAAAAACTTATTCAAGATCTTTCTGAAAAAATTGATCAGCAAAGTAAGTTTATCAAAAAGGTTACAGGAACACTTTCCAAAATAGGGTCAGAAAAAAAAACTTCAAATAAAACACTCATTAAACAAGCTCACACTGCCTTTGAAGCCAACAAGCAAAAAAAAGCAAAAGAGCTTTATCTTGAAACACTCCAAGAAAATAAAATTAACAATGCTCAAAAAAATCATGTTTATTATAACTTAGGATTACTCAATTATTGGAGCCGTGACTATAACGATGCCTTAGTCTACTTTAGCAAAATTTATACAAAATATCCCCGAAGCTCTTTTGCTCCTAAGGCCTTACTTTATATCGCAAGATCCTTTGATAAACTTAAAAAAACTGACGAAGCAAAGGCTACTTACCAAGAAGTTATTGAAAAATACCCTAAGTCTTCCCAAGCAACTAAAGCCAAAAAAGAGATCAAATGAAAAAAATATTAATCTTTTTTTTACTCATGAGTTGTTCACGCTTTGTAAAAATGACAGATGAAACATTTTATGAAGAAATTGAAACCAACAACAGTAAAACAATTCATTTAGTTTTTTCACATAATATTAATGGAGAAACTCATCCCTGTGGATGTAGACAATTCCCTCTAGGAGGGTTTGAACAAGCCTATGGACATATTATGAGTCTCAAGAAAGTGGCACCTCTTATCTACGTTGATACAGGAGATACTTTTTTTGAAACAACAAAGATTCCAAACTTTATTCTTAAATCAAGTCGCTATAAAGCTAAAAAAATTGCTGAAGCTCTTGATATGCTAGACCTAAAGTTGATGACACCTGGAGATCAAGACTTTGCCCTCGGTGAAAGTTTTTTAAAAGAAATTGCTCAAAAACATGACTTTAAGTTTTTAATTACTAATGCTAGTAAAAAACTACAACTTCCCCATCAAAAATTTTTTCACTTAAAAGTTGGAAAGAAAAATTTCTTTTTTTTAGGAGTTTTAAGACCAGATCTTTTAAATCATGAGCTCAGAAGTTTATTTGTTTCTCCCAAGACCGCACTAAAAAAACAATTAGAATCTCTAAAAAATAAATATGGCGATCTTAAGAATAAATCTTTTATTTTATTATCTCATAGTGGTCTTGACTACGATAAAAACCTGGCCAAGCTTTTTCCTACTTTCGACTGGATTATCGGAAGTCACTCTCAATCTTTTATGCGATTCTCCTATGATGTTGGACAAACCAAGTTAGTGCAAGTCCTCTCTCGAAATCATTACTTAGGAGAAATTAATCTCTTATCAAAAAAAGAAGATGCTTATCATCTTGTTGAGATGAGAGATGAAGTTAAGAATAAAATTCAACCTAATCCTATGACTCCATGGCTACAAAACTACAAAAAAGAGTATGATAAAATCAACTTGGCCCAACAGGCTACAGATATGGCCATGACCAACGAAGCGAAAACCATACCGACTTATATTTCCTGCTCAGACTGCCATGATAAACAAGTTGAGTTTTGGCAATCTACAGCTCATTCTTTGGCCCTCTCAACCCTCTTAAACGCAAATGAAATGAATAACCCTCAGTGCATTAAATGTCATAGTGTCGGCTTTCGAAAAGAAGGCGGTTTCGCTGCGACTCAAAAATTTTTCAAATCTGAAAATGATTTTGATACTCAGAAATATTTAAAAGAATTTAAGAAAGCAGTTAAAATAAATCACCCAGTTCGAAAGTTAAGCTCAAGCCAAAGAACCCAAATGGCAAAAGACTGGTTGAAGTTTGACAAAGACCATGGAATTACAGCTAATTATGGTAATGTTCAATGTCTTAATTGCCATAATCAAACAGCCGATCACCCTTTTGAAATACAACCCGAAAGCAAGGACCAATTTAAAAATAAATGCCTTAATTGCCATACAGCAGATCAATCGCCAAAGTGGTATGACAAAGATTCAAATGGGCTTGCCACTTCACTCAATGAAAAGTATTTTGCTAAAAAACTAAAAGAAGTGAGTTGTCCCAAAATTGAATAAAGTTAAATATTTTCTAGGAATTGAAACAAGCTGTGATGATACCTCTGTTGCCATCATTAAAGAACATAACGAGAAAGTAGATGTCATTTCTCATCTTAAATTTGGTCAAGAGGAATTACTTAGCAAGTGGGGTGGCGTTGTCCCAGAAATTGCAGCTAGAAATCATTTGGAAAAAATAACTCCTCTTTTAAAAGCAAGCTTTGAAGAAGCAAACATAAAACCCTCTCAGTTAGAAAATATTAGTGTGACTACCCTTCCAGGACTACTTGGGCCTTTATTAACTGGCGTTAATGCAGCTAAAACATTAGCTCTGCTCTATAAAAAACCAGTTTTAGCTGTTAACCACTTATATGCTCATTTAGAAGCCATCCATATCGACCAAAAGGTCAGCTATCCTTACTTAGGCTTACTTGTCAGCGGGGGACACAGTATCTATTTTTGGGTAAAATCAAAAGACGACTTTACTGTACTTGGGAGTACAATTGATGATGCAGCAGGTGAAGCTTTTGATAAAGGTGGAAAAATATTAAATCTCGGCTACCCTGCAGGACATATCATTGATAAACTTGCCACTTGGGGAGAGCCTAAGCGCTTTTCTTTTCCTATTGGGCTTAAGTCTTCAGCTGATGCTCGTCTTAGTTTTTCTGGACTTAAAACGGCTTTAAGAATATTTTGTGAAAAAAACCCAAAAATTCTAGAACAAGCTCCTAAACAATATTCTCATTTTAAACAAAATGCACAGGATTTTTATGACCTCTGCGCATCTTACCAACAATCAATAGTTGATGCCTTGGAGCTTAAGCTTCGCTATGCGCTTAAAAAATCTAACGCTAACGAATCAGTCAAAAAACCAATACCTATTGTTGTAGGAGGAGGCGTCGCCTGTAATAGCGCCTTAAGGAAAAACCTTGCAAAAAAATATCCTCAAATACATTTTGTCACACCTAAGTTTTGTACTGATAATGGGGCCATGATTGCAAACTATGGAAGAATCCACCAAAATAAGGCCATTGAATATCCTGCTTGTCTGCACATTGATGCTCGAGGAAGATTCATCAATAAACAGGATTATTTATAATGAGTAAACTCCCTAAAGCCAATAAAGAACTGGGACAACACTTTTTAAGAGATCAAAAAGTTATTAATACAATAACTAATGATTGGAACCATGATTGTGATATTATTATCGAAGTTGGACCAGGGCCAGCAGTATTAACGCAAAAACTTTCAGCCTTTCATAAACCATTATACTTAATTGAAAAAGACCAACGCTTTAAAGAAAAGCTTGCACAATATACAAAAGAAGAAAATATCTTTATTCAAGATGCATTAAAATTTAATTGGAAAGACTTTATTAAAGAAAAAAAAATTGAAAATAAAAAGATCTGGCTGGTTTCTAATCTCCCCTACAATGTGGGAACGCTTTTATTCACACAGTTCTTACAGATTCAACAAATTCAGTATATGACCTTAATGTTTCAAAAAGAAGTAGGAGATAAAACCTATCTGAGGCAAAATAAAAATCAAATGAATGGACTTCTCACTTTAAGCCTTAATTATTTTGACTCCAAACATCTCATTAAGGTTCTTCCTGGTTCCTTTTCTCCTCCTCCGAAAGTTGATTCTGTTGTTATTAGTTATCAAAGAAAAAACGATCCTATCATCTCCATCAAAGATTATGCTCAGTTTAACGACTTTACCCGTAAAGCCTTTTCGCAAAAAAGAAAACAGCTCTTTGGGGTTCTCAAAAAATACTATCCTGTAGAAAAACTTGAAAAGTGTTTTAACCAAATCTCTCTCCCTCCTACTCTTAGGGCCGAAGCTCTTTCTTTTGACCAAATCATTAGTATTTTTAAACAACTCAATGAAGTTGAATAAAAAATGACGTAAAATAAGTTTTCAGCTATAATGAGAAACCTATGGGTGGTATTAAAATTATAACTAAAAATAAGCGTGCTAGTTTTGATTTTCATTTAGATGAAAAGTTTGAAGCTGGCTTGGCCTTGCAAGGAACAGAGGTGAAAAGCCTGCGCGACGCGAAATGTTCTATGAATGAAGCATTTTGTACTATAGACAAGAATAATGAAGTTTGGGTTAATCAAATGCATATTGCTCCGTACCAATTTGGAACATATGATAATCATAAAGAAACACGTAAAAGAAAGCTCTTACTAAATGCCAAAGAGATCAAACATATTCAAAAATCACTTGCCACGAAGGGTCAAACTCTGATACCAACAAAAATATACTTTAAAGGTAGTAAAGTTAAAATTGAAATTGCTTTGGCCAAGGGAAAGAAACTTTTTGATAAAAGAGAATCAACCAAGAAAAAAGAGATAGAGCGAAAACTCAAACAGGGAAAATTCGAATAACGAGGAGATTGCATGGAACCAACGGTTCATCAAATTTATCATTTCGATACAGAAAAGCTTTTTTCTGAAGATGAAGCTTATGAATTAGTAAACCTGCTTGTTGCTGTTACTTCCAAAGCTAAAAATAAAATTAATGGTCTTAACTCTAAACTCGAATATTATAAGTCTCAACCTGCCCAAGCCGATATAATACAATTTGATCTCAACAATGAAATTCAAAAGTGGAGCGATAAAGTGAGACGCCTAGGTGGGATTCCATTGGCCCTTTATAAAGTAAAAGTCCCTAGTGTAAATGGTTTTTTTGTTTGGGAGTTTCCCAGTGTAGAACTTGAGTTCTTTTTAAACTAAATCTCTTAATAACATCAAACTCAATACAGACTTAGCCAAATTAAAATTGACATAAAAATAAAACCAAAGAAATCTGGTAAATAATCAATAATAAAAGCTTCAAAACTTCTTCGAGCAAAAGAATAACGTTTGGCACCACAGCCGACAACAATAAAAAGCCACCCCCCAACTGCGATTGTTAAGAGCTCCCATATATTATTTGGAATAATGTGCTTAATAATCAAAAAAAGCCCATAACTTGACCAAACAGAGCCTATAAAAGCAACGAGGTAAGGAGTTGGATCTTTTTTATCAATTTCAGACTTGTTTAGGCCCCAAGCTTTTAACCATTTTTCACCTAAAAGGGTGTACCAAACTCCCCCAAAAGCAAAATTAATAACTGCCGCACCTAAGACAACGAGAATTTCATTCATGAGAGCCCTCCCTCTTTAGTCCAGCTATAGACGACTAAAATATAAGTTAAGAAAAAAACAAATCCACTAAGGCGATAAAAAGCTCGTTTAAAAAAAGAAAGCAGTAATAAAAGAGTCGCTCCAAAAATTAAAGCCCCAATTTCAATATAAAAACTGTCTTCAAAACGAAAATCATAAATTCCTAAAGAACCTAAAATAAAAGCACAATTAAATAAATTTGAACCAACAATATTTCCTATAATTAAATCAGTTTCCTTCTTTTTTATTGAGGCCAGTAAAGCTGTAACAAGTTCAGGAAATGAAGTTCCAAAAGCAATAAAAATAGCAGAAACAATATACTCTTTGACTCCTAAAAGCTGACAAAGCTCTATTCCTGACTTAACTAATAACTCTCCGCCTAAATAAAGCATTCCAAAACCAGCAAAGAGTTTAAAAATAATTAGTGCAGGTTTGAAATCTTCCATAGGAGTAACAAGCTTGGATTCATCTTCATTTTTAAAGTCTTTATATAGCAAGAATAAATAAGCACCACAAACTGCTATAAGAGGCATTGCAGTTAAAACATTTAATGAATCACGCGTCAAAACAAACCATAAAGCCAAACCCAAAATGAAATGAACAACAAGTTGATCTCGAATCGTCTTATTTTTCAACTCCATGCGAGTAAAAAGCCCACAGATTCCCAAAATAAGAAACATATTTGCTATATTGGAGCCCACTAAACTTCCAACTGCGATTCCAACATTATCTTGAACACCTGCAATATGTCCGACAAAAAACTCTGGTAGAGAGGTTCCAAAACCAATAAGTAGCATTCCAATCACTAAAGGAGATAAGCCTAACTTTTGTCCTATTTTCTCTGATCCCTCTAAAGAAAACTCTGCTCCATAATAAAGGATAAGAATGGCAGCAATGAGCATAAGAATTGGAATTAACATAAGTAATTATACCTTTGACGTGTGTTTTTCTTAATATCATAATATCATCATGAAGAGATTTCTCAATAATAAACTTGACCAAATTGGAGCTAAAAAAATTACTTTTTTAGCCCCTCTTATAAGCTTTCTCAGTGATTTGATCCTGATATGGTATATCAACAATCATTTATTGAATCAATATCTCAACCATCAAATGATTCGCTCTTACAGTTATCTCTTTGGAGTTAAAGAATTAGATTACCAAACGGCTAACTTTATACTTGATGCCACTGTTTCAAGTTTGTCTTTAGTTTTTTGGTTTATTCTTTTGTACAACGTGACTATTTATTTATTAACTTTTACTAAACTTAAATGGCCTATAACTTATATGAAAGGCTATACCTTTTCGGCAGTGTTGCTCTCTATTTTAGAAATGATAACAACATTAATAAAGTTTTTAGATATAAATCTGATCACCTTCATGACAACAATAACTTATTTTATGGCCTTTCTAGGCTTTCGTTATCTTCAAGGTAAGAAGGAATAATAAAACGAGAATCATCCTTTACACCTAGTTCTGGAACTTTTTTCGTTCTATCTAGAATTAAACTTTTTCCCACAACGGCTAAGACAAATGAGTCAAAAGCTTTAGGATGTTTAGAAATAAGTTCTAAGTCTTTACTATAAATAAAAATATTAAGCTTTTTTTCTATGGCCTTAGCAACTCTGACTCTTGCTAAAGTGCACACATTCATATCTTGTAACTCGATAAGATGTTTTTTAGTAATAATATTTGCTCGATACAATTCAATTAAAGCAATATATGTATTTGACTCATAAATCTGTAAGTCTCGAGGTAAATGTCGAAGTAAGTAATGAAATTTATGCAAAAGCATAACTGAGACATTCCCAAAAGAGTCATAGCTTATGTTAAATGTTTTTAACATTTGATCATAATAATTAAGCCAGATCCAAAAATCAATTGGCCTATTCCAATAAGGAACAAAACCTTTTTTCAATTTACGTTTAAAAGACTTTGAAAGAATATGTTCACAAGTATCCTTATCTAAAACAGAACGGCCATAATGGACTAAACTATCATCCCTTCTTTCTTGCTCGTATTTTTTAGGATTTTCTTTAATATGCTTTAAATCTTCATTTAATATAGAATTAATTCTTTTTTGGATATTATTTACAACTGGGTGGTGGCAAAGATCTATTCCGGGGCACACGAGATCACAAGTTTCACAAGGAGGTTTAGATAGAGGAAAATCTACAATTAATTGCTTTAAAGAACTACTTTCAACCCAATTAGTAATGGCCTCATCTTGAGTTAAATGTGACTCTTCTTTGACTTGATTAAGTGATGTTAAGAACCAGCGGTTATCTTTTTTAAAAAATTCTAAAAGACAAAAAAAGAAATTTTCTTTTTTTCCTCCACCTAGACTCATTCCAGCTATAGAGTTTGTTTTTTCCGATAACATAAATTCCTTAAAGAGGTTTTGCTATTTCAAATGGCAAAGTTTTATATTTCGCTTCTGCTAAGACCTCTTGAAGTTTTGCTTTTGTTTGAGCAGAGTGAGTTAAGATAAAACAGCCTCCTCCACCAGCGCCACACATTTTAAGACCTTTTACTAACTTATCTTTTTTTAAATTTTGAAATAAAAACTGCACTTCATTAGGAACAATATTAGGGGCCAGAGACTTTCTTTTTTCCCCTTCTTCACCAATAAGAGTTAATATCTGCTCATAATTCTTCTCTTTTATCGCCTGATAAGTCCTATGACTAATTTTAGCGATTTCAGATAGTCCTTGTCGAGTTTGAGGAACACCATCAAAAAACTTTTTATAAACATCCCAATTATTTATACCAGAGTTTCTTGAAATTCCAGAATAAACTAAGGTGATATGATCTTCTAAAAAGCTTTTTAAGTCGGAACTAAAAAGTTGCTCATAATCAACTCTTCCAGCGGCACCCTTTAAGGCAAGAACTCCTCCCAACATCGCGGGGAAATAATCTTGATAACCAGGAATTCCCTGATTTAATATTCTCCCTTCAACACCTTTGACTTGGGCGACTGACTCTTGAATTGAAAAGCTCTTCCCCGTTAACTCACACATGGCCTTAAATAAAGTCATCCCCATCGCCGACGAGCCCCCCAAACCTGAACCAGCAGGAGCTCCAGAACTCATAACAACTTTCAAACCATGTTCAAACTTAAAAAGAGAGAGGACTTGGAGGACAAAACTCATTTCTTTAAAATAATTATTATAATACAAATTATCTTCAGTTAGTTCCTCAAAATGAAACTCATAATTCTTAGCATAATCTTTTGATTGGATTTCAATCACTTGAGTTGGAAGAGAAGATAATTCAACCTTAGCCTTTAATGAAGTCGCAACATTTAGCGTAACGACATGTGGAAGAATCAGATTTATTGGCTCTAAATCTAAAGTTCCACCAACTAAATCGACCCTAACGCTTCCTTCACTAATTACCTGCATTTAAGACACCAATATAAGGAAGTTCGCGGTATCTTCCCGCATAATCTAGGCCATAACCTATAACGAATTTGTCTTCAATTTCGAACCCTAAATAGTCGATAGGAACCTTATGTTTATTCCTTGATGGCTTAAAAAGAAGTGATGCCAGTTTTACCTGCTTAGGATCTCTAATTTCTAACATCTTTAATAATGTTGTAATAGTTAAGCCTGTATCAACAATATCCTCTACAATCAGTACATTTTTATCTTTGAGAGTTGTTGAAACATCCATTTCAATTTTCACATTACCAGTTGAAGTCATCCCATCCCCATACGAAGAAAGTTGAATAAACTCTAATCTAACAGGTAATTCAATTTTTTTTATCAAATCAGAACAAAACATAAATGCGCCTTTTAAAACACATATCACAACAAGTTCTTCTCCTGAAAAATCTTCATTAATGGCCTTAGCAAGAGCATTAATCCTAAGTGAAATATCATCTTCTGAAATTAAAACATCTGGGTTAATTTGTTCCATACAACCTTCCTTTCTTTCTTTTAGAATACTTGCATAGATAAAAAATGTCTAAAAACTAGTTTATAAATTGAGAAACTTCTTCTTTTATGGGCAATCTTACTTGTTCGTCTTCTGGTTCATAAAAATAATGTGCCCTACACCTAGCATCATAAGCTTCTTTTTCTCCAAGTAAAACCGTGTCATTGCTATCTGATAATCTTTGGCTTCTTGTTGCTGGAGCACCACAAACCGTACATATTGCTTGTATTTTTTGAACATTGTCAGCTAAGGCCAATAACATTGGCATGGGTCCAAAAGGAATTCCTCTAAAATCAAGATCCAGTCCAGCACAAATCACTCTATAACCTCTATCTGCTAACTTTTTAACCACAGTAACGATCTCTTCATCAAAGAACTGTATTTCATCAATAGCAATGATTCGTGTTGTATCTTTAAGGCGAATTAAAATATCAGTTGCTTTTTGAACAGGCTCACTCTGAATAGCTTGAGAAGAATGACTTACAACTTTTTTTTCATCGTAACGAACATCAATTGCCGGTTTAAAAATCTGCACGCGTTGTTTTGCGATCTGAGCACGTTTAACTCTTCTAATTAGCTCCTCAGTTTTTCCTGAAAACATCGGTCCACAAACGACTTCAATACCACCATGACCCTGCATAATAATCGACATTAATTCCCTCTCAAAATAACTGGTTGGATGGGCATAATTCCAGAATTTTTCATAATTGACAATTAATGTAAGACTAATTTGGCCATTCTAATATAATTACAACTAATTGCGAGCAATAATATAAATCCCGAACAATGCGTTACAATAAATTTATTTTAAAGTTATGTCGTCAGAAAGAATTAATTTTGCTAAATAAAGCCTATGTTACGACAATGGATCCAATCATTAAATTTAAAAAAACAGAAACAAACATCTTTTTATCACCTTCTTGGTGGTCAAAATGGTCTTCGCTTACTTGTAAATAATTTTTACAATATTATGGAAAACGATAGTTATGCAAAAAATTGCCTAGAACTTCATCAACTTGACCAAGGAAAAATCCAAACTCAGGCCAAAGATAAACTCTTTATGTTTCTATCTGGATGGTTAGGTGGACCTAATCTTTTTATTCAACACTATGGACACCCTCGGATGAGGGCCAGACACATGCATATTTCTATTACAGCAAAGGAAAAAGATCAATGGCTCTACTGTATGGAAAAAGCTTTAAAAATTCACTCTCCCAGAGTCACTAAAAAAAATAAAAAGATTTTACTCAACTCATTTACCGCTTTGGCCATGAGAATTCAAAATTCATAAAAACCGATTTACTAAATTGATGATAGAGAAAACTCATAAGAAAACTAAAATCATAAGTAAGAGAATACTTAAAAGCCCTAACAAAAGAACAAAAGGTGTTAAAATGATACAAATACTTAATACAGGCGATGCATTTAACTGCTTTCTCAAGCCTGCATACATGAGGATCATTGAAGCCAAACTTTGTGCTGTTGCCCCAAAAACAGGAATTAATGTCAAAATAGAAGAACTAAAATAAACAGAAATAATATTTTGAGCTTTCTCAGATAAATCTCCCGTTGTTCCCAATAAGGTCCCATAAAATTTAATTATAACTTCCCAAAACTGAATAATAATAATTCCAAACAAAGGATAAAAAATAATATCAAGAATTGAAGAAAGAATAATAAAGTAAAATGTCGGAAATTCTTTAATATCTATATATTGTGAATAATTAAAACTGCTATCTTCCAACATATCCACAAACAAAAGGATTATAAAATTAAGCATTATCACCCTAAATATACCGCTAATAATCACAAACACCCAAGAAGTCGTTAAAGATTCATAGGCTGACAACTGAACAGGTTTAAACCCTTCATAACGATCAGGATGGACGAGGAATTCATGCGTTTTAAACGGATGTATCAGATAGTGTATATAAGAATAAAAAATATTTAATAATCCCATAACTATATCATCAACTATTTCTATTTCACTGTAAAGATTTGAGTCAAAAACTTATGACTTATTTGTTGAGTATTGTACTCATAGAAGTAAGATAACTTCTCTTTTTCATCAAAGACATGAATAAGATCAGTATTTTGTTTGATATAAAATGTTTTATCCAAAATATCCAAACGTAAATCATAACTCTCCACAATATTATCACTATCATATTGAATATATTTAGCCTCTTTAAAATGAGTCAGATTAAAAATAAGGTTAAATAAAAAATTCATATGAATCCGACTAATAAACTTCACATTCTTCTCTTTTGACTTCACTACAAATTTTTCTATATCATCTATAAAAAATTTCACAGTCTTTGATTTTGGTTTTTTTAATAAAAAATCAAGCCGTTTTAAAGAAGCTACTCTTTTATTAAAAATAATTTTTTTCTGCCAAAAGTCCTGAACATTAGAATAAAAAATATTTTTTGCATCTAACTTTACTTTTAATACATATTTTTCTTCTGGCATTTTAATATACTTCCCATATTCGCCATTCGCTCCAAGATAGAGCTTAAAGACTTTGCTTTCATGCCCGACTTGCACAAGTATCTCACTAAATTTATCTGTTAAGACAAGCCTTCGAGACAATAAAACGTCCTCCACTTGTACGCCATTCATTAAAGACAATATAGTTCTTTCAAGTTTTTTATAATTTAAAGGAGCAATGATTTCGGGTATCGTTTTTTTACCTATTAAATCGACTTCAAACCATCTATTGCGTTTATTATCTATCTTAACTGACTTTATCTTTTCACGACGTAAAGAATAAAAAAGATCACTTTCTGCAAAAACCCTTATCTGGCTCTTAAGAATGTGTTGAAAACGTGCATACTTTTTAATTTTTAAATCAAGCTCACTTTGATAAGGTTGCTCGAAATGAGAGTTGTCTTGGCAAATATATATTTCTTTCCCCTCTTTTTTTGCAATATAAAAGGCTCCAGTTGAATAAGATATATTACCCAAAAGATATGAATATGTATGACCATTTTGAACTACTGAAAATTCAATTTTATTGTCTGAAAAATATCGTTTTTTTTCCTCTAAAGAGACTTCAAACTTTTCTTGATAAGACATCTTTTTTAAAATATTTATAAAACTTTTAATTTTTGTTTGATCGACAGGCCAATTAACATTTTTATACTTCCACTTACCATTTTCTTGTTTTATTAAATCATATTTTTCAGTAGAAAATGCTGTAAGATCTGTTTTGATTGAAAACAAAGATTTCGAATCTACTTTTTTATTTTTTTCTTGAGGTTTATAAACTTCTTCTAAAAAATACCCCCCACCGATAAGAAGACATAAAATAAAAAACAATATAAAATTACTTTTTTTCATTTTCTTAACTTTCTAATATAGAAAAGTATTCCAACACCAAACAAGAGGAAAGGAATAACAAAAATTGTTAAGTAAAAAATCAAATTAACTTGTAAATCAGAAATATAAACAATATTTCCTTCAAGCTGCGGACGACTTAAACTTAAAAGTTTATCCTCCTTAACCATCCAAGAAAGTGTATTCAAGAATAAGTTAAAATTATTTGACTGTCCCTTAAATTGGTTCGCTACAAAACTTGAACTCGCAAAAGCTGCAAAACGTGACTTTTCAGCCTCTCCGACGACAAAGAGACTTAATGGTCCTTTTAAGTCACGGACTTTATCAAACTTTGCTTTTCCTTGCTTCACCTCTTCAAAACTCACCTCTCCCCAACTTCCAGGAAAAGGAGTCGACTCCACTAAAGAACTCCAATGAACTTTATTCCTAGACAAAATAGAAAAAGCTGCGCTTATAGGGAAAATGGTTCTTTCATTAAAACCTTCAGTTATTTGATGATTTTTATATTGATTAATAACTGGGATAGAAGCTTGGGCCCCTTGTTGTTTAGCTAGGCGATCAAGAGTCAAAATATTATGAAATTCTAATCCCAACTCTTTTAAAAAACCAACTAAATTTTCAATAAGAACACCATTAAAATAAGGAGAAAAAGAAAAAAGAAGACTTCCACCATTTTCAATATATTTTTTAAGATAAACAATTTCTTTTTCTAAAAATTCAATTTGCGGATTTAGCACCATGATGACACTCGCATCATCGGGAATTCCTGTCATTAGCTCTAACGGCTTAAGTTTAAAATGATTGTTCTCAATTTTATCCTTAAGGTAATTGGCCCCAACGGCACTCTTATCACCGAAAGACATTTCATTATGTCCAACTGTATAATAAATGACTTTTTTGTTTGGACTTAGAATTTTTAAAAGTAAATTTGTGACGCTTAACTCATCTTTTGCAATGGTTTTAAAGCTTTGTCCTTTATATTCAATAATAAGAGTCCCTTCCTCTTTAACTTGATTGAGTTTAACAAGCGCCAATTCTTTATCAATATCATAAGCCTTTAGCTCTATTTTATGTGATTCATTGTCGTAAAGTCTCAAGAGATTAAGATACTTCTTCCATTTCTGTCTTGAAGCAAACAAGACCATCTTAAGCTCATCTTCCCCTAACAACTTGATAACTTTCTTCGACTGATCAGAGAGTGTATGTAAGTTGTTTCTAGTCAGATCAAAATAATAGTCATTCTTTATAACTAAAAAATTGATCATTCCAAGTATCGCTGCAATTAAAAAAAGATTAACAAATTGTCCAAGAAAACTTTTGAACTTTTGAGAAGAAAATAAAGTGAATAAAGAAGTTCTAAAACGAATAAGAAAAAATATTGTCAGACACAGATTCCCCCCAAATAGTGAATAATTAAATGTAGGGAACTCTGGTAGGACAATAAATAAAGCGACAGAACATATATAAAGAATTAAATTAATGACAAAAAGCAATTTAAAATAATTATGACTCATTACCAATTCCTTATTCCTACTCTTTTTACTAAAAGAATTAAGCAAAAAACGATAAAGCTAAAATAAAACGTAATATCAGAAATAGAAATATTGGCCTGAACAAAGTTTTCAAAATGACTATTCACAGAAAGAAAAAGAATAATTTCTGAAAAAAAATAATGACTACTCAAAAAAGAAAACATGTTCATCATCCAAGAAACGAGGATAAACATAAAGCCCATAATTGAAGCGATGAGAATATTTTTACTTAAAGCCGAAGCTAAACATCCCAGAGCGCAATAGCACATTAAATTTAAACATAGCCCTAAATATCCGGTAATCACAAAATTCGTGTCAGAAACATCTAAATTCCCTAAAAAAAAGGGGAAAAACATTGTTAAACTAAGTAAAAAAAATGCTTGCGAAAAAGCGGCTAAAAATTTAGCAAGAACTAGCTCGACATCGGACACATAGGAAGTAAAATAAAGATTGATAGTTCCAGACTTATACTCTTCAGAAAAAATTCTCATGGTTAAAAAAGGAACAATAAATAAAAAAATAAAATTTATATTTCCAAAAAGTTTTATAATAACTTGATTAGAAAAATCATATTGAGTTCTAAGATCAGTAGGAAGAACTTGAATATTTTGAGCGAAATAAGATATTTGACTAAAAATAAGCCAACCAATGATCAAGGTATAAACTCCTGCAATTAAATATGTAATAGGATGACGAAAAAATAGCTTCATCTCTTTAAAATAAATAGTACTAATCATCTTTTTCAGTTACCTTCATAAAAATATCTTCTAACGAATGTTGCTTTTTACTAAGTTTTAAAACATCATATTTTTTTTCAACTAAGACTTCTATTAATTTGGGCCTAAGTTCATACGCGGATGTCAGGCTTAATAAAAGAAGTAATGAATTGGCCCTCACATCTGTTTTCACGAGCTCAATTCCCTCAAAGTTTTCTATAAGATCAATCAAATCATCATCATGATTCATGACCTCCAATTCAACATGAGTAATTTCTTGAATTCGCTCCTCTAATTTTTCTATTTCTCCAGAGGCAACAATTTTACCTTCAGAAATAATTGTAACCTCGTCACAAACTAAGCTCATTTCATGAAGGAGGTGACTTGAAAGCAAAACCGTATGTTCCCCTTTTAATCGCAAAATAAAATTTCTCATTTCAACAACCGCTTGAGGATCTAAACCCACCGTAGGTTCATCTAAAATGACTAAATCAGGCTTATGTACAATGGCCTGAGCAATTCCAATTCTTTGTTTAAAGCCTTTTGACAAATTTTCAATCGAGCGATTTAGCACATCTTTAAGATCAAGGGCCTCCACACAATATTCTATATGCTCAGAGATCTTCTGCGTCTCTATCCCTCTAATTTTAGCCAAGTATTCCAAATATTCCTTAACCAGCATTTCTTCATATAAAGTTGGATACTCCAGTAAAAAACCAATTCTGTCAGTTTCTTGAACTTGACTAATAGCTGAATCAAAAATTTCAATATGACCTAAAGAGACTTTGTCTAATCCTGCAATTAAATTTAAAGTTGAAGTTTTTCCGGCCCCATTTGGCCCCAATAAACCATGAATACTTCCGCTTTTAACTGAAAAGCTAATCTCTTTTAAAATTTTACGTCCCCCTTTTTCCAGACAGACGCGATCAAGTATTATCGTGTTTTTCATCTTTTTAAATATACAGTGAATTAATCAGCTTGTGAATTGATGTTTTCTTTACATCTTGTGATTGAATTTTCTTATGGAATATCCGATAGTAAACATATGAATAAGATACAGAAAAAGTTCAAGTCTGCAATTGAGCAGGCAAATAATATTGTCATCACAACACACTCTTATCCAGACGCAGATGGAATAGGTTCAGAAATCAGCCTATGCATGGCCTTAAAAAAACTAGGTAAAAAAGCGATATGTTGTAACGATGTAGAACTTCTTCAACGCTATAAATATCTTGATCCTGGTGATATTGTTGTTGGTGTTGATAGATTAAAAGAAAACTTTCCTGTAAAACCAGATCTTATAATTGTTGTTGACACAAACATTATTGATCGAACTGGCCATGAGTTTCTAGAATATTATAACCAATATAAGCCTCAATTACTTTATATTGATCACCATCCCTGTCCACAAGAAAAAAAAGATAATCATTGTATAGATACTTCTGCCGCAGCAACTGGACAACTTATTGGTGAATTAATTCAATCTCTTGGTTTAGAGTTTGATGAAAAAATGGCGCTTCCTTTATATACAGCTATTTTAATTGATACTAGCAGTTTTCGCTATCCTACAGTTACGGCCAAGACTCATGAATTGATCGCAAAACTTTTGGCCACAGGGATAAAACCTCCAAGAGCTTACAATGGTATTTATGGAACCAAAAAAATTGAACATATGCATCTGCTAAGTAAAGTTTTAGCTTCGGCCAATAGTAACTCAACAGAAGAAATAGCTTGGTTGGTTTTAAAGAAAGAAGAATTAATTGAGTTTGATATTGATATTGAAGATACACATGGCTTTATTAATCATCTTCTTATCCTTGATAATGTTAAAGTTGCTTGTATGTTTAGAGATGATGGAACTCAAGTCAAAGTAAGCCTCCGCTCAAGTGGAGAATACGATGTCGGCTTAATTGCCATCTCCCTTGGTGGTGGAGGTCATTCACACTCTGCAGCAACAGTTATTGATAAGAAAGAAAATTATGATTTGCCACAAATTATTTCAGATGTCATTAAGCAAATAGAGTCCAAACTCTTAGAAGTTTGATCAAAAATCCGCCAAAAAACTGATTTCATAAACGGCACCAGAATTGTTATAAACTTGAATTTTAGCCTGGTTCATTTCAATATAGTTTTTAATAACTTTCAAACCTACATCTTTTGACAGTTTTGCTTGATCCATTTGAGCTAGTTCTGTTTCATTAAAGAATTCTAATGCTCTTTGATCAAAGCCCTTTCCTGAGTCTTTAATAATAAGTGTAATGTATTTTCCTTCTTTTTTAGAAGAAATACTAATCGTTCCATTAGCAGGAGTAAACTTTATAGAGTTTGATAAAATATTGCCTAAGACATTGTTTTTAAGACTCACACTTTCAGCATAGATACTTTGATGAGAAACAGGAATATTTATTTTTATTAAAATATTTTTTTCGATTAGATTATCTTCATAAATTATAATCAATTCATTGAGTATCGTATTTAAATTCACTTTTTCCAATTTTATTTTTTTTGAAATGATTGTTTTTTTTCTTTCTTTAATTTGCTTGAGAATATCTACAATATTGGAAGCAGAGACCTCCATTTTTTCCGTAACATCATAAACTTTCTCGTCATGTACAATTTTTTTTAATCTTCTTGTTCCTACAACAATAACTTGTAAAGAATTTGAAATATCATGTGAAATAGTTCGTAGAAGTTCTTCATATTTTGCTTCACCTTCATTACGTATTTTCTTCTCAATGATTCTTTTATCTATAATAACAGCTTGATAGGTCAGAGCAATGGAGAGAATAATCATCTCGAATAAACTTCCAAAAAGAAAACCATTTTCAGTAAAAAAGTTTCGCCCAATTAATCCGTAGGCATCCAAGAAATACAAACAAGCACCTAAAAAAACAAAAAACCAAGACAACAAATAAAACTTGGCCAAATCAGCTCCTTTTCTCATGGCGTAATAACTACAAATCATAAGAAAAAACAAATCGAGCATAATCATAATATCTATATAGTTTGAAAAATAATGCTTTAAAGGATGATAAGCAGGTACAATAATAAGCCCCAAAGGGAGCAAAGAAGCAACTAAAAGAATCTTTTTTATAGGAGCAAGGTTTTTTAAAAGCTTATCGCCGTCTAAAAAGGAAAATCCAAAAAGGAGGGCCATACTAACGGCCAAACTACTGGTAAGAGTTAAGTTATTAGTAAATGTTGTTTTATCAAACCAAGAATAATAATCTAGCAAACCATTTAAATTTATAACCGCAATCAACACAGATGTCATAAATAAACAAAACCAAATATACTTCTTACTTTTAAAGAAAATAGAAAGCATTAAATTATAAATAATGAGAACTCCTATTGCC
>LULF01000010.1_pt1 | contig 66481 bp, 59 predicted proteins | sample 728221 | NCBI WGS metagenome assembly LULF01 (sample SAMN03860296, study PRJNA289734) | marine metagenome | biome: seawater column; feature: ocean; material: water; isolation source: Red Sea water column Station 169 - depth 500m | place: Saudi Arabia: Red Sea | collected 2011-10-15 | depth 500 m | reverse complement strand
TGCTCAACGGCCCGGGTCCCGACAGCGACCCCGACAGCGTCCTCGGCTGGGACGAGGCGCGGCTGCCCGGCAACGTCCACGTGTCCTTCCCCGGCTGCGAGGGCGACTCCCTGCTGATGCTGCTCGACGCCCGCGGCATCGAGTGCTCCACCGGGTCGGCGTGCTCGGCCGGCGTGCCGCAGGCCTCGCACGTGCTGCTGGCGATGGGCCGCGACGACGACGCGGCCCGGTCCTCGCTGCGCTTCACCCTCGGCCGCACCTCCACGGGGTCCGACGTCGACGCCGTGGTGGACGCGATCGGTCCTGCCGTCGAGCGGGCCCGGGCCGCGAAGCTCTGAGACGCCCGGCTGTGGAGGGACTGCGATGAAGGTGCTGCCGTGAAGGTACTGGCCGCGATGTCCGGCGGGGTCGACTCCGCCGTGGCCGCCGCGCGCGCCCACGAGGCCGGTCACGACGTGACCGGCGTGCACCTCGCGTTGTCGCGCAACCCCGCGTCGTACCGCTCCGGCGCCCGCGGATGCTGCACGATCGAGGACAGCAACGACGCCCGGCGCGCTGCCGACGTCATCGGCATCCCGTTCTACGTCTGGGACCTCTCCGAGCGCTTCCACGAGGACGTGGTCGAGGACTTCATGGACGAGTACGCCGCCGGGCGCACCCCCAACCCGTGCCTGCGCTGCAACGAGAAGATCAAGTTCGCCGCGGTGCTGGACCGCGCCCTGGCGCTCGGCTTCGACGCGGTCGCGACCGGCCACTACGCGCTCCTGCGCGACGGTGACGACGGGCTGGTGGAGATGCACCGCTCGGTCGACGCCGGCAAGGACCAGTCCTACGTGCTCGGCGTGCTCGACCAGCACCAGCTGCGGCACTCGCTCTTCCCGCTCGGCGACACCCCCAAGGTGCAGGTGCGCGAGGAGGCCGCCCGGCGCGGGCTGCTGGTCGCCGACAAGCCCGACAGCCACGACATCTGCTTCGTCGCCGACGGCGACAACGCCGGCTGGCTGCGCGAGAAGCTGGGGGAGCGCGCCCCCAACCACGGAGGCGCGATCGTCGACGACGAGACCGGCGAGGAGCTGGGGCGCCACGACGGCACCTACGGCTACACCATCGGCCAGCGCAAGGGCCTGCGCATCGGCACGCCCGCACCCGACGGCAAGCCCCGCTTCGTGCTCGACATCGAGCCGGTCGAGGGCACGGTCCGCGTCGGGCCGCGGGAGCGGCTGGCCGTTCACGGGCTCGAGGGCATCCGTCCGCGCTGGTGCGGCACCGTCCCGGCCCCGGGGTCCTGGTCGGACTGCACCGTGCAGCTGCGCGCGCACGGCGACGAGCACCGCGCGCGGCTGCGCGTGCACGAGGGAGGGGAGTCGGTGAGCGTGGACCTGCTCGACGCGGCGTACGGCATCGCGCCCGGCCAGGCCGTCGTGGTGTACGACGGCAGCCGGGTCGTCGGCTCGGCCACGATCGCCTCCACGGACCGCTCGCCGGCCGGGAGCGCGCGATGACCCGGGCGACCGGTGTCGGCTCGATGCCCGGTGAGGACGCCGAGGCCTACGCCGAGGCCGTGAGGGCGGTCCTCGGCGAGCTGCCCGACCTGCCGCACGTGCCCGAGCTGCCCGGGCGCGGGGCGACCGCGTCCATGACCGGCCGCGCGCTGGCGGTGCTCGAGGGGCTCGATGTCGACCTCCAGCCCGCCGGGTGGCGGCTGGTCGGGACCTCGGGTGCGCCCGGGGTCGACCACCGTCGCGCGCGCAGCCTGCTGGCCCAGGACCTCGACTGCGTGGAGGAGCTGACCCAGGGCTACGAGGGTGCCTTCAAGACCCAGGTCGCCGGGCCGTGGACGCTCGCGGCGACCGTCGAGAAGCCGCGGGGCGACCGGGTGCTGTCCGACCACGGGGCCCGGCGCGACCTGGCCGAGTCGTTGGCCGAGGGGCTGCGCTCCCACATCCGCGACGTGCGCCGCCGGGTGCCGGGGGCCACCTCGCTGGTGGTGCAGGTCGACGAGCCCGCGCTGCCGGCGGTGCTGACCGGGTCGGTGCCGACCGCGTCGGGCTTCGGCAAGCACCGGGTGGTGCACCCGCCGGAGGCCTCGGCGCTGCTGGAGACGGTGCTCTCGGCGATCGCCGAGGAGGGAGCCGAGCCGTGGGTGCACTCGTGCGCGCCGGGGGTCCCCTGGGGCCTCGTGCGCGGCGCCGGTGCGACCGGGTTCGTCGTGGACCTCTCGGTGCTCTCGGCGGCCGACCACGACACGGTCGCCGAGGCGCTCGAGGGTGGCGTGAGCGTCGCGCTCGGCGTCGTACCCACCCTGGAGCCGGCGGGCGGCACCACGGCCGTCACCGACAAGGCCCTCGTGCAGCGCGTCGAGCGCTGGCTCGACATGCTCGGGCTCGACCCCGACGCCGGCACCCTGCTCGTCGGCCCCGGCTGCGGCCTCGCCTGCGCGTCCACCGCTTGGTCCCGCAAGGCCCTCACGCTCTCCCGCCAGGTCGCCTCCGCCCTCTCCTGACCCCCGGCTCGCACCACCGGGCCCGGAGACGCCGAACCGGCGCGTCCTTCCGGAAGGATGCGCCGGCTCGGCAGTGGAGTGGGATCGATCAGACGTGGACGGCCGCACCCTCGGGGGCGTCGTCGGTGGCCAGCTCGGTGTGCTTGACGTTGAGCAGCGCCCAGACCAGGGCCGAGGCGGCCCAGATCATGAAGGCCCCCACGAGGAACGCGGTGGTCGCGCCGTCGGCGAAGGACAGGATCGCGACCTCGCCGGGGTCGGCGTCCGGACCGCCGAGCTCGGCGGCCCGCTCGAGGATGAAGTGCGACGCGACGGTCGAGAGGATGGCCAGGCCCAGCGCGCCGCCGACCTGCTGCATGGTGTTGAGCACGCCCGAGCCGATGCCGGCGTCGGAGGCGGGGATGCCGTGCAGGGCGACCAGCGTCATCGGCACGAAGGTCAGACCCATGCCGATCGACATGGTGACGATGAACGGCATGATGTCGGTCCAGTAGTTCTCCTGGCCCGGGGTCAGGTGGGAGAACATGAAGAGGCTGAAGCCCGCGAGCAGCGTGCCGGTGCCGGTCAGGTAGCGCGGGTCCATCCGCGCGATCAGCCGCGAGGACGTCGTCGCACCGATGATCATGCCGAACGCGAACGGCAGGAACGCGAAGCCCGTGCGCAGCGCGGAGTAGCCCATGACGTCCTGCACGTAGAGCGAGAGGAAGTAGAACATCGCGAACATCGCGGCCGGGGTCATCATCATGGAGACGAAGGCGACGGCGCGGTTGCGGCTGGCGAAGATCCGCAGCGGCATGAGCGGGTGCTGGACGCGGGTCTCGAGAAGCACGAACGCCACCAGCGCGACGACGCCGACACCGAGGAAGGTCAGCGCCACCGGGTCGCCCCAGCCGTACGGCGTGCCCATCGGGTTCGCCGCCGACACGGTGTCGGGGTCGGTGTTGCCGGTGCGGGTGATGCCGAAGACCAGGGTCAGCAGGCCGACGGTGCCGGTGATGGCGCCGGGGACGTCGAGCCAGCCGTCGTGGTGCTCGGAGTCGGGCAGCAGGCGCGGGGCGAGGAACGCCGCGGCCAGGCCGATCGGCACGTTGATGAGGAAGGTCAGGCGCCAGCCCCACTCGGGGTCGAGGTTGGTCAGCCAGCCGCCGAGCACCAGGCCGATCGCGGCACCGATGCCGGACATCGCGGCGAACACCGAGAACGCACGGTTGCGCTGCGGGCCCGGCGGGAACGTCGTGGTGATCAGCGCCAGGGCGCTGGGGGAGGCCAGCGCCGCGGCCAGGCCCTGCATGCCGCGGGAGCCGAGCAGCATGGCCTCGTTCTGGGCGATGCCGCCGACGGCGGAGGCGAGCGCGAAGAGCGTCACGCCGATCATGAAGACGCGGCGCCGGCCGTAGAGGTCGCCGAGTCGGCCGCCGAGCAGCAGCAGGCCGCCGAAGGCCAGCGCGTAGCCGGTGACGACCCAGCTGAGGTTGGCGAAGTCGATGTCCAGGCTGGCCTGGATCTTGGGCAGGGCGATGTTGGCGATGGTGCTGTCGAGCACCACCATCAGCTGGGCGGTGCAGATGAGCACCAGCGCCCAGGCGGCGTGCCGCGGCCCCCGGGACGCGGAGTCCTGGTGGGCGTCCGGTCCGGACGCGGGCGGGTCGGTGGTCATGTCGGTCACGAGAGGTCCTTCTGGTCGGGAGTAGTCGAGAGCTCGGTCTGGGAGTCGGTCGGGGAGTCGGTGGTGGCCCGGGCGGCCGGGAGGATCACGGCGTCGATGACGCGGGTGACGAGCTCGGGGGTGGGCGGCTGGCCGATCAGGTGGGCGCGGTGCATGAGAATCCCGGCCAGGGCGGGCTCGAGCACCTCGAGGTCGGCGTCGGGGGAGACCTCGCCGCGGGCGGCGGCGCGCTCCCAGATGGTGCGGGCCGTCGCGATCTTGGGTCCGACGACGACCTCGCGGAACGCCTCGGCGAACTCGGCGTCGGTGGTGATGGCGGTGATGATGCTGCCCAACAGCGCCGTCTGGCGCGGCGTGGCCAGTCCGCCGAGCCCGCAGTAGGCCTCGCGAAGGTCCTCGCGCAGGCTGCCGGTGTCCGGCGGCTCGGGGGAGGGGCCCTTGTCGTGGGCGAGCGCGTCGACCACGAGGCTGGCCTTGCCGTTCCACCGGCGGTAGAGCGTGGCCTTGGAGGCCTTCGCCGCCGTGGCGACGGCGTCGAGGGTGAGCCGGTCGTAGCCGACCTCGACGAGCACGTCGAGGGTCGCCTCGAGGATCTCGCGTTCCCGGTCACCCTCCACCCGGGGCCGGGTGGGGGAGTCGCCGGCCTGGGTCTCGGGGGATCGGGCCGGACGTGGCGTCATGCGTGGCCCTCCATTCACCTCGATGAAACGAAACGGTTCCGTTCCATCCGGCCCCAACGATGACACAGGGCGGCGACATTCCCCACCCGGCCCGACCGGTCTGGACCGGGAGGCGTGGCGCGGGTGCCGGGGCTCAGACCGAGGCGGTGGCGGCGACTCGCAGCACGCCGTCGGCGGCGACGTCGTTCCAGCGGTCCACCTTGCGCAGCATGTAGTGCCCGATGCGTCCCATGTCGACGTAGTCGGTGCTCGCGGCCACGCCGGCCGCGCGCGTCAGGAACGCGCGGGTCATGCGCGCCGAGGTGATCTTGTCGGTGCTCCCGTGGGCGGCGACGACGTGACGCCCGCGCAGGGCGTGCACCGGGTCGTCGGGCTGCCACCAGGGCGCGAGGGCGACCACGCCGGCGACCTGCGGGTCGTCAGCGACGTACGCCGCCGTGCGCGCGCCCATGGAGTGGCCCAGCAGCACGAGGGGGACCTCGCCGTACGTCGCGCGGACCTGCTCCATCGCCCAGCGGGCGTCCTCGCGCGGCCCGGAGCCGTCGCCGTTCCAGCCGCGCACGCGGTAGCGCAGCAGCCAGCTCGCGACGCCCTCCGCGTGCAGCCGCGGCGCGATGCGGCGCTGGATCGCGGTCATCCGGTGCCACGAGGCGCTGCGCGAGCCCACGGGGTCGGTCGAGCGCTGGGTGCCGCCGTGCAGCATCAGGGCGACCGCGCGCGGGGCGGCGCCCCCGTCCAGGGGCGGGTCGAGGCGGGTCAGCGAGGGGGTGCTCACGTCTCCATCTTCGTCGCCGGCCCCAGGTCCGGATGGGTGGGACCGGCCTGCGCCGGGGTGTGGCTCGGCTGTCGGTGGGCCCGGGCAGAATGCGCCCATGAGCAGCTCGCCCGACGCCCCGTCGCCCGACGCCGCCACCGACGCTGCGCGCGAGGAGCACAAGCAGCTCGTCGAGGAGGTCGAGGAGGCGCGCTGGCGCTACTACGTGCTCGACTCGCCCAGCATCGACGACGCCGACTTCGACCGGAGGATGCGTCGCCTGGAGGAGCTGGAGGAGGCCCACCCCGAGCTGCGCACCCCCGACTCCCCGACGCAGAAGGTCGGTGGTGCGGTCTCGACCGAGTTCACCCCGGTCGACCACCTGCAGCGGATGGAGAGCCTCGACAACGCCTTCTCCCTCGAGGAGCTCGAGGCCTGGCACGCCCGGCTGGGCCGCGACGGCGTGGAGTCGCCCGCGCTGCTGTGCGAGCTCAAGGTGGACGGCCTGGCGATCAACCTGCTCTACGAGGACGGTCGCCTGGTGCGCGCGCTGACCCGCGGCGACGGCAGCACCGGGGAGGACGTGACGCCCAACGTCAGGACGATCGACTCCGTCCCGCACCGCCTGACCGGCACCGACGAGTTCCCGGTGCCGGCGCTGGTGGAGGTGCGCGGCGAGGTCTTCCTGCCCACCGAGGCCTTCGAGCGGCTCAACGAGGCGATGACCGAGGCCGGCAAGCCGGTCTTCGCCAACCCGCGCAACGCCGCGGCCGGGTCGCTGCGGCAGAAGGACCCGCGCGTCACGGCGACCCGCGCGCTGGGCATGGTCTGCCACGGCCTGGGTGCGCGGGAGGGCTTCGAGCCGGCCGCGCAGTCGGAGGCCTACGCCGCGCTGCGGGCCTGGGGGCTGCCCACCTCCGACCGGGCGAAGGTGCTCGGCTCGCTGGCCGAGGTCGAGGAGTTCATCACCCACTACGGCGAGCACCGCCACGACGTCGAGCACGAGATCGACGGCGTGGTCGTGAAGGTCGACGACGTCGCCGCGCAGCGCCGCCTGGGCTCGACCAGCCGGGCGCCGCGGTGGGCGATCGCGTTCAAGTACCCGCCCGAGGAGGTCAACGCCAAGCTCCTCGACATCCGGGTCAACGTCGGCCGCACCGGCCGGGTGACGCCGTACGCCGTCATGGAGCCGACCCGCGTGGCCGGCTCGACGGTCGAGAACGCCACGCTCCACAACGCCCACGAGGTCAAGCGCAAGGACGTCCGCCCAGGCGACACCGTCATCCTCCGCAAGGCCGGCGACGTCATCCCCGAGGTGCTCGGCCCGGTGCTGCCGCTGCGCCCGGAAGGGCTGCCGGAGTGGGTGATGCCCACCGAGTGCCCCTCGTGCGGCACCCCGCTGGCCGAGCAGAAGGAGGGCGACAAGGACCTGCGCTGCCCCAACCACGAGGCATGCCCGGGTCAGGTCCGCGAACGGCTCTCGTTCGTGGCCGGGCGATCCGCCTTCGACATCGACCACCTCGGCTACGAGGGCGTCGTGTCACTGCTGGAGGCCGGCGTCGTGGTCAACGAGGGCGACGTCTTCGACCTCGACGAGGCCAAGCTGCTGCGCACCGACCTCTACACGCGCGCGGCCAAGAAGGCCGAGCAGGAGGGCGGTGCGGGAGATCGGGTGCTCAACGCCAACGGTCGCGCCCTGCTGGGCAAGCTCGCCGACCGCAAGGACGTCCCGCTGTGGCGGGTGCTGGTCTCGCTCTCGATCCGGCACGTCGGTCCGACCGCGGCCCGCGCGCTGGCCCAGGAGTTCGGCTCGATGGCCGCGATCCGCGAGGCGAGCGAGGAGCAGCTGGCCGCGACCGAGGGCGTGGGCCCGACCATCGCCGAGGCCGTGACCGCGTGGTTCGAGGTCGATTGGCACCGCGAGATCGTGGACAAGTGGGAGCGCGCTGGGGTCTCGATGGCCGACGAGCGCGACGAGTCCACCCCACGCACGCTCGAAGGCCTCACGATCGTGGTCACCGGCAGCCTCGTCGACTTCTCCCGCGACTCCGCCAAGGAGGCGATCCTGAGCCGCGGCGGCAAGGCGGCCGGGTCGGTGTCGAAGAAGACCGACTACGTCGTCGTCGGGGACAACGCCGGGTCCAAGGCCGAGAAGGCCGAGCAGCTCGGCGTCGCGATCCTCGACGAGGACGGCTTCAAGCAGCTGCTCGAGGCCGGCCCCGTCGAGGAGTAGCAGGAGGGGCTCAGGCGGCGGCGCCGCCGCCGGTGAGCCGCTCGGAGATCGTGATGGCCCGCGTCACCAGGTGGTCGAGGACGGCGTAGTCGTCGTCGTCGAGCTCGGCCGACGCACCGGTCACCTTGCCGACGCCGTACGGGTTGCCGTCGGTGAACTTCACCGGGTCGGTGTAGCCCGGCGGGACGATGATGCCGCCGAGGTGCGCGAAGGTCGTGTGGAACGCCTGGAGCGTCGTCTCCTGCCCGCCGTGGCGGGTCTGGGAGGCCGTGAACGCGGTGTAGACCTTGTCGGCGAGCTTGCCCTCGGCCCACAGCGGGCCGAGCGTGTCGAGGAAGCCCTGCATCTGGCTGGTCACGTGGCCGTAGCGGGTGGGGGAGCCCATGACGACGACGTCGGCCCACTCGAGGTCCTCGGGGGTGGCGACGGGCTCGCCGGCCATCTCCTGGACGTGCGCCTTCCAGGCGTCCTGCGACTCGTAGGCCTCGGTCGGGGCGGTCTCGCGGACGTGGCGCAGACGGACCTCGGCGCCCTGCTTGGCGGCGGTCTCGGCGAGCCGTTGGGCCATGGCGTGGGTGGAGCCGTAGCTGGAGTAGTAGACGATCGCGACGTTGGTCATGGTGCGGCCTCCCGAGTGGCGTGGTGGAGTGCGGTTGACAGTTCAACCACGAGCCTACGGATCGGCGAGGGACCGGGGTCACCCACGCGGGTGGGCGCTCCTAGGATGGGCGCCATGCCCGAGATCTCCCGAGACGAGGTCGCCCACCTGGCGACCCTGGCCCGGATCGACCTGTCCGACGCCGAGCTGGACCACCTGGCCCCGCAGCTGTCGGTCATCCTCGAGTCGGTCGCCTCCATCAGCGGGGTGGCCGGCGCCGACGTGCCGCCCACCTCGCACCCGATGCCGCTCACCAACGTCTTCCGCGAGGACGTCGTGGTGCCCGGCCTGACCGCCGAGCAGGCCCTGGCGATGGCGCCGGCCGCCGAGGAGCAGCGCTTCGCCGTGCCGCGGATCCTGGGGGACGAGCAGTGAGCGACCCGACCCCCGACCTGACCCGCACCACAGCCGCCGACCTGGCCGCCGCGCTCGCCGCCGGCGAGACCACCTCGGTCGCGCTGACCCAGGCCCACCTCGACCGGATCGCGGCCGTCGACGGCTCCGTCGACGCCGGCGTGCACGCCTTCCTCCACGTCGACACCGAAGGGGCGCTGGCCGCGGCCGTCGCCTCCGACGAGCGCCGCGCCGCGGGCGCGCCGCTGCACGCGCTGGACGGCGTGCCGGTGGCGGTCAAGGACGTGCTGGCCACGACCGGGCTGCCGACCACCTGCGGCTCGAAGATCCTCGAGGGCTGGATCCCGCCCTACGACGCGACCGTCGTGCGCCGTCTCAAGGACGCCGGTCTGCCCATCCTGGGCAAGACCAACATGGACGAGTTCGCGATGGGCTCCTCCACCGAGCACTCCGCCTACGGCCCCACCCGCAACCCGTGGGACCTCGAGCGCATCCCCGGCGGCTCCGGCGGCGGCTCGGCCGCGGCCGTCGCGGCCTTCGAGGCGCCACTGGCCCTCGGCACCGACACCGGCGGCTCGATCCGCCAGCCCGGCGCGGTCACCGGCACGGTCGGGGTCAAGCCGACGTACGGCGGGGTGTCGCGCTACGGCCTCGTCGCGATGGCCAACTCCCTGGACCAGGTCGGCCCGGTCACCCGCACCGTCCTGGACGCCGCGCTGCTGCACGAGCTGATCGGCGGCCACGACCCGCTCGACTCCACCTCGGTCGACCAGCCGGTCCCCGGCCTGGTCGAGGCCGCCCGCCAGGGCGCGACCGGCGACCTGTCGGGCCTGCGCGTCGGTGTCATCACCGAGCTGCAGGGCGAGGGCTACCAGGCCGGCGTGCTGGCCCGCTTCCACGAGTCGCTGGAGCTGCTGACCGCGGCCGGCGCCGAGGTCGTCGAGGTCTCCTGCCCCAGCTTCGTGCACGCGCTGGCGACCTACTACCTCGTGATGCCGTGCGAGGCGTCCTCCAACCTCGCGAAGTTCGACGCGATGCGCTACGGACTGCGGGTGCTGCCCGAGGGCGTGGACGCCCCCTCGGCCGAGCAGGTCATGCGCGCCACCCGCGACGCCGGGTTCGGCGACGAGGTCAAGCGCCGCATCATCCTGGGCACCTACGCGCTCTCCAGCGGCTACTACGACGCCTACTACGGCACCGCCCAGCGGGTGCGCACGCTGATCTCGCGCGACTTCGAGGCAGCCTTCGGCCGGGTCGACGTGCTGGTGAGCCCCACGGCACCCACCACGGCGTTCAAACTGGGGGAGAAGCTCGACGACCCGCTGGCGATGTACCTCAACGACCTCGCCACCATCCCGGCCAACCTCGCCGGCGTCCCCGGCATCTCGCTGCCCAGCGGGCTGGCCGACGAGGACGGCCTGCCGGCCGGCTTCCAGGTCCTCGCCCCGGCGATGGCCGACGACCGCCTCTACCGCGTCGGCGCCGCCCTCGAGGCCGCGCTGCACGACCGGTGGGGCGGCCCCCTCCTGGACAAGGTCCCTGCGTTGGAAGGTGTGGCCCGATGAGTGCGACGAGCGAGACCCTCGTCCCGTTCGAGGACGTGCTGGCGGCGTACGACCCGGCGCTGGGCCTGGAGGTCCACGTCGAGCTCAACACCGCCACCAAGATGTTCTGCGGCTGCCCGGCCGCCTTCGGCGGCGAGCCCAACACCCACGTCTGCCCGACCTGCCTGGGCCTGCCCGGCGCGATGCCGGTGGTCAACGGCAAGGCGGTCGAGTCCGCGATCCGCATCGGCCTCGCGCTGAACTGCGACATCGCCGAGTGGTGCCGCTTCGCCCGGAAGAACTACTTCTACCCGGACATGCCGAAGAACTTCCAGACCAGCCAGTACGACGAGCCCATCGCCTTCGACGGGTACATGGACGTCGAGGTCGACGGGGAGACCTTCCGCGTGGAGATCGAGCGCGCGCACATGGAGGAGGACACCGGGAAGTCCACGCACGTCGGTGGGGCCACGGGTCGCATCCACGGCGCGGACTACTCCCTGGTCGACTACAACCGTGCGGGCATCCCCCTCATCGAGATCGTCACTCGTCCGATCCTCGGCGCGGGGGAGAAGGCTCCGGCCGTCGCCCGCGCCTACGTGCAGCAGCTGCGCGACCTGATCGTGGCCCTCGGCGTCTCCGAGGCCCGGATGGACCAGGGCAACCTGCGCGCCGACGTCAACCTCTCGCTCTCGCCCAAGGGCAGTGACGTGCTGGGGACCCGCACCGAGACCAAGAACGTCAACTCCTTCCGCTCCGTCGAGCGGGCGGTGCGCTTCGAGATGCAGCGGCACGCCGCGATCCTCGACGCGGGCGAGGCGATCTTCCAGGAGACCCGCCACTGGCACGAGGACACCGGGATCACGACCAGCGGTCGCCCGAAGTCCGACGCCGACGACTACCGCTACTTCCCCGAGCCCGACCTGGTGCCCGTCGCGCCGTCGCGGGAGTGGGTCGAGGAGCTGCGCGGCACCCTGCCGGAGAACCCGGTCGAGCGCCGGGCCCGGCTCCAGGAGGCCTGGGGCTTCACCGACCTGGAGATGCGCGACGTCGTCGCCGCCGGGGTCGTGGAGGCCATCGAGGAGACCGTCGCCGAGGGCGCCGCCCCGCAGGCCGCCCGCAAGTGGTGGCTCTCGGAGCTCTCGCGTCGCGCCAACGACGCCGGCGTGGAGATCACCGAGCTCGGTGTCACCCCGGCCCAGGTCGCGGCGGTGCAGAAGCTCGTCGACGACAAGGTGGTCAACGACAAGCTGGCCCGCCAGGTCTTCGACGGCCTGCTCGCCGGTGAGGGCACGCCCGCCGAGATCGTCGAGAAGCGCGGCCTGGCCGTGGTCTCCGACGACGGTGCGCTCTCGACCGCCGTCGACAACGCGATCGCGGCCAACCCCGACGTGGCGGACAAGATCCGCGACGGCAAGGTGGCCGCGGCCGGTGCCCTGATCGGTGCGGTCATGAAGGAGATGCGCGGCCAGGCCGACGCGGCCCGCGTCCGTGAACTGATCCTGGAGAAGCTCTCCTGACCCACAGGGCGTAGGCTGCCGCCGACACCCATACACACGCGCCTTGCTGGGGGAAGCCGGTCGAAGTCCGGCGCTGACCCGCAACCGTAGGCGCGTCCCGCCCAGGGACGTGCGAGCCGGAGCACCCGCGAGGCGACGTACCCCCACACGCGCTGTCGAGGAAAGCAGCGGGGGACCCGGCCCGCGCCGTGCCCTCCCGCTGAGCAGCGGAGAGGACACCTTGTGAAGCACACCATCCTGCGCGGCGCCGTCGCGCTCACCGGCGCCGCGGCGCTCGCGCTCGGCACCGTCGCCCCGGCCGACGCCGCCCGCGCCGGCGTCCGCGAGGAGAAGAAGGCCGTCCAGTGGCTGGCCGGCGAGCTCGGCGAGGGCGACCTGCTGGTCAACGAGCAGTACGACTTCGCCGACGTCGGGTTGAGCCTCGACGCCGGCTTCGCGCTCAAGGGCGCAGGCCGCAAGGGCGCGGTCGCCCGCGACATCGCGACCGCCGCGGCCGGTCAGGTGGCCTCCTACACCCAGGGCGGTGAGTTCGACGAGGGCGCGGTGTACGCCGGCGCCACGGCCAAGCTGGCCGCGTTCACGCTCCTCGTCGGCGGCGACGCCACCGACGTCGACGGCACCGACCTGGTCGCCCAGCTCGAGGGCGTCACCACCGACGAGGGCCCCTCGGCGGGCCGCATCGTCGACCAGAGCGCCTACGGCGACTACGCCAACACCATCGGCCAGGCCTTCGCCGCCGTCGCGCTGTCGCGCAGCGGCTCCGCCGAGGGCGGCAGCGCGGTGTCGTTCCTGCTGCAGCAGCAGTGCGAGGCGGGCTACTTCCGCCTCCCGCTGACCGCCGACACCGACGCCGCGGACCAGAGCTGCGACGGCGCCGAGGGGCAGCCGAGCGTCGACACCACCGCGCTCGTGCTCAACCAGCTGCTCGAGCTGGACGCCACCGAGGACATCACCGCCGCGGTCGACGCCGCTGCGGCCTGGCTGGGCGACCTACAGAAGGACAACGGCTCCTTCGGCACCGGCGTCGAGGGGGAGGGCTCGAACACCAACTCCACCGGCCTGGCCGGCTGGGCGCTGGCCTCGGTGGGCTCCTGCGGCAAGGCCCGCAAGGCCGCCCGCTGGGTGAAGAAGCTGCAGGTCGCCGGCAAGCACTCCGACACCGCCCTGGCCGACGAGGTCGGTGCGATCGCGTTCGACCGCGCCGCCTTCAAGGCCGGCAAGAGCGACGGGATCACCGTCGAGCTCCGTGACCAGTGGCGTCGGGCCGCGACCCAGGCCACGCCGTCGCTGCAGAACCTCTCGAAGGCCACGTGCAAGCAGTGAGCCGGCTCGCACGCGCGGTGGTCGTCGCCCTGGCGACGGCCACCGTCGTGCTGCCCGTTGGGGGCCTCGGGGCGACGTCCGCCACCGCCGCCACCTGCGCGGCCGGCGGCGGGGTGAGCGTCGTGGTCGACTTCAACTCCCTCGGTGGCGGCGTGCAGACCTCGTGCGTGGCCGGGGGCGGAGGGGACAAGGCGTCCGCGATCTTCGGTGCCGCCGGGCACACGCTGGGCCGGGTGCAGCAGCAGCCCGGCTTCGTGTGCCGGGTCGACGGCCTGCCCTCCCCGGAGCAAGAGGCCTGCGTCAAGACGCCTCCGGCCGACGCCTACTGGGGCCTGTGGTGGTCCAACGGCACCTCGGGCAGCTGGACCTACTCCACGGTCGGCGTGGACGGCCTGACCATCCCCGACGGCGGCTCGGTCGCGCTGTCGTGGGACGACGTCGACGGCTCCGCGCCGCCGAGCGCGACGCCGCCGAAGGCGGCGGCCTCCAGCCCGTCGAGCGCGCCGGCCAGCAGTCCGGCCGCCTCGCCGACGAAGAAGGCCACCCCGTCCGCAGGCGGTGGTGGCACGTCGGGCAGCCCGGCGAGCGGCTCCTCGTCCTCGGCCGAGGCCTCCTCGAGCGCGACGGCGGGGCCCAGCGCCACAAGCACCACCGACGAGTCGGCCACGGAGCGCAAGCGGGCCCGCAAGGGTCGTGACTCCGGCGAGGCGACCGCAGGCGCCACGCCCACCGGTTCGGCGACCCCGGAGGACGAGCCGTCCGCGGACACCGCCGCGGAGCGTCGTACGACGGAGGCGGCCGCGACCGAGGCCGACGGCCTGCCCGTGTGGGTCGCGCCGGTCGCGCTGCTGGTGCTGGCCGCCGGTGGCGGCGCTGCCGTCTGGCTGCGCCGGAGGGCGATCCCGTGACGACGGCGGCCACGAGCCTGCGCACCGCACGCCTCCCGCGCGACCTGCACCCGGTCGCGTGGTGGGTGTGGGCGCTCGGGCTCGCGGCCGCCGCGTCCATGACGACCAACCCCTTCTCGCTGCTGCTGCTGGTCGGCGCCGCAGCCGTCGTGGTGGCGGCGCGACGCTCCGACCAGCCGTGGTCGCGCTCGTTCCGGCTCTACCTGTGGCTGGGGCTGGCGATCGTGGTGCTGCGGGTGGTGTTCCGGCTGCTGCTCGGCGGCGGGTACCCGGGCACGGTCCTGCTGGACCTGCCCGCGATCCCGTTGCCGGAGTGGACCACCGGCATCACGCTGCTCGGAGCGGTCACGCTGGAGTCGGTGCTGGCGGGGCTCTACGACGGCATGCGGCTGGCCTCGATCGTGGTCTGCGTGGGTGCCGCCAACGCACTGGCCAACCCCAAGCGGCTCCTGCGCTCGGTGCCGCCGGCGCTCTACGAGGTCGGTGCCGCCATGGTGGTGGCGGTGACCGTGCTGCCGCAGCTGGCCGACTCCGCGCGCCGCGTCCGTGCCGCCCAGGGCCTGCGCGCCAGCGCGAACGGTCGCATCCACGGCATCCGTCGCTTCCTCGTGCCCGTCCTCGAGGACGCCATCGACCGCTCGATGGCGATGGCGGCCGGGATGGACGCCCGCGGCTACGGGCGCGCCCCCGGCCTGGACCGCCGTGCCCGGGTGCGCACCGGGGCCCTGATGATCATCGGGCTGTGCGGCACCTGCCTGGGCACCTATTCGGTGCTCGACCGCACCGCTCCGCGCGTCCTCGCGCTGCCCGTGCTGCTGCTCGGCGTCGGCCTGGCCGTGCTGGGCCTGGTGAGCGCCGGACGGCGCGTCGAGCGCACCCGCTACCGGCCCGACTCGTGGCTCTGGCCGGAGTGGGTCGTCGCCGGCGCCGGGGTGCTCACCGCCGCGCTGTGGGTGTGGATCGCCCGGACCCAGCTGGCCATCGCCTACCCGGGCCTCGACGTCGTGCCGGTCGTCGGCCTCGGCGTCCTCGTCGGCGTCGCTGTCGCTCTCGCCGGGGGCCTCGCGGCACCGCCGCCGGTCTCCCCACCGGTCTCCCGCGGGCGCCTGGCCCACGACCAGGCCGAGGCGGTGGCCGCATGAGCGCCCCCGTCCTCGAGCTGCGCGGCATCCGTTTCGGCTACCGCGCCGGCCAGGCCCCCGTCCTCGCCGACGTCGACCTCGTCGTCGAGGAGGGCGAGCTCGTCCTGCTCTCGGGACCCACCGGCGTCGGCAAGTCCACGCTGCTCGGTGTCGTCGCCGGTCTCGTGCCGCGCTTCTCCGGGGGCGTGCTCGCCGGCGACGTGCTGCTCGAGGGGGAGAGCGTGCTGCGCCGTCCGCCGCGCGACCGGGCGCACGTGGTCGGGTACGTCGGTCAGGACCCGGCCCTCGGCTTCGTCACCGACACCGTCGAGGAGGAGCTGGCCTACGGCATGGAGCAGCTCGGCCTGCCGGCGGCGACCATGCGTCGCCGGGTCGAGGAGACCCTGGACCTGCTCGGCATCGCCGACCTGCGCTCCCGCGACCTGCGGACCCTGTCGGGCGGTCAGCAGCAGCGGGTCGCCATCGGCGCCGTGCTGACCATGCACCCCCGGCTGCTCGTGCTCGACGAGCCGACCTCCGCGCTCGACCCCACCGCGGCCGAGGAGGTGCTGGCCACCCTCACCCGCCTCGTCCACGACCTCGGGGTCTCGGTGCTGCTGGCCGAGCACCGGCTCGAGCGGGTCGTGCCGTTCGCCGACACCATGTGCCTGATGACCGGTGACGGTCGCGTCCAGGTGGGCGAGCCGGCCGACCTGCTGGCCTCCTCGCCGGTCGTGCCGCCCATCGTCGAGCTCGGTCGGGCCGCCGGCTGGTCGCCGTTGCCGCTGAGCGTGCGCGACGCCCGGCGGCGGGCAAGGGGGCTGGCCGACCGGCTGTCGGAGGTCTCGAGGCTCGTCGCTGACGCTTCTCGCACCTCGACCGGCGAGAGCGAGGTGCGAGCCGAGCGAGCCTCGAGGCCGGGTGACGGCCTGCGGGCCCGCGGGGTCACCGTGGTCCACGGCCGGGAGGTCGCCGTACGCTCCGTCGACCTGACGCTGCCCGCCGGTCGCGTCACCGCGCTCATGGGGCGCAACGGCTCCGGGAAGTCCTCGCTGCTGTGGGCGCTGCAGGGCACCGGTGCGCGGTTCGCCGGCGACGTCGACGTACGCCGCGGGGACGCCGTGGTCGACCCCGCGCAGCAGCCCGCGGCCCAGCGCCGCGAGCTGGTCGGGCTGCTGCCGCAGAACGCCGCGGACCTGCTCTACCTCGAGACCGTCGCCGAGGAGCTGGCCGCCGGCGACGGGGGCGACGGCTCGTGCCGGGAGATCCTGGACTCGCTGGCGCCGGGCCTGCCCGACGACGCCCACCCGCGCGACCTGTCCGAGGGGCAGCGGCTCGCGCTGGCGCTCTCGCTGGTGCTGGCGGCCCGGCCCGGGGTGGTGCTGCTCGACGAGCCGACGCGGGGCCTGGACTACGCCGCCAAGCGGGTGCTGGCGCGCACGGTGCGCGACCTGGCGGCCGACGGGCACGCGGTGCTGGTGGCCTCGCACGACGTGGAGTTCGTGGCGCAGGCCGCCGACGACGCGCTGGTGCTGGCCGAGGGCGAGGTCGTCTCGCGCGGACCCGCCCGCACGGTGGTCGCCGAGTCGCCCGCCTTCGCGCCGCAGGTGACCAAGGTGCTCGGGCCGCCGTGGCTGCGCGTCGACGAGGTGGTCGACGCGCTGGAGACGGCGTGAGCGGCGTTGCGCCGGACCTCCGGGTGGCCGCCGTGCCGCTGTCGCGCCGCTCGTTGGCGGTGCTGGGGCTGGCCTCGTTCGCCGGGCTGATGATGCTGGTCTGGCCGCTGCTGCTGCAGGTGCCCGAGGGCACCCGGGTGGACCCGCCGTTCCTGTTCCTGGGGCTGCTGCCGGTGGTGGTGGCGGTCGTGCTCGCCGAGGTCACCGAGGGCGGGCTCGACGCCCGGGTCCTGGCGCTGCTGGGGGTGCTGAGCGCGGTCAACGCGGTCACCCGGGCGATCTCGCCGGGGCTCTCGGGCGTCGAGCTCGTCTTCTTCCTGCTGATCATCTCCGGGCGGGTGCTGGGGCCGGGGTTCGGCTTCGCGCTGGGCTGCACGTCGCTGTTCGCCTCCGCGCTGATGACCGCCGGGGTCGGGCCGTGGCTGCCCTACCAGATGCTCATCTCGGCCTGGGTCGGCATGGGCGCCGGCCTGCTGCCGCGAGCCCGGGGTCGCCTCGAGATCGTGCTGCTGGCGGCGTACGCCGTGGTGGCGGCGTACCTCTTCGGGGCGCTGATGAACCTCTCGAGCTGGCCCTTCGCGCTCGGCATCGCCGTCCCCGGCTACGAGGGCGAGCTGTCCTACGTGCCAGGTGCGCCGCTGCTGGAGAACCTCCATCGCTTCGGGATCTACACGCTGCTGACCTCCACCGGCGGCTGGGACACCATGCGTGCGATCACCAACGCCGTCGCCGTCGTGGTCCTCGGCCCGGCGGTCCTGGCCGTGCTGCGTCGTGCCGCGCGGCGGGCGACGGTCGTGGGGACGGTGGGGGAGCGGCCGGGTTTGTCGGCCAGCCGCTGAACCCGGCCACGGGACGACGAAGCATTGTCGTCCCACTCCCGGGTCTGTCGGCCAGCCGACAAACCCGGCCGGGTCCGCTCAGGGCCGGATCTGCAGGATCCTGTCGTCCCCGTCGACGGGGGAGCCCCGGCCGTCGCGGTTGCTGGTGGTGACCCAGAGGGTGCCGTCGGGGGCGGCGACGACCGAGCGCAGCCGCCCGTGGTCGCCGACGAAGAACGCGCGGGGCTTGCGGGCCCTCTTGCCCTTCACCTCCACCCGCCACAGTCGCTGACCCTTGAGCGCACCGAGCCACAGCCGGCCGTCGGCGTATGCCAGCCCCGAGGGCGAGGCATCGTCGGTGGCCCACGTGACCTGGGGGTCGACGTACCCCTGCCCCTTGCCGCCCTCGCCCTCGACGGCCGGCCAGCCGTAGTCGCGACCGGCGGTGATCAGGTTCAGCTCGTCGAAGCGGTCCTGCCCGAACTCCGAGGCCCACAGCTTGGTGCCCACGAAGGCGAGACCCTGGATGTTGCGGTGCCCGAGGGACCACACGGGGGAGTCCGGGTCGGGATTGCCGGGTGCGGGGTCGCCGTCGGGGGTGATCCGCAGGACCTTGCCGCCCAGGTCGTCGGGGTCGGCGGCACGCGGCGGGTCGCCGGCCTCACCGGTGGACACGTACAGGTAGCCGTCGGGTCCGAAGACCAGCTGCCCGCCGTCGTGGATGAAGCCGTTGGGGATGCCGGTCAGCACCGGCTCGAGGTCCCCGAGGCGGTCACCGTCGAGGACGCCGCGCACGACCCGGTTGTCGCTGGGGGTGGTGAGGTAGAGGTAGACGAGCCCGTCGTCGTCGTACGACGGGGAGACGGCCACCCCGAGGAGCCCGCCCTCGCCCGCGGGCGCGGCGGCGTCGACCGTGGCGACCTCGACGACCTCGTGCTCGGGCCCGCGGAGCAGCAGCACGCGCGTGGAGTCGCGCTCGGTCACGACCGCGTCGCCGTTCGGCAGGAACGCGATGCCCCACGGCACCGCGAGACCGGTGGCGATGGTGCCGACCTGCTCCGGGGGGCCCGACTCCTCCGCGGCGTCGGTCCCGGTCGGCTCCTCGGTGGGGGCCGTGCTCGAAGGTGCGGTGGTCGGGGCGGGCAGCGGGGTGCCGGTCGCGGTGGTCTCGATGATCGTGACCGTGGACGTGCTGCCCTCCTGCAGGCAGCCGGTCAGCGCGAGCGGCAGCACCGCGGCGGCAGCGACGCCCCGGCGCAGGCGGGTCACGAGACCTTCTCGAGCAGCTCCAGGAGCAGCGCGTGCACCTCGTCGGGGTGCTCGAGACCGAGGAAGTGGCTGCCCGGGAGCTCGACGTAGGTCGCGCCCTCGATGCGGTCGGCGGCGGTGCGCATGTCACGCGCGCCGGCCAGGACGTCCCACCGGCCGGCGACGAAGGTCGCGGGCACCCGAATGTTGCGCAGGGAGACACGGCCGTGCTCGGAGGTGCGCAGCGCGAGGTGGAAGTACCAGCCCATCGGGGTGGTGAGGAACTCGGTCACCGCCTTCGCGGTGATCTCCGGGTCCTTCACGGGCAGCATGAAGCCGCTGTGGCTGAGCAGGTCCACGGCGCGCTTGCCGATGGGGAGGCGGCGGGCGATCGGGGTGAGCGCCCAGCCGGCGTGCTTGGCGACGCGGGTGGCGTTGATGGTGAGGGTGCGGGCCACGACGTGCGGCAGGTGCAGCGGGCCCAGCATGGTGGCGAAGGTGTCGCCGGGGACGCCGGCGACCGCGAAGAGGCCGGAGACCCGCTCGGGGTGGCGGAAGGCCAGCTCGAACATCGTGTTCACGCCCATCGACCAGCCCATCAGCACGCCCTTGGCGACGCCGAAGTGGTCCATGACCGAGAGGCCGTCCTCGACGAACTCCTCGATCCCGCAGCGCTCGGGGTCGGTGGGGCGCTGGGAGCCGCCGGTGCCGCGGTGGTTCCACGACACGACCCGGACCTCGCAGGCGGGGTCGAGCAGCGCGGGCCAGGTCCACGGGTTGGTGCCCAGGCCGTTGCAGAGCACGACCGTGGGGCCCGGCTTGGTGCCGTCGGGGTCGTTGGTCCACGCACGCAGCAGGGTGCCGTCGTCGGAGAGCACCTCGTGGAAGGTGACGGGGGAGGTGGTGACCGGTCGGGCCGCAGAGGTCGGCATGCCCGCGATTGTGCCCCAGCGGCGGAGTGCGTGGGGGCGGTGCTCAGCCGTGGGCCGTGTGACCCGGGTGACCCTGTGCGTCCGGGGCGGACGTCGACTCCAGCTGGAGGGCGTCGAGCCGGTCCTGCTCGGTCGCCGTACCCGGGACCCTGCCGGCGAAGAAGTCCTCGACCTCCTCGCGCTCGGCTCGACGCACCGCCAGGGCGGTGCCGGCGACCATGGCGTTGCGGCACGCGGAGCGCTGGGAGTCCACGGCCCACCGGTGTACCGAGGTCACCAGCGAGCTCTGCAACCGTGAGGTGAGGGGCAGCTTCGAGGCGAGGACCTGCCAGGCGGAGCCGGAGACGCTGCGCGTCGTGGTGAGCACGGTGAGGCGGCGTGCCTGGGACTGCATGTGGGACGCCTCCTCCGGGGGAACAGGGAGCCAGTGGGTGGGGCCAGCGGCGGGTACGTCACCCACCCTAGGAGGTGAGAGGGCTCTCACAAGGGCGGGCGTGTGACGTCTACGTGAATGGGTCCGCACCCGGCCATCCACAGGCGGCTGAAGGGGTGCCGAGCCGGCGCAACCTTCCGGAAGGACGCGCCGGCTCGGCGGGAGAGGTCAGTCGCGCAGGACCGCCTGCTGCCCGCTGCGGGTCGCCCCGACGCTGGCCGCGACGACGCATGCGATGGCGGCGTACTGCGGGGGGCCGAGCAGCTCGCCCAGCACCACGATCCCGGCGAGCGCGGCGGCGGCCGGCTCGAGGCTCATCAGGATGCCGAAGACGCCGGGGGAGAGGGTGCGCAGCGCGACCAGCTCGCAGCTGTAGGGGATCACCGACGACAGCACGCCGACGGCGGCACCGATGAGCAGCACCCGGGGATCCACCAGGTCGGACCCGCCGATGCCGATCGCCAGCGGTGTGAGGAGGACGGTGGCGACGACGCTCGCCACGGCAAGGCCGTCCAGCCCCTGCCAGCGCTGCCCGGTCCTGGCGCTGAGCAGGATGTACGCCGCCCACGACCCTCCCGCGAGGAGGGCGAACCCGACCCCGGCGGCGTCGAGGTGGTCGCCGTCGAAGCCGAGCAGCAGCACCCCGGCGCCGGCCAGCACCACCCACAGCAGGTCGCGCGGCCGTCGCGAGCCCAGCACGGCGAGCGCGAGCGGCCCGATGAACTCGATCGTCACCGCGACCCCGAGCGGGATGCGGGCGAAGGACTGGTAGATGGCCCAGTTCATCAACCCGAGGCTGAGGCCGAAGGCGAGCACGACCATCCAGTCCTCGCGGCTGCGGCCCCGCACGCGGGGTCGCAGCACCGCCACCAGGACCAGCACGCTGGTGGCCAGGCGCAGCCACACGATGGTGGTCGGTGCGACGTCGTCGAACAACGACTTGGCGAAGCCGGCACCGAGCTGGACCGAGGCGATCCCGATGAGGACGAGCCAGACCGGTGACACCGTCGGTGCCGAGGTGTTCGATGAGGTCGGCCCGGTCACCGGGTCAACCTAGGTGATCGGATGTGGCGGACGACGGACGGGAGGCAGCCGTGGCGAGCACGGTGGTGATGGTGGGCACGCGCAAGGGGCTCTGGGTCGGGCGCTCCGACGAGGCGAGGCTGGACTGGGAGTGGAGCGGCCCGCACAGCGACATGGAGGAGGTCTACTCCTGCCTGGTGGACACCCGCGGGACCACGCCGCGCCTCCTGGTGGGCGCCTCCTCGTCCTGGCTGGGGCCGCAGGTCCGCATCAGCGAGGACCTCGGTGAGACCTGGCGCGACGCCGAGCAGGCCCCCCGCTTCCCCGACGACGTCGACGCCTCGGTCGAGCGGGTCTGGCAGTTGACGGCCGGCGCCGAGCCGGGGGTGGTGTGGGCCGGCACCGAGCCCGGGGCGATCTTCCGCTCCACCGACGGCGGGGAGACCTACAGCCTCGAGCGCGGTCTCTGGGACCACCCGCACCGCGCCGAGTGGGGCGCCGGCTTCGGCGGACAGGCGTTCCACACGATCCTGCCGCACCCCAGCGACCCCACGTCCGTGACGGCTGCGATCTCGACGGGTGGCGTCTACCAGACCACGGACGACGGCGGCACCTGGTCGCCGCGCAGTCAGGGCATCTCAGCGATCTTCCTGCCCGAGGGCCAGCAGTACCCGCCCTACGGGCAGTGCGTGCACAAGGTCGCCCGGCACCCCTCGCGCCCCGAGCGGCTCTACGTCCAGAACCACGGCGGCGTCTTCCGCTCCGACGACGAGGGCCGCTCCTACACCTCGATCGCCGAGGGCCTGCCCTCGGACTTCGGCTTCCCCATGGTGGTCCACCCGCACGAGCCCGACACGATCTACACCTTCCCGCTCGGCGGGGGCGAGGGGCGCTACCCGGTCGGTGCGAAGGCGCGGGTCTGGCGCTCGCGCGACGCCGGCGACTCGTGGGAGGAGCTGGGTGCGGGGCGGCTGCCCGACAGCTTCTACGTCGGAGTCATGCGCGACGCCATGGCAGTCGACGACCACGCCAGGGCGGGCGTCTACGTCGGCGCGCGCAACGGGTCGGTGTGGGTCTCGCCCGATGCCGGGGAGACGTGGCTGTGCGCCGTACGCGACCTGCCGGACGTGATGTGCGTGCGAGCGGCCGCGGTCTGAGCCGCCCACACGTCGAACCGGCGCATAGATGCGCCGGTTCGACTCACGTCCGACGCCGAGCCGGCGTATTGATGCGCCGGCTCGGCGTCGGGTGTGTGGGTCAGTCCTGGAGGCCGAAGGCGGGCGGCTCGGTCGGAGGAGGACCCGCGTGGTCGGGCTCGTCCTCAGGCATCGGGATCGGCTCGGGCACGCCGGCGGTGATCTTGGAGCCGTCGGCGCGGGTGCCGCCGAGCTGGGGGTGCTCGTCGAGGGGGCGTGCGAGGCGGGTGCCGGCGGCGCCGGCCTCACCGAGGGGTACGACGAGGGGCTCGTCGGCATGCACCACGTGCTCGCTCCCGCGGACGGACACCGGGACCCCGCCCGTGCCCGCGACCACGGTGAACGTCATCGCGTCCTCGGCCAGCCGCACCCGGACCCGCGAGCCGCGCCACACCAGCGAGAAGGTGAGCTGGTCGAAGGCGTCGGGGAGCCGCGGGTCGAACGTCAGCCGACCGCCGCGGTCGCGCATGCCGCCGAAGCCGCAGACCAGCGCCGACCAGACGCCGCCGGTCGAGGCGATGTGCATGCCGTCGACGGTGTTGCCGTGCAGGTTGGCGAGGTCGACGTACAACGCCTGGAGGAAGTAGTCCCAGGCCTGCTCGTGGTAGCCGACCTCGGCGGCCATGACCGACTGCACGACGGCCGAGAGCGTGGAGTCGCCGGTGGTGATCGGGTCGTAGTACTCGAAGTCGGCGCGCTTCTCGGCGTCGGTGAACCGGTCGCCCTGCAGGAACAGCGCGAGCACCACGTCGGCCTGCTTGAGCACCTGGAAGCGGTAGATGACCAGCGGGTGGTAGTGCAGCAGCAGCGGCCGCAGCTCGTCGGGGGTGCGGGAGAGGTCCCACACCTCGCGGTCGAGGAAGAAGTCGTCCTGGGGGTGGATGCCCAGGCCCTCGTCGAAGGGGATGTGCATCCCCTCCGCGCAGCGCGCCCACTCCGCGACCTCCTCGTCGTCGAGGCCGAGGCGGGTGCAGATCTGGCGGAAGTCGACCGGGTGGTCGCGACGGATCCGCTCGACGGCGGCGACGGCCTGCTCGAGGTTGTGCCGCGCCATGACGTTGGTGAACAGGTTGTTGTTGACGACCGTCGTGTACTCGTCAGGCCCGGTCACGCCGTGGATGTGGAAGGTCGGTGTCCCGTTCTCGCGCCAGAAGCCGAGGTCGGCCCACATCCGCGAGGTCTCCACGAGGATGTCGATGCCGTGGCGCAGCAGGAAGCCCACGTCGTCGGTGGCGGCGAGGTACTGGCTCAGGGCGTAGACCACGTCGGCGTCGATGTGGACCTGCGCGGTGCCGGCGGCGTAGTAGGCCGATGCCTCCTCGCCGTTGATGGTGCGCCACGGGAAGAGCGCGCCCTTCTGTGCCATCTCCGCTGCCCGGTGCCGCGCGGCGTCGAGCATCCGGGAGCGGAAGTGCAGGAGGTTCTTGGCCAGGGCCGGCTGGGTGTAGGTCAGGAACGGCGCGACGTAGATCTCGGAGTCCCAGAAGTAGTGACCCTCGTAGCCCGAGCCGGTCACGCCCTTGGCCGGCACGCCCCACTGGTCGGCGCGTGCGGAGGCCTGCGCCAGGGAGAACAGGTTGAACCTGATCGCCTGCTGGGTCGCGCGGGCCTCGTCGTCGGAGCGCTCGGAGAGCGTGTCGACGTCGGCGGCGTCCCAGAACGTGTCGAACCAGGCGCGCTGTTCGGCCAAGGCCTCGCCGATGCCCGCCCGGGCGGCGCGGTCCAGGGTGCGGTCGCACCGGTCGGCCAGCTCGCGCACCGGCACTCCGCGCGAGGAGTGGTAGGCGACGACCTTCTCCAGGCGCACCGGGCGGCCCTGGTCGGCCTGGACCCGGAAGACCATCTTGGCCAGGTCGTCGTCGTGACGGACCACGACGTCGGCGTCGTCGTGGGTGTGCAGGGTGTGGTCGGCGGCGACCGCGATCGTCATCCTCGACGACGCGCACTGGTAGCCCAGCAGCATGCGGTCGTCCTCGACCCGGCTCATCCGCGGCAGCAGCACACGGTGCTCGAAGGTGCCGGCCTTGCGGGGGTCGACGCCGGCGCCCATGGCCTCGGCGGCGTCGTGGTACTCGTCGGTGCCGTCCTGGCGGTTGAGCAGCTGGGAGGAGATCACGATCGGGGCGTCGCCCTCGAGCATGGTGACCTCGAGGGTCAGCAGCGCGAGGTGACGCTGGGTCATCGACACCATCCGGGTCGAGTCGACCTTGACCCGCTTGCCCGACGGGGTGCGCCACACCAGCGAGCGGCGCAGCACACCGTCACGGAAGTCGAGGATGCGCTCGTAGTGCTCGAGATCGGCGGTGCCGAGGATCAGCGGCTCGTCGTCGACGTAGAGCTTCATCAGCTTGGCGTCGGGGACGTTGACGATCGTCTGGCCGGTGCGGGCGAAGCCGTAGGCGGCCTCCGCGTGCCGGATCTCCCATGTCTCGTGGAAGCCGTTGACGAAGGTGCCGTGCGCGAACGCGTCGCGCCCCTCCTCGGGGTTGCCGCGCATGCCGAGGTAGCCGTTGGCCACCGTGAACAGCGTCTCGGTCACGCCGAGGTCGTGGTCGCTGGGCGTCCGCTCGACCAGCCGCCACGGGTCGACGGGGAAGCGCGAGCGGTCCAGCGGGTCGCCGTGGACCTGCCCCCGGCTCACGCGGACGCTCCGTCGGACGAGGCCGGCACGAGCTCGAGCAGGTCGGAGACGACGACGTCGGCGCCGGCGCCGGCCAGCACGTCGTGGCCGGCCCCGCGGTCCACGCCGACGACCAGCGCGAAGCCCCCCGCCGCACCCGCGCGTACGCCGGAGACCGCGTCCTCCACGACCACGGCCGCCTCCCGGGGGACCCCGAGGGTGTCCGCGGCGTGCTGGAAGGTGTCGGGCGCAGGCTTGCCCGGCAGGCCCTCGGCGGCAGCGACGCGACCGTCGACGATCGTCGAGAAGCGGTCCGACAGCCCGGCGGCCTCCAGCACCGCGGGGGCGTTGGCGCTCGAGGAGACGATCGCCAGCGGCGTACCGAGGTCGCGCAGGTGGTCGAGCAGCGCGACCGTGCCGGGGTAGGGGTCGACGCCGTCGCGCTCGAGCACGGCGTTGAAGGCGTCGTTCTTGCGGTCGCCCAGCGTGACCACCGACAGGTCGGTGCCGGACTCGGGCAGCGAGATGCCGCGCGAGGCCAGGAAGTCGCGGACGCCGTCGTAGCGCGGCTTGCCGTCGACGTGGGCGAAGTAGTCGGCGTCGGTGTAGGGCGAGGTGTCCTCGGCGGGGCCGTCGTAGCCTCGGAGGAACTCATTGAACATCTCAGCCCAGGCGCGCATGTGCACCTCGGCCGTGGGCGTGATGACGCCGTCGAGGTCGAAGAGGACGGCGGCGTGGTCGGGCCAGGTCACCGTCGGGGGAGCGGCATGGGATCCAGTCACCCGAAGAGGCTAGGGCGTCGGTGTGCAGCCGCGCAGCCGGAGGGTTGAGACGTGTCGAGAGCGTGAGGGCCGTCGCACGTAGGCTTTCCCCCATGACCGGACCCGACAGCACCCCTGACCTCAAGCCCCGCTCCCGCGACGTCACCGACGGTCTCGAGCGGGCCGCGTCGCGAGGGATGCTGCGGGCGGTAGGCATGGGCGACGAGGACTGGGAGAAGCCGCAGATCGGCGTCGCGTCCAGCTGGAACGAGATCACCCCCTGCAACCTGTCGCTGGACCGGCTGGCCAAGGCGGTCAAGAACGGTGTGCACGCCGCCCAGGGCTACCCGCTGGAGTTCGGCACCATTTCGGTCTCCGACGGCATCTCCATGGGCCACGAGGGCATGCACTTCTCGCTGGTCTCCCGCGAGGTCATCGCCGACTCCGTCGAGGTCGTGATGAACGCCGAGCGCCTCGACGGCTCGGTGCTGCTGGCGGGCTGCGACAAGTCGCTGCCCGGCATGCTGATGGCCGCCGCCCGCCTGGACCTGGCCAGCGTCTTCCTCTACGCCGGCTCGATCATGCCCGGCCAGGTCGACGGCAAGGACGTCACGATCATCGACGCCTTCGAGGCCGTCGGCGCCTGCCTGGCCGGCAGGATCAGCCGCGACGAGGTCGACCGCATCGAGCGCGCGATCTGCCCCGGCGAGGGCGCCTGCGGCGGCATGTACACCGCCAACACGATGGCCGCCGTCGGCGAGGCGCTCGGCATGTCGCTGCCCGGGTCGGCCGCCCCGCCGGCCGTCGACCGTCGCCGCGACGGCTTCGCCCACCGCTCAGGCGAGGCCGTGGTGAACCTGATCGCGAAGGGCATCACCGCCCGCCAGATCATGACGATGGAGGCCTTCGAGAACGCCATCACCGTGGTGATGGCGCTGGGTGGTTCCACCAACGCCGTGCTGCACCTGCTCGCGATCGCCCGCGAGGCCGAGGTGCCCCTGAGCATCGACGACTTCAACCGCATCGGCGACAAGGTGCCGCACCTCGGCGACCTCAAGCCGTTCGGCAAGTACGTCATGAACGACGTCGACAAGATCGGCGGCATCCCCGTGGTGATGAAGGCGCTGCTCGACGCCGGCCTCATGCACGGCGACGCGCTGACCGTCACCGGCAAGACGCTCGCCGAGAACCTCGCCGACCTGAACCCGCCGGCGCTCGACGACGACGTCATCCGCTCCTTGGAGCGCCCGATCCACAAGACGGGCGGCCTGACCATCCTCAAGGGCTCGCTGGCCCCCGACGGCGCCGTGGTGAAGTCGGCCGGCTTCGACGAGACCGTCTTCGAGGGCACCGCCCGGGTCTTCGACGGCGAGCGTGCCGCGATGGACGCGCTGGCCGAGGGCAGGATCGTGGCCAACGACGTCGTGGTCATCCGCTACGAGGGCCCCAAGGGCGGCCCCGGCATGCGCGAGATGCTCGCCATCACCGGAGCCATCAAGGGTGCCGGCCTCGGCAAGGACGTCCTGCTGCTCACCGACGGACGCTTCTCCGGCGGCACCACCGGCCTGTGCGTCGGGCACATCGCCCCCGAGGCCGTCGACGGCGGCCCGATCGCGTTCGTCCGTGACGGCGACAAGATCACCCTCGACGTCCTCAACCGCACCCTCGAGGTCGAGCAGGGCGAGGACTGGGACTCCCGCAAGGAGGGCTGGGCCCCGAACCCGCCGAAGTACACCAAGGGCGTCCTTGGCAAGTACGCCAAGATCGTCTCCTCCGCCGCCCACGGAGCCGTGACGGGCTGACCGGCGCACCGCCCTCCCCGCCGAGACGTCGCTCGCGCACGGCCGAGACGTCGCTGACGCACGGCCGAGAGGTCACTCGCGCACGGCCGAGAGGTCGGCGCCGCACGCCGGCGCCGGTCAGTGCACGACGTCGAGCACCTGCAGCGTGACCCCGCTGGCGGACGCCGCGTGCTCGACCAGCTCGAGCTTGACCTTCTCGCCGGGGTCGGCGAACAGCCTCTTGCCCGTGCCCAGGACGAGCGGGAACACGAGCAGGTGCAGCCGGTCGACCAGCCCGGCGGAGAACAGGCCCTGGGACAGGGTGGCCGACCCGTGCACGTAGATCGGGCCGTCGCCCTCGTCGGTCCGTGCCTTGAGAGCGGCGACGTCGTCGAGAGAGCGCAGCACGTGGGTGTTGTTCCAGTCCGAGCCCTGCAGCGTCGAGGAGACGACGTACTTCGGCATCGCGTTGTAGGCCTCGAACTCCTCCATCGAGGGCCACACCGGGGCGAACTCGTCGTGGGAGACCCGGCCGAGCAGCAGCGCACTGGCCTCCTCCTGCTCGCGGCCCTTGATGTCGTAGGCCGCCTCCTCGAACGGGACCTCCGAGAAGGTCCAGCTCGGGTCCTCCATGACGCCGTCCAGGGTGATGAACTCGGTGACGATCAGCTTCCTCATGAAGGGGTCAGACCGGTCGGCGCGCCGGAACTCATCGGCTCACCACGTGTCGACCGGCCGTCCGCTGCCCCTCAGGCGTCCGTCACGATCAACAGCGTCGAGCAGCCGTGCCAGCACCCCGCGGGTCTCGGCCGGGTCGATGACGTCGTCGATCTCGAAGACGCGGGCGACCTCCAGCGCCGTCGAGCTCGCCTGGGCGTACGCCGTCAGCTCCCGCAACCGCGCCTCACGCTGCTCCTCGTCCTCGATCGCCTCGAGCTCGCGGCGCATCGAGAGCCGTACCGCCCCCTCGAGCCCCATCGCGCCGAGGTGCGCGCCAGGCCACGCCAGTGTCATGAGCGGCTCGTGGGTGCTGCCCCCGAGCATCGCCTGGGCACCGAGGCCGTAGCCGCGCCGCAGCACCACGCCGACCAGCGGCACCTCCATCCGCGCCGCGGCGACCAGCAGCCGCGAGGTGTGGCGGACCAGCCCGGTGCGCTCCGCGTCGGCGCCGACCATCATCCCGGGGGTGTCCACCAGTGAGACGACCGGGAAGCCGTGGGCGTCACAGAGCTGGAGGAAGCGGGCGGCCTTGTCGCCGGCGTCCGCGGTGATCGCGCCCGCCCAGTGCCGGGTGTCGTTGCCGAGGACCCCGACGGTGCGGCCCTCGATCCGGCCGAGCGCGGTGAGCAGCTCGGGGGCGAAGGCAGGTCGCAGCACCGTCACCGAGTCCTCGTCGCAGATCGTCTCGACGATCGGCAGCAGCTCGTAGGCGGTGCGCTCGCCCTCGGGCACGGCGTCGCGCAGCGGTGCCTGGTCCGGCGCGGTCCAGCCCGCCGAGCGACCGAGGAAGTAGCCGATGAGCTCGCGCGCGGTCCCCACGGCGTCGTCGGTGGTGACGTCGACGACCCCGTTGGCCTCCATCACCTCGATCGGCCCGACGTCGGCGGCGGCGACGTCGCCGAGGCCGCCGCCCGCGATCATCGCGGGGCCGCCCATGCCGAGGGAGGCGCGCTCGGTGGCGACGACGAGGTCGGAGCAGCCGGCGATGACCGCGTTGCCCGCGAAGCAGTTGTCCTCGACGACCGCGATCCGCGGCACCCGGCCCGAGAGCCGCGCCCACGCCGCGAACGTCGTCACGTCCAGGGCCGAGACCAGCGGGATGTCGGTGTCCCCGGGCCGCCCACCCCCGCCGGCGGCGAAGAACACGGTCGGCAGCCCGAGCCGCTCGATGACGTCGATGAGACGGTCGGTCTTGCGGTGGCCCCGCATCCCCTGGGTGCCGGCCATGACGAGGTAGTCGTAGGACATCACGGCGACCTGCTGCCCGTCGATGGTGGCGAGCCCGCCCACGATCCCGTCGGCCACGCTGCGGTCCAGCAGTTCGTCGAGGGGGCGGCGCTGGGCCTGGGCTGCAGTCACGAAGCGCCCGTACTCCACGAAGGAGCCCTCGTCGACGAGCGCCGCGAGGTTCTCCCGGGCGGTGCGACCGCCGCGCGCGTGCAGCCTCTCGACGGCCTCGGGGCGGGCGGAGTCCTCGGTCAGGGCCCGCCGTGCGAGCACCTCCAGCAGCTCGGGACGGATGCTCATGCGGGGAGCATGCCACCTGCCCGGCCGTGCGCCCGTGACCTCTCGGCCGTGCGCCGGTGACCTTTGGGCCGTGCGCGAGTGACGTCTCGGCCGTGCGCGGGTGACGTCTCGGCGGGGCGGACGGGGTAGACATGCGCCGTGAGCACGCACCCCCGCCGAGCAGCCGCCGAACTCGACGCAGCCGACCTCGACGCAGCCACTCTCGACGCCGCGGACCCGTTGGCGCACCTGCGCGAGAGGTACGTCGGCAGCGAGACCTCCCTGGTCTACTTCGACGGCAACTCGCTGGGCCGCCCGCTGCGGGTCACGGCCGAGCGGCTCGCGACCTTCGTCGAGGCCGAGTGGGGCGGTCGGCTGATCCGCGGCTGGGACGAGTCCTGGATGGAGCTCCCGCTGGTCGTCGGCGACGAGATCGCTGCGGCCTGCCTGGGCGCGGCGCCCGGCCAGACCACGGTCGGCGACTCCACGACCGTGCTGCTCTACAAGGCGCTGCGGGCGGCCTGCGCGCTGCGGCCGGGCCGGCACGAGCTGGTGCTGTGCCGCGACGACTTCCCGACCGACAGGTACGTCGCCGCGTCGGTCGCGCGGGAGCTCGGGCTGAGCCTGCGGTGGGTCGAGGTCGACCCTGCCGGCGGCGTCTCCACCGAGGACTTGGCGGCCGAGCTCTCCGGGGACACCGCGGTCGTCCTGCTCAGCCACGTCGCCTACCGCTCGGCCTGGCTCGCCGACGCCGAGGGGATCACCCGGGCCGCTCGCGACGTGGGCGCGGTCGTGCTCTGGGACCTCTCGCACTCGGTCGGCTCGGTGCCGCTGGCCCTCGACGACTGGGGCGTCGACCTGGCCGTCGGCTGCACCTACAAGTACCTCGGCGGCGGCCCCGGGTCGCCCGCGTTCGTCTACGCCGCCGAGCGGCACCACCACGTGCTCGACCAGCCGGTGACGGGCTGGATGGGCCACGCCGACCCGTTCGCGATGGGGCCGGACTGGACCCCGGCCCCGGGCATCCGCCGGATGATCTCGGGCACCCCGCCGATCGTGGGGATGCTGGGGCTGCGCGACACGGTCGCCACGATCGCCGAGGTCGGCATGGAGGCGGTGCGCGCCAAGTCCGTGTCGCTGACGTCGTACGCGATCGGGCTGGCCGACGACCTGCTCGCGCCCCTCGGCGCGGAGGTCGCCTCGCCCCGCGACCCCGGTCTGCGCGGCGGGCACGTCACGGTCGACCATCCCCGCATGCGGGAGGTCGTCGCGAGGCTGTGGGAGCGCGACGTCATCCCCGACTACCGCGACCCCGGTGGGCTGCGGATCGGCCTGGCCCCGCTGTCGACCTCCTTCGCCGAGGTGGAGGAGGGAATGCGCGCGGCCGCCGAGGTGCTGGCCTCCTCGTGAGCACCCACGACGGTGGTCGAGCAGCGAGCGCCAGCGAGCGGGCGTCGAGACCACCCATCCCCGGCGAGATCAAGGTCCTGATCGCCTCGGCCTTCGTCATCGCGATCGGCTTCGGCCTGATCAGCCCGGTGCTGCCGGCCTACGCGCGCAGCTTCGACGTCGGCGTCGCGGCGGCCTCGGTCGTGGTGTCGATCTTCGCGTTCTTCCGGCTGCTCGGCGCGCCCGGCTCCGGCGTGCTGGTCGCGCGGCTGGGGGAGCGGTGGGTCTACATGACCGGGCTGTGCGTCGTCGCGGCCTCCTCGCTGCTGACCGCCGTGGCGCAGACCTACTGGCAGCTGCTGGTCTTCCGCGGCATCGGCGGGCTCGGCTCGACGATGTTCACGGTCTCGGCGATGGCGCTGCTGGTGCGCCTGGCGCCCCCGACGATGCGTGGACGCGTGTCGTCGGCCTACGCCAGCTCCTTCCTCATCGGCGGCATGCTCGGCCCCGTCCTCGGGGGCCTGATGGCCGGGTTCGGACTGCGCGTCCCCTTCGTCGCGTACGCCGTCGCGCTGGTCGTCGCGGCGCTGGTGGTCGGGGTCCGGCTGTCCGGCGCCAGCCTGCGGCCCGACCCGACCGCGACCCCCGCCCCGCCGATGCGGCTGGGGGAGGGGCTGCGGGACTCGGCGTACCGCGCCGCGCTGGCCTCGGCGTTCGCCAACGGCTGGGCCAACTTCGGCGTCCGCGTGGCGGTGGTCCCGCAGTTCGCGGTGGCGGTCCACGACGACACCTGGGTCGCCGGTGTGGCGCTCGCGGTGGCGGCGGCGGGCACGGCGTCGAGCCTGCAGTTCTCCGGGAGGGTGGCGGACTCGGTGGGTCGCCGGCCGATGGTGCTGGCCGGTCTGGCGACCACGGCGGTGACGTTGGGGCTGATGGGCTTCAGCGAGAGCCTGTGGGTGCTGCTGGGGCTCTCGGCCGTCTCCGGGTTCGGCGCGGGCATGGTCAACCCCGGCCAGCAGGCGACCGTCGCCGACGTCATCGGCAACGAGCGCAGCGGCGGCACGGTGCTCAGCACCTTCCAGATGGCGCAGGACGGGGGCGCGATCCTCGGGCCCGTCCTCATCGGCGTGGTGGCCGACCGGGCCGGCTTCGAGGCCGCCTTCGTCGTGACCGGGCTGGTCAGCCTCGTGGCGCTCCTGCCGTGGCTGGTGGCTCGGGAGACCCTCCAGAAGGAGACCCAGGAGCCGGTAGGCGACGGTCCAGCCACCCGATGAGCGCCATGACGCCGAGGATGAGCAGCGTGATCACGACCGAGGTGACGGCCACCGAGACGGCCCCTTCCTCGCCGACGTCGAGGAACGGGTAGGGGCACCACCCGCTCGACGCCCCGACCGTCGGCGAGGTCGAGGGGGCGGGCGTAGCGGAACCTGGCATGGCTGGACCGGGCGGGGCTGGACACAGGGGGCACCGTCCTGGCGCGATGCTCGCTCACGGAGCCCTGGGGAGCGGGCGCGCCGGTCGTGACGCTAGCGCTGCTGGGGCATCCGTGGGGGGAAGCGCTGGCGCCGTTGGCCGCGGACCGGCAGGGTGGAGGGCGTGATCTCCTCGGCCGACAAGCACCTGCTCCCGGACGTCGACGTGGACGCGGCCGTCCAGGAGGGCCTGGGGGACTGGCGCCCGCTCTTCGGCGTGCTGGCGGCCCGCTTCGACACCGGCGACTTCGCCACCGGGGCCCGCCTGGTCGCCGAGGTCGCGGGGCTCGCCGACGCCATGGACCACCACCCCGACGTCGACCTGCGCTACGGCTTCGTCGAGGTGCGCACGTGGAGCCACGACGTCGGCGGCATCACCCGGCGCGACCTGCGACTGGCCAGGGCGGTCTCCCAGGTGGCCGCCGAGCTGGAGGTGAGCGCGACGCCGGCGCGGCTGCAGTCGGTGGAGTGGGCGCTCGACACCTGGGACCTCACCGAGGTCAAGCCCTTCTGGGCCGCGGTGCTCGGCCTGCAGGAGGCCGACGACGACGCCATCGACCCCGGTGGCCGGTGGCCGTCGGTGTGGTTCCAGCCCACCGAGCAGCACCCCGGGGTGCACCTGGGTGGACCCCGGCAGCGGTGGCACGCAGACGTGCGGGTGCCGCCGGAGGCGGTCGAGGAGCGGATGGCGGCCGTCATCGCGGCGGGCGGCCGGTTGGTCAGTGACGACCACGCTCCGGCGTACTGGGTGCTGGAGGACGCTCAGGGCAACCGGGCCTGCCTGACGACGTGGCTGGGGCGTGGCCCCGGTCCGGCAGCGTGACGGCTCACATCTCGGGACGCGTGTCTCGGATGCTGAGACGAGCGGGACTCGCGGGTGACGCGCGTGGACGGTCGGGATACCTTTGCTGCATGCGCCAGGACCTTCTCGTACGCACGCGACGCGTGGGCTGAGACCGACCCCGTCCGGCCAGCGCGTCGTCCCCTCGTAGCCTTCAGGGCCGAGGGGCTTTTTTGTGGGGTCAGCCCGGTGGCCCGCCGGTCGCCAGGGCGCAGACAGGAGCAGTGAGAGGAAATGAGCAGGTCATGAGCGAGATCACCGGCGCGCAGAGCCTGGTCCGGTCGCTGGAGGCGGCTGGGGCCGACGACATCTTCGGCATCCCCGGCGGCGCCATCCTCCCGGCGTACGACCCGCTGATGGACTCCTCCATCCGCCACATCCTGGTCCGCCACGAGCAGGGCGCCGGCCACGCCGCGCAGGGCTACGCCGCCGCCACCGGCCGCGTCGGCGTGTGCATGGCGACCTCCGGCCCGGGCGCGACCAACCTGGTCACCCCGATCGCCGACGCCTACATGGACTCCGTCCCGATGGTGGCCGTCACCGGCCAGGTCGGTGCTTCGATGATCGGCACCGACGCCTTCCAGGAGGCCGACATCCGCGGCATCACGATGCCGATCACCAAGCACAACTTCCTGGTCACCGACCCCGCCGACATCCCGCGCACCGTCGCCGAGGCCTTCTACATCGCCTCGACCGGCCGCCCCGGCCCGGTGCTGGTCGACGTCGCGAAGTCCGCGCTGCAGTCGATGACCACCTTCTCGTGGCCCACCGAGCTCTCGCTGCCCGGCTACCGCCCGGTGACCAAGCCGCACTCCAAGCAGATCCGCGAGGCCGCCCGGCTGATCCTCGAGGCCCGCAAGCCCGTGCTGTACGTCGGCGGCGGCACGATCCGCTCCGGCGCGAGCCGCGAGCTGAAGGTGCTGGCCGAGCTGACCGGCATGCCGGTCGTCACCACGCTGATGGCGCTGGGGGCCTTCCCCGACAGCCACCCGCAGCACCTCGGCATGCCCGGCATGCACGGCACCGTGGCCGCGGTCGCGGCGCTGCAGAAGAGCGACCTGATCATCAGCCTCGGTGCCCGCTTCGACGACCGCGTCACCGGCAACCTCGACTCCTTCGCGCCGAACGCCCAGGTCATCCACGCCGACATCGACCCGGCCGAGATCGGCAAGAACCGGCACGCCGACGTGCCCATCGTGGGCGACTGCCGCGAGGTGATCTCCGACCTCGTCGTGGCGCTGCAGGCCGAGCAGGACGCCGGCCACACCGGCGACTACGAGCAGTGGGTCTCCTGGCTGGCCGGGCTGAAGAAGCGCTACCCGCTGGGCTACGAGCCGCCCGCCGAGGGCCTGGCTCCGCAGTACGTCATCGAGCGGCTCAGCAAGATCGCCGGCCCCGAGGCGATCTACACCTCCGGGGTCGGCCAGCACCAGATGTGGGCCGCGCACTTCGTGGACTACGAGAACCCGCGCACCTGGATCAACTCCGGCGGCCTGGGCACCATGGGCTTCTCGGTGCCCGCGGCCATGGGCGCCAAGGTCGGCTGCCCCGACACCACGGTGTGGTCGATCGACGGCGACGGCTGCTTCCAGATGACCAACCAGGAGCTGGCCACCTGCGCGATCGAGAACATCCCGATCAAGGTGGCGGTCATCAACAACGAGTCGCTGGGCATGGTCCGGCAGTGGCAGACGCTCTTCTACAACGAGCGCTACTCCAACACCAACCTCCAGCGCCACGGCGGCCCCGTGCGCATCCCCGACTTCGTGAAGCTGGCCGACGCCTACGGCTGCGTGGGCCTGGCGTGCGACTCCGCCGACGACGTCGACGCCACGATCGAGAAGGCCATGGAGATCGACGACGTGCCCGTGGTCGTCGACTTCCGCGTCCACCGCGACGCGATGGTGTGGCCGATGGTGGCCGCCGGCACCAGCAACGACGAGATCAAGTACGCCCGGGACCTCGCGCCCGAGTGGGAAGAGGACGAGCTCTGATGTCGAAGCACACCCTCTCGGTCCTGGTCGAGGACCAGCCCGGCGTCCTGACCCGGATCGCCGGCCTGTTCTCCCGCCGCGGCTTCAACATCGAGAGCCTGGCCGTCGGCCCGACCGAGCACGAGGGCATCTCGCGGATGACCATCGTGGTCAACGTCGAGCAGTCCCCGCTGGAGCAGGTGACCAAGCAGCTCAACAAGCTGGTCGAGGTCATCAAGATCGTCGAGCTCGACCCGACCGCCTCGGTCCACCGCGAGCTGGTGATGGTCAAGGTCGCCGCGACGACCGAGACCCGGGGCCAGGTCCTCGACACCGTCCAGCTCTTCCGCGCCAAGGTGGTCGACGTGGCCCCCGACGCGGTCACGGTCCAGATCACCGGCAACGCCGGCAAGATCGCGGACTTCCTGCGCATCGTGGAGCCCTTCGGCATCCGCGAGCTCGTGCAGTCCGGCATGGTCGCGATCGGCCGGGGCTCCCGGTCGATCTCCGAGCGCAGCCTGCGCCCGGTCTCCGTGCCCGCCCCGACCGCGGCCTCCGCGGTCGGCTCCTGATCCACCTCGCAAGACCGCACAGACTTCCCAAGACGCAGCACCCAACAAGAAGGAGAAGCCCTCGTGGCTGAGATGTTCTACGACGACGACGCCGACCTGTCCCTGATCCAGGGCAAGAAGGTCGCCGTGATCGGTTACGGCAGCCAGGGTCACGCGCACTCGCTCTCCCTGCGCGACTCCGGTGTCGACGTCCGCATCGGCCTGCAGCCGGGCTCGAAGAGCCGCGCCAAGGCCGAGGCCGAGGGCCTGAAGGTCATGACCCCCGCCGAGGCGGCCGCCGAGGCCGACGTGGTCGTCATCCTCGCCCCCGACCAGCACCAGCGGAAGCTCTACGCCGACGAGATCGCCTCGAACCTCGAGGCCGGCAACACCCTGGTCTTCGGCCACGGCTTCAACATCCGCTTCGGCTTCATCACCCCGCCGAGCGACGTCGACGTCTTCATGGTCGCCCCCAAGGGCCCCGGCCACCTCGTGCGCCGTGAGTACGTCGACGGCCGCGGCGTGCCCGTGCTCGTCGCCGTCGAGCAGGACGCCTCCGGCGACGCCTGGCCGCTCGCGCTGTCCTACGCCAAGGGCATCGGCGGCCTGCGTGCCGGCGGCATCAAGACCACGTTCACCGAGGAGACCGAGACCGACCTGTTCGGTGAGCAGGCCGTCCTGTGCGGTGGCGCCTCACAGCTGATCATGTACGGCTTCGAGACCCTGACCGAGGCCGGCTACCAGCCCGAAGTCGCCTACTTCGAGTGCCTCCACGAGCTCAAGCTCATCGTCGACCTGATGTACGAGGGCGGCATCGCCAAGCAGCGCTGGTCGGTCTCCGACACCGCCGAGTTCGGCGACTACGTCTCCGGCCCCCGCGTCATCGACGAGCGGGTCAAGGAGAACATGAAGGCCGTGCTTGAGGACATCAAGAACGGTGCCTTCGCCGAGCGCTTCATCGGTGACATGGACAACGGCTCGCCGGAGTTCACCAAGTTCCGCGAGCAGGGCGAGCAGCACCCGATCGAGAAGACCGGTCGCGAGCTGCGCAAGCTCATGGCGTGGGTCAAGAGCCACGACACCGACTACGTCGAGGGCACCGCCGCCCGCTGATCCGCTGCTCCTCCCGCCGGTCGAGGTGCGAGGAGCGCGCGACGAGCCACGAGACCCCCTGCCCCGTGCAGGGGGTCTCGTGCGTCGTACGCCGGCGTGTCCCGGCGACTGGAGGGTCTGTCGTGACCCCCTTTCACTGCACATCCTCCGGTCGGCACACCGCCGTCCACAGCGGCCGCTGAGGGTCCTGCGCGCGGCGGCATGCCCGACCACCATCGGCGCATGGATGCGATCGAGCGGCTGCTGCGTCGTCAGGCCGGGGTGGTCTCGCGCCGGCAGGTGCTGGACGCGGGGATGAGCGAGGTGCTCGTCGCCCGGCGGGTGCGACGTCGCGAGTGGGTGCGACTGGCCGACGGCGTGTACGTCGACCACACCGGCCAGCTGACGACGGCCCAGGCGGAGTGGGCGACCCTGCTGCGACACCCGGGATCGGTGCTGGCCGGCCGGTCGGCACTGCGCGCGGGTGGGCTGCGAGGTGCCACCGGGCAGGACCGGGCGCGGCGCATCGTCGAGATCGCTGTCCCGCATGGTCGCCGGCTCGACGCCGACCCCGGGGTGAGCGTGGTGAGGGCTGTGACATGCGACTGGAGGGTGTGTCGTGAACCCCTCTCACGACACACCCTCCGGTCCGGCAGCGGCGGCGTCGGGCGGCTACTTCACCTCGGAGCGCAGCATCCGCCAGGAGCCGACGGCGAGCGGCAGCACCAGCCAGAGCAGCGAGGTGACGCCGAGCTGGGCCCAGTACTCCCCGGTGTTGCTCCAGCCCTCGAAGAGCGCGCCCTGGGTGTAGTTGAAGTCCACCCACGGCTGCAGGTCGGCGAACCACGGCTGTGCCGCGGCCAGGGTGAAGGTCAGGCCGGTGAGCACGTAGACGTAGACCAGGTAGCCCACGAGAGCGGCCGGCGAGGAGCGGAGCACGACGCCGAGCATGAAGCCGATCAGCACCCCGAGGACGTTGGCCAGCACGATGGCGCCGAAGTCGGAGACGCTGATGTCCCACACCACGTCGGTGCCGTTGAGCGCGGAGCCGACGAGGTTGCCCAGGGCGCCGACGACGGCGGCGACCAGCATGCCGACGACCGCGACCACCAGGGCGTTGACCGTCTTGGCGGCAAGCACGCGGCCACGGTGGGGGACGAGAGTGAAGGTGGTCAGCCCGGTGCGCTGGCTCCACTCCGAGGTGACCGAGAGGATCGCGATGACCGGCAGGATGATCGCCATCGGGATCCCGACCGCGCCGGCGAAGGACCCGTAGGTCACCTCGTCCTCGGGCGCCCACAGGACGACCGCGGCGCTGGCGAGTGCCGACAGGATGCCGACCGAGGCCATCAGCCAGAGGCCGGAGCGGGTGTCGAACATCTTGCGCATCTCGACCTTGAGCAACCGGGCGAACGGGATCGGCGGCGGGGCCGGGCGGTCGGCGTACGACGACGCAGTGGCGGGCGCGCTCGCGGCGGCGGACGGCGTGGTGAGGGTGGTGGACATCAGGCGGCCTCTCGCTGGGTGTCGGCGGTGAGCTGGAGGAACATCTCCTCGAGGCCGGCGCCGTCGGCGGCGCGGAGCTCGAGCAGGGGGAGTCGGGCCTCGAGGGCCACCTGGCCGGTGACCGCCAGAGAGGCGTCGGTGCGCAGGCCGGCGGCGGGGTCGGCGGGGTCGACCCGCTCGACGGTCCAGCCGGCCTGCTGGAGCGCAGCGGTCAGGGTGCCGACCTCGGCGGCCCGGACGAGCGTGCGGTCGTCGTGCAGCAGCTCCTCCTTGGTGCCCTGGGCGACGACGCGGCCCTGGCCGATGACGACGATGTCGTCGGCGATGACCTCGATCTCGTGCAGCAGGTGCGAGGACAGCAGCACGGTGCCGCCGCGGGCGGCGTGGTCGCGCAGCAGGTCGCGCATCCACCGGATGCCGGCGGGGTCCAGCCCGTTGGCCGGCTCGTCGAGCACCAGCACGGCCGGGTCGCCGAGCAGGGCGGTGGCCAGGCCGAGACGCTGGCGCATCCCGAGGGAGTAGTCGCGCACCCGGCGCTTGGCCTCCTCGGGGGTGAGGGAGACCAGGTCGAGCATCTCCTCGACGCGGGCCCGGGGGAGGCCCATGGTCTCCTGGGCGACGCGCAGCACCTCGCGACCGGTGCGGCCGGCGTGCTGGGCGGAGGCGTCGAGGAGGACGCCGATCTCGCGGCCCGGGTCCGGCAGGTCGGCGTACCGACGGCCCAGGACGGTGGCGGTGCCGGTCGTGGCCGGCGTGAGGCCGGCGAGGATGCGCAGCGAGGTCGACTTGCCGGCGCCGTTGGGGCCGAGGAAGCCGGTGACGCGCCCGGGGCGGGCGGTGAACGAGACGTGGTCGACGGCGAGGTGCTCGCCGTAGCGCTTGGTGAGCTCGAGGAGTTCGATCATGGCCCCGAGCCTCGTGCCGGGAGGGGGTCGCGCACATCGGGGAGCGCCTCCCACTCGCCCCCCGGTCCGACCCCGAGGTGACCCTGAGGGCGACCCCGACGCCGCGTGCATCCCCTGTGTCCGAACTGTGGCGCAACCGTGGCTCGCGGCCCGGAATGCGGTGTCCGACTCGCCCGTTGTGAAGGACGTGAGGATCGATATCTGGAGCGACGTCGTCTGCCCGTGGTGCTTCGTGGGCAAGCGCCGTCTGGAGGCCGCGCTGGCCGAGTTCGAGCACGCCGACCGGGTGGAGGTCGTCTACCGCTCCTTCCAGCTCGACCCGAGCGCCCCGCAGCACGGTCACGAGCTGACCACCCCGGTCCTGGCCCGCAAGTACGGCCGCACCGAGGACGAGATGCGCCAGATGCAGCAGCAGCTCACCGAGCTCGCCGCCGTCGAGGGGCTCTCCTTCCGGTTGCTCGAGACCGTGCACACGCGCACGATCGACGCGCACCGGCTGCTGCACCTCGCGCTGGCCGAGGGCGGCCTCGCGCTGCAGGCCACGCTCAAGGAGTCGCTGCTGTCGGCGTACTTCGAGGACGCCCAGGACGTGGGGGACCACGAGGTGCTGCGGCGCGAGGCGCTGTCGGCGGGCCTGGACCCCGAGCGGGTCGACGAGGTGCTTGCGGGCGAGGAGTTCGCCGACGCCGTGGTCGCGGACATCGACGCCGCGATGGACCTCGGGGTCAGCGGCGTGCCGTTCTTCGTGGTCGACCGGCGCTACGGCATCTCGGGCGCCCAGCCGACCGAGGTGTTCTCCCAGGTGCTCACCCAGGCCTGGGCCGAGTCGCACCCGCCGGTCGAGGTCGTCGCCGGCGGGGACACCTGTGGGGTCGACGGCACCTGCTGAGCCGCTGACCGATCAGTCAGGCTCCGCCGGCTGGTCCAGGTCGACCACGCGACCGACGCCCACCTCCTCGAGGAACCGTCGGTCGTGGCTGACGACCACCAGCGCCCCGCGATGCGCCGCGAGCGCGGTCACCAGGGCGTCGTACGACGGCAGGTCGAGCTTGTTGGTGGGCTCGTCGAGCATCAGCAGGGCCGGCGTGGGGTCAGCGAGCCCTCGAGCGGGATGCTGCCGGCGGTGACGCGCCCGCGGGCGTCGGAGTGCTGGACGACGACGCGGGGGGTGTGCGCGAGGCGCTTGGTCTTGCCCGAGCCCATGGCGGTCCAGAAGCCGACCCGCCCGTCCTCCAGCGGCACGACCCAGACGGGGCTGCTCACCGGGTCGCCGGCGCGGCGGAAGGTGGTGAGCGCCAGGTACGTGCCGGCGGCGAGCTCGTCGCGTGACGTCATGGCGGTCAGCCTGTCAGCGAGCCGGTGACCTCGGCTACCCTGAGCAACGGCACAACGTGGTGCACCTGCTCGTCCCGACCCGCACCACCAGGACCCTCGAGGATCCCCGTGCCATCGCGCCATCCCGTCGTGCTCATCGCCGACGCCCTGAGTCCCGCCACCGTGGCGGCGCTCGGCGACGGCTTCGACGTGCGCCGCTGCGACGGCACCGACCGCGCAGCGCTGCTCGCTGCGGTTGCCGAGGCAGACGCCCTCATGGTGCGGTCCGGCACCCGGGTCGACGCCGAGGTGCTCGCCGCCGCACCCCGGTTGCGGGTCGTCGCCCGCGCCGGGACCGGCCTGGACACGATCGACGTACGCGCCGCGACCGCCGCGGGGGTCATGGTCGTCACCGCCCCGACCGCGAACCTGGTCTCGGCCGCGGAGCTCACGGTCGGGCTGCTGCTGGCGGCCGCCCGTCGCATCCCGCAGGCGCACCAGTCGCTCCGCGAGGGGGAGTGGGAGCGCAGCCGCTTCACCGGCACCGAGCTCGCGGGCAAGACCGTCGGCGTGCTCGGCCTGGGCCGGGTCGGCGTCCTGGTCGCGCACCGCCTGGCGGCCTTCGGCATGCAGGTGATCGCCCACGACCCCTACGTCTCGGTCGGGCGCGCCGCCCAGCTCGGGGTGCGGATGGTCGACCTCGACACCCTGCTCGCCACCTCCGACGTCATCACCGTCCACCTGCCCCGCACCCCCGAGACCCGTGGGCTCGTGGGTGTCGAGGAGCTGCGGAAGGTCAAGCCGTCCCTGCTGCTGGTCAACGCCTCGCGCGGCGGGATCGTCGACGAGGTCGCCCTGCACGCCGCCCTCAAGGAGGGCCGGGTCGCCGCCGCGGGGCTCGACGTCTTCGCCGACGAGCCGTGCCCGGACTCCCCGCTGCTCGACCTCGAGAACGTCGTGGCCACGCCCCACCTCGGTGCCAGCACCCACGAGGCCCAGGAGAAGGCCGGTCTGTCCGTCGCCCGCTCGGTGGCGCAGGCCCTCGCTGGCGAGCTCGTCCCGGACGCGGTCAACGTCCACGGCGGCCTGGTCGCCGAGGCGATCCGGCCCACCATCGGCCTGACCGAGAAGCTGGGGCGCGTCTTCACCGCCGTCGCCGGTGGCGTCGCCCAGTCGCTCGACGTCGAGGTGCGCGGCGAGATCGCCGACCACGACGTGAAGGTGCTCGAGCTGGCCGCCCTCAAGGGGGTCTTCGACGAGGTCGTCGAGGAGCCGGTCTCCTACGTCAACGTGCCCCTGGTCGCGGCCGAGCGCGGCACCGCCTGCCGACTGGTCGTGGAGCGGGAGAGCCCCGACCACCGCAACCTGGTGACCCTGCGCGGCACGCTCGCCGACGGCCGCCAGGTCGCGGTCGGCGGCACCGTCGTGCACGGCCGCGAGCGGCTGGTCGAGGTCGACGGGTACGACGTCGACCTGGCGCTCGCCGAGCACCTGGCCTTCCTCGTGCACCGTGACCGTCCCGGCATGGTCGGCACCGTGGGCGGCATCCTCGGCGAGGCCGGCGTCAACATCGCCGGCATGCAGGTCGCCCGGCAGACCCCCGGCGGCGACGTGCTCGTCGTGCTCGAGGTCGACTCGGCCCTCGACGGCTGCCTGCTGCACGAGATCTCCCTGGCCACCGAGTCCAGCCGCGCCTGCGCCGTACACCTCCCCTGACCCGCCCCCCGGCGTCAGGGCTGGGTCGAGCCGGCGCGTCCTTCCGGAAGGTCGAGCCGGCTCGGCGGGAAGGGTCAGGCGACGAGGACGCGTCCGGGGCGGGCGCGGGTCGGGGAGGCCGGGAGGTCGGCCCACACCGGGGCGAGGCGCTCGACGGCGGCGACCAACTCGGGGGCCGGTCGGGTCCAGGGGATCCGGACGAACCTGTCGAGCCCGCCTTCGGCCGCGAACAGCGGGCCCGGCGTCACACCGACCCCTGCCCGCTCGGCGGCGTCGGCGAGGGCCACCGCGCTGCCCGACGGCAGCTCGCACCACACCGCCAGCCCGCCCCCGGGGCGGATCCAGCGCCACGTCGGCAGGTGCTCGGTCAGCGCACCCAGCAGCACCTCCCGCTGCTCGACCAACCGGGCGAGCTGGTCGGGGAGCACCGGCCCGGAGGCCAGCAGCCGTGCCAGGACCAGCTGCTCAAGCACGGGCGTGCCGAGGTCGAGGCTGAGCCGCGCGCGGGTCAGCCGCTCGGCCAGCCCCGGCGGCACGCGCACCCACCCCAGCCGCAGCCCACCCCAGAACGCCTTGCTGGCGCTGCCGATCGTGATCGCGTCGGGGGAGTACGCCGCGAACGGCCGCGGCATCTCCTGACCGTCCAGCGCCAGCGCCTGCAACGACTCGTCGACGACGGCGACGGTGCCCGCGGCGCGCAGGTGGCCGGCGTACTCCTCACGCTGCTCGTCGGTCATCAGGTGGCCGGTGGGGTTCTGGAAGTCGGGGACGAGGTAGGCCAGTGCCGGGCGCACCTGTCGCAGCTGGGCACCGACGGCGTCGAGGTCCCAGCCCTCGGGGTCGACCGGCGCGCCGACGAGCCGGCCGCCGGCGTTGCGCAGCGCGAGCGTGGCGTTGGGGTAGACCGGGGACTCGACCAGCACCCGGTCGCCGCGGCGGGCCAGCGCCTGCGCCACGATCGCCGCGCCGGACAGGGCCCCTGGGGTGATGATCACCTGCGCCGGGTCGGTCGGCAGCCCGCGCTCCTCGAAGCCCCGCGCGACGGCGGCCTGCAGGTGGGGGAGGCCGGTGGGGAAGTACCCGTGCCCGCCGAGGTACGCCGGCAGCTCGGTCACCGCGTCGGCGTACGCGCTCGCCAGGCCGGCCGGCGCCATCGGGGCGGCGCACCCCAGGTCGATCCCGTCGGGGTGGCCGACGGCGAGCTGGTCGGGGGTCAGCGCCCGGTCCCGGGTGCGGGCGCGGCCGCCGGGCACGCGGGTGAAGGTGCCCGCGCCCTGCCGAGCGACGGCGTACCCGCTCTCGCGCAGCTGGGCGTAGGCACGGGTGACGGTGGTGCGCGAGACGGCGAGCGCGTCGGTCAGCTCGCGCTCGCTGGGCAGCCGTACGTCGGTGCCGATGCGGCCGTCGCCGATGGCGAGCACGAGGGCGTCGGCCAGCCCGGCGTAGGCGGGGGAGCGGTCGAACCCCGCGACCAGCGCGCTGACACGTGCGGCGGAGATGGCCCCGTTGGTCGACGGCGAGGTGGACTGCGTCATGCAGTCCACTGTTCCACGATTGGCTATCGGAGAACAGTCCAATCGCGCGGCACCATCGAGGCATGACCCTGCTCGCCGACCTCGGCCCGCTCGCGCAACTGCGCGCCGGCCGCCTGCCCCGCCGCCTCGTCCAGCTCTACGCGGGCCTGGTGCTCTACGGCGTCTCCCTGGCGATGCTGGTGCGGGCCGGGCTCGGTGCGGCCCCATGGGACGTGCTGCACCTCGGTCTCGCCACGCACCTGCCGATGACGCTGGGCCAGGCGCTGATCCTCACCAGCGTGGTGGTGCTGCTGCTGTGGATCCCGCTGCGCGAGGTGCCGGGCTTAGGGACGGTCTCCAACGCGATCGTGCTCGGCCTGGCCGCCGACGCCACGCTGGCGGTGCTCGACCGCCCTGACGACCTCGCGTGGCGCGGGGTGCTGATGGTCGCGGCCGTGGGTCTCAACGGCCTCGCGACCGCGGCCTACATCGGCGCTCAGCTGGGCCGGGGTCCGCGCGACGGCCTGATGACCGGCCTGCACCGTCGCACCGGCCTCTCCATCCGCCTGGTCCGCACCTCGCTGGAGGTCACCGTCGTCGTCATCGGCCTGCTGCTCGGCGGCACCGCCGGTCTCGGCACGGTGCTCTACGCGCTCGCGATCGGCCCGGTCACCCAGGCCCTACTGCCCTCGTTGGTGGTCGCCCTGCCTGCCGAGCCGTCACTCCCGCACGGCCGAGACGTCACTCCCGCACGCTGCTGAGGCGCGCCGCCGGGGGCCGCCGGGAAGTGCGGGAGCTCAGCGCTTGGTGGCGATGATCGTCGAGGCGTCGGGGGCGACCATGACCTCCACGGCGGTGAAGCGCTCGTCGGTGAGCCACTGCTCGCGCAGGGTGTCCACGCGGCCGTAAGTGATCGGCGGCCACTGCTCGCACGGCGTGAAGTCGTCGAGCACCACGATGCCGCCGTCCTCCACGAGGTCGGCGATCGCGTCGACGCCCACCTCGCCGGGCTGCCCGGAGTCGAGGAAGAGCAGCGAGTAGGGGCCGCGGTCCAGCAGCGTGGACCAGTCGGCTGCCAGCACCTCGACCAGCGGGTCCTCGGCGAAGATCTCCGTCGCCGCCCTCGCCAGCTTGGCATCGAGCTCGGCGGTCACGATCCGCGCCTTCTCACCGCGTACGCCGGAGCGCAGCCAGGCCGTGCCGACCCCGCATCCGGTGCCGAACTCGGCCATCGTGCCGTCGCGGGTCGCGGCCAGCATCGCCAGCAGCCGGCCGGTCTCGTTGCGGCAGAACGACACGTAGCCCGAGCGTCGCGAGACCTCGAAGGCGCGCTCGACGACGGCGGGCAGGTCGGGTGGGGCGCTCACTCGCCAAGTCTCCCATCGCGGGACTCGAGTCCCACATCGTGGACGGATTCCGCAATCCGGTGGCCTGCGTCCGGACAGCGACCTACGCTCGTTCCATCATGCGGAGCATCTTCGTACTTATCGAGTGCCGCGGCGAGGCCCAGCAGGCGTGACCTGCGAGTGAGGCCCCCTCGCCGCGGTGGTCGGCGTTGGTGCGCATCCGGTCTCACACCCCTTTCGCTCGAGAGCAGCCCGGCATCCCCGGTGCTCCTCGGCCCGAGATGACTCCGCGGCGGGTACGCCGGCGCAGCACGCGCGACCCGCTCCTGGTCGGTCCCGACCGTCCGTGCGATCCACGGACAGCTGTCCCCACCGCGGTGTCATCCCCGGTCGACGGCGCACCCCGCGCCACCGGTCCGGGCACGCAACACCCGACACATCCGACACGCGACACCTGGAGACACCGATGTACGACATGTACCCCGAGTGGGGACCCGCCGCCCACAAGCCCGAGAACCCCCGCAGCCGCGAGGCCCTGCAGCGCGCGCTCGACCTGCGGGACAACGGCGGCGAGCGTCCCGACGACAACTAGCGTTCGCCCCATGACTTCTCCCGCCGCCACCGGTTCCGTCCAGCTCGCCGTCATCCCCGGCGACGGCATCGGCCAGGAGGTGACCCCTGAGGCCCTCAAGGTGCTCGAGGTCGCCGCTCCCGCGGGCGTGAAGTTCGAGCAGACCCGCTACGACCTCGGCGCCGAGCGCTACCTCGCCACCGGCGAGGTGCTGCCCGACTCCGTGCTCGGCGAGATCCGCCGGCACGACGCCATCCTCCTCGGCGCGGTGGGCGGCAAGCCCAACGACCCGAACCTGCCCCCGGGCATCCTCGAGCGTGGCCTGCTGCTGCGGCTGCGCTTCGAGCTCGACCACTACGTCAACCTCCGCCCCTCGCGCATCTTCCCCGGCGTCACCTCGCCGCTCTCGGAGGCCGTGCTCAAGGGCGAGGAGGTCGACTTCGTGGTGGTCCGCGAGGGCACCGAGGGCCCCTACACCGGCAACGGCGGCGCGCTGCGCGTCGGCACCCCGGCCGAGGTGGCCACCGAGGTCAGCGTCAACACGGCGTACGGCGTCGAGCGGGTCGTCCGCGACGCCTTCGCCCGCGCGGAGAAGCGCCCGCGCAAGCACCTCACCCTGGTCCACAAGACCAACGTGCTCGTCCACGCCGGCTCGGTGTGGTGGCGACTGACCCAGGAGGTCGCCGCCGAGCACCCGGACGTCACCGTCGACTACATGCACATCGACGCCGCGATGATCCACATGACGACCAACCCGCAGCGCTTCGACGTGATCGTCACCGACAACCTCTTCGGCGACATCATCACCGACCTCGCCGCCGCCATCACCGGCGGCATCGGGCTGGCTGCCTCGGGCAACGTGAACCCCGACCGCACCGCCCCCTCCATGTTCGAGCCCGTGCACGGGTCGGCGCCCGACATCGCCGGACTGCAGAAGGCCGACCCCACCGCCGCGATCCTCTCGACGGCGCTGCTGCTGGACCACCTCGGTCACCCCGAGGCCGCGGCCACCGTCGAGCGCGCCGTGCTCGCCGACCTCGCCGACCAGGCTGGGCGCGCCGAGGCGGGCGACACCGCCCCCCGGCGTACCTCCGAGGTCGGCGACGCCATCGCCGCGCGCGTAGCCGGCTAGCCCGGACTCCGCACCTGCACCACCGCGACCGCCGGGCACCACGAGGTGCCCGGCGGTCGTGCATTTCCCTGCGCTCTTCCCTGCGCCTTTCCCTGCGCCCTTCCCGTGACCCGCCCGAGACAGAGGTCGACTACCGTGACGCCCATGCAGATCAGCACCACGCCCTCGAGCAGCCCCGTCAGTGACGAGCGGCTGGCCGAGATCCTCGCCAACCCCGGCTTCGGCAACCACTTCACCGACCACATGCTCACGGTCGAGTGGACCCCCGAGCAGGGCTGGCACGCCGCGCGCATCGAGCCCTACGCGCCGCTCTCGATCGATCCCGCCGCGGCGGTGCTGCACTACGCGCAGGAGACCTTCGAGGGCATGAAGGCCTACCGCCACGACGACGGCTCGGTGTGGTCCTTCCGCCCCGAGGAGAACGCCAAGCGGATGGTGCGCTCCTCCCAGCGCCTCGCGCTGCCCGAGCTCCCGGTCGAGGACTTCGTGGCCTGCGTCGACGCCCTCGTCGAGGCCGACCGCCGCTGGGTGCCCGAGGGCGGCGGCGAGAAGAGCCTCTACGTGCGGCCGTTCATGTTCGCCTCGGAGGTCTTCCTGGGCGTGCGTCCGGCCCAGCACGTCACCTTCATGGTCATCGCCAGCCCCGCCGGCGCCTACTTCAAGGGCGGGGTGAAGCCGGTGACGCTGTGGCTCACCGAGGAGTACACCCGCGCGGGCCGCGGCGGCATGGGCGCGGCCAAGACCGGCGGCAACTACGCCTCCTCGCTGGTCGCGCAGCAGGAGGCCATCGCCCAGGGCTGCGACCAGGTGGTCTTCCTCGACGCGCAGGAGGGGGAGTACGTCGAGGAGCTCGGCGGCATGAACCTCTACTTCGTCCACCGCGACGGCCGGGTCGTCACCCCCGAGACCGGCACCATCCTCGAGGGCATCACCCGCGCCTCGATCATCGAGCTGCTCGGCAAGATGGGCCACCAGGTCGAGGAGCGGCGCTTCTCGATCCAGGAGTGGAAGGACGGCGTCGCCTCCGGCGAGATCACCGAGATCTTCGCCTGCGGCACGGCCGCGGTCGTCACCCCGGTCGGCGAGCTGAAGTGGGACGGCGGCTCGGCCCCGGCCGCCCCGGCGGTCGAGGCCGACGACGCGCTGTGGACCCGCGTCCGCAGCCAGCTGGTCGACGTGCAGTTCGGCCGCGCCGAGGACACGTTCGGCTGGATGCACCGCATCTGCTGACCACGGCGCCGACACGGTGACCTCGGTGACGGATCGGCCACGGACTCGTTGTTGAATACGCAGGGGCGCGCACCGCGGCGTACCCCGTCCTCGACCGCCCGCGACGCCCAGGGAGCACCGACGTGTGGACACGACGTGGCCTGCTGACCACGGGCGGGGTGGCAGCGCTCCTCGGCGCGACGGGCACGGCCCTGTCCGGGGCCGTCGACGTGTCCGGGCCGCCGGACTTCACCTTCGTCTCCATGCCGGACTTCCTCAACGCCGACGTGGCCGACCTGTCGGGGCTGCCGACCTGGGACGGTGGGATGAACTCCCACAACCAGTGGTGGCAGCTCGCGATCGACTCCTGCCTGTGGGCGGTCGGCTCGCACAACCCCGACGCGGTCTTCGTCGCCGGTGACCAGGTCGAGGGCCGATGGAACATCGACACCGACGACCGCCGGATCTTCGGCCAGGTCAGCCAGGGCACCGACGAGGTCAGCCTGGCGATGTGCCGCAGTGCGATCACGAAGGCCGGAGAGGTCTACTACGGCGAGTACAAGCGCTTCTTCGCCGAGCGCGGCCTGCCGCTCTACCCCGCTCTCGGCGACCACGAGATCCTCGACGACCGCAGCGGACGCAGGAACGACCGGTGGTCGCCCAAGGGCACGCACAAGGGCCGCCCCGACAACCGCTACTACCTCGTCGACCACGCCAAGTCGGTGTGGGCCGACCACTTCACCCGCACCCCCGATGGTGCGCCGGTGCACCGCAAGCGCCCCAAGGGCAGCCAGCACGAGTTCACCGCCTACGCCGAGTCCTTCGGTGACGTCTTCACCCTGATCACCGTCGACGTCTTCCACCGCCACGAGCGCGGCGTGCGGCTCGGCGTCTTCGACGACCAGCTGCGGTGGATGAAGAAGCAGATCCGCAAGGCCAAGAAGAAGGGCCACGTGGTGGCCGTCCAGGGCCACATCCCCGCGCTCGGGCCCTACCGCGTCTTCGCCTCGGGCAACCTGCACATGCCCGAGGCCGAGAAGTCCCCCTTCTGGCGCGCCATGAAGCGCACCGGTGCCGACTTCTACCTCTGCGGGGAGGTCCACGACGCCACGGCCATCCAGCAGGGGTCGCGGCAGCCCGTGCAGGTAAGCCACGGCTGCACCTACCGCTACGGCTTCGCCTACCTGGTCGGCAAGGTCTGGGACGGCGGCCGCGTGACCCTGGAGTACTACGAGCTCCCGCAGGTCTCGCAGAGCGAGGAGCTCGGCATCTGGGCCACCGACCACGCCAAGCTCGCCCCGAACCGGATCAGCTACACGATGCCGCAGCTGCGCGGTCAGCTGGAGTGGAACAAGGGCGTGGTGCTCAGCCGCACCGAGAAGCTCGGCGTCTACGACCCCGACGACGACCCCTACGCCTACGAGAAGCCGCCGTACGGCCTGCTCGGCAAGGCGCGCAAGGCGCCCCGCCCCGGTCCCTCCTCCTGACCCTCGCCGGTCGAGGTGCCCCCGCTGGTCGAGGTGCGAGGGCGGCCACGCCCGAGCCTCGAGACCCGGTGACCCGACCGCCGACAGCGACCTGCGCTGATCGGCCACCTGCGGCTCGTATCCTCGCCGGGTGACCACCCGCCCGCGTGAGGAGCCCGACGTGCTCGTCGGCGGCTACCGCCTGCTCGCCAAGATCGGCGAGGGCGGCATGGGCGTGGTGCACCTGGCGCGCCGCGGCGACGGCGAGCGGGTGGCGCTGAAGGTGCTGCGCCCGCACGTCGTGGGCGACGAGGACGGCCGGGCCCGGCTGGAGCGTGAGGTCGACTCCCTCTCGAGGGTGCACAGCCGCTGGGTCGCCGAGATCGTCGACGCCGACCCCTGGGCGGCGGTCCCGTGGATCGCGACGCGCTACGTCCCCGGCCTGTCACTGCACGACCACGTGCTGGAGGAGGGGCCGGTGCGCGGCGCCGACCTGCTGTGGTTCGCCGGCTGCCTGGCCGAGGGGCTCGATGCCGTGCACGCCGTGGGGGTGCTGCACCGCGACGTGAAGCCCTCCAACGTGCTGATGGAGGGCCGCACCCCGATCCTCATCGACTTCGGGCTGGCCAAGCTGGCCGACGACCCGCGGATGACCCAGGCGGGGTGGCTGATCGGCACGCCGGGCTACCTCGCGCCGGAGATCCTGCACGGCGACGACGCGACCGAGGCCTCCGACGTCCACGCCTGGGCGGCCACCGTCGCCTACGCCGGCACCGGCCGAGCGCCGTTCGGGCGGGGCCCGTCGGCGGCGGTGATGGACCGGGTGCGCCGCGGGGAGCACGACCTCTCCGGCCTGACCGGTGACCTCGCGCGGGTCGTGGCCGCCGCGCTCGATCCCGAGCCGGAGAACCGACCCGAGCTGTGGGAGGTGCTGGACTGGCTGCGTCCGCAGACGACGAGGGTGCGCCGGGTCGTCCCGCCCCCGCCGGTGCCCCTCGAACGACACGAGCGGTCCGAGCCGGACGAGACGCACCCGTGGCAGCCGGCTGCGACGCCGTACGACGTGACCGCGGTGGCCGGCGCGGAGGACCCGACCGACAGGTGGGAGGGGGAGCGACCCCACGAGCCCGTCGACGGCACCCGGGTGCTGCCGTGGGACGACGACCACGACTGGGCACACGCCGAGCCGGAGCCACGCGCGCCGCTGCTCGAGCGGGCCCGCCGCGCGCTGCTGCTCTCCGTGACCGGTGCGGCGGCCACGGCTGCGGTGGTGGCCGCCCCGCTGCTCACGGTCACCGCGCTGATGCTGGTCGTCTGGCTGCTCCGCAGCGGCTCGATCGCCGCCAGCACGGTGGGGGCTCGACGTCAGGAGCGCGGTCGCCGCTGGTGGGACGGCCCGCGGCTGCTGCTCGGTGCCCCGTTCGACCTCCTCCGCTCGATCCCCTCGACGCTGGTGCTGCAGCTGTGGTCCCTCGGGCTCGCGCTGGCCGCGGGGCTGCTCTGCTACGCCGTCGCCCTCGATGTCCCCTCGACGCTGGGGGTGACCGGCGCGGTGCTGGTCGGCTCGCTGTGGTGGGGCCCGGGCGGCAGCCGGGTGCGCTCACCGGTCGGCCGGGTGGTCCGGCCGCTGTCGAGCACGCTCGGGGTGTGGGCGCTCTCGATGGCGCTCGTGACGGTCATGGTCGCGGGAGCGGCGTACCTCGCCCTCGACGGCGTGGACTGGGCGCCGCTGGACGCCCAGCCGTTCGGGGACGTGTCGATCCCCGTCCTGCAGCGCTGAGCGCTCGACGGCCGGGCCGGATGCTGGGACATCCGTCCTACGATGAGGGCGTGCGTGGTTCACTGGGTGACGTGCAGCACCACCGCATCATCATTCGTTAGCGCGACGAGCACCGCTCGTCGCGCCACCTCTCGTCCGCGAGAGGTTTTTTTGTGCCTGCACACCAGCACAGCCCCGGAGGAGAAGCCCTGATGGACCTGCACGGCGCGTTCCACGTCTACGACACGACCCTGCGCGACGGCGCGCAGCAGGAGGGGCTCAACCTCTCCGTCGCCGACAAGCTGAACATCGCGCGCCAGCTCGACGGTCTCGGGGTGGGCTACATCGAGGGCGGCTGGCCGGGGGCCAACCCGAAGGACACCGAGTTCTTCCGTCGGGCGGTGTCCGAGCTGGACCTGCAGCACGCGAAGCTCGCCGCGTTCGGTGCCACCCGTCGCGCCGGGGTCGCCGCGGCCGACGACCCGCTGGTGGCGGCGCTGCGCGACAGCGGTGCCTCGGTGGTCACGCTGGTGGCCAAGTCGCACGACCGCCACGTCGAGCTGGCCCTGCGCACCACGCTGGAGGAGAACCTCGCGATGGTGCGCGACACCGTCTCCCACCTCGTCGCCGAGGGGCAGACGGTCTTCCTCGACGCCGAGCACTTCTTCGACGGCTACCGCGCGAACCAGGCCTACGCGCTGGAGGTGCTGCGGACGGCGTACGAGGCCGGCGCCGAGGTCGCGGCGCTGTGCGACACCAACGGCGGGATGTTGCCGAGCTGGGTCGGCGACGTGGTCGGCGACGTGGTGTCCAGCACCGGCGGCCGCGTCGGCATCCACTGCCACAACGACACCGGCTGCGCAGTGGCCAACAGCCTCGCCGCCGTCGACGCGGGCGCCACCCACGTCCAGGGCACGATCAACGGGTACGGCGAGCGCACGGGCAACGCCGACCTCATCTCGGTCGTGGCCAACCTCGAGCTCAAGCTGGACCGTCAGGTGCTGCCGCAGGGGCTGCTCGCGGAGGCCACCCGGATCGCGCACGCGGTCGCCGAGGTCACCAACGTGCCGCCCGCGTCGCGTCAGCCGTACGTCGGCACGTCGGCGTTCGCGCACAAGGCGGGTCTGCACGCCAGCGCCATCAAGGTTGACCCGGACCTCTACCAGCACATGGACCCCGCGGGCGTCGGCAACGACATGAGGCTGCTGGTCTCCGACATGGCCGGTCGCGCGTCGATCGAGCTGAAGGGCCGTGAGCTCGGCTTCGACCTGTCCGGTGACCGTGACCTCGTCACCCGGATCACCGAGCGGGTCAAGGTGCTGGAGTCGCGCGGCTACACCTTCGAGGCCGCCGACGCCTCCTTCGAGCTGTTGCTGGTCGAGGAGGTCGAGGGCCACCGCCCGTCGTACGTCGACGTCGAGTCGTGGCGGGTGATCACCGAGACCCAGACCGGTCCGGGCACCGAGGCCATCTCCGAGGCGACCGTGAAGCTCACCGCTGCCGGGGTCCGCTACGTCGTCACCGGTGAGGGCAACGGCCCGGTCAACGCGCTCGACCAGGCGCTGCGCCAGGCCATCGGGCAGGCCTACCCGGAGGTCGCCAAGCTCGAGCTGATCGACTACAAGGTGCGCATCCTCGACCAGGGCCACGGCACCGACGCGATCACCCGGGTGCTGATCGAGACCTCCGACGGCAGCTCCTCGTGGTGGACCGTCGGTGTCGGGCACAACGTCGTCGAGGCGTCCTGGGAGGCGCTGCTCGACGCCGTCACGTTCGGGCTGCGGCGCGCAGAGCAGACGACGGGCCGCTGACGGGGGAGCGGTGAGTCCTGAACCGGTCGCTGGGTCGGTTCGGTTGGTGGCTCACCGCCGGGAGAGGGCCGCGGGTGGGAGCGGTGAGCCTTGAACCGTTCTCGAGGACGTTTCGGGTGACATCTCACCGCCCGCGGCGGCTCTTCGTTGGGAGCGGTGAGTCTTGAACCGTCCGGCAAGTCGGATCGGTTGATGGTGCACCTCCCCGGCGAGCGGGTCAGACCGGACGGCGTGTGAGGATCGGGGGCGTGGCTCGGGTCCGGTACGTCCTCGTCTACCCCTACTCCGGGTTCCGGGACCGGCTCTGGGATGCGGAGCAGCACCCGGACGGCCGCGGTCGGGACCCTGACGTCGATGCGGTGGCGAGAACCTCCAGGCGAGTCTGTGAGGCCTACTCCCGCGGACTCGTCGAGCTGGGCCTGGAGGGCAACCACGGCGAGGTGCGGGTCTTCGTCCATCGTTCTCACCGTGATGACGAGGTCGTGCCGGTCAGCACCTATCTGAAGTGGACCGAGGGTTTCGAGATGGCCCACGTCGGTGTCCCGGTGGGAGCAGGCGCCTGGTCGGAGCAGCGGCGAGCTCGGATGCTGCTCGAGGCGTTCCATGCGGTGATGACCCGCTTCGGGCACGCGCGGGGCTGGCCCCTCGCCGGGCTCGAGCGGTTGCACGACGACTACCTCGACACCGGACTGGACCTCGCCTGGCGAAGCGCCTGGAAGAGCAGCCCCGACAGGCGAACGGAGGCCTGTCTCGATGCGTGGCTGCACGACGACGGGTTCAGCAGGGTGCGCATCCTGCTCCGCGACCGGACGTCCGGTGAGATCGCCGGGTCCTCCGAGGTGGTCGAGGGGCCGGTGGCGGAGGTGGCGCTCAAGCGAGAGTCGAAGACGCTGCGCTGGCGCGACCGCGACACGGTCGAGCTGTCGCTCTCCACGTTTCTCGGCAATCGCACCCCAGTCCCCCTGGTGGCGTCAGTGCCGAGTCTCCACCAGGTCACTCCCTGGCCCGAGCGAGCACCGGTGCGCACGGAGCCCGCCCCTGAGTTCTCGGTCGACCCAGCGTGGTCCGAATGATCCGGGTGCCACAGCGGGTCTCGTAGACGGACAGGCAGAAGTACCCCACAGATCCCGGCCTCAGGCGTGAGTGTTCAGGGGGCAGAGACTTCTGCTTGTCCTCCTACGAGGCCGGATCCGCTTACCGGCCGGTGATCCGGCGGGCGAGGTCCTCCCAGCCGGCCATCAGCCGCTCGACGGGGAACCCGCCCAGCGACATCTGCTGCTCGAGGATCGGGATCTCCAGGGGCGCCAGCAGCGCCGTCGCGAGCACCGGCAGGTCGCCGTCGACTCCGAGCTGCCCCAGCAGGTGCTGCACGTGCATGGCGGTGAACGAGTAGGCCCCGACCGCCCGTGAGCCGGTCGCGCCGGCCGCGCGGATCAGGTCGGCGTGGACCAGGGTGGTCTCGAGCCTGGAGCGTCCGAAGGCGATGAGCCGCTCCCACGGGTCGGCGCCCGGGCCCAGCGGGGGAGGGCCGGAGATGACCGAGGCCTGCCAGGCGGACTCGGAGAAGTCGAGCACCGCAGCCATCAGGCCCTCGCGGGACTCGAAGCGCCGGAAGACGGTCCCCTTGCCGACGCCGGCTGCCGCTGCGACCGCCTCCATCGTCACGCAGCCCACGCCGCGCTCCTCGACCAGCCGGCGCGCAGCGCACAGCAGCGCCTCGCGGTTGCGGGCCGCGTCGGCACGCTCGACCGGCGGCTGGTCGGCCACCGGGAGCAGGAGCGGCTCGGGCATGCCGGTCACCCTAGTGAAGTCGGGCGGCGAGGTCGGACGGAATAGAAGCGGACCGTGGTCCGTTTAGGCCCCGATCGTCCGTCGACCCCCTCAAGAGGAGCTCACCATGACCACTCGTGTCGCCGTCCTCGTCGGCAGCCTGCGCGCCGACTCCGTCAACCGCCGTCTCGCCGAGATGCTGCGCGACCAGGCCCCTGAAGGCGTCGAGCTGCAGCTCGTCGACGGGCTCGGCGACCTGCCGTTCTACAACGAGGAGATCGACACCGACGATGCCGCCTCCGCCGTGCTGGCGCTGCGTGGGGCCGTCGCGTCCTCCGACCGGGTCCTCGCCGTCACCCCGGAGTACAACGGCACCATGCCGGCCGTCCTCAACAACGCGCTGGACTGGCTCTCGCGCCCATACGGCGCCGGCGCCATCGTCGGGAAGCCGTTCGGCGTCATCGGCACCACCCCCACGCCGTACGGCGGCAAGTGGGCCCACGCGGACGCCGCTCGCTCCGCGGGCATCGCGGGCGCCCGCGTCGTGGAGTCGGTCGTCGTCTCCCAGCCGGGAGTCGGTGTCGACGTGCTGACCGACCCCGAGGTCCGCGCCCGGCTGCTCGACGCCCTGCGCCTGCTGGTCGAGGCCGAGGAGGCCCCGGTCGCCGCCTGACCGACCGTCGCTCTCCGCCGAGCCGGCGCAACCTTCCGGAAGGATGCGCCGGCTCGGCGCGGGAATCGGCCCTACATTGGCAGCGTGAGCGAGATCGTCGCGCCCCAGGGGCCCCAGCAGCCCGCGGGGCCCCCGGAGCCCGGGCAGCCCCGGACCTGGGACATCGTCGCCACGACCGTCGAGCTGATCCTCCTGGCGCTGGCCGGGATGGTGTCGTCGTTCGCCGGCCTGATGCTGGTGATGGCGTCGGACTCCTGCGGCACCGGCACCACGGAGTGCAGCACCGGCGTGATCCTCCTCGGGGTCGGCCTCGCCGTCATCGCGCCCTGGGTGGCGCTGCTCGCGATGGGCACGTGGGCGGTGGTGCGTCTCGTCCGCCGCAAGCTCGCGTGGTGGGTGCCGCTGCTCGCGGTCCCGCTCTGGGCACTGGTCTTCGCCCTCGGCGTCGCGGTCACCTTCGCGGGCGTCAGCTGATCGAGCCGGCGTATTGATACGCCGGCTCGGCCGGACGAGTGAGCAGGACGGGTGGGCTAGCGTCGGCGGCATGGCCGAGCTGCACGACCTGACCGCGCTGGAGCAGGGGGCCGCGGTCGCGGCCGGGGAGGTGTCCTCGGCCGAGTTCGTCGAGCACTACCTGGAGCGCATCGATCGCCTCGACGGGCCGGACGGGGTGGGTGCCTTCGTGACCGTGACGGCCGAGCAGGCCCGTGAGCGCGCGCTCGCCGGCCGGGCGGCCCCGGGCGACGGCCCGCTGCGCGGCGTACCCACCGCGATCAAGGACCTCAACCTCACGGCCGGGGTGCGCACGACCTTCGGCTCCGCGGCCTACGACGACTTCGTGCCCGAGGTCTCCGACGGCGTCGTGCTGTCGATGGAGGCGGCGGGCCTGGTGAGCCTGGGCAAGACGGCGACGCCGGAGTTCGGCTCGCCCTGCTACACCGAGCCCGACGGACGGCCGCCGAGCGTGACACCGTGGGACCGCACCCGGACCGCCGGCGGCTCCTCGGGAGGTGCGGCTGCGGCCGTCGCGGCCGGGCTGGTGCCGGTCGCGCAGGGCTCCGACGGCGGCGGCTCGATACGGATCCCCGCCTCGTGCTGCGGCTTGGTGGGGTTCAAGCCGTCGCGTGGCCGGATCAGCGGCTCCCCGATGTACGGCGACCCCGTCGGCCTGGCCACGGCCGGCCCGATCGCCCGGACCGTCCGCGACGCCGCCGCGCTGCTCGACGTGCTGGCCGGACGTCGCCCCGGGGACCCGTACTTCGCGCCGCCGGCCGGCCCGTTCCTCGACGCCTGCGACCACGAGCCCGGTCGGCTGCGGATCGCGCGGTTCGTCGAGCCGGTGATCGCCGACGTCGAGGTGCACTCCGAGGTGCGGCAGGCGTGGGAGGACGCCTCGCGCCTGCTGGAGTCGCTCGGCCACACCGTCGAGGACGTCCCGGTGCCGATGAGCCACGACGCCGTGCCGGTCTTCGAGACCTGCTGGGCCGTCCTCACCGCGCTCTCGCCGGCGCCGCCGGGCCGCGAGCACCTGCTGCGACCGCTGACCCGCTGGCTGGGGGAGCGGGGGCACGCGCTGAGCGGGCCGGAGTTCGGGCTGGCCATCGGTGCCATGCGACGCCACGCCGCCTCCGCTCTCGAGTCGCTGGCGGCGTACGACGCGGTCCTGACGCCGACCTTGGCGACCCCGCCGGTGCCGGTCGGCGCGCTGCGCGACGACGAGCACCCCGAGCGCGACTTCGAGGCGCAGAAGGCCTTCACGCCCTGGACCTCGGCCTGGAACGTCACCGGTATGCCGGCGGTCTCGCTGCCGCTGCACTGGACCCCCGACGGCCTGCCGGTCGGGGTGATGCTGGCCGCCCGGCCGGCCGACGATGCGCTGCTGCTCTCGCTGGCCGCCCAGGTCGAGGCTGCCGCGCCCTGGCACGATCGGCGGCCGCCGGGCTGGTGAGCGGTGAGTGGTGAACCGATCGGGGTGCTGACTCGGTTGAGGGCTCACCGCTCCCGGTCCGCTGCCGCGGTGAGCGGTGCGTGGTGAACCGTCGTGCGACTCGGAACGGTTGAGGACTCACCGCCCCCCGCCGTCGCCCGCGGTCAGTCCCCGAGCCCCCGGGCGGCGAGTGCGTCGCCCTGCTCGTGCGCCCGGGCGACGACCCGCACCACGAACGGCGTCAGGTAGACCCGCGGGTTGCGCCCCAGGCCGCGGGCACGGGCCGCGTCGCGGGTCTCGAGCGCCAGCGCGAGGGTGCCGGGCAGCGCGCCGATCGCCAGCGAGATCGTCAGGGCGACCCGCTCGGGGTCGACCCCGACGACACGCAGCGGCCGAGCCGCCCGCACCAGGGTGTCGAGCATGGCGTTGACCGGTGTCGTCGCGCTGACCGTGATGGCGGCCAGCGCCAGTGCGACCAGGTCGACCAGCGTCTCGACCGCTTTCGCCGGCCCGTCGATCCACCACTGGAACCCGGCTGCCATGACGGCCAGCACCAGGATCGCCCGGGTGGCGCGCGCCAGCGTGGCCAGGCGTACGCCGCCGACGGCTGCCGCGAGGAGCGCGAGCCCCAGGAAGACCGGTGCGGCCGCCGCCGACCGCGTGAGCACCACGGTCAGGCTGAACGCGGCCAGCCCGAGCAGCTTCACGCCGGTGGGGCAGCGGTGCAGCCAGGAGTCCCCGGGCTGGTGCACGCCCACCAGCAGCGGCGAGCTCACGCGGGACCCTCGTGCCCGTCGTGGGCGGCCCGGTCGACCGCGTCGACGTACGCCGCCACGCCCGTCGGTCCGTCGGCGTCGGCGACCACGCGGCCGTCCGCGACGACGAGCACCCGGTCGCAGCGGACGGCCAGGTCGAGGTCGTGGGTCAGCAGCACGAGCTGCTGGGGGAGCCCCATGAGCAGGTCGCCGACCCGCCGGGAGTTGGCCAGGTCGAGCAGGGTGGTGGGCTCGTCGGCGACCACGACGGCCGGGTCGGTGGCCAGCACGCCGGCCAGCGCGAGCAGCTGACGCTGGCCGCCGGAGAGGTCGTGGACGCTCTGGTGCGCCTGGGCGGCCAGGCCGTGCTCGGCGAGCACCGCGAGGGCCCGCTCGCGACGCCGGGCCGGGTCGCGCTCGAGCCGGCGCAGCGACAGCTCGACGTCCTCCACGCAGGTCGGCATGACCAGCTGCGCGGCCGGGTCGGTGAAGCAGAACCCCACGCGCCGGCGTACCTCCGCGCCCCGGCGCGCCACGTCGAGCCCGTCGACCAGCACCCGGCCCGTGGTCGGGGCGACCAGGCCGTTGAGCAGCCGGGCGAGGGTGGACTTGCCCGAGCCGTTGGCGCCGACGACGCCGATCCGCTGCTGGGTGAGCCGCAGGTAGGTGGGGTGCAGCAGCACCTTCTCGCCGGTCCCGTCCGGCCCGGCGGGGGTGGCGACCGAGACGCCCGCCGACTCGAGCTCGAGGACGGGCACGGTCAGCTGCGGGCGGGGCGGACGGCGCGGGCCCGGAGCAGCCGGGGGAAGGCGCGGTGCACCTCGGCGGCGATCAGCGCGACCATCGTGGTCTTGAGCAGGTCACCGACCCAGTAGAGGACGTCGATGCGGAACGCCTCGGCCACCGACATGTCCAGGGTCACCATCAGGCCGATGATGCCGGCGGGGTGGATGACCAGGATGCTGCCGGCGATCGAGCACAGGAAGACCACGGCCGCACGCGTCTTGCCGCGCTCGCCGGCCAGGTAGGTCACCAGCAGGCCGGCCACCAGCGCGGCGACCGGGAACGACAGCAGGTAGCCCGCGCTGGGCTGGGTGAAGGTGCCCAGGCCCGAGGTGTGCTCGGCGAAGACCGGCAGGCCGATGGCGCCGAGCGCGAGGTAGAGCAGCACCGACAGGAACCCGCGCAGCGGACCGAGCAGGCAGCCGGCCAGCATCACGCCGGAGGTCTGCAGCGTGATCGGCACGCCGGCGCCGCCGACCGGGATCGCCCCGACGTAGGCCAGCGCCGAGATGAGCGCCGCGAACGACGCGATCAGCGCGAGGTCGGTCGCGCCGAGCCGCGAGCGGCGGGTCGGCTCCTCGGCCCGCGCATCGGTGGGCTGGTCGGCGGTGGGCTGGCCGGTGGTCTCGGCAGTCATCGGTGCGTCTCCTCGGTGGATCTGGGGGCCGTGGTGGGAACGGGCATGAACACTGTTCAGGACGGCCCGGCCACCCTAGGCGCCAGCCGCTAGCGTGCGTGGTGCCGTCCCACCCCGTGAGGAGCCACTGTGTCCTGGACCACTGCCGACATCCGCGACCAGACCGGCCGTGTCGCGCTGGTCACCGGCGCCAACGGCGGGCTCGGGCTGGAGTCCGCGATCGCGCTGGCCGGTGCCGGCGCCCGCGTGGTGATGGCGGCCCGCGACCAGGCCAAGGCCGGGGCGGCCCGCGAGCGCATCCTCGCCCAGCACCCGGGCGCCTCGCTCGAGGTCGTCGAGCTCGACCTCGGCTCGCAGGCCTCGGTGGCGCGGGCCGCCGAGCAGGTGCTGGCCGCGCACGAGCGCCTCGACGTGCTGATGCTCAACGCGGGCGTGATGGCCTCGCCGAAGGCGACCACCGAGGACGGCTTCGACGCCCAGCTGGCCACCAACGTGCTGGGCCACTGGTCGCTGCTGTGCCGGCTCGCGCCACTGGTCGTCGCCACGCCGGGGGCACGGGTGGTGACGCTGAGCAGCATCGCCCAGCACCAGGGGCGTGCGCTCGACCCGGCCGACCCGCACATGAGCGGCCGCTACAACCCCTGGCTGATGTACGGCAACACCAAGCTCGCCGCCCGCCACCTCGCGGTGGGGTTGCAGGAGCGGTTCGAGGCCGCTGGCGTCGACGCGATCGCGGTCGCCGCCCACCCCGGCCTGACCAACTCCGACCTGCAGGCCACCACTCACGCGCTCGGCGGTGCCGGCTGGCAGGGGCCGTTGTGGGACCGCCTGTCGAGCTGGTTCGGGATGAGCGTCCCGCGCGGTGCGCTGAGCCAGCTGCGGGCGGCGACCGAGCCCGGGGTGCGGGGCGGCACGTTGTACGGCCCGCTGCTGGCGATGGCCGGTCGCCCCGTCCGGCGTCCGCTGGTGCGGCCAGGCTCGGCCAGCGCCGTACGCCGGTTGTTCGAGGTGTGCGAGCGCGAGACCGGTCTGTCGCTGGACCTGTCCGGCGTCTCCGCGACCGACCGCTAGGGTCGCCTGCGTGAGTCGCACTCGGGAGGACCTCGTCGCCGTCGCGCTACGCCTGCTGGACTCCCACGGGCTGGCCGACGTCTCGATGCGCCGGGTCGCCGGGGAGCTGCAGCTGCAGCCGAGCGCGCTCTACCACCACGTCGCGTCGAAGCAGGAGCTGCTGGGCGCCGTGGCCGACGAGGTGCTGCGCCGCGGCGCGCGCCCGCGCGGTGCGGTGACCTGGGACGAGCGGGTCGTCGAGGTGGCGCACGAGCTGCGCGACGCGATGCTCGCCTACCGCGACGGCGCGGAGCTGGTCTCCACCGTCATCGCGTTCGGCCTGGGCGCGACGCAGCCGCTGGACGACCTGACGGCCGCGCTGGCCGAGTCGGGTCTCCCGGAGGCGCTGGTGCCCACCGCCGCGCGGACGGTGCTGCACCTCGTGCTCGGCCACACCCTCGAGGAGCAGACCCACCTGCAGGCCGGCTCTGCCGGTGCCATCGACGCTGACCCGCTGCCCGCCGACTTCGGCACGGGGCTGGGGTTCGTGGTCGAGGGGATTCGGTCGCGGGTGCGGGAAGGTTCAGCGGCGCCCCGCTGAACCTCACGGTGCGCCGATGCAGGTGCGACGGGGGTGCGTGAGTTCTGACCGCGAGGGCGAAGGTCTGACTGACATCAGTCCGACCTTGCACAGGACGGTCGAACCTTCGACCGCGAACGCGAAGGTCTGACTGACATCAGTCGAACCTTCACCAGCCCGGCAGCCACCCGCCCGCCTCGGCGGTGAACTCCTCGCGCCCCAGGGCGCCGGCACCGGCGGGCACCGCCCCGAGCAGGGGTACGCCGGTGACACGCGGCAGGTCCTCGCGGTTGCAGGTCTCGGCCAGGCCGGGGGAATCGGGCCACGACCCGATGACGAGTCCCCGCACCGGGATCCCGCGGGCCTGCAGGGCCCCGACGGTCAGCTCGGTGTGGTTGAGGGTGCCGAGCCCCGCGGCGCAGACGACGACGACCTCCACGTCGACGTCGCGGTCGACCAGCCAGGCCGCGAGGTCGAGCAGGGTGCCGCCGTCGGAGTCGAGCCGCACCAGCAGGCCGCCGGCGCCCTCGACGACGACCGTGTCGTGGAACTCGGTGTGCACCTTGAGCCGGTCGGCGTGCTCGGCGACCGTGGGCAGCGTGACCCCGGCGCGGCGGGCGGCGGTCTCGGGTGCGAGCGGCTCGTCGAGCGCGGCGTGCTCCTGCACGGCGCAGCCGGTGAGGCGGTGCACCTCCTCGGCGTCGCAGTCGCCGTCGGCGATGCCGGTCTGCACGGGCTTGACCACGACGACCTGCTCTCCGCGCGCGGCCAGCACCGACGACAGCGCCGCCGTCACGACGGTCTTGCCGACACCGGTCGACGTGCCGGTCACCACCAGCACCCGGCCTGGCCGGCTCACCGGTGCTCCTTCACGACCGCGACCAGCGTCTCGACGGTCCGGGCCCACGCGTCCTCGGGGACGCCGGCCGACACGGTGACCCGCAGCCGGGAGATCCCGTCGGGCACCGACGGCGGCCGGAAGCAGCCGACCCGCACCCCGGCCTCCAGGCACGCGTCGCGCGCGGCGACGGCGACCTGGGGCGACGGCATCGGCACCGACAGCACCGCGCCGTCCGGCGGCTCCACGCCCAGCTCCGCGGCCAGGTCCAGCACCCGCGACCGCACGCACGCGGCCAGGGAGACGTCGGCGCGCGCGATCCGCAGGGCCTCGAGCGCGGCGCCTGCGGCGGCGGGGGCGAGTGCGGTGTCGAAGATGAAGGGCCGGGCCCGGTTGACCAGGTGCTCGACGAACGCGGGGGAGCCGAGCACGGCCCCGCCCTGCGAGCCGAGCGCCTTGGACAGCGTGGCGGTCACCAGCACGTGGGGGAGCCCGGCCAGCCCGAGCCGCTGCACCACCCCGGCCCCGTGCACGCCCAGCCCGTGCGCCTCGTCGACCACGAGCAGGGCGCCGGCCTCCTCGCAGGCGGCCGCGAGCTCGACCAGAGGACCCTCGTCACCGAGGACGGAGTAGATCGACTCGGCCAGCACCATCGTCCGCTGATCCGGGGCCGAGGTGGCGAGGGCATCGACCACTGCCGACACCGAGCTGTGCGGGGTGATCGTGAGCCGTGCCCGCGACAGCCGCGCGGCGTCGACGAGCGAGGCGTGCACGTGGGCGTCGGAGACCACGTGGCAGTCGCGGCCGACCAGCCCCGTGACGACGGCCAGGTTGGCGGCGTACCCGGTCGAGAGCACCAGCGCTGCGTCGTGACCGGTCCATGCGGCGAGCTCGGCCTCGAGCTCGGAGTGCAGGTCGAGGGTGCCGGTGACCAGGCGCGAGGCGCCCGCCCCGCCGCCCCAGGTCTCGGCCGCCGCGGCGGCGGCCGCCCGCACCCGCGGGTCGCGCGCCAGCCCCAGGTAGTCGTTGCCGGCGAGATCGACGACGTCGTCGTCCGCGGGTCGCGGCACCAGCCACCGGGTCAGCCCGGCGGCCTCTCGGGCGGCGGCCTCGGCCGCCAGCCAGTCCGACCAGGAGGTCATCCGACCGCCACCGCCTCGGCCACGCCCTCGCAGATCAGGGCCACGTCGGTCGGGGAGGCCACGTAGGGCGGCATCACGTAGACCAGGTCGCGGAAGGGCCGAAGCCACACTCCCGCGTCGAGCGCCGCCTGCGTCGCCCGCGGCACGTCGACGGCGTGGTCGAGCTGCACGGCGCCCACCGCTCCCAGCACGCGTACGTCCACCACCCCCGCAGCATCGCGCAACGGCGCGAGGCCGGTGCGCAGACCGTCCGACACGCGGGCGACGTCGGCCTCCCAGCCGCGCGACTCGAGCAGCTCCAGCGACGCCAGCGCCACCGCGCAGGCCAGCGGGTTGCCCATGAACGTCGGGCCGTGCATCAGCACGCCGGACTCCGAGGCGGACAGGTCGTGGGCCACGCGCGGGGTGCACAGGACGGCCGCGAGCGTGAGGTACCCGCCGGTCAGCGCCTTGCCCAGGCACAGCACGTCGGGCACCACCTCGGCCGCCTCGCAGGCGAACATCGTGCCGGTCCGCCCGAGCCCGGTCGCGACCTCGTCGAGCACCAGCACCAGGTCGTGCTCGTCGGCCACCTCGCGCAGCACCCGCAGGCACGCCGGCGGGTAGGTCCACATGCCGCCGGCGCCCTGCAGCAGCGGCTCGACCACAATCCCGGCGAGCTCGTGCGCGTGCTCACCCGCCAGGCGTCGTACGCCGGCTGCCCACGTCTCCACCTCCGCGTCCGTCGCGGTGGCGGCCGGCGGCCGGTCCGCGAACACCTGCTGCGGCAGAACCCCGGCGAACATCGAGTGCATCCCGCCCTCGGGGTCGCACACGGCCATGCACCCGGCGGTGTCGCCGTGGTAGCCGCCGCGCACGGTCAGCATCCGCGAGCGCCCCGGCCGGCCCCGGCCGCGCTGGGCCTGCAGCGCCATCTTCAGGGCGACCTCGACCGACACCGACCCGGAGTCGGCGAGGAAGACGTGCTCGAGCCCCTCGGGGGAGATCGACACCAGCCTCTCGGCCAACCGGACCGCCGGGGCGTGGGTCAGCCCACCGAACATCACGTGCGACATCCGCCCGGCCTGGTCGGCCAGCGCGGCGTCGAGCTCGGGCACGGCGTACCCGTGCACCGCCGACCACCACGACGCCATCCCGTCCACGACCTCCCGGATGCCGTCCGGACCCGCCAACCGCAGCCGGACGCCGGAGGCGGACTCGACCACGCGCACCGGCGCCGGGTCGGTCATCGAGGTGTAGGGGTGCCACACGTGGGCGCGGTCGTAGGCCAGCAGCGCGGGCACGTCGGTGGGGTCGAGGGGGCTCATCGCGGGGTGAGAATACGGCGCGGCACGCCCACGAACTGAACACTGTTCAGGATCCGGCTCGACGGGGCTACGCTCCCGGTTCGTGACTGCTGCTCCCGTGACCCCGGACCTGACCGAGCCCGCGATCCTCAGCCGCGCCCGCACCCAGGTGCTGGAGAACGGCGAGGGCCTCTCCTACGAGGACCTGGTCGAGGTGCTGCGGCTGCCCGACGAGCACGTGCCCGCCCTGCTCGGGCTCGCCCACGACGTGCGGATGCGCCACTGCGGTCCCGAGGTCGAGGTCGAGGGCATCATCAGCCTCAAGACCGGCGGCTGCCCCGAGGACTGCCACTTCTGCAGCCAGTCCGGCCAGTTCACCTCCCCGGTGCGCTCGGTGTGGCTCGACATCCCGCAGCTGGTGCAGGCCGCGAAGGAGACCGCCGAGACCGGCGCGACGGAGTTCTGCATCGTCGCCGCGGTCCGCGGCCCCGACGAGCGGCTGATGTCGCAGGTGCGCGACGGAGTGAAGGCGATCCACGACGCGGTCGACATCAACGTCGCGTGCTCGCTGGGCATGCTCACCCAGGAGCAGGTCGACGAGCTCGCCGCGATCGGCGTGCACCGCTACAACCACAACCTCGAGGCCGCGAGGTCCTACTTCCCGAGCGTCGTCACCACGCACTCCTACGAGGAGCGCCGGGAGACCTGCCAGATGGTCCGCGACGCCGGCATGGAGCTGTGCTGCGGCGGCCTGGTCGGCATGGGCGAGACCCTCGAGCAGCGCGCCGAGCTGGCCTCCCAGCTCGCCGAGCTCGACCCCCACGAGGTCCCGCTCAACTTCCTCAACCCGCGCCCCGGCACCCCGTTCGGCGACCTGTCGACCATGGACGCCCAGGACGCGCTGCGCACCATCGCGGCCTTCCGCCTGGCGATGCCCCGCACGATCCTGCGGTACGCCGGTGGGCGCGAGCTCACCCTCGGCGACCTCGGCACCCGCGAGGGCCTGCTCGGAGGCGTCAACGCGATCATCGTCGGCAACTACCTCACCACCCTGGGCCGCGACCCCGACGAGGACCTCGCGCTGCTCAGCGAGCTGAAGATGCCGATCCGCGAGCTGGCGAAGACTCTCTAGTGACCGCGCCCGGGGTCGCCCGCACCTGTGGCCACTGCGGTCAGGCGCTGACCGCGCCGCACCCCCGCTGCGAGCAGATGCTCGCCCTGGAGCCGCCGCGCTTCTGCACCCGGTGCGGTCGGCGGATGAAGGTGCAGGTCACCCCGCGCGAGTGGGCCGCCACCTGCGTGGAGCACGGCACCGTCGCCGGCTGAGGTGGAGGCCGGCGGGGGTTTGTCGGCCAACCGACGAACCCGGAAGTGGGACGACGAACCTTTGTCGTCTCCCTGTCTGCCAGTCTGCGTGTGAGTCAGTCGCTCTGATCTAGGAGTGATCGACTTGCCCATCGAAGGTGTCTACAGCGTCGAGGAACGACGCGCGTTC
>LULF01000013.1_pt1 | contig 67241 bp, 56 predicted proteins | sample 728221 | NCBI WGS metagenome assembly LULF01 (sample SAMN03860296, study PRJNA289734) | marine metagenome | biome: seawater column; feature: ocean; material: water; isolation source: Red Sea water column Station 169 - depth 500m | place: Saudi Arabia: Red Sea | collected 2011-10-15 | depth 500 m | reverse complement strand
CACCTCGGCGACCGCGAGGCCGGCCACGACGCCGGTCTCGCGGGAGACCACGTCGGCCACGGCACGCCCCATCTCGGGCATCGCCGCGCTGGTGACGTCGTCGGCGCCGCCGGGGAGGTCCTCCTCGAAGGCGGCGACGACGTGGCCGTAGACCTCGACGGGGTCGAGACCGGCGGCGGCCAGCTCGTCGACGAGCGGGCGCGGGAGCCGGGCGTAGGAGAGCCGCGCGATCACGGGTGGACCTCGCCGTCGCTGGGGGCCGCCGGGCTGAACGCGCAGGTGGTCTCGCCGTCGCGCATGATGACGTCGAGGTGGCCCGACCACTCGGCGTCGTCGCGCTCGGGGAAGTCCTCGCGCCAGTGGGAGCCGCGGGTCTCCTCGCGGGCGGTGGCGGCGTCGGCGACCGCGGAGGAGATCGTCAGCAGGTTGGTCGTCTCCCAGGCGTCGAGGTCGACGAGGTCGGCGGGCGTGGCGGCCAGGCCGTCGAGGTAGTCGGTCACGCCGGCGAGGCCCTCGGCGTTGCGCAGCACCCCGACCCGGGTGGTCATGGCGTCCTGCAGGCCGCGGCGCACCGCACCGGGCACCAGCCCGGCGGTGCGGGCGTCGACCACCGGCTCGCTCCACGGGCGCAGCTCGCCGGGCAGCACCGCGGCGATGCGCCGGGAGAAGACGAGGCCCTCGAGCAGGGAGTTGGAGGCCAGCCGGTTGGCGCCGTGCACGCCGGAGCAGGCGACCTCGCCGGTGGCGTAGAGACCGGGCACGTCGGTGCGGCCCCACAGGTCGGTGCGCACCCCGCCGGAGGCGTAGTGGCAGGCGGGCGCGACGGGGATCAGCTCGGTGACCGGGTCGACGCCGTGGGAGCGGCAGGTGGCCAGGATGGTCGGGAAGCGGCGCTGCCACTTCTCCTCGCCGAAGTGGCGGGCGTCCAGCCACATGTGCGGCCGGTCGGTCTCCATCATCCGGCGCATGATCGCCTTGGCGACCACGTCGCGCGGCGCGAGGTCGGCGAGCTCGTGCTGGCCCTGCATGAAGCGGTCGCCCGCATCGTCCACCAGGAAAGCGCCCTCACCGCGCACCGCCTCGGAGATGAGCGGCTGCTGGCCGACCGAGTCGGCGCCGAGCCACATGACGGTGGGATGGAACTGCACGAACTCCAGGTCGCGCAGCGTCGCGCCGGCGCGCAGCGCGAGCGCCATCCCGTCGCCGGTGGAGACCACGGGGTTGGTGGTCTGGGAGAAGATCTGGCCCATCCCGCCACTGGCCAGGACGACCGCGCGGCAGCGGACCATGCCGACGCCGTCGCGCTGGCCCTCCCCCATCACGTGCAGGGTGACGCCGGCGACGGCACCGCCCTCGCCGGCGGGGCCGTCGAGGAGCAGGTCGACGGCCAGCGCCCGCTTGATGATCTCGATCTCCGGCGCCCGACCGACGGCCTCGATGAGCGCCCGCTGGATCTCGGCGCCGGTGGCGTCGCCGCCCGCGTGCGCGATCCGGTCGCGGTGGTGGCCGCCCTCGCGCGTCAGCGAGAGCTCCCCGGCCGGGTCGCGGTCGAACTGCGCGCCCAGCGCGATCAGCTCGTGCACCGCCGCCGGCCCCTCGGTGACCAGCGCCCGCACCGCTTCCGGGTCGCAGGCACCCGCGCCCGCCACCAGCGTGTCGAGCTCGTGCTCGGCCGGGGTGTCCTCCGGACCGAGGGCCGCGGCGATGCCGCCCTGCGCCCACCGCGTCGAGCCGGCCGCGAGCCGGTCCTTGGTGACGACCAGGACCTTCCCACCCTCGGGGCCGAGCTCCTCCTTCAACCGCAGCGCGGCGGTGAGGCCGGCGATGCCGGAGCCGATGACGACGACGTCGGCGGTCACCGACCAGCCCGGGTCGGGGGCGGTCAGCCGGCCGGGCAGGCGGCGCACGGGGGCGAGGACCTCAGGGGTCGCCCCGGGCGTGGGTCGTGGCATCGGGTCAGGCTAGCGGTGCGGCCGCGGCGGTCTCAGGAGCGATCCGGGTACGCCGGGTCAGCGACCCGAGCCGGTGCTGCTCGCCACGGTGTCGCCGCGGACGAGCCCGTCGCCGTCGAAGGTCTCGGCCGGGTCGAAGCCGGTGGCCATGATCTTGTTGTCGGAGTCGACGAAGACCACGTGCGGCTTGAGCTCCTTGGCCTCCTCGGTGGTTATCTGGGCGTAGCCGATGAGGATCACCAGGTCGCCGGGGTGCACCAGGCGCGCGGCGGCACCGTTGATGCCGATGACGCCCGAGCCGCGCTCGCCGGCGATCGTGTAGGTCTCCAGGCGGGCGCCGTTGTCGATGTCGACGATGTGCACCAGCTCGCCGGCCAGCAGGTCCGCGGCGTCGAGGAGGTCCTCGTCCACGGTCACCGAGCCGACGTAGTGCAGGTCGGCCTGCGTCACGGTCGCGCGGTGGATCTTGCTCTTCATCATGGTCCGGAGCATCAGTCGATCCTTCCGATCGTCAGGGGCAGGTTGTCGATGAGTCGGGTGGTCCCGACCCGGGCGGCGATGAGGATGCGGGCCTCGGTGCCCGGCTCGGGGTCCTCAGGGAGCGGGTCGAGGTCGGGGGTGGTGATCTCGAGGTAGTCCAGGTCGACCCCGTCGGACTCGCGGAGCACCGCACGCGCCGCGTCGAGGGCGGGGCCCACGCCGTAGACGGCGTTCTCGGCTGCGGCGTACAGGGTGCGGGACAGCGCGGTGGCCTGACGGCGCTGGTCCTCGTCGAGGTGGACGTTGCGGCTCGACAGCGCCAGGCCGTCGGGCTCGCGGACCGTCTCGGCGCCGACCACGTCGACGCCCATGCAGAGGTCCTCGACCATCCGGCGGATGAGCACGAGCTGCTGGTAGTCCTTCTGGCCGAACACGGCCACGTCGGGACGCACCAGCCCGAAGAGCTTGGCGACCACGGTCAGCACGCCCCGGTAGTGGCCCTTGCGGCTGCGGCCCTCGAGCACCTTGGCCAGCGGACCGGGGCGCACCATGACGGCGTCGTCGTCGCCGGTGCCGCGGGGGTACATCTCGGCGACCTCGGGGGCGAAGACCACGTCGACGCCCTCGCGCTCGCAGACCTTGAGGTCCGCCTCGAGCGTGCGGGGGTAGTGCTCGAGGTCGGCGGCCTCGCCGAACTGGGTGGGGTTGACGAAGATGCTGGCCACCACGGCGCCGTCGCCGACCAGCGAGCGGGCCTCGCGCAGGAGCGCGGCGTGCCCGTCGTGCAGGGCCCCCATGGTCGGCACGAACCCGACCCGGCGGCCCTCGCTGCGCGCGGGCGCCAGGACCGCGGCCAGCTCGGCGCGGGTGGTGACGACGACCGGGGCGCTCATCGGCGCACCTGCTGGGCCGACTGCTGCTCCTGGGCCCACTGGTGGGCCGGAGCATCGGCCACCGCCGCGTCGAGCAGCTCGTTGATCTTCAGGGCGCGGATGGGCAGCAGCCGCCCGTCGGTGACGGCGCGGCCCAGGGTCGCCCGCGCCAGTGCGACGTACGACGCCAGCGACTGCGGCGCGTTGGCGCGCAGGTCCGCGAGGTGCGCCTCGACGGTCCCCGCGTCGCCCCGCACGATGGGACCGGTCAGCGCGGCGTCGCCGTGGGCCAGGGCGTTGTCGAGGGCGGCGGTGAGCAGCGGGCGCAGCGTGGCGGCCGGGTCGTCGGCGCCGGCGGCGGCCAGCACCTCCATCGCCTCGGTCACCAGCGTGACCAGGTGGTTGGCGCCGTGGGCCAGGCCCGCGTGGTAGAGCGTGCGCATCTCCTCGGGCACCCACATCGGGCGCCCGCCGAGGTCGGCGACCAGGCCCTCTGCGACGGCACGCTCCCCCTCGCCGGCGGTCAGGCCGAAGACGCAGCCGGCCAGCCGCTCCAGGTCCACGGCGGTGCCGGTGAAGGTCATCGCCGGGTGCACGGCCGCGACCCGGGCGCCGACCGCGGCGGCCGGCTCGAGGACCGACAGGCCGTGGCGGCCCGAGGTGTGCACGACGTACTGGCCCTCGCGGATCGCGCCCGCACCCACCAGCGTGGAGACGACGTTGCCGAGCATGTCGTCGGGCACCGTCAGCAGCAGCAGCTCGCACTCGCGGGCCACCGCGGACGGCTTGGCGTTGGGAACGCCCGGGAGCAGCGTCTCGATGCGCTCCAGCGTGGCGTCGGAGTCACCGGCGGCAGCCACGACGTGGTGGCCGGCGGCGCGCAGCCGGGCGGCGAGGACGGCCCCGACGCGACCCGCGCCGACGACGCCCACCCGCAGGGCGGGGTGGACCATGGTCTGAACCTTTCGTTCCAGTCCCGCCGACCACCCGGGAGGCTCCCGGGCCGGTGTGGGTACCGGACGTTGTGCTCGAACTTTCGGCATCCACGGTACGCCGCCCGAAACGCCCCTGTAACCCGATCAGGGGTGTGACCTGGCCGACACCGGTGACCGGGGTGGGGCGCTGGGTCGACGTGGGCTGAGTCTGAGGGGCGGGGACGCTCCCGTCCACCCGCACCCCCCGGCGGAGGGGAACCACCCCTTCCGCTCCTTCGTCGCTCCAGGGGGGCCAGGCCCATCCACCCTCCGCCGGGGGTGCGGCCGGCCGTCCGCGCCCCCGCCGCTGTGGGCTCAGCCCACCTCGAGCGGGCGCGGGGCGCGGGGCAGCCAGGTCTTCGTGACGTGGTCGACGATGTGGACGCCGTCGGGGGCGGTGATCTCGTGGACGCCCGGGGGCAGCTGGCCCTCCTTGAGGGCGTGGAAGACGGCCCACTCGCGGCGCTTGCGGCGGTTGCGCCAGGAGGTCGCGAAGGACTCGGGGTCGGTCCAGTGGGCGAACTCGTCGCCGTCGAGGTACTTCAGCTCCACGCACAGCCCCTGCGGCAGACCGATGGAGCGGCACTGCTCCGGCGTGCTGCGGATCTCCCACTCGAAGGCCTTGGTGAACACGAAGTCCGGTCCGACGGGGTAGCCCCACTCCTCGGCGTTGCGCAGGCCGAGGTCGAGGTAGCCGTGGGAGTCGGAGTCGAGGTAGAGGCCGTGGCGCGGGACGCGGATGATCGACTGGACGCCGCCGATCTGCCAGGTCAGGTCCGACAGCGAGACCTCGCCCTCGGTGGTGAGGACCATGTCGCCGTCCCACTTCCACGAGTAGCGCGTCTGCACCAGCGAGAAGCACCAGTTGTAGAAGTAGGACAGCGAGTGCACCGACAGCTCGTGCTGGCCGAGGTGCTCGGCGCCGGCGCGCGCGACCTCGAAGGGGTACGACGCCTGGGTCAGCTTGTCGGCCAGGCCCGCCTTCGCGGCCGTCTCGGCCGCGACCTCGGGGGTGCCGTCGGTGGAGCCGTTGTCGACCACGATCACGTGGTCGGTGGCCCGCAGCAGCGGCGGGAGCACGAAGGGCAGCGACGGCGCCTCGTCCTTGACCCGCAGCACCGCGGTGGCGCCGGCCCGCAGGCCGCCGGGGCGGTTCCACGGCCAGGTGATGTCGAAGTCGGTGTGGCCCTCGAGGTTGGTGAGGCCCTGGGGGTTGCGGATCGCGTTCACGCTGCTCCGTCCTGGTGGTGGGTCGGGCTCAGCGCTCGCGGCCGACGGCCTTGCGCAGCCCACGGCGCACGCCCGGCGGGATGGCGGCGCGCAGGCCGTGCGGCAGCTTGTCGGCGGCGTACGACGGCTCGCCGGCCTCGACGGGGGCGGCGCCCTCCTTGCCGGGCTTCTCGCGGCCGCGGCGGGTCTTCTGCTCGGCGGCCACGACCGAGGAGCGTGAGATGGCCTCGGACTCCTCGTAGAGCTCGACGTACCCCTCGCGCAGCTGGTCGAGCGCCTCGTGCACCTCGGGGGTGTCGCCACCCTCGTCGGCGAGCTTGTTGAGCTCGGTCCAGGTGTCGGCGACCAGCTCGTGCAGGCGCTTGGGGAGACCGAGGTCGTCGAGGCTGCCGGAGACGCGGCGCAGACCGGGGTCGACGAAGCGGTGCGCGTCGCGGATCCGCTCGGACTTGGCGTGCAGGATGTGCTGGAGGCCGAGCTGCTCGCCGGTGTACATGACGGCCTTGGTCCAGTCGTCGAGCAGGTCGCCGTACCGGATGAAGACCCGACCGCCGTCGGCGACCGACTCGCGGGTGGCGCGCTCGGTGTGCAGCAGCATGTTGAGCCAGCTGGCGGCCAGGTGGGCCGAGCCGAGACGGTTGGCGTAGTACTTCTGCTTCGAGCCGACGACCTCGCTGGGCGGGCGCAGCATCGTGGCGAAGACGGGGGTGGCACCGCAGCGGATCGCGGCCACGCGCCACAGCGAGAGGAACCAGCTCAGCCTCGGATCCTTGACGACCAGCTCGGGGTTGACCGCGAAGTGCCCCTCGAGCCACTCGGCGGTCCTGATCCGCTCGGGCTCGCGGGTGGAGACGCGACCGGTCTCGAACCACGCGTCGGGACGGCTGTCGCTGACCTGCACGACCGCCTCGCGCAGCAGGCGCGAGTGGTGCTCGACGGCCCACGCGGGCTCGGCGAAGCCCTTGGGGTTGGTCTCGTCCGGCTCGACCTCGGGCTGCGGGACGTGCAGCCCCATGATCTTCATCAGCCCGGCCATGGTGCTGGTGCCGGAGCGTCCGGCGCCCGCGACGAAGAGGACCTTGCGGTCATACGACATCGGGTCGGGGTCGGCGGGCACGGTGAAGGCGTCAGGCTGGGCACTCACGGGAGGGGACTCTATCCGCCTGAGGCCCTCCGACCCGCACCGCTAGCGTTCTCGCATGAGTCTCTGGCGTCGGGCCCGTCCGCTGCTGTCGGTCGTGGTGCCGGCCTACGACGTCGAGGACTACCTCGGCGAGTGCCTCGACAGCCTGCTCGCACAGACCTACTCCCCCCTCGAGATCGTGGTCGTCGACGACGGATCGACCGACTCCACCGGCGTGGTCGCCGACTCCTACGCCGCCGCCCACCCCGGCCGGATCCGGGTGATCCACACCGACAACCACGGCCTCGGTGCCGCCCGCAACGCCGGCACCGAGGCCGCCACGGGCGAGCTGCTCGCCTTCGCCGACAGCGACGACGTCGTGCCGCCGACGGCGTACGACGTGATGTGGCGCCAGCTGCGCCGCGGCGCCGACTTCGTGACCGGCTCGATCGCTCGGTGGGAGGGCGACCGGCTCGAGGAGCCGCGGTGGATGAAGCGGCTGCACCCGCGGCGGATGGCCTTCATCGACCAGCACCCCGAGATCCTCGGCGATGTGTTCGCGTGGAACAAGCTGTTCCGCCGGGAGTTCTGGGACCGCGCGGACCTGTCGTGGCCGGTGGGCGTGCGCTACGAGGACCAGCCGACGACCACGCGGGCCTACCTCGCCTCGCGGCGCTTCGGGGTCGTGCCGGACGTCGTCTACCACTGGCGGATCCGGGTCGACGGCTCCTCGATCACCCAGCAGCGCTCGTCGCTGGAGGACCTGCGCGACCGGTGGCGCACCAAGCAGATGGCCCTGGCCGCCGTCGAGGACTACGGCGACCCGAAGGTGCTCAAGGTGCTGCGGGAGAAGGTGCTCGCCGGCGACATGCACCGCTACTTCACCGAGATCCCCGGCTGCACCGACGAGTGGTGGGCGCTGCTGCGCGACGGGGTGCTCGGGATCTGGGGCGGCGACCGGTCGCTGACCAGGTCGATCCTGCCGCCGGTGCACCGGCTGTGCGGCTACCTGGTCGAGCAGGGCCGCCGCGAGGAGGCCGAGCTGGTCATGCGGCAGCGTGCCCTCGGTCCGATCGGGCGGCGGCGTACGCCGGAGGGAGAGCTGCTCGACGTGCCGTTCCTCGACCGGGCCACGCTGCCCCGGGCCGCGCTGGAGGTGCGACCCGGGGAGTGAGGGGCCGGCGGGCGGGTCGGCGTCGGGGGCGCTCCCGGCAACCGGCACCCCCCTCCCCTTCGTCGGAACCACCCGTCTCGCTCGTCCCTCACGAGCCGGGGGCCAGGCCCATCCACCCTCCTCCGGGGAGGGGTGCCGGCCGCCGTCCGCGCCGCGGACGCCGACCGACACGCTGGCTCCTCAGGTCAGAGGAGCCCCTCGGACTCCAGGAAGTCGCGGGCGACGTCCTCGGTCTGCTCGCGGTCGACGGTGATGCGGCCGTTGAGCTCGGTGAGCTTCTCGGTGGTCAGCGCGGCCATCAGCGGGTTGAGGACGTCGGCGACGTCGGGGTTGGCCTCGAGGAACTCGTCGGAGACGGCGGGCACGAGGTTCTGCGCGGGCTGGATCTCGCGGTCGTCGTCGAGCACGACGAGGCCGAGGGAGTCCAGGGTGCCGTCGGTGGTGGAGGTCAGGCCCAGGTCGGACTCGCCGTCGAGGACCGACTGGTAGGTCTGGTCGGAGGCGTAGCCCAGCGGCAGGATCTTGGTCAGCTCGATGCCGTAGTCGTCGGTGAGGCCGGCGCCGCAGTCGAGGCGCCCCTCGCAGTCGGGAGCCGCGGCGAGCACGAGCGACTCGCCCTCGAGGTCGGACAGCGCGCTCCAGCCCTCCTCCTCGGCCCGCTCCTGGGTGACGAAGAAGGCGTTGGTGTCGGTGGCCTCGGAGAGCTCGAGCAGGGTGATGCCGGCGTCGTCGAGCAGGTCGCTGCCCTGGTCGGCGAGCTCCTGGCCGTCACCGGCCACGAACGGCTCGGCGGAGTCGCCGCCGTCACGGCTGTTGAGGAAGTTGACGATGCCGCCGACGTACTCCGGGACGACGTCGACCGAGCCGGGGAAGTCGGACATGTAGGCGTCGCGGGCGTCGACGAGCTTCACGGTCGGCTCGTAGCCGGCGTCGGAGAGCAGCAGTTCGTACATCGAGGTGACCAGCGCGGCCTCCGGGAAGGACTGGCTGGCGATGGTCACCGGGCCGCCGCCACCGGAGGGGGCGTCGTCGGACCCGGTGTCGGAGGCGAGGTCGTCGCCGGCACAGGCCGAGGCGAGGAGCAGGGTGCCGACGGCCAGCCCGGAGGCGGCCGTGCGCAGGAGAGAGCGTCGCAGCGTCATGGTTCCACCGTAGGGGCCTGCGCCGACGGCTCGCTCTCACCCGTCCGTGCGCCGGACGCGCGCGCCCCGGGCGTCCCCGGCGGCGTGACGGCCCGCTGCACCCACGCCGCCGTGAGCTCGAGCACCAGCGCGACCGCGGCGACCACGATCGCGCCGGCGATGCCCTTGCCGTACTGCGTACGGAAGAAGCCGTCGGTGATCACCCGCCCCAGCCCCGGCCCCGCCACGAGCGCGGCGATGGTGGCGGTGGCCCAAACCTGCACCAGCGCCAGGCGTACGCCGGAGGCCACCAGCGGCAGCGCCAGCGGCCACTCCGCGCGCCGGAAGACCTGGGCGCCGCTCATCCCCATGCCGCGGGCGGCGGCCCGGACGTCCTCGGGGACCTCGCGGACCGCGGTGTAGGCGTTGGTGATGATCGGTGGCAGCGCGAAGAGCGCGAGCGCGACCAACGTGGCCGCTCCCCCGCGGCCGAACGGCCCGAGGGTGGCCGTGCCGGGGAAGTGGCCCCCCGTCCAGCCCCACGGGTCGGCGGTGACCAGCAGCGCGAGCAGCGCGAAGGTCGGGATGGCGCGGCCGATGTTGGAGACGTTGACGGCGAGGAAGCCGCCGCGGCCGAGGTGACCCAGCCAGAGCGCGAGCGGCAGCCCGAGGACGAGCGCCAGCGCCAGGGCTCCCGCGGTCAGCAGCAGCTGCTGGGCAAGCAGCTCGAGCATGCCGCCGTCGCCGGTCCAGCTGCCGGCGTCGGTCAGGTAGCGCCAGGCGTCCTGCAGCACCCTCATGCCGCGACCCCCCGCTGCCACGGGGTCAGGAACCGTCGCGTGAGCACCAGCAGCGCGTCGAGGAGGACGGCCAGCACCACGCACAGCACGGCGGCGGTGAAGAGCTCGGCGCGGAAGTTGCCCTGCACCCCGTCACGGATGAGGTTGCCCAGGCCGCCGTAGGACACCAGGCTGCCGACGGTCGTGAGCGCCACGGTGGAGACGGTGGCGACGCGGAGGCCCGCGACGAGGACGGGCACGGCGAGCGGCAGCTCGACCTTGAGCAGCAGCCGGCCCTCGCCGTACCCGAGCCCGCGCGCGGCCTCGCGCGCCTCCTCCGGCACCGCGCGCAGCCCCTCGAGGAGGGCGCGGACCAGGATCGTGAGGGCGTAGAGGCCCAGGCCGATCACCACGGTGGTGGCTGACAGCCCGGTGAAGGGCACGAGCAGCGGGAAGAGCGCGATCGACGGCACGGTGTAGAGGCCGGTGCTGACGCCGAGGATCGTGCCCTCCAAGCGCGGCACCCGGCGGGCGAGCAGCGCGAGCGGGAAGGCGATGAGCAGGCCGAAGGCGACCGAGGCGACGGTGATCGCGACGTGCTGGACCGTCGCGTCGACGATCTCGGGGCGGTAGTCGCGCACGTAGTCCCAGCAGAACCACTCGTTGACCAGCCGGCTGTAGCAGCGGGCGTCGGCAGTGTCGGCCGCCGCGCCGGCGACCGTGGACGCGCCCGTGGACGCCGTGCTCAGCGCCAGGCTCGATCCCAGGGGGGTGGACGCCGCCGCGAGTAGGGTCACCGCATGGACGCTACCGGCTCCCCGGAGACGACCCCGATGATCCGGCTCTCGGGTGTCGGGAAGAGGTACGCCGACGGGACCGTCGCCGTCCACGACCTCGACCTGGAGGTCGGCCGGGGCGAGACCGTCGTGCTGGTCGGGCCGTCGGGGTGCGGCAAGTCGACGACGCTGAAGATGATCAACCGGCTGATCGAGCCGACGACGGGGACGATCGAGATCGACGGCCGGGACGTCACCGGGGTCGACCCGGTGCAGCTGCGGCGCGGCATCGGCTACGTCATCCAGCAGGTCGGGCTGTTCCCCCACCAGAAGGTCGTCGACAACGTGATGACCGTGCCCGTGCTGGTCGGGACGTCGCGGTCCGAGGCGCGCTTGCGGGCCGAGGAGCTGCTCGACCTGGTCGGGCTCGAGCCCGACGTGCACGGACCGCGCTACCCCCACCAGCTCTCCGGGGGCCAGCGGCAACGGGTCGGCGTGGCCCGGGCGCTGGCCGCGGACCCGCCGCTGCTGCTGATGGACGAGCCGTTCGGGGCCGTCGACCCCGTGGTGCGGGTGCGGCTGCAGGAGGAGTTCCGCGAGCTCGCCCAGCGGCTCGGGACCACCGTCGTCATGGTCACCCACGACATCGACGAGGCGGTCCGGATGGGCGACCGGGTCGCGGTCTTCGCCGAGGGCGGCCGGTTGGCCCAGGTCGGGACCCCGCTGGACCTGCTCGCCCGCCCCGCGGACGACACGGTCGCCCGCTTCGTCGGGTCCGAGACGGGGCTGCGCCGGCTCAGCGTCGTACCTCTGCGGCGGGAGGACCTCGAGCCGCTCGACGGCGTGACCGGGGGCCAGCTCGGGGCGGCCATCGACCTGGACTCCACGCTCGAGGACGCCCTGGCCGCCATGCTGCGCGAGGACCGCGCGATGGTCGGCGTCCGCGACGGGGCCGCCTTCGTCGGTGTCCTCACACCTGCCGGGGTGCACCGGGCGCTGCGGGCAGCCCTGGCGGAGTGAGCAGGAGCCGGCCGGGTTTGTCGGCTAGCCGCTGAACCCGGAAGTGGGACGACGGAGCTTTGTCGTCCATCTCCCGGGTCTGTCGGCCAGCCGACAAACCCGGCCGATCCTCACTCGACCGGAACGTCGAGGTGCCAGGACTGCGTGACGTACTTCGTGCGCCACCCCATCGACTCGTAGAGCTTGTGCGCGTGCGTCGAGGAGTCGGCGTCGACCTCGAGGCCCACCGAGACGCGGCCACGGCGGGCGGCGTCGGCGACGACGGTGCGCAGCAGGCCCTTGGCGACGCCGCGGCCGCGGGCGCCGTCGACGACCCCGATGTAGGAGACGTAGGAGGAGTCCGGGCCGGTGGCGTTGTGGGAGACGGTGCCGATGAGGGCGCCGACCGCGGGGTGGCGGCCCTCGGGGGCCTCGAGGCCCTCGGGTACGTCGTCGACGAGCTCGGCCAGCCACCAGTGGTTCCAGCGGTGGCCCGGGTCCTCGCGCAGGCGGTGGAGGAACTCGCCGAAGGACTCCTCGAAGGAGTTGAAGTGGTCGGTGAAGGCCGCCTCGAGCACGTCGTGGACGGCGCGCAGGTCGGCCTCGTCCGGCAGACCCTGGCCCTCGCGGTCGACCAGGCGGAAGCGCGCGCCCTTCTTCTCCCACTCGTCGGGGTCGGGCACCAGCCCGATCTCCTCGGGCTCGACCGGGCGGCTCATCTGCCACCAGGTGCGGACCTTGCGGAAGCCGGCGCTGCCGAGCCAGGCGTGCTGGCGGTCGTCGCCCTCGAAGGCGCCGGTGTCGATCTGCTGGGTGTCCAGGCCGCGGGCGGCACCGACGGCGCGAGCCTGTCCGCGGGCCCACTCGAAGAGCACGTCGGAGCACTTGCGCGCGATCGGCGGCGCCAGCTCGCGGGAGACGATGTGGACGTAGAGCATCCGGCCGCCGGCGCGGTCGTGGACGCTGCCCCAGGCCTGGATCTGGCCCTCGGGGTCGCGGACCACGACGTTCTCGCGGGTGCGCAGCCCGTGCTCGGACACCTCGACCAGCACGTCATCCACCGACGCCCCGGCCCAGCCGCGGCCATGCCGCTCGTGGGCGCGCAGCAGGTGGGTCAGGCGGGCGACCTCGAAGCGGTCGCTGGCGTCCGGCGTACCGATCTCCCACCCGTCAGGCAGGGGCGGGTCGGAGACGAGCTCCTCCGGGTCGCTCTCGAAACGGCTCTCCTCGGGGATCACGGCACCACATCATGCCGTAGTCGACTTCACCCCTGCGGCCGGGTGTGGCGGGAGGGACTGGTGGGAGGCCGATCGGGATACTCCGAATCCCCCTTCCTGCTTACTGCGCAGTAAGCAGGAAATCGAATGCGTCGTATCCCGGCTCGCGGCGACTTCAAGCGTGCTTGCGGTGCCCCTCGGCCGCGTGCCAGGCAGCGGTGACCGAGTCGAGCTCTGCACGCAGGACGTCGACCTCCTGCTTGAGCTCGGCGACCCGGACGATGGCGTCGGTGGTCTGCTCGGAGGCGGCGTCGAGGGCGCGGGTGGCGACGCGGAGGTCCTCGTCGAGCCGGTCGGCGCGGCGGCGCTCGGAGGCCAGCTCGCGGGAGGCGTCGGCGGCGTGGCGCTGGGTGGTGGAGAGGACGGCCCCGAGGTCGGTGAGCGCCTGCTCGCGCTCAGCGATGCGGCTGCGGAGGTCCTCGACGCGGGCGGCGTGCTCGGTGGCGCGCTCCTCGGCGAGGCGCCGGTAGGCCTGGGCCTGCTCGGCCCGGTCGCGGTTGGCCTCGCGGCGCGACTGCACGAGCTCGGCGTGGGTGATGCGGGTGGCGGCGGCGCCCAGCACGACGGCGCCGGCGGCGGCCAGGACCAGCAGCAGCCAGGACCCGGAGGCGACGGTCGCGGCGACCAGAGACGCGGAGAGCACCAGCAGGACGGTGGCGACCGTCAGCCGGGTGGAGCGCTGGCGGCGGCGAGCGGCCGAGGCCGGCGCGCCAGTCGTGCCCGACGTGACCGGTGTGACGGAAGTGGCCGCTGGGGAAGTCATGCGGCCCAGGTTAGGCCTCGTCGTCGTCCAGACGGACGCGACACGCGCGCTCCAGGAGCACCCCGCAGACCACCACGGCCAGCGACGCGACCGCCGCCAGGCCCGACCACAGCACCCGATCGCTCGCCAGCTCGGCGCGGGAGTCGACCCACGACAGCGCGTAGCCGGCGTAGGCACCGCCCAGCACGCTCGCGACGTACGCCGCAGCCCGGCCGAACGCGAGCCGGTTGACCGCCCGGTGCGGCTCGAGCCGTCGGGCCCGGTCCCGGACCGACGCGCGGGTGTCCCACGCGAACCTCCCCAGCGCCACCGCGACGAAGCCCAGCAGCGTCGGCTGCGGCCACGTGACGACCGGCGCGGAGCCGGACAGCTCGACCGTGAGCGGGTGGACCAGCCACCCGAGCACGAGCCCGACGATGCCGAGCACCGCGAGCACGACCGGCGAGACCGGTCGGATCGTGCCGGTGGGCGGCTTCTGCCGCTCGTCGCTCACGACGCGCGGGTCACTCGAGCTCGAGGGTGAGGTCCTCGCGCAGGGTCAGGCCGTCGACGCCGGTGGCGGCGAGCAGGTCGGCGATGGGACCGAAGTCGGGGATCGAGGCGTCCGGCTCGAGGTCGAACCACGGCTTGAGCACGAAGGCCCGCTCCGCGGCGCGCGGGTGCGGCAGCTGGAGGTGCTCCTCGTGGCTGCGACGGTCGCCGACGACGATCAGGTCGACGTCGAGGGTGCGCGGGGCGTTGCGGACGTCCGTGCGCTCGCGGTCGAAGGCGTCCTCGATGGCCTGGGCGCGGTCGAGCAGGCGGTTGGCCGCGAGCGTGGTGTCGATGAGGACCACGGCGTTGAGGAAGGAGTCGGAGCCGGCGGGGGCGTCGACGGGCTCGGTCTCGTAGACCGGGGAGATGCCGGTGACCCACACGTCGGGGGTGTCGGCGATCGCGTTGACGGCGCCCTGGAGGGTGGCCAGCCGCTCGCCGAGGTTGGAGCCCAGGGACAGCACCGCGCGCCGGATCGGGCGCATCTCACCGGTGAGGGTGTCGGCGTCGATGATGTGCGGGTTGGGGGTCTCGGTCACGAAAGGTCCTCGCGTGTCCTGGTCGTCGTCAGCGTGACGTCGGTGAACGTCGCGTCGATGGGGGCATTCGGCTTGTGGACCGTCACCCTCGCCCATTCAACCCGGGAGTCCAAGAGGCAGACCTCCGTGATGCGGTGGATGAGGGTCTCGATCAGGTCGACCGGATCGCGCTCGACGGCGGCCTTCACCTGCGCCACGAGACTTCCGTAGTCGACGGTGTCGCGCAAGTCGTCGGAGGCCGCCGCCGGACGGGTATCCAGACCGAGGACGAGGTCGATCACGAAGGGCTGGCCCTCGCGCTTCTCGTGCTCGAAGACGCCGTGGTGGCCCCAGCACTCGATGCCGCTCACGCTGAGCTCGTCGACCACCTCAGCCTCCTGCCACGCTCGTCGGATCCTCCAGCGCGGCCCAGGCGGCCAGCGCGTCGCAGGCTGAACCTACGTCGTGGACCCGCACCGCCCACACCCCGGCCCGGGCACAGTGCAGCACGACCGCCAGGTGGGCCGCCTCCCGGGCATCGACCGGACGCGGCTCCCCCGTCGCGTCGGCCAGCAGCGTGCCCAGGAACGACTTGCGGCTGGCGCCGACCAGCAGCCGGGCCCCGAGGGAGGCGATCTCGTCGAGCCCGCGCAGCAGCTCCCAGTTGTGGGCCGGTCGCTTGGCGAACCCCAGGCCGGGGTCGAGCACGAGCCGCTCGAGGGGTACGCCGGCAGCGACCGCCGCCTCGACCCGGTCCGCCAGCTCGTCGCGGACGGTCGGCACGACGCCGTCGGGGTAGTCGGCGAGGTCTGCCATCCGGTCGGCGTGGGCGCGCCAGTGCATGGCGACGTACGTCGCGTCCGAGGCGGCGACCGTCGGCAGCATGGTGGGGTCGGCGAGGCCGCCGGAGACGTCGTTGACGATGGCGGCGCCGGCCTCCAGGGCCGCCTGCGCCACCTCCGCGCGCATCGTGTCCACCGAGACCGTGACCCCGGCGGCGGCCAGCTCGGTGATGACCGGGACGACCCTGGCCAGCTCCTCGGCCACCAGCGGGCGGGTGGCGCCGGGACGGGTGGACTCACCGCCGACGTCGAGCACGTCCGCGCCGGCCTCGACGAGTGCGAGGCCGTGCGCGACGGCAGCCCGCGGCTCGACGTAGCGACCGCCGTCGGAGAAGGAGTCGGGCGTGACGTTGACGACGCCCATCACCAGCGGTCGGGACATGCGGGTCCTCGGGGGTCCTAGCGGGTGCCGCGGATCAGCGACATCGCCTCGGACCGCGTGGCCGGGTTGTGCATGATGCCGCGCACCGCGGAGGTGATGGTGCGGGCACCGCCCTTCTTGACCCCGCGCATGGTCATGCACAGGTGCTCGGCCTCGATGACGACGATGACGCCGCGCGCCTCGAGGATCTCCATCAGCGCGTCGGCGACCTGCGTGGTGAGGCGCTCCTGCACCTGCGGCCGCTTGGCGTAGACGTCGACGAGCCGCGCCAGCTTCGACAGCCCGGTGATCTTGCCCGACGTCGCCGGGATGTAGCCGACGTGGGCGACGCCGGTGAAGGGCACCAGGTGGTGCTCGCACATCGACCACAGCTCGATGTCGCGCACCAGCACCATCTCGTCGTGGCCGAGGTCGAAGGTGGTGGTGAGCACCTCCTCCGCGCTCATCCGCAGCCCGGCGGTGAGCTCGGCGTACGCGCGGGCGACGCGCGCCGGGGTGTCGCGCAGCCCCTCGCGGTCGGGGTCCTCCCCGATGGCCGCGAGCAGCTCGCGGACGGCCGCCTCCGCGCGCGCGTGGTCGAAGTCGGGGATGTCGCCGGGGGCGCGGTCGGGGGCCGCGATGGTGTCGGTCATGGCTGCTCGGTATCCACTGGAGGTTCGCCTGATCGGGTGAGCCTGGACGGGTGGTGGTCGGCGACCACCGGTCAGGGTGCGCCCGGGGAGGGCGGCGCCGGAGGGGTGGGCGGGGTCGGGCCGCCACCGGGGGCGGTGGGCCCGCCGTGGACGTCGCCACCGGCACCCGGCGGGGTGACGACGGCACCGGCGTCGGGCTCCGGGGCCGAGGGCGTCCCGTTGGCCTTGGCGCGGTCGCGGATCTCCTGCGGGATCTCGACCGGCGGCATGTCCGAGGGCCGGCGGGTGTCCGAGCCGGTCCACGCGGGGCGGGCCGGTCGCATCCGCAGCGCCTCGAAGATGCGGGCGATCTGCTCCTTGTCCAGCGTCTCCTTGTCGAGGAGCTCGAGCACCAGCGCGTCGAGGACGTCGCGGTTCTCCTCGAGGATGTCGAAGGCCTCCTGGTGGGCGGTGGCCAGCAGGTTCTTGACCTCCTCGTCCACGATCGCGGCGACGGACTCGGAGTAGTCGCGCGAGTGCCCGAGGTCGCGGCCCAGGAACGGCTGCGAGCCGGACTCGCCGAGCTTGATGGCCCCGAGACGCTCGGTCATGCCGTACTGGGTGACCATCGCGCGGGCGAGGTTGGTCGCCTTCTCGATGTCGTTGCCGGCGCCGGTGGTCGGGTCGTGGAAGATCATCTCCTCCGCCGCCCGGCCACCGAGCATGTAGGCGAGCTGGTCGAGCATCTGGCTGCGCGGCTGGGAGTACTTGTCCTGGTCGGGCAGCACCATGGTGTAGCCGAGGGCGCGGCCGCGCGGCAGGATCGTGATCTTGTGGACCGGGTCGTTGCCCGGCAGCGCCGCGGCGACCAGGGCGTGGCCGCCCTCGTGGTAGGCGGTGATGAGCTTCTCGTGCTCGCTCATCAGGCGGGTGCGCCGCTGCGGACCGGCGATGACGCGGTCGATCGCCTCGTCGAGCGAGGAGTTGGTGATCAGCTTCTGGTTGGCGCGCGCGGTGAGCAGCGCGGCCTCGTTGAGCACGTTGGCCAGGTCGGCGCCGGAGAAGCCGGGGGTGCGGCGGGCGACGCTGAGCAGGTCGACGTCCTGGGCGATCGGCTTGCCGCGCGAGTGCACCTTGAGGATCTGCTCGCGGCCGGCGAGGTCGGGGGCGTCGACCTGGATCTGGCGGTCGAAGCGGCCCGGGCGCAGCAGCGCGGGGTCGAGCACGTCGGGACGGTTGGTGGCCGCGATGAGGATGACCCCGCCGCGTACGTCGAAGCCGTCCATCTCCACCAGCAGCTGGTTGAGGGTCTGCTCGCGCTCGTCGTGACCGCCGCCCATGCCGGTGCCGCGGTGGCGGCCGACGGCGTCGATCTCGTCGATGAAGACGATCGCGGGGGCGTTCTCCTTGGCCTGCTCGAACAGGTCCCGCACGCGGGAGGCACCCACACCCACGAACATCTCGACGAAGTCGGAGCCGGAGATGGAGTAGAACGGGACGCCCGCCTCGCCGGCGACCGCGCGGGCCAGCAGGGTCTTGCCGGTGCCCGGGGAGCCGTAGAGCAGCACGCCCTTGGGGATCTTGGCGCCCACGGCCTGGAACTTCGCGGGCTCCTGGAGGAACTCCTTGATCTCGCCGAGCTCCTCGATCGCCTCGTCGCAGCCCGCGACGTCGGCGAAGGTCGTCTTCGGCATGTCCTTGGAGATCAGCTTCGCCTTGGACTTGGCGAACTGCATGACGCCGCGTCCGCCACCGCCCTGCATGTTGTTGAGCAGCCACAGGAAGACGATGAAGATGATGATCAGCGGCAGGAACGAGATGAGGAACGAGCCGAGCACGCTGGGACGGGAGATCTCGGTCTCGAGCTCCTCGATCTCACCGGCCTCGACCTGCTGCTGGGCGATGTTGTAGAGCCGCGACTGGGTGCCGCCGATCCAGTAGGTCATCACCTCGGCGCCCTCGTCGCGCACGCCCTCGTCGAGGGTGGCGCGGATCTCCTGGTCGCCGTCGACGAAACGGATCGTCTCGACCTGGCCCTCGGTGATGTACGCGGTCATCTCCGAGGAGGTGATCTCGTCCCCGTCACCGCTGGGGGCCAGGAACTGCAGGGCCAGGACGACGCCGACCACGGCCACGACGATCCACAGCCAGGGACTCTTGCCTATGCGCTTCACGGACTTCTCTCGTTGTGTGCACGATTGAACTGACGACGGTACCGGTCGCCACGCCGTCCCATCCTCTCAGGCGGCTGGTCGAGCGGTCCCCCGAGGATGAGTCGTGCCCCTGAGCGGGCGCCATGACGCCCGTTCAGGGGCACGACCCGGCCCGCTGGCGGTTCAGCTGTAGACGTGCGGTGCGAGGGTGCCGATGTCGCGGAGGTTGCGGTACTTCTCGCGGTAGTCCAGGCCGTAGCCGACGACGAACTCGTTGGGGATGTCCCAGCCGACGTACTTGACGTCGACGGGCATCTGCAGCGCCTCGGGCTTGCGGAGCAGGGTGGCGATCTGGACGCTCGCGGGGTTGCGGCTGCTGAGGTTGGAGGTGAGCCAGGACAGGGTCAGGCCGGTGTCGATGATCTCGTCGACGATCACGACGTGGCGCCCGGAGATGTCGGTGTCGAGGTCCTTGAGGATGCGCACGACGCCGCTGGACTTGGTGCCGGAGCCGTAGGAGCTGACCGCCATCCAGTCCATCTCGATGTGGCGGGAGAAGGAGCGGGCCAGGTCGGCCATCACCATCACCGCACCGCGCAGGATGCCGACGATGAGCAGCTCCTCGCCCTCGTAGTCCCGCTCGATCTCCTGGGCCATCTCCTGCAGTCGCTGCTGGATCTGGGCCTCGGTGAACAGCACGTTGACGAGGTCGTTCTCCACGTGGGCAGAGTCCATGGCGGGCAGCCTACGGCCGGGCGATGGGTGACAGGGAAGCGGGCGGGCCGGCTTTGCCCGCGGCGGCGCGAGGTCGGGCGGTCACCGGGCGTGCCGGGCCGACCGGGCCACGACGACCTTGACCTTCTCGGCCCGCGAGGGCTTGAGCCCCTCCTTGCCGGTGAAGAGCACCTTGAGGTGGTGGGTGCCCTTCGGCAGTCGGCCCAGGTCGACCTTCACCGCACCCTTGTCGGAGCGCTTGAGGCGCTGGTTCGCCAGGACCTCGCGGCCCTCCAGCACCTTCACGCGGCCGCCGTCCACACGTGCCTTGCGGCTGCCCACCTCCACCTTCAACCTCACGCGCTGCTTCGGCGCGACCACGGGGTCGACCACGGACGCCGCGGTCGTCGTGGGCCAGTCGCGCAGCTCGAGGGTGATCGGTCCGAGGCTGGTCGGGGCCTTGCGGCGGGCGGTGACGCCGGCGAGGAGGCCCGCGTCGTACCCGCGCTTGACCAGCACGACGTCGTACGTGCCGGGGTCGACGTGGAGGTAGAAGTAGCCGTGCTGGACGCCGTCGGGGCGGGCGCTGGCGTAGGTGAGCGCGGACGCGACCGGCTCGCCTGTCCTGGCGTCGAGGGCCTGGACCGCGAGGTCGTCGATGCCCCGGCCGGACGAGTCGACGGCGACGCCCTGGATGAGGCCCGCCCTCTCGACCACCGCCGGGACGTCGTCGTGGTCGTCGTCGTGTGCCGAGGCCGTGGCGGGCACCAGCAGCGCCGGGAGGAGGAGCGACAGCAGCGCCAGGCGCGTCCGGCGGGCGGTGCGGGTGGTGCGGTGCATCAGGGACCTCGTCTTCTGCTCGTCGACCGCGGCGCGGTCGTCCCCCGCGACGATGGTCGGCCTCCGGGCGGCGTTCCTGAGCTTGAATCCGTCACTCTTTGCCCGATCGCCGACGCGATGACCCGAACGGACCATCCCGGTCGGACCGAGGGCGGCAGGGCACGGCAACGCCGGCCCGACCATGCAGGTCGGACCGGCGTCACCGGTGAGCCGGGGGTCGGGCGCCCTCGACTCAGAGCAGGGCGGGCAGCGGGCGGCCCCCACCGGTCCGCTCGCCCTGGTCCTTGCCCTTGTTCTTCTTGTTCTTCTTGCCCTTCGACTTCTTGATGACCTCGAGGGTCCCCGCGTCGTCGGAGGAGGCGAGGGTGGCGTCGTCACCGGAGTACTCGACGCTCACCTCGTGCTTGCCGGGCTTGAGCTTCGGCAGGCGGATCTTCAGCGTGCCGTTGTCGGCCTCGGTGAGCTCCACCTCCACGCTCTTCTTCCCGGCGGTCACCGTGACCGTGCCGGCCGGCGCCTCCTCGGCCTCGGTGAGGACCCGCACCTTCACCTGGCCGCGGTTGCCCTGCTTGACCTTCTTGCCGAGCAGGCGGGCCTTGGTGACCGACTCGACCGGCTCGACCACCTCGGGCTCGTCGGGCACCGTGACCGCCTCGGACGTCGCCGAGCCGTCCTCGTGGCCCTCCTTCGTCGCCGTGACCTCCGCGGCGAGCTCGGTGCCGAGGTCGTCCTCGGTGACGACGTACGTCGCCTCCGTGGCGCCCTCGATCGCCTCGCCGTCGCGCAGCCACTGGTAGCCGAAGGTCAGGTCCTCCAGGTCCCACTCGCCGTCGGAGACCGTGAGCGTCTCCCCCAGCTCGGGGGTGCCGGTGATCTCGGGCGCGGCGCTGCTCTGCGGCGCTGCCCCCTTCTCGACGGTCACCGGGTCGGAGGTCGCCGTGCCCGGCGTGGAGCCGGACTTGGTGGCGGTGACCTTCACGCTGACGACCTTGCCCAGGTCGGCGAGGACCGGGTCATAGCCCGCAGCGGTGGCGCCGTCGATGGCCTCCCCGTCGCGCAGCCACTGGTAGGCGAAGGTCAGACCGCCGGTGTCCCACGTGCCCTGACTGGCCGCGAGGGACCCGCCCACCACGGCGTCACCGGTGATCGCCGGCTTGGCCGTGTTGGTGATGGTCGGGGTCGGGGTGGGGTTGCCACCACCGCCGCCACCGCCACCACCGGGTGTCGTGACCGGAGTAAGTGCCAGGTCGAGGTCGGTGACCTCGCTCGGGACACCCACCACAGGGCTCGTGAGGGTCGTGTAGCCCTGCGCTTCGACCACGACGTACCAGCAGCCCTCGGCCACGTCCCACCCGTAGTAGCCCACGTTGTTGGTCACGAACGGGTTCACATGTGGCGAGATCTCGGGGCTGGCGGCGTTGACCAGCTGGCCGAGCTGCGTCGGCGCCTGCTGCGACCAGGGCGCACCGGGCGCCTTGGTCTCGTTGGTGACGCACGTGTCAGCCGGCTGCTGGATGGTGGGGTCGGACCACGGGGTCCAGCCCTGCACCTTGTACAGCGACACCTCAGCACCCACGATCGGTTGACCGGTCACAGCGTCGCTGACGATGCCGCTCGGGTCGTAGAGCGTGATGGTTCCGAGCGTCGTGACCAGCGTGGTCGCACCAGGGCACGACACCTCGGAGGACAGCACCCCACCCGAGCCGATCGAATCTGCTGGGATGGTCGCGGTGAACGTCCCGGAGCCCGCCGACGTCTCAGTCGTGGGGTAGGACGTGCCGTCGTAGAGGATGGTCACCGTAGGCGTTGGGGCCGCACCCTCGTCGGGTTCGGGGCACGATGCCTTCACGCTGAGCGTCAGGTCCGAGGGCTGGGAGAATGGCATCGACACCAACACCTGACCCGTCACCGGGTCCGTGGTCACGCTGCCCGAGGTCGACGTGGCGGTCGTGTCCAGGTTCACCGGCGTCGGGGCCGTCTGCGCGGAGTCCACGTAGGCCCAGAACGCGTAGAGGCTGTCGGACGTGCCGCCGGCACGAAGCACCAGGCGGAGGTCCTCGCCGATGTGCTGCGAGGTGTCGATCGACGCACCACGCCAGCCCGATGTCTTCAGTGCCGTGCCCTGCCCCCACGCACCCTGCTGGTACGAGGCCAGGATCTCACCACCTTCACCGAGCACGGTGACGTCGAAGAAGAACTCGTCGAAGCCGGTGTAGTCGTAGGTGAAGATGTTGAACGCGAAAGACTCGACGTCCTTGGTCGCCGTGAAGTCCTGACACAGGATGTTCGTGCCCGGCGGCTGGTTCTGCGAGCTCGACGGCTGGGAGGACCCGATCCGGGCCATCTTCTGCCCCTCCCACGGGGAGGTGAACTCGTCCGTGCCGCTGACGACGATGCCCTCGGTCTGGTGACCCATGGTCCACCCGTCCAGCTCCTGCTCGAAGCCCATGTTCGTCAGGGACGGGTTGACCGCCTGCGGGGTGCAGTTGAAGTCGGGCGCGAGAGTGCGGACCAGCTTCACCCGCTGACCGTCGAACTCGATGGTCTCCGTGATCGGCAGGTACCCGATCTTGCTGATGGTCACCTGGTAGGTGCCGGGTGCGGGAAGGTCCGCGAAGGACGCCTTGCCGTCACCCTCCGTGACGATGACCTCGTCGAAGCCTTCCGGTCCCGTGAGGCGGACCGTCGCCCCGCTCAGGTGCCCCTGAGACCCGGACACCCGGACCACGACTCCCGGCAGGTAGGGCAGCTTGACGACGCCCTCGAACGCGGCTTGGTCCGCTCCCACGGAGACGACACCGAGATCGACGCCCTGACGGTCGACACCCTCGGGCGGGGTCACCGTCACGTGGTAGTCCCCGGGCGGGACGTAAAGGGCGAAGACACCGTTGCGGTACCCGTAGCCGCCGTACGTCAGGGACGTCGCAGCGGCAGCGGTCTCACCCACGGGGACAGCCCGGACAAGCGCGTCCGCGACGAACCCGTTCCGGCTGCCGGCCTTGCGGACGACGCCCCAGATGACGCCCTCACCCGCGTTGGGAACCGGGGTGCGGTCGAGGTAGAAGGTCACTTGACTACGACCTCCCTTGTAGCCGACCTTCCTCTCGCCCGACTCGTACCCGGTCTTGGTGGCGGAGACGAGGTACTTCACCTTGCTCGGAAGATCTGTGAAGAAGGCCTTGCCATTGGAGTCCGACAGCTGCCCGGGCACCTCGGCCTCTTCCGCAGTCAGCTGGACGTCGGCGTCTGCGATGGGTTTCCCGGTGTGGCTGTCACGGACCCGGACCACCAGGCCCGGCAGCATCGGCAACTTCATGGCGCCCAAGGACAGGGCCTCGTCCGGTTCAACCGTCACCGGGCCGCGCTCCACGGAACCGCGTGCCAGCCCGTCGGGTGGCGTGGCGACGACGTGGTAGGTGCCCGCCGGGACGTACAGGGCGAAGACACCGTTCTTGTAGAGGTACCCCTCGTAGGTCAGTGCTGAGGCCTCCGGCGAGCCGTCACCGTCGACGGAGATCGCCTGGACGGTCGCGTCCGCGACCAGGCGGCGACTCCCCGCCTTCGTCACGACGCCCCAGATCACGCTCTCACCAGCTTCCGGCACGGGCGCCGGACGCATGAAGTAGGTCTTCTTGAGGCGGTTCCCCTTGTACTTCAGCACCGCACTGACCGGCTCGCGACCTGTCTTGGTCATCGTCAAGTGGTACTTCCCGGCGCCGGGAAGGTCGCCGAAGAACACCCGACCGGTCGAACCCGTCAAGCGGCTGAGCACCTGACCGTCAGGCGTCGTGAGCTGGACCGAGGCCGACTCGACCCCGCCGAAGTCGTGGAAGTTCGACGCCATAGCCAGGGCCGTGATCCGGATCCCCTTCACGAGCGGGAGGCCGATCTTGTCGAGCTGCAGGGCCTCGTCGGCGGCAACGCTCACGGGACCAAGCTCGGCACCCTTGCGCGCAGCGCCCTCGGGCGGGGTCACCGTGATGACGTAGTCACCAGCGGGCACGTACAACGCGAAGACGCCGTTCTTGTAGCCGTAGCCGCCATAGGTGAGCGACGACGCAATGGGCTCGTCACCACCCCCAGCGGGGAACGCCTGGACGAGCGCGTCACCGAGGAGGTAGTCGCTGTCGCCCTTGCCCACGAGGCCCCAGATGACCGACTCCCCGGCAGCCGGGGTCGGCTGCGTGGCCGGCTGCTCCGTCGGCTCGTCCGTGGGCCCGTCGGTAGGCCCGTCCGTAGGCTCCTCCGTGGGGGCAGGGGTGAGCTGGAGGTCGAGGTCGGTGACCTCGCTCGGGACCCCCACGACAGGGCTGGTCAGGGGGATGTACCCGGGGGCCTCGACCGTGACGTACCAGCAGCCCTCGGCGACGTCCCACCCGTAGTAGCCGACGTTGTTGGTCACGAACGGGTTGACGTTGGGCGAGATCTCCGGGCTGGCCGCGTTCACGAGCTGTCCCAGCTCGGTCGGTGCGGGCTGGGACCACGGGGCTCCCGCGTCCTTGGTCTCGTTGGTCTCGCACGTGCCGTCCGGCTGCTCGACCCCCGGGTCGCTCCACGGCGACCAGCCGGGGACCTTGTGCAGGTACACGTCGGCTCCGACGACCGGCTCACCGGTCTCTGCGTCACTCACGATCCCGCTCGGGTCGTACAGCGTGATCGATCCCAGGGTCGCCACGACGGTCGTGGCTCCGGGGCAGGAGACCTCGGAGGAGAGCACCCCGCCCGAACCCATCGAGCCGGCCGGGATGGTGGCCGAGTACTTCCCGGAGCCCTCCGGCGTCTCAGCGGCGGGGAACGAGGCCCCGTTGTAGAGGATGGTGACCGTCGGGGCCGGAGCAGCGCCCTCGGCCGGCTCGGGGCACGAAGCGCCGACCACCAAGGTCAGGTCGGAGGGTTGGGAGAACGGCATCGACACCGACACCTGTCCTGTCACCGGATCCGTCGTCACGCTGCCCGAGGTCGTCGTGGCTGCGGTCTCCTGCGTGACCGGGGTCGGGACGGTCTGCGCCGAGTCGAGGTAGGCCCAGAAGGCGTAGAGACTGTCCTGGGTGCCCCCGCTGCTGATGACCAAGCGCAGTGTCTCCCCGATGTGGCCGGAGGTGTCGATGCTCGCTCCACGCCAACCGGACGTCTTCAGGGAGGTGCCCTGACCCCAGGCTCCCTGGCTGTAGGACGCGAGGACCTCACCGTCCTGCGCCACGACGGCCACGTCGAAGCGGAACTCGTCGAAGCCCGTGTAGTCGTAGGTGAAGATGTTGAATGCGAAGGACTCGGAGTCCTGGGTCGCCACGAAGTCCTGGCACAGGAGGTTGGGTCCGCGAGGCTGCGCAGGACCGCTGGAGGCTTGGGAGGACCCGACGCGGGCCATGGCCTGTCCCTCCCACGGGGAGGTGAACTCGTCGGCGCCGCTGACCTCGATGCCCTCGGTCTGGTAGCCGAGAGTCCAACCCTCGAAGCCCGATTCGAAGCCCATGTTCGTCAGTGAGGCGTTCGCCTGCTCCGGCTCGCACGACAGCTTGGGCGTGAGGACTGCCCAGACGTGATCGGCGACCCCATCGTGCTCGATCGCGAAGGAGGACGAGACAAAGCCCTTCTTCGAGGCCACAGCGGTGTAGCTGCCGAACGGCAGCGGCTCCTCGTCTCCGATCAGCGCCATGCCGTTGGCGTCGGTCACGAAGTCACCGATTCCCGCTCCCTCGGAGTCGCTGACCGAGACGGTAGCGCCACCCACGGGTCCACCGAACATGCCGTTCTCGACCGAAATAGTGATCTGACCGCCGGTCGGCTCGTCGGTCGGCTCGTCGGTCGGCTCATCCGTCGGCCCATCGGTCGGCCCATCCGTCGGCCCATCCGTCGGCCCATCCGTCGGCCCATCCGTCGGCCCATCCGTCGGCCCGCCCGACTTCTCCTGGAGGTACAAGGTGCTCCAGTGGAGACCACTGTCCGCGTTCAGCGACTCCTCAGGCATGGCAAGCGGGGCCAAGTCGGGCGCCACATCACTAGGGTCGATGACGACCTCGTACGTGCCAGGCGGCACGTGCAGCTCGAAGTACCCGGTCGGATCCCCTCCGCTCGGGTCGCCCGTGGTGTCCTGGGCGATGACGTCATCGGATCCAGCGGCCATGGCTCGGACCGTCACCCCGTCGAGGAGCGATTGGTCGCTCTGGACACCGACCGTGCCCGAGAAGACCGCTTGCCCCAGCTGGGGTGTGGGGAACTCTCCGTCCGCCGGCGGGGCAGCAGAAAGGGCGGGCGAGGAGCCGAGCACGAGGCTCAGACCCACCAAGGTCGCGAGGAGCGCCGTGAGAAGACTCAGCGGCGCCCTTCCGGGGGATCTCGACATGACAGGACCTTTCGCGAGCCGAGGCTCAGTCGACAGCGGAGCAGACGCGCGAAAGTAAAGAGAGTGCTAGTACCTCTCGCCTAGATGCGAGACGCAGAAATAGCCCTTTGGGACTAGACGGGGCCATAGACCACCGAAAGTAAAATAGTTAAGGCGTAGTCCCGGTCGTACCCCGGTCGGTATCCGCGGATGTCACCTCGATGACCCCCTCGCGACGGGCGCCGCGCCGGTGCCCGGGGAGGTCCACCCACTTCTGCCCGCGCCAGGCGGTGACCAGCGCTTCGAGGGCCAGCACGTGCTCGTGGAACAGCTCGGCGGGCGGGGCGCCGGCGTCGAGGGCGAGGCGACGCAGCAGTCGGGTGCGGATGGCGGCGGGGAGCTGCTCGAGGTCAGCGACAGGCAGGCCCGAGGCCCCGGAAGGATGCGCCGGCTCGGCCCGGAGGCGGTCGTAGTGGTGGTCGGCGAGGTCGTCGAGGCAGTCGGCGTCGGCGCGCAGCTGCTGCGCCGTACGGGCCAGGGCGGCGGCGACGCCGGGGCCCAGGTGCTCCTCGAGGGCCGGCAGGACCGCGCGGCGGACCCGGACGCGGGCGTAGCCGGGGTCGGAGTTGTGCGGGTCGTCCCAGGCGTCCAGGCCCAGCACCTGGCAGGCGGTGACCGTGTCGTCGCGCGGCAGGTCCAGGAACGGCCGGCGGTAGACATCGAACGCGCGACGCATGCCGGCCAACGAGCGGGCGCCGGAGCCGCGGGCCAGGCCGAGGAGCACGGTCTCGGCCTGGTCGTCACGCGTGTGCCCGAGGAGTACAACGCCGGCGGCCGTGTGCTCGGCCACCTGGTCGAGCACGGCGTACCGGGCCCTGCGGGCCGCCGCCTCGGGCCCGAGCCCCCCGGGGTCCACCGCGACCCGGGCAGCGAGCGTCTCGTCGACCCCGAGGTCGGCCATCTGCTCGACCACCCGGGCGGTCTGGGCCTCGGACCCTTCCTGCATCCCGTGGTCGACGGTGGCCCCGACGACCCGCCAGTGCCCGGCGCGAGCCTCGTGGACCGTCGCGGCCACCAGGGCGAGAGAGTCCGGGCCGCCCGAGCACGCCACCACGACGGTGGCGCCGGGCTCGAGGTCGGCCAGGCAGCGGCGTACCGCCAACCGGGTCGCGGCGACGGAGGGGTGCGGACCGGCCATGGAGGACTCTGCGTCAGAGGACGCGCGAGACCCAGGCGTCCGGGTCGGCGATCTCGGCCTTGGACGGCAGGTTCTCCGGCCCGGCGAAGACCGCGTTGAACTCCTGCATGCCCACCTTGTCGACGACGTGGCGGACGAAGACGGCACCGTCGCGGTACTGCGCCATCTTGGCCTCCAGCCCGAGCAGCCGACGCAGCAGCCGGTCGAGGGTCCCGACGCCCTTGCGGCGCTCGGTGAACTGCCGACGGATCTCCGCGACCGTCGGGATCACCGTGGGGCCCACGCCGTCCATCACCACGTCGGCGTGCCCCTCGAGCAGCGACATCACGCCCGTCACCTTGTCGAGGACCTCGCGCTGGGCGGGCGTGGAGAGCAGCTCCATGATCGAGCCCGACCCGCCGTCGCCCGAGCGCCGCGCCTTCAGCGCCTCGACCACGCGGCCGAGGCCGTCCTCGACGAGCTCGCGGGAGTCCATGGTGCCGGCGAGGTCGCCGACGAGGGAGTGGATGTGGTCGCGCATCCAGGGGACCGCGGTGAACTGCACCCGGTGGGTCTCCTCGTGCAGGCACACCCACAGCCGGAAGTCGTGCGGGTCGACCCCGAGCTCGCGCTCGACGTGGACGATGTTGGGCGCCACCAGCAGCAGCCGTCCCGACGGCTCGTGGAACGGGTCGAACTGCCCCAGCACCTTGCTCGACAGGAAGCCCAGCAGCCCACCGACCTCGGCGCCGGTGACCCGGCGACCGATCGCCAACGAGAGGCCCGAGGGCGGCTTGCGCTCCGACAGCTTCTCCGCGATCGGGGAGAGGATCGTGCGGAAACCCTCGGCGTTGGCCTTCACCCAGCCCGGACGGTCCACGACGAGCACCGGTGCGGTGCCGTCACCGCCGTCGAGGCCGGTGAACTCGCGCACCAGCGGCGTCGAGCGCTCGGCGCCGGCGCGCAGCTCGGTCACCGCGTCGGCCGCCTCGGCCCACGAGACCTTGGGGCCCTCCCCCGCGAGCCTGGAGCCGAGCGAGACCGCGAGGTCCCAGTCGACCATGTCCGGGGCGGCGGTCGAGGGGCTGGCTGGCGCGCTCATGGCAGCGAACCTATCCGGCGCGGCCACACCGACACGCCGCGAGCGCGGCCGCCGCACGGTCCAGCACCGCCTCGGCGGTCTCGTCGTCGGCCTCGGGGATCCGGTCCGCCATCAGCGCGAACACCATCGGCGTCCCGTCACGCGCCACGACCACGCCCGCCAGGCTGCGCACCCTGCGCAGGGTGCCGGTCTTCGCGCGCACCCGCCCCACGGCGGCCTGCGGCGCGTCGTCGAAGCGGAAGGTCAGCGACCCGCTGAAGCCGGCCACCGGCAGCCCCGGGAACAGCCCGCGGACCGGGTCGTCCTGCTCCGACGCCGCAGCCACCTGCAGGAGCCCGACCAACGTGGCGGGGGCGATCAGGTTGTCGCGGGACAGGCCGCTGCCGTCGCGCAGCCGTCTCGGGACGGGCACCGCGAGCTCCTCGAGCACCTGCTGCACCCCGGCCACGCCGTCCTTCGTCGAGCCCGCTCCCCCGGTCGCCAGCCCGACGTGCCGCAGCAGCACCTCGGAGGTCTCGTTGTCGCTGACCTGCAGCAGCCGGTCGACCAGCTGACCCACCGGCGCGGACTCGACCTGCGCGAGCTGCTCGGCGTCGTCCGGGGCGGCGGCCTCGCGGGGCACGCCGACGATGCGGACACCCCGCTGGCGCAGCAGGGCGGCGAAGGAGTCGGCGGCGGCGTACGACGGGTCCAGCGAGCGCCCGGGGCCGTCGGCCGGTCGCCCGTCGTCGACCATCAGCGCGGTGATCGGCGCGACGACGTCGTCGCGGTAGGTGTCGGGCCAGGTCGGGTTCCAGGCCGGTCCGGAGAACAGCCCGTCGTCGTAGCCGAGCCGGATGCTGCGCAGGTCGCGCTCCCTCAGCGCCTTCGCCGTGCGGCGGGCGAGGGTCGCGAGGTCGGCGCGGTCCGGCTCGGCATCGGCATCGGGGCGTCTCTCGAGGAACGGGTCGCCGCCGCCGACCAGGACCGCGTCGCGTCCCTCGAGGACGACCCGGGTGGCGAAGGTGGTGCCCGGCTCGAGGGTGTGCAGCGCGGCGATCGCGGTGACCAGCTTGGTGGTGGAGGCGGGGATGGCCGCCCCGCCGGAGGAGTACGCCGCTGGGCCGGTGAGCCCGGCGACCGCCACCGACACCCGGCCGCCCAGCACCTGCTGGCCGAGCGGTCCGGCGAGCGTGCGGCGTACCTGTGCCGGGCTGACCTCCCGTGCGCCGAGCGTCAGGGCCGCGGCGGCGGGCGGCTCGACGTCGGGGAGCACCAGGCCGTCCGGAGGCGGCACCTCGGCGGGCTGCGTCGCGGGGTCGGGGCGCTCCTCGCCCCGCAGGTCGTCGACCCAGCCGCGGACGGTGCTCTCCACCTGCTCACGGGTGTCGGGCTCGGCGACGACCACGCCGGCGGCCGCCACCAGCGCCACGATCGGGACGGCCCACAGCAGGCGCCGAGCCGCCCCGCCGGAGTGGCGTGGATCACGTCGTCCCACATCTGCCCCCTCCCGGTACGCGTTCGTGGACATTGTGCGCGAGACTGTCCCCGGCTCCCGGGGCGGGGGCACGCCCGGTCGCGCCGCGCGGCGGGTGACAACACAAGCAGACCCGCGGCCGGACGCACCGGTCACGACACGGAGGCAGACGTGCTCGAGTTCGACGTCCTGGTGGAGATCCCCAAGGGGGAGCGCAACAAGTACGAGGTCGACCACGAGTCCGGGCGGCTGCGCCTGGACCGGACCCTGTTCACCTCCACGCAGTACCCCGCCGACTACGGCTACATCGAGGACACTCTCGGTCAGGACGGCGACCCGCTCGACGCGCTCGTCATCCTCCAGCAGCCCACGTTCCCCGGCTGCCTGATCAAGTGCCGCGCCATCGGCATGTTCCGCATGACCGACGAGGCCGGCGGCGACGACAAGGTCCTCTGCGTCCCGTCCTCCGACCCGCGCCTGGAGCACCTGCGCGACATCTCCCACGTGTCGAAGTTCGACCGCCTGGAGATCCAGCACTTCTTCGAGGTCTACAAGGACCTCGAGCCCGGCAAGTCCGTCGAGGGCGCTGAGTGGGTCGGCCGCACCGAGGCCGAGGCCGAGGTCGTCGCCTCGTTCGAGCGGTTCAAGAAGAACGGCCACTGAGCCTGTCGCTTGCGCCGGGTTTGTCGGCTGGCCGACAAACCCGGCCACAAGACGACGAATATTCGTCGTCCACCTTCCGGGTTTCTACCCCTACCACCGTGCGTCACACCGCGATGCTGTTGAGCGCCCGCTCCAGACGTTTACGAGTCTCCGGCCATCGGTAGAGGTCTTTCCAGACGAAACGCAGCATGCGGTACCCGGTGATCTCGCGCATCGCGTCCTCGCGTGCCTTCTCACGCATCACCATCTGCTCGAGGGTCTCGCCTGGCCGCCGGTAGCGGTGGTACTTCTCCCGACCATCCGCCTCCCCCAGGACACCGCGGTCCGGCCACGCGAAGTCCGATCGACCCGCCAGCGCTCCTGACGGATGCAGCACCTCGAACTGCAGCTGCGGCATCGGTAGCGACGACTCACCGATCCGCAGTCTGAGGAGGGTCTCGAGCACGCTCTCAGAGCGCCCATCCGCCAGCCCGATCTTGAGCGACAGGTCCAGGTGGTCGGGCCAGGTCATCCGCCGGGCGAGATGGGCATGCAGCTCATCGGTCCCGACCCCTCCGAAGCGTAGGAACCAATCCAGCACGCAGATCGCCCCGTCGTGACGCGACACCGCAGCGGTGTCCAGTGCAGTCCTGACCGGGCTGGTGATCCACCGCTGGTGCGACCGCGTGATGTCGTCGAGGCGCACCCCGCCGTGATGATGGGTGACCGACGCACGGATCCGGTCGCCGCGGGGGAACAGGTTGGTCAGGTGCGCCGTACGTAGATCGAGGTCGTGAGCCGGGGCACCATGCTCCAAGGCAGCGCTGACATGCGAGAGGGCAACCCTGTCGTCGTAGCGGCGCCACACTCCGTGCGCGAGCATGAGGTGGCGCTGCCGCGAGTCGGCCGCCTGCCATCGAGGCCCCAAGACGTCGACGCCCTGACGGATGCGCACCAACGTCCCTCGCCGTCGGAGCTTGCTGATGGCCGAGTCGTCGATGCCCGCCGCAACCAGGTCGCGACGCAGGACGACGCCGAGGTGGTCGGCGAGATGTTCGAGCATCGCCCCACGCTCGCGCACCAGACCTGCAGCGCGGGCACACCCATCGCAGCCTGTGGACGTCGACGGCCGGGCACCGAGTTGTGGGCGGCGGGCGGGCCGGTCCGCGGGCCGCGCGGCGGACCGGGGTCCCGGACGGAACCCGGAAGCTGGACGACGAAGTTCTGTCGTCTCACTCCCGGGTTTGTCGGCCAGCCGACAAACCCGGCAGCGCCGGCGCCCCGCCCGCCCTCACGCCTCCCGCACGCCCCGGAAGTACCCCAGCGCGCCGGAGACCTCGAGCGTCACCGAGCCCACGCCGGCACGGGTGAGCCACTGCACCAGCTGGTCAGAGGTGCACATCGGCCCCAGGAGGCCGGCCGCGCGACCGATCCGTCGCAGCGGCTCGAAGCGCACACCGGTGTCGAGCAGCAGCGTCGAGCCCACGACCACGCCGCCGGGCCGCAGCACCCGCCCCATCTCGGCCACCGCGGCCTCAGGGTCGGGGAAGCAGTGCAGCCCGGTCAGGCTCACCACCAGGTCGTACGACGCATCGTCGAAGCCCAGGGCCCCCGCATCGGCCCGCGTGAGGCTGACGAGGTGGTCGACGCCGCGGGCACGTGCGGCGTCCATGGTCCGCGCGAGCATCTCCGGTGCGATGTCGGCGGCCACGTAGGTGACCTGCTGCCCCGACCGCAGGCCCCGCAGCGCGACCCCGCCGCCGCAGGGCAGGTCGAGCACCCGCGAACCGGCCGGCAGCTCGCTGATCTCGTCGCAGACGGCGTACAGCCTGCGCAGGTCGCTCTGCAGGCCCAGCGCCCACGCGGGCCGCCCCACCACGGGGTGCTCGACCATGAAGTCGTAGACCACGCCCCACAGGGGGTCGGCACCCCAGCCACCGGACACCCGCGCGAGCATACCCATGGTGGAGTGATACCAGGCTCAGCCCCTCATGGGAACGAGGTCGCCGATCAGCTCGGGCGAGCGCAGCATCTCCTCGGGCACCCCGAACGCGTCGACGAGGTCGCCGGCCAGCGGGCGCACCTTGCGGCACAGCGAGGACACCTCGCGGCGGATCGCCTTGGACCGCTGGACCGAGAGCCGTCCGTGCTCCATGAACCAGGCACTGTCGGCCTCGATGCCCGAGAGCGCGTGCAGGTCGCACAGCAGGTTGAGTGCCACCTTGAGGTCGCCGTCGGGCAGCGCCCGGGTCCTCTCGACGAACGCCTCGAGCACCAGCCGCTCCATGTGCGCACGGGCCGCACCGATCACGTGGTCCTGCACCCGGGAGAAGACCTCGCCGGGGTCCATGTCGTTGTCGATGCCTCGCTTGAGGCGCCGGGCGGCACCGCTGATCATGTGCTCCTCGCGGAAGCGGTACATCGCCAGCTGGTACTCCGGGTCGAGCAGGCCGGCCTCCTGGTCCCACTCGTCGCCGCCGGGCAGCAGGTCGCGCACCCGCTCCAGCAGGCCGTGGACGCGGGTCTTCTCCACCACGGTGTCGACGGCCAGGCCGGCCACGAAGCGGACCAGCCCGAACTGGTCCATGTCCTCGAAGTCGCTGGCGTAGTCGGTGAGCAGGCCCTTGGCGACCAGCTGCAGCAGGACGTGGTTGTCGCCCTCGAAGGTGGTGAAGACGTCGGTGTCGGCCTTGAGCGCGGCGAAGCGGTTCTCGGCGAGGTAGCCCGCACCGCCGCAGGCCTCACGGCACTCCTGGATGGTGCGAGTGGCGTGCCAGGTGCCTAGCGCCTTGGTGCCCGCCGCGCGCGACTCGAGCTCGCGCTGGGTCTGCTCGTCCTCGCGGACGCCAGTCAGGACGTCATGCAGGTTGGCGGACAGCACGTCCTGGGCGAAGTGCAGGGCGTAGGTGCGCGCGAGCAGCGGCAGCAGCCGCCGCTGGTGCATGCCGTAGTCGAGGAGCAGCTCCTCCTGCTCGCCGCTGGCCTCGAACTGACGCCGCCGCAGGGCGTACTTCACCGCGATCGTCAGCGCGACCTTGGCGGCGTTGATGCCCGCACCACCCACGCAGACCCGGCCCTGGATCAGGGTGCCGAGCATCGTGAAGAAGCGCCGGTTGGGGTTGTCGATGGGGGACTCGTAGACCCCGGCCGGGGTGACGTCGGCGAACCGGTTGAGCAGGTTGTCCCGCGGCACGCGCACCTCGTCGAACCACAGCCGCCCGTTGTCGACGCCGTTGAGGCCCATCTTCAGCCCGTCGTCGGCGATCGTGACGCCGGGCGCGGGCACCAGCTCGCCGGAGTCGTCGCGCACCCGGATCGGCACGACGAACGCGTGCACGCCGCGCCCCTCGCCACCGACCTCGAGCTGCGCGAAGACCACGGCCAGCTCGCCGTGCTCCGCGGCGTTGCCGATGTAGTCCTTGCGGGCGTCCTCGCGGGTCGTGGTGATCACGAACTCCTGGGTCGCCACGTCGTACGTCGCGACGGTCCCGAGCGCCTGCACGTTGGACCCGTGACCGGTCTCGGTCATCGCGAAGCAGCCCATCAGCTCGCCGGTGACGATCCGACGGAGGTACGCCTCGTGGTGCCGCTCGGTGCCGAGCTGCAGGATCGCGCCCCCGAACAGGCCGAACTGCACACCGACCTTGACCAGCACCGACAGGTCGCCGAAGGACAACGTCTCGAAGGCCGCGATGGAGGCGCCGATGTCCCCGCCGCCGCCGTACTCCTCGGGGAAGCCCATCCCGGTCTGCCCGGTCGAGGCCATCTCTACCACCAGCTCCTTGACCCGCTCGCGGTAGTCCGCGCGCGAGAGCGTCTCGGCGTCGGTGAGGATGGAGGAGTACGCCGACAGGTTGCTGCGCACGAGGTTGCGCACCTCGGCGTAGCGACCGTCGAGCAGCCGGGTCAGCGCGGGCACGTCCACCTCCGGCTGCACGTAGCCGCTCGCGGAGGAGGTCGAGGCGCCGGTCGGTCCGTCGGTGGGGGTCACGGTGTCGGTAGCCACGACCTCGAACCTAGTCCCCCCGAGCCGGTGGTTCACCCCCCTCGCGGGCGGTCAGTCCCGGGAGACCGGCACCTTCGAGGTGGTGGTGGTCGGGTGCGACGCGAGCCCGCCGTGGTCGAACTTCTGGCCCGTCGCCAGCCCGGCGGCGTAGAAGGAGACGAAGGCGATGGTGATGCCGGCGATGTCGTCGGCGATGTAGTGCCAGCCGAAGTAGAGCGTCGCCACGACGGTCAGCCCGAAGTTGACCCAGAACAGGACCCTGAGCAGCCGGTTCTGCACGGTGAACTGCACCATCAGCGCCCACAGCAGCGAGATACCGGTGTGCAGGCTGGCGAACCCGGCGACCGTCTGGGCCTGACCGTCGCCGAAGCGGAAGTTCTGCCGGGCGTTGACCAGCGCGTTCATCAGGTCGGTGGTGCCGGTGTGCGCCAGCTCGTCGTAGAGCCAGTAGTACTCCAGGCCCGGCCCGAGCGTCGGCAGCGCGTAGTAGGACAGCGTGCCGAGGGTCCACGCGAAGCCCTGCGCGGTGACGAACCACCAGCCGTGGGAGATGTTGCGCGCCCACACCAGCCAGACGGTCACCAGGATCGCGACCATCGGGATGAACAGCAGGTAGAACGCCGAGAGGAAGTGCGCCACGACGGTCGTGCCGAGCAGGTCGTGCAGCACCGGGCCGGGCTCGTTGCCGAAGAACAGCGCCCGGTCCAGCAGGTGCAGCTCGCGGTCGTACATCCGGTCGCTGACCAGCGGCAGGAACGACTTGAGGTTCCGGTAGCAGACGTAGATCACGTAGAAGCCGACGATGCCCAGCATCACCAGCAGGACCCGCTCGCGCGTCCAGTGGCTGCGCAGCCGCTCGCGCGCGATCTCGATCGCCTGGCGCGGCCGGCCGCCGGAGCCCCACAGCGCACGGGGCACCAGGTCGAGGGCGAGCGCGCCGAGGCAGAGGATGGGCAGGCGCAGCCACGACGGCCCGAGGAAGCTGCCCTCGGGGTCGATCAGCCGCTTGTCGAGGACCTGCGCGGTGATGATCGCCCACAGGCCGATCGCCAGCGAGGTCGCGACGAGGGCGGAGTAGGCACGGCGGTACACGCCGGTCAGTCTAGGGGTGCGTCCTCACCTCGCTCGGCGAGCGCTCATCGCTCGCGCAGCACTGCGAGCCGGGTCACGTCGACGGCCAGGGCGACGTCCTCCCCCGGCGCGGTACGCCGGTCCAGCGACGCCACGGCGTCGACCACGCCCACGCCGGCCACCTCGACCTCGAGGCGCTGCTGCTCCGGCGTCGAGCGGAGCGACCGCACCCGCCCCGTCAGGGCGCCGGTGTCCTCCACGCGCAGCGCCGAGCGTCGTACGGCGACGGCGGCCGTGCCGTCCGCTGCCCGATCGGTCGCCGGGTCGGTCGCCCGGTCGGTCGCCTCGGCAGCCTCCAGCACGGCCGTGGCCGCCGATCCGCGCAGGACCCGGGCGTAGCCGAGGAACAGTGCGGTCTCCGCGTCGACCGGGGCCCGCCAGACCTCGTCGATGGGCCCCTCCTGCACCAGCAGCCCGTCGCGCATCACCGCGAGCCGGTCCGCCACGGTGAAGGCCTCCTCGTGGTCGTGGGTGACCATCACCGCGGTGCTGCCGGAGTCGGCCAGGATCTGGCGCAGCTCGAGCGCGAGCCGGCGCCGCAGCCCGGCGTCGAGCGCCGAGAGCGGCTCGTCGAGCAGCAGCAGCCGCGGCTCGTGGGCCAGGCTGCGGGCCAGGGCCACCCGCTGCCGCTCGCCGCCGGACAGGGTGCGGGGCAGCCGGTCGGCGTACCCCTCGAGACCCACCAGCGCGAGCAGCTCCTCGACCCGGCGGCGCTCGTCCGCACGACCGCCACGACCGGCGCCGCCCCGGCGCCGCAGCCGGAGGGCGTAGCCGACGTTGCGGGCGACGGTGAGGTGGTCGAAGAGCTGGCCGTCCTGGAACATCAGCGCGAAGCCGCGGCGGTGCGTGGGGAGCCGGGACACGTCCTCCCCGTCCCACGCGACCTCGCCGCTGGCCTGCTCGAGGCCGGCGACGCCGCGCAGCAGCGTGGACTTGCCGCAGCCCGAGGGGCCGAGCACCGCGAGCACCTGGCCGTCGGGGACGGTCAGCGAGACCCCCCGCACCGCGGGGACGTCGTCGTAGGCGACCTGCAGGTCGCGGATCGTCAGCGTCATCGGCTCCTCCTGGGTCGAGGGGTCTCGAGGCTGGGCGTCGGGGCGCCTGGCACCTCGACCAGCGACCCTCTCGGCGCTGCCCCCGGTGGTCGAGGTGCGAGGCGAGCGACCCCCGGTGGTCGAGGTGCGAGCGGAGCGAGCCTCGAGACCCCGCCGCGGCCACTCACAGCGCCCCCACCGAGGGGACCCGCAGCCGCTCGACGAGCAGCATCACCAGCGCGGTGGTGCCGGCCAGCACCACCGAGGCGGCCATCGCCATCTCGTCGTTGAGCGGGCCGGGGCGCCCGATCAGCCGGAAGATCACGACCGGCAGCGTGGGGTCGTCGGGGCGTGCGAGGAACGAGGTCGCGCCGAACTCCCCCAGCGACACTGCGAAGGCGAAGCCGCCGGCGGCGAGCAGCGGCTTCCAGACGACCGGCAGGTCCACGGTGACCAGCGCGCGCACCGGGCCGGCGCCGAGCGAGGCCGCGGCCTGGCGTAGCCGGTCGTCCACCCCGGACAGCACCGGCACCAGCGTCCGGACCACCAGCGGCAGCGCCACCAGCGCCTGCGCCAGCGGGATGAGCAGCGGGGAGTCCCGCAGGTCCAGCGGAGGCTCGTCGAGCGTGATGAGGAACCCGAAGCCGAGCGTCACCGCGGAGACCCCCAGCGGGAGCATGAACAGCCCGTCGAGCACCGACCGCACGCGCCGCTCGGTACGCGAGCGGGAGCGCCGGGTCAGCAGCAGCGCGAGCAGCCCGCCGAGCAGCAGCGCCATCCAGGTGGCGTCGACGGCCGTGCGCAGCGAGGTCACCAGTGCCTCGGTGACGGGCACCAGCAGCGCCGTGCCCCCCTGACCGGGCGCCGAGCCGCGGCCCGAGAGCGCACGGTAGGCCTCCAGCGACCAGGAGTCGTCGGGGCGCAGCGACCCGGTCACCAGGGCCAGCACCGGCAGCGCGACGAACGCCAGCACGAGCACGGTCAGCACCAGCGGCACCGTGTCCGCCCGGCGCGGACGACGTGGCGTGGGCGCGCGCCGAGTGACCGTCGCGTCCGGGACCGCGCGCAGCCGGGCGGCGAGCAGCAGCAGCGCCGTCACCGCGAGCAGCTGCACGACCGAGAGGGCGGCCGCGGCCTGCAGGTCCAGCCGCTGCACGGTGAGCAGGTAGATCTCGGTCTCCACCGAGGCGTAGCGCAGTCCGCCCAGCGTGAGCACCACGCCGAAAGCGGTGGCGCAGAAGAGGAAGACCACGCTGGCCGAGGACACCACCGCGGGTCGCAGCTGGGGCCAGGTGACGGTGCGGAAGACCTGGGCCGGGGACGCACCCAGCGCCGCGGCCGCCTCGCCGGGCCGCGCGTCGAGGGACTCCCAGGCGGCGCCGACCCCGCGGACGACCACCGCCACGTTGAAGAAGACCAGCCCGGCGATGATCGCCCGCGCGGTGCCGTCCAGCCCCAGGAAACCCAGCGGACCGGCCTCCCCCAGCAGCTGGCGGAAGGCGACGCCCACGACCACCGTGGGCAGCACGAACGGCACCAGCAGGCACGCCCGCACCACCCGGCGGCCCGGCCAGCGCAGCCGGTGCGTGGCGTACGCCGCCGGCAGCCCGAGCAGCACCGCGATCGTCGTCGCGACCGCCGAGGACCACACCGTGAACCAGAGCACCCGCCGCGTGCGCGGCCGGCCCAGGACCTCGAGCACGCCGCCGAGGTCCAGCGCGCCGTCGGTGACGAAGCCGCGCGAGACCATCCCGGTGACCGGCAGGACGAAGAAGACCCCGAGGACCGCCGTCGGCACGACGGCCAGCGCCGCCAGCCCCGCGAGCCGGCGGGCGCCCGAGCCGCCGTACGACGTCATGCCGGAGCCGATGCGGTCACCGGTGCCGCGCTCAGCGCGAGACCAGGTCCTGCCACTCGGTCAGCCAGGCGTCGCGGTTCTCGTCGATCTCCGCGGCGTCGACCGCGAGCGGCTCCTCGGGCCGCGGAGCGAACTCCGCCCACGCCTCGGGCAGCTCCACGCCGTCGACCACCGGGAAGACGTACATCGAGTCCGGGAGCGCCGCCTGCACCTCGGGGGTCAGCATCCAGTCCACGACCGCCTGCGCGCCGGCCGGGTTCTCCGCGCCGGCCAGCACACCGACGTACTCCACCTGCTCGAAGCAGGTCTCCAGGAGCGCCGCCGTCGTGGTCTCCGAGCCGTCGTCGGTGGTGGTGAAGGCCGGCGAGGAGTCGTAGGACAGCACGATCGGGCGAGCACCCCCGCCGCCGGCGGTGAAGTCGACGAAATAGGCGTCCTCCCAGCCGGGGACGACCTTCGCGCCGTTGTCGAGCAGGTCCTCCCAGTAGGTCGGCCAGTCCTCGCCGTACGCCGCGATCGTGGCCAGCAGGAACGCGAAGCCCGGCGAGCTGGTCGTCGCACCCGAGGTGACGAAGAGGTCCTCGTAGGCGGGGTCGGTGAGGTCCTCGAGGGTCTGCGGCGGCTCGAGGCCCTCCGCGTCGAACCACGCCGTGTCGACGTTGACGCACACGTCGCCGTTGTCGACCGGGGTCAGCACGCCCTCATCGTCGCCGGGCAGCGCGAAGTCCTCGACACCGGCGGGCCACTCGCCGCGGTACGGCGCGAAGACGCCCGCCTCCAGCGCACGGCCGGCGAAGGTGTTGTCGACGCCGAAGGCCACGTCGCCCAGCGGGTTGTCGACGTTGAGGACCAGCTGGCTGGTCATGCTGCCGGCGTCGCCGTTGGAGCGCAGCTCGAGCTCGTAGCCGGTGTCGGCCTCGAACTGCTTGATCAGCTTCTTGGGGAGGCTGAAGCTGTCGTGGGTCACCAGCACGACCGGGCCGCCGGCCTCGGCGCCCCCGCTGGTGCCGGTCGACGGGTCGGCGGCGCTGTCGTCGTCACCGGTGCCGATGAGCGAGCACGAGGTGAGCAGCAGAGCGCCGAGCACGCCGGAGACGGTCATGGATGCAGTACGTCGCACGGGACGACTCCCTTCGCCGGTGCTAACCGGAGCAGGTTCGTGAGGGTCTGCGGCTCTCGTCCATCGCTGGACCCGCACTCTCAGCCCGCCCGGCCATCGGCCGCCCGTGCTCCCCTGTCTTGTCGGGGCCCACGCTACCGCCCGCGGTGCGGCGACCTGCCGAGACCCACCCCGCGGGTGCCCACGGCAGTGGTGGGATGGGGTCGTGGCCAGCCTGAGACACGACCTGATCGCCGTCGGCATCCCGAAGATGCGCGGCTCGCTCGAGATCGACTCCGAGGAGAAGGAGCGGGCGCGCATCGAGCGGTGGCACCGCTCCCTGGACCGGGCACTGCCGACGAACGCGGTCGTCCGGTTCGACAAGCGCTTCGCGGTCGAGACCCGGACCATCGGCGAGGACACGGCCGGCGGCACCGGGTTCCCCGTGCACACGATCACGAGGCGGGGCAGCACCCCTCGGCGTACGGTCCTCTACCTGCACGGCGGCGGCTACACCGCGCCCCTGGACCCCTTCCACGTGCGGTACGCCGCCAGGCTGGCCGACCAGCTGCAGGCCCGGGTCCTGCTGCCGGACTACCCCCTCGCCCCCGAGCACACGTGGGCCGACTCCCACGACGCGCTGGTCGACCTGGCGGCGGCGCTGACGTCGCAGGGCCCGACCGTGGTGGCGGGAGACTCCGCCGGCGGCGGGCTGGCGCTCGCGGTGGCGCAGTCGCTGCGCGACCGCAGAGGTGCGCAGCCGACCCACCTGCTGCTGCACTCGCCGTGGGTGGACCTCACGACCTCGACGCCGGCGACCGCGTGGTTCGCCCGGCGCGACCCGTGGCTGCGGATCACCAAGCTGCACGCCTACGCGACCTGGTGGGCGGGGTCGGCCGAGGACCTCGGGCGTCCTGAGGTCTCGCCGGGCCTCGCCGACCTGTCGGGGCTGCCGCAGGCGCTGATGTTCTGCGGGACCCGCGACCTGCTCGTGCCCGGGTGCCGGCTCCTCGCGCGGCGTGCCGAGGAGGCCGGGTGGGACCTCAGCTACGTCGAGGAGCCGGACCTCATCCACGTCTACCCGCTGGTCTCGTTCATCCCCGAGGCGCGGCGCGCCTGGCGGGCGACGCGGGAGTTCCTGGGCTGATGCACTGCTCCACCCACGTCCACCGCTGGGCGGAGATGGACGCGACCACGGCCCACGACGTCTTCCGGCTGCGCCAGCAGGTCTTCGTGGTCGAGCAGGGCGACCCCTACGACGACCTCGACGGCCGCGACACCGAGCCGGGCACCGTGCACGTCGTGGTCCGTGACGACGCCGACGAGGTCGTCGGTGTCGCCCGGGTGCTCGACGACGGCGAGGAGTGGCGCATCGGCCGCGTCGCGCTCGCGCCGCGTGCGCGGGGCCGTGGCCTGTCCGGACCACTGATGACGGCGTGCCTGGAGGTCTGCGAGGGTCGTCCGGTGGTCCTCGCCGCGCAGACCCCCCTCACCGACTGGTACGCCACGTTCGGCTTCGAGGTCTGCGGACCGGAGTTCCTCGACGGGTCGATCCCGCACCTGCCCATGATCAGGCCGGTCGGTGCGCAGCCCTAGGGCCCTGCTGGGGGGCTACGCGGTCCTGGCGGTGGCCGACGCCTGGCTCGCCGGGCGGCAGCCGACACCACGCGTGCGTCTGGCGCGCGCGGTCACGAAGACGGCGCTGATGCCGGTGCTGGCCGCCGCCGTGCCGCCCCGCTCGCCCGCGGTCGCGGTCGGGCTGGCCGGGTCGTGGGCCGGTGACGTCGCGCTGATGGTCGACGGGCCGCGCGCCTTCCGGGCCGGCGTGGCCTCCTTCGCCGTCGCCCACGGCGGGTACGTCGCCGCGCTGGCCCCGCACGTGTCCCGCGACCGGCTCCGCGCCAGCCGGCGGGTGCGGCTGATGGCCGGATCCACCCTCGCCTCCGCTCCGCTCATGGGGCTCGCCGCGCACCGGGTCGACCCGCGACTGGGCGTGCCGGTGACGGCGTACACGCTGACGGTGGCGTCGATGGCCGCCGTGACCCAGGCCGTCGACGCGGACCCCACGACCCGGCGGCTGCTCGCGGCCGGAGGGGCGGTCTTCCTGGCCTCCGACACCGTGCTCGGCACCCGTGACCTCGTGCTGGCGGGGCGTCCCGACGCGAGCACCCGGTGGATGGAGCGGGTCGTGATGGCGACGTACACGCTGGCGCAGGTGCTGCTGGGGCTCGGCTTCCGGCGGCTGGAAGGTCCGCCGCAGGCTCAGGCCCCGACCGCGCGGTAGCGCACCCCGTCCTGGGCGGGGGCGGCGGTGGCCTGACCCCGGGCGACGAGCAGGTCGAGGTGCGCCTTGGTCTCCATCGCGGCCATGCCGCGGCTGAAGACGTCGAGGGTCTCGTAGGCGTGCTCGTGGCGGGTCCAGCCGAGCGTGCCGGCGACGTCGTGGGCGGTGACCGGGCCGCCGGAGAGCGCGGCGAGGCTCTGGGCGAGACGCTTCTCGTGGTGGGCGGTCAGCTCGTCCACGCGGTCGTGGGTCGAGGGCGCGACCGGGCCGTGGGCGGGCAGGATGCGCAGGTCGGGCAGCGAGCGCACCCGGGCCAGCGAGGAGAGGAAGTCGCCGAGCGGCTGGTCGGTCGGTGGCACGGTGAAACCGATCGACGGCGTGATCGTCGGCAGCACGTGGTCGCCGGCGAAGAGCACGCCCTCGGCGCGGTCGGCGAAGACGAAGTGACCCGGGGTGTGGCCGGGCGTGTGCACGGCCTCGATCGAGCGGTGACCGACGGTGATGGTGTGGTCGCCGTCCATCCAGCGGGTGGGGTACTGCCAGTCCTCCTTGGGCGGCACCTCGTCGTCACCGTGACCCGCCGCCCACTCCTCCGCGACGTCCAGCGCCCCCGAGGAGCGCAGCACCGCCAAGAACGGGCTCTCGGTGATCTGCTCGACGTTGTTGAGCAGGTCGAGCGCCGGCTCCTCCCCGCGGCCCAGCGCCACCTCGGCGCCGACCTCGTGGCCGAGCACCGTGGCCATCGTGTAGTGGTCGCGGTGCACGTGGGTGACCAGGAACCGGCGGATGTCGGCGAAGCCCGCACCGATCTGGCCGAGGCACTTCTCGAGCAGCTCGCGCGCCACCGGGATCGCCCAGCCACCGTCCACCAGGGTCAGCCCCGCGTCTGTCTCCAGGACGTAGACGTTGACCGCCTTGAGCCCGTCCATCGGCAGCGGCAGCGGGATGCGCCACAGCCCCGGCGCCACCGGCCACGCACCCTCCGCGGTCCAGTGCTCCCCGGAGTCCGGCGAGACGGCGTGGGCGGTGGGGGTGTTGGACAGGCTCACCCGGCGACCCTAGGACACCTGTTCATCACGGCGGCGACCGGTCACGCGGAGACGTCGGGGAAGCCGAGGTCGAGGGTCGGCTGCTGGATGCCGCCGTCGATCTCGAGCAGCTTGCCGGTGAGGTACTGCCCGGCCTGCGAGGACAGGTAGAGCACACCGGCCGCGATGTCGGCCGGCTCGCCGACGCGCCCCAGGGGCGTCTTGCCCTCGAGCTGGCCCATCAGGTTCGGGTCGCCCGCGACCATCTCCAGCGCGCTGGTCATGATCGAGCCGACGTAGATCCCGTTGACCCGGATGCGCGGCGAGAGGTCCTGGGCGGCCATCCTCGTCCAGTGCGCGAGCGCGGCCTTGGCGGTGCCGTAGGCGACGAAGCCGCGGTCGGCGCTGCGGCCCATCGTGGAGCTCACGGTCACGACCGACTTCTGCGCGGCGCTCGCCTCGTCCTCGCCGTCCAGGGTCTTCAGCAGCAGCGGCACGGCCGCCTTCGTGAGCACGTGCGCGGTGCTGACGTTGAAGGAGAACGCCCGCTCGAGGTAGCCCGGGCTGGTGTCGAGGAAGCCGCGGGGGCCGGTGCCGCCGACGTTGTTGACGACGATGTCGAGACGCCCGAACGCGTCGTACGCCGCCTGCGCGAGGCCGGCGACCGCGTCGAGGTCGCTGAGGTCGGCCGCGACGACCTCGCAGCGGCGCCCGGTGGCCCGGACCTGCGCGGCGACCTCGTCGAGCTGGGCCTCCGTGCGCGCCGAGATCAGCACGTCCGATCCGGCCTCGGCCAGGGCCACCGCGGTGGCGGCGCCGAGGCCGCGGCCGGCCCCGGTGACGATCGCAGCGGTGCCCGGCACGCCGAAGCGGTCGAGGATGCTCATCCCTCCTCCCCGGTGGTCGAGCCCGTCGAGACCGTCGTACCGGTGTGGCCCGAGCCGGCGACCAGGCCGCGGCCGGTGACCAGCGGCAGGTCGAGCGCGGTGACCAGTCCGGGGGCGGCGGCGACGACCGCGGGCAGCGCGTTCACGAGCCGTTGGGCGGTCGTGATCATGCCGCTGACGTTGTGGTCCCCGTGCTCGCCGTGGTGGACGAAGTCGACGTGCATCATCGGCTCGCCGGTGATCTTCACGCGGTAGCAGCCGTCGGTGCCCGGGGGCGGGGTGTCCCAGTCGGGGTCGGACTCGGCGTCGGTGCGGGTGATGTGCTCCAGCACGACGCGGGGCACGCCGTCGACCTTGCCGACCACCGCGAAGCGGACCGAGCCCATGGTCCCCTCGACGACGTCGCCGGACACACTGGCGGTGTCACGGGCGGCCGGGCGGCGGTCGACCTCCTCGGTGAGCGGCTCGTCGAGGGTGACCCCGAGGCCGGCGGCGATCTGCTTGACCACCGAGCCCCAGGCCATGGTGAGCACCCCGGGGTGCCACAGGAAGCCGAGCTCGTCCATCGGCCTGCCGAAGCCGAACAGGTCACCCATGACCACCGGCTGGTAGTAGGTGGAGTAGTCGCAGATCTCCATGACCCGCACCTCGTCGATGCGCTGGGAGAGGCTGGTCATGACCAGCGGCAGCACGTCGTTGGCGAAGCCGGGGTCGATGCCGTTGACGTGCAGCGAGGCGCTGCCGGCCCGACCGGCCTCCTCGATCCGCGCGAGGATCTCGTCGGGCAGGATTCCGTGCGGCCACTGCAGCAGCACCGGGCCGGAGGAGACCACGTTCACGCCCTTGCCGAGCATCCAGATGAGGTCCTCGATCGACTCGAAGACCCGGTCGTCGGTCATCGCGGTGTGCACCACGGCGTCCGGAGCGAGCGCCATCAGCTCGTCGCGGTCGGTGGTGGCGGGGACCCCCAGCTCGCGGCCGAGCTCGGCCAGCACCCCGGCGTCCTTGCCGTGCTTGTCGGGGTTGGAGACCCAGACGCCGACCAGCTCGAGGTCGGGGTGGGCGTCGACGCCGGCGATCGCGTGCCGGCCGATGGTGCCCGTCGACCAGACGACGACGCGCAACGGCTTCTGGGGGATGACCTGTGACATGCGTCGCAGACTAGAACAGGTTCTACTCCTAGGGAAGGGTCCTAGCACTCGACGACCGGGTGCGGGTCGCGGACCGGGCAGCGAGTGCCGGAGTAGATGGTGGGCACGCACCGGTTGCAGTGGATGCAGACCCCGGAGGCGGTCTGCCCCGCGGCGAGCCGGGCGACCAGGTCCGGCTCGCGCAGCACCGCCCGACCCATGGCCACGAAGTCGAACCCGTCGGCCATCGCCTGCTGCATCGTCTCGAGCCGGTTGATGCCGCCGAGCAGCATCAACGGCAGCGACACCGCCTCGCGGACCTCCAGCGCCTTGGGACGGAAGTAGCCCTCCTCGAAGGCGTACTCCTTGAGGAACGAGCGACCCACCGGCGTACGCATGCCCCAGCGCACGGGCAGCGGCATCGAGGCCGCGAACTCCTCGGCGGGGACGTCGCCGCGGAAGAGGTACATCGGGTTCATCAGCGACGAGCCGCCGGAGAGCTGCACCGCGTCCAGCGTGCCGTCGGCCTCGAGCAGCTGCAGGAGCTCGATCGACTCGCGCAGGGACACGCCGCCCTTGAAGCCGTCGGACAGCGAGACCTTGGCGGTGACGGCGACCGCGTCGCCGACCTCCTCGCGGACCGCGCGGGCGACCTGGCGTGCCAGGCGGGCGCGACCCTCCAGCGCCCCGCCCCAGCGATCACGTCGACGGTTGAGCGCCGGCGCGAGGAAGGAGCTGATGAGGTAGGAGTGCGCCATGTGCAGTTCGAGCACGTCGAACCCGGCGCGCACGAGGGTGCGCGCGGTGGCGACATAGGCGCCGGTGACGCGGGTGAGGTCGGCCTCGGTCGCGCTGCGCACCATCTGCATCGACAGCGGGCTCGGCATCCGGCTCGCGGCGATCGCATGCACGCCGTTGGAGCGACCATTCGCCACCGGGCCGGCATGACCGACCTGGCCGGCGATCGCGGCCCCGGTCGCCTTGACCGCCTCGGCCATCCGCGCGAGTCCGCCCTCGGTGTCGGGCCCCACCACGACCTGCTCGCGGTGCGTGCGCCCCTCGGGGGCGACGGCGAGGTAGGCGACGGTCGTCAGGCCGATCCCGCCCTCGGCGACGGCGAGGTGGTAGTCGATCAGCTCCTGCGTGACCTGCCCGTGGGGCGTGCGCCCCTCGAACGTCGCGGCCTTGACGGTGCGGTTGCGCAGCGGCACCGGCCCCAGCGAGGCGGGCGCGAGGACGTCGGGAGTGGTCACCCGCCGATGGTAGCGCTGACCTAGAACGTGTTCTCGTTTCGATGGGTCGCGTGGGATACGACGCATTCGATTTCCTGCTTACTGCGCAGTAAGGGTGAGATGTCCTGCGGAGTATCCCGATCCGGCCGCCATCATCGACCCCGTGGACGACGCCCCGGACGCCCCCGCACCGGACCCGCTGGCCGCACGGCTGCGCGCGGCCGGGTGCGTGTACGCCGAGGAGGAGTCCGCCCTGCTGCGCGACGCGGCCACGGGGTCGGACCTGGAGCACCTGGTGGCGCGTCGGGTCGCGGGCGAGCCGCTCGAGGTGCTGCTCGGGTGGGCCGAGGTCGAGGGGGTCCGGGTCCGCACCGCACCCGGGGTGTTCGTGCCGCGCGCCCGCAGCGGACTGCTCGCCCGGCTCGCCCTCGAGGCGCTCGCGCACCTGGCCGACCCAGCGCCGACCCGGCCGGTCGTCGTCGACCTCGGCTGCGGGACCGGGGCGCTCGGCGCGGTCGTGGCCCACCATCGTCCCGACGCCGCCGTGCACGCAGCCGACCTCGACCCGGCCGCCGTCGCCTGCGCGCGCCGCAACCTGCCGCCTGACCGCGTGCACGAGGGCGACCTCTACGACGCCCTCCCCCCGACACTCCTCGGCCGCGTCGACGCCCTGCTCGTCAACGCGCCCTACGTCCCGACCGCACACGTCAGGCTCATGCCGCCCGAGGCCCGGCTGCACGAGCCGCTGGTCGCCCTCGACGGCGGCCACGACGGACTGGCCGTCCAGCGCCGGGTCGCGGCCGGCGCGTCGCGGTGGCTCGCGCCCACCGGCGTACTCCTGCTGGAGACGGGGCGCACCCAGGCCCCCCACACCCTGGCCCTCCTGCGCGACGCGGGGCTGGACGCCTCGCTGCACACCGACGACGACCTCGAGGCCACCGTGGCCGTCGGCCGGCTCGCCACCTCGGGCCCGGCCGGGGGCAGCACGGGATACTGACCCCGATGGACGACCGACCGACCCGCGACCCGATCCGCGAGGCCCACCGGCAGTGGGTCGCGCACGGGTGGGCCGACGCCGCCGACGCGATGGCCCTGGTGACCTCGGTGACGCGCGCGCAGCAGCTGCTCGCCGAGCGCGTCGAGCGCGCCCTGAAGCCGCACGGTCTGACCTTCGCCCGCTTCGAGGTGCTGCGCCTGCTCTCCTTCACCCGCGACCGCGCGCTGCCGATGACGCGCCTGGGGTCCCTGTTGCAGGTCCACCCCGCCTCGGTCACCAGCGCCGTCGACCGGCTCGAGACCCAGGGCTTCGTACGCCGCCAGCGACGCAGCGAGGACCGCCGGGTGGTCCACGCGGAGCTCACCGAGGCCGGCGCCGCCACCGTCGACGCGGCGACCGACGACCTCAACGCGGTGTTCACCGACCTCGGCTCGGACCTCGGCGACGACACGGTCCGCGACCTGACCCGCCTCCTCGGCACGCTCCGCGCCGGCGCCGGCGACCGCGTCGACCCCTGACACGCCCCCCCCCGGCCCGCCGAACCGGCGTATCGATACGCCGGCTCGGCACCCTCCCGGCTCGACACCCTGGCCCGCGGACCGCCCTCGACGACCGGTGGTGACCGGGCTTACACTCGACCCAGATACTTGGACATCCAAACATCTGTCGATGGAGCGCCCGTGAGCACCCTGCACGTCCCCACCCACCCGGTCCGCCTGGTCACCGCGAGCAGCCTGTTCGACGGCCACGACGCCTCGATCAACATCATGCGGCGGATCTTCCAGAGCCAGGGCTGCGAGGTGATCCACCTCGGGCACAACCGCTCGGTCCAGGAGGTCGTGGACGCTGCGCTGGAGGAGGACGTCCAGGGCGTGGCGGTCTCGTCCTACCAGGGCGGGCACGTGGAGTACTTCGAGTACCTCGTGGAGCTGCTGCGCGCCGCGGGCGCCGGTCACGTGCGGGTCGTCGGGGGCGGTGGCGGCGTGATCGTCCACGACGAGATCACCCGGCTGCGGGAGTCCGGCGTCACCATCTTCTCCCCCGAGGACGGCCAGCGCCTGGGACTGCCCGGCATGGTCAACACCGTCGTGGCCGACTGCGACACCGACCTGTGGGACCTGCACCCGGTCTCCGTCGACCAGGTGCTGGCCGGCGAGCGCTCCGCCGTCGCCCGTGCCATCACCGGGGCCGAGCTCGGCCGCCTCGACGACGACATGCGCGCCCAGCTGCGCGCGGCCGCCGAGCGCAGCCACGCCCCCGTCCTCGGCCTCACCGGCACCGGCGGCTCGGGCAAGTCCAGCCTCACCGACGAGATCCTGCGCCGCTTCCGCACCGACCAGCAGGACAAGCTGCGCGTCGCGGTCGTCGCAGTCGACCCGACCCGACGCAAGGGCGGCGGCGCGCTGCTCGGCGACCGCATCCGGATGAACTCCCTCGACCTGCCCGGCCACGACCGCGACCGGGTCTACTTCCGTAGCCTCGCCACGCGCGGCGCCCACGAGATCCCCGACCACCTCGAGGACGTCATCACCGTCCTCAAGGCCGCCGGCTTCGACCTCGTGGTCGTCGAGACCCCCGGCATCGGCCAGGGCGACGCGGCGATCGTGCCGTTCGTCGACACCTCGATGTACGTCATGACGCCGGAGTTCGGCGCCGCCTCGCAGCTGGAGAAGATCGACATGCTCGACTTCGCCGACGTCGTGGCGATCAACAAGTTCGAGCGCCGCGGCGCCGCCGACGCGCTGCGCGACGTGGGTCGCCAGCTGGTCCGCAACCGCGAGGCCTTCGGCAAGCAGCCGTCCGACATGCCGGTCTTCGGCACCTCCGCGGCCACCTTCAACGACGACGGCGTCACCGCGCTCTACCAGCACCTGCGCGGGCTGCTCGCCGAGCAGGGCCTGCCGGTCGCCGAGGGCGCGCTCGCCCCGGTCGACGTCAAGCACTCCAGCGGCATCCGCGCGGTCGTCCCCCAGGAGCGGGTGCGCTACCTCGCCGAGGTCGTCGAGACCGTCCGCGGCTACCACGCGCGCACCCAGGAGCTCGTCGAGCAGGCCCGCCGCGCGCAGCGGCTGAGCGACGTCGCGGCAGAGCTGGAGTCCGCGGGCGCGGACGCCGGCGACGTACCCGCCCTGCTCGAGGACGCCCGCCGCACCCTCGACCCCGAGGTCGGCACCCAGCTCGAGCAGTGGCCGTCGGTCGTCGAGGAGTACGCCGCCGTCCCCGGCCGCGAGTCCCTCTCGGGCAACCGCGTCCCCAAGGTCTCCCTCCCGCGGTACGCCGACCACGGCGAGCTCGTGCGCTTCTGGCGCAACGACAACCTCCCCGGCCGGTTCCCCTTCACCGCCGGCGTCTTCCCGTTCAAGCGGGAGGGCGAGGACCCGGCGCGGATGTTCGCCGGCGAGGGCGACCCGGCCCGCACCAACCGCCGCTTCAAGCTGCTCAGCGAGGGCAACGAGGCGACCCGCCTCTCGACCGCCTTCGACTCGGTCACGCTCTACGGCCGCGACCCCGACGAGCGACCCGACATCTACGGCAAGGTCGGCACCTCGGGCGTCAGCGTCGCGACGCTGGAGGACATGAAGCAGCTCTACGACGGCTTCGACCTGCTCGCCCCCACCACCAGCGTGTCCATGACGATCAACGGCCCCGCGCCCACGGTGCTGGCCTTCTTCCTCAACACCGTCATGGACCAGGCCCGCGAGCGCGGCATCGACCCGCTGAAGGCGCTGCAGACGGTGCGCGGGACGGTTCAGGCCGACATCCTCAAGGAGGACCAGGGGCAGAACACCTGCCTGTTCTCCACGGAGTTCTCCCTGCGGATGATGGCCGACATCCAGGAGTGGTTCATCCAGCACGGCGTGCGCAACTTCTACTCCGTCTCGATCTCCGGCTACCACATCGCCGAGGCCGGGGCGAACCCCATCAGCCAGCTCGCCTTCACCCTCGCCAACGGCTTCACCTACGTCGAGGCCTACCTCGCGCGCGGCATGGACATCGACGACTTCGCGCCCAACCTGTCGTTCTTCTTCTCCAACGGCATGGACCCGGAGTACTCCGTCATCGGCCGCGTCGCCCGCCGCATCTGGGCAGTCGCGATGAAGGAGAAGTACGGCGCCGGCGAGCGCTCCCAGAAGCTGAAGTACCACGTGCAGACCTCCGGTCGGTCCCTGCACGCGCAGGAGATGGACTTCAACGACATCCGCACCACGCTCCAGGCGCTCATCGCGATCTACGACAACGCCAACTCCCTGCACACCAACGCCTACGACGAGGCCGTCACCACGCCCTCGGCGGAGTCGGTGCGCCGGGCGCTGGCGATCCAGCTGATCATCAACCGGGAGTGGGGACTGGCGATGAACGAGAACCCGCTCCAGGGCTCGTTCATCATCGACGAGCTCACCGACCTCGTGGAGGAGGCGGTGCTGCGGGAGTTCGAGGCGATCAACGAGCGCGGCGGCGTGCTGGGCGCCATGGAGACCGGCTACCAGCGCGGCCGCATCCAGGACGAGTCGATGCTCTACGAGCACTGCAAGCACGACGGGTCGCTGCCGATCATCGGCGTCAACACCTTCCTCAAGCCCGGCGGCGACGACGCCACCCCCGAGCACGTCGAGCTGGCCCGCGCCACCGAGGCCGAGAAGGAGTCCCAGCTGCGCCGGGTCCGCGACTTCACCCGCGACCACGAGCAGGAGGCCACCGAGGCGCTGGCCCGGCTCAAGGAGGCGGCCGCCTCGCCGGACGAGAACGTCTTCGCCGTCCTCGTGGACGCGGCGAGGGTCTGCTCGCTGGGCCAGGTCACCGAGGCGTTCTTCGAGGTCGGCGGCCAGTACCGCCGCAACGTCTGAGGTGCTCCCGGGCGGAGCCCGGGAGCAACCCGAAGAGATCGAGCGAGCCCCGCGACCGAGGAACGAGGTCGCGACGGGCGGGTCGAGATCTGGCGCTGTACCCACCACCGACGTCCGATAGGTTCACCCCGTGACCAGCACCGCGAAGCACCCCAGCTACGACCAGCTCAAGGACCTCCCGGCGTACGCCGAGCAGCCGGTCCCGATCGCCTTCGAGGACAACAACGGCCACCTCAACGTGCGCCACTACCTCGGCATCGGCAGCGAGGGCCTCGACGAGTCGCTGGTCGACCTGGGCATCCCGGTGGACTGGCCGATCAAGGCCGGCCACGCCTGCTTCGCCGCCGAGCACCACGTGACCTACCTGCGCGAGCTGCGCACCGGTGACCGGATGTCGGTGCGGGTGCGGCTGCTGGGCCGCTCCGAGCGGGCCGCCCACGCGCTGGTCTACATCCTCGACGACACCCACCAGCAGCTGAGCGCGGTGTTCGAGGAGATCTTCCTCCACATCGACCTCTCCGACCGGCGTACCGCTCCCTGGCCGGCCGACGTCGCCGCCGCCATCGACGCCCGCGTCGCCGATCACGAGGGGCTGCCGTTCGAGGCGGTCACCTCCGGCTCGATGGCCCTGCGCTGACCCTCCTGCGCTGATCACTCCCCCGCCGAGACGTCACTCATGCACGGCCGAGCCGTCACCGACGCACGCTCGACAGGTCGCTCGCGCACGGCGGCGTCCGGCCCCGCGTGCGTGAGTGACGTCTGGAGCGTGCGCGGGTGACGGCTCGGCGGGTCGTGTCGCTGGTCCCCTCGATCACCGAGGCGCTGGCCAGCGTGCGCCCCGAGGCCCTGGTGGGGGTCACCGAATGGTGCACCCACCCCGCCGACCTCGAGCAGTACGGCGCCACCCGGGTGCGCGGGACGAAGAACCCCGACCTCGGGGCGATCGAGGCGCTGCGCCCGGACCTGGTGGTCGTCAACCGCGAGGAGAACCGCGAGCTGGACGTCCGGCGGATGCGCGAGCGCGGGCTCACGGTCGAGGTCACCGACATCGAGACCGTCCCGCAGGGGGTCTCCGAGCTGGAGCGTCTGCTGGACCTGCTCGACTGGGAGCGACCCGCGTGGCTGGCCGAGGCGCGGGAGCTGTGGTGCGGGCCGCTGCCGCCGGTCACCCGCCGGGTCGTGGTACCGATCTGGCGCGACCCGTGGATGGTGGTGGGTCCACGCACCTTCACCGCCGACCTCTGCCGCCGGCTGGGCTGGCAGGTGGTCCAGGCCGAGGACACCGACGCCCCGGACCGCTACCCCACCCTCTCCGTCGAGGAGGTCGACGGGTGCGGCGCGGACGCGGTGCTGCTGCCCGACGAGCCCTACGTCTTCACCGCCGACGACGGGCCCGAGTGCTTCCGCACCCCGGTGGAGCTGGTGAGCGGCCGCGCCCTCACGTGGTACGGCCCGTCCCTGGTCGACGCCGCCCGTGATGTGGGCCGTGACGTGGGCCGTGACGTGGGCCGCGTCGCACCTCCTCCCACCCCATCGGGGGGTTAGACCCCGCGGGTCCTGGGGAACCCCTGGAGGGACCGCACGCGAGAGGACCTCCCCATGACCCAGCCGGACATCCCCGAGTCCGCCGGTGACCCCGAGACCGTGGGCCGCTATCGGGTCGAGGACCTCATCGCCCTCGGCGGCACCGCCACCGTCCACCGCGCCCACGACCTCCGCCTGGGGCGCGACGTCGCGCTGAAGCGTCCGCGCACCGGTCAGGGCCAGGCCCAGCACCGGCTGCGCCTCCTCGACGAGGGTCGGCTGCTGGCCCACCTGTCGCACCCCGGGCTGGTCCGGGTCCTCGACGCCGCGTGGGAGGGGCCGGGCGCTCCGTACCTCGCCCTCGAGCTCGTCGACGGCCCCGACCTCGACGCCACCCTCGCGCTGCGCCGCCTCTCCTCCCGCGAGGCGGCCGTCGTCGGCCGCGACCTCGCGTCCGCGTTGGCCTACCTCCACTCCGAGGGCCTGGTCCACCGCGACGTGAAGCCGGCCAACGTCCTGCTCGACAGCAGCGGCCACGCCCGCCTGTGCGACCTGGGGGTGACGCTGCGCGCCGGTGAGCCCGACCCGCACGGCCGCCCCGGCCACACCGTCGGGTCGATCGCCTACCTGACGCCCGAGCAGGTTCTCGGCGTGCCGCTCGGCACCCCCGTCGACATCTACGCGCTCGGCCTGCTGCTGCTCGAGTCGCTCACCGGTCGCCGCGAGTTCGAGGGCGGCGCCGAGGAGGCGGCCTGGGCGCGGGTGCACCGCGGACCCACCATCCCCACGTCCCTCGGCGCCGGCTGGACCGGCCTGCTGGCCTCGATGACCGCGCGCGAGCCGGCGGCACGGCCCTCGGCCCGTGAGGTCGCCGAGCACCTCGAGGCGCTGCTCGCCATGGACGCGGCGTTCACCCCGCTGGAGCGTCCCGCCGGGCGCCACCGCGCCACCCCCCGGGCTCAGGAGCTGGCGGCCACCGTCGCCTGAGGCCCCGCACCCCCGGTGCCGGGCACCCGCGCACGGCCGGCACGGACCGGGCGGCGCGGCAGCTCGAACAGCATGTCGGGGCCCACCCGACGCAGCAGCGCGTGCAGCGCCAGGGCAGCGGTGATGGCCACCGCCGTCAGCAGCACCGGGTACGCCGCCGCCTCGATCGCCGCGAGCCGTCCCGTCCCGATCGGGCTCTGCAGGTGCAGCACCACCCGCACCGACGCCGACGTGTCGCTGGTCACCGCCGGACGAACAGCTCGGTCTCCTCGGTGCGACCGCGCAGCGTGACCCGGTCGTGGGCCCGCCACTGCGCGGCCTCCTGCTCGTCGGCCTCCGCCACGCTCTCGGCGCACGTCAGGACCCGCCCCTCCACGTCCTTCGCGAGCTCGGTCAGGCGTGCCGCGGCGTTCACCGCGTCCCCGATGACGGTGTACTCGAAGCGGGCCCGGGTGCCGACGTTGCCGGCCACGGTCTCCCCCGTGAAGACGCCGACACCGCAGTCGAGGTCGGGGTGCTCGCGGCCGAGGCGCTCGACCATCGCGCGGGCGGCGCGCAGGCCCCGGGTGGCGTGGTCCGGGAGGTCGACGGGTGCCCCGAAGATGGCAAGCACCGCGTCACCCATGAACTTGTTGACCAGGCCGCCCTCCCGGGCGATCTCGTCGACCACCACGTCGAAGAAGCCGTTGAGCAGCTCCACGACCTCGGTCGGCGAGCGATCCGCGGCGATCGTGGTGGAGCCGACCAGGTCGACGAAGAGGACCGTCACGCGCCGGGTCTCCCCGCCGAGCTCCACGTCGCCCGCGGCAGCCGCACGGGCCACCTCCTGGCCGACGTGGCGACCGAAGAGGTCGCGCAGGTGCTCGCGCTCGGCCAGTCCCTCGGCCATGTGGTTGAAGCCGGCCTGCAGCAGCCCGAGCTCGGTCGCGTCGTAGACCGGGACCCGCTGGTCGAGGTCGCCGCGCTGGACGCGTCCCAGGGCCGCCCGGACCGACACCAGCGGCGCCACCACGGCCCGGGCGTTGAGGACGGTCACCAGCAGGCCGAAGACCAGCACCACGGCGGAGATCGCCAGCGCCTCGACGGCCATCCGCTCCGCGGAGACGTCGCCCTGCGCGAGCGCCGAGATCGCGGCGTACCCGAGGCCGACGAGTGGCGCGGCGGTGCCCAGCAACCAGAAGGTCAGCATCCGCCCGCCGACGCCCAGGCCGCGGGGCCGCGACTCGGGGGACCCGGTGAGGGCGCGGGCGGACACCGGACGCAGGAAGAACTCCGCCATCAGGTAGGTCACCGCGCACACGACGGTGCCGCCGATGGCCACGGTCGGCGCCGTGCCGAGGGCACGGGCGGGGGCCAGCCACAGTGCGAGGGTGGTGAACAGCAGCACCCCGCCGAACCACAGCGTGGCCGAGACCGCCGCGAGCTGCAGCGGGACCCGCATCGAGCGGCGCCGGTCCGCGGGCGAAGGCTCTTCCCCCCGCAGTGCCCACCGCAGGCTGCGGAAGGCCACCCGCGTGCCCCACAACACCCCCACGACCAGGGCGAGGCCGACGTAGACCGGGACCGCGATGGCGAGCGCGACCAGCAGGTCGCGCCCACCCCCGGGCTGCGGCACGACGAAGAGGGTGAGGACCACGACCACGCCCGCGCCGATGGCGTGGGTGGCGGTGATGCCGAGGGTCAGGAACACCTGGACCCGGACCCGCAGCCGGCGCAGCGACTGACCCTCCGGGCCGAGCAGCCAGGAGCCGAAGGGTGCACGGGTGCCGGCCACGGCCCGCATTCTGCCCGGTCCGGACCACCTCGGCCCGCGGTTCCCACCCGGGCCCCAAAAGGGTGAGAAGTGTGCAAGGTCTGTAGAGGGTTGCTTAAGGTGATGACACCCCTCGCCGATGGGGGACCCAGACAGCACCCCGCACCACCGCACAGAGAGCGAACGAGGCCATGACCACGAGCCCGCTCGACGACCGCCGCGACGACGCCGGCACCGCCGGCATCGGCGGCACCGCCGGCATCGCCGGCATCGACTTCCCCGAGTCCGGCGACGCGCGCTCGCTGACCGACACCGAGCGTTCGGAGCAGACCACCGCACTGCTGGCCCGCGCCCACGCTCCGGGCGTCAGCGAGACCGAGCGCGAGGCCTGCCTCGAGCGCGTGGTGGAGCTCAACATGCGGGTCGCGGAGGCCGTCGCCCGGCGCTACGCCCGCCGCAGCATCCCGGTGGAGGACCTCACCCAGGTCGCCTACCTCGCCCTGGTCCGCGCCGTCCGGTCCTTCGACCCCTCCCACGAGCGCGACCTGCTCGCCTACGCCGTCCCGTCGATGACCGGCGAGATCCGGCGCCACTTCCGCGACCACTCCTGGACCATCCGGCCGCCGCGCGAGGTGCAGCGGGCCCACACCCGCCTGGTACGCTCCGGCGTCGCCCTCGACCGCGTGGACGACACGTCGGTGACGGCGCTGGCCGCCGAGGTCGAGGAGTCCGTCGAGGTCGTCCGCGAGGCCCTGCTCGCCCGCTCCTGCTTCTCCCTGGTCTCCCTCGACTCACCCGTGGGCGGGGAGTCCGACGGAGAGGCCGGCCCGGTCCGCGACGTCGCCGACCCCGAGACGCAGGAGTCGATGGAGCGCACCGAGGCGCGCCTGCTCGTGCGCCCCCTGCTGGCCACGCTGACGCCGCGCGACCGCGACCTGCTCCGGCTGCGCTTCGGCCAGGAGCTCTCCCAGCGCGAGATCGGGCTGGAGCTCGGGATGAGCCAGATCCAGGTCTCCCGCTGCCTGCAGCGGCTGCTGCTCCAGCTGCGCGGCGCCCTCGCCGACGCGGCGTAGTCGCGCGTCGTCGCCCGCAGGTCAGCAGCGTCGGCGGCTGGACCGCAGAGCGCACGCCGCCGAGCCGCCTCGAGCTCGGGACTCAGCCGAGGTCGGTGTCGTCGCGCCCCATGTCGGCGTCCAGCTCGCGGGTGTCCCACCCGGGCTCGGGGCGCGGCGGGAGGTCGGCGCGTGCGGCCGCCTGGTGCATGCCCACGCGCTCCATCCAGCTCAGGCCGGGCGACCACGCCGAGCGCATCGAGATGCGCCCGTCGGCCTCCATCACCTTCATCAGGACGACCGCCCCCAGGACCAGCTCGCCCTCCTCGGGGCGGTGCTCCACGCCCAGGGAGTCGATCAGCCTGCCGAGAGGCTGCGGGTCCGACATGGCCTCGCCCTTCGTCTGGGGTCAGGTGTGCGATGCTCCGTCACCGAGCATGGTGTGCGGCGGGACGACTTCGGTCGAGTGTACGCCGCTCGTGCAATGTTCGTATAACGTCAAAGGGGTGGTCGTCCCGCCCGACGACCGCTCGACTGGGGGTGTCACCGGGCATGAGCAGCGGACCGGCGCAGCGTTGGCGCATCGGCGTGCTGGCCACCCGCGTGGGAGTCAGCGAGACGCTGCTGCGCGCCTGGGAGGTGCGCTACGGACTCCTCAGCCCCCAGCGCACCCAGGCCGGCTACCGCCTCTACGGGCCCGAGGACGAGCGCCGGGCGATCGCCATGCAGCGCGCCCGCGAGCGCGGCGTCCCGGCGAGCCAGGCGGCCGCGGAGATCCTGGCCAACGAGCGCACCTGGACCGAGGGTCAGGAGGAGGCGGTCGACGGCACCGCGTCAGCCGACGGCTCGCTCGACGTGGTGCGTGCGCTCGCCGAGCTCGAGGCGGCGATGCTCGCCTACGACGTCGGCTCCATGCACGAGGTGCTCGACCGCCTCCTGCGCACCGTGTCGGTCGAGAGCGCCATCCGCGACGTCCTGCTGCCCTTCATGGCCCACGTGGGACGCGGGTGGGAGGCCGGTGACTTCGACGTCGCCGACGAGCACTTCGCCAGCGACCTGGTCCGCGGCCGCCTCGCCGCCCTCGCGGTCGGTCCCGGCACCCGCACCGGCCCGACCGTGCTGCTCGCCTGCCCGCCCGAGGAGTCCCACGACATCGCACTGAAGGCCTTCGAGGTCGTCCTGCAGCGCGCCGGGTGGCGCACCAGGTTCCTGGGGCCCAACAGTCCGCTCGCGTCGGTCGGCGCCGCGATGGACGTGATCGCCCCCGACGTCGTGGTGCTGGCCGGCGCCACCCCGCAGGTCTTCGCCCTCGACGACGACGAGCTCACCGTCGTACGCCGCTTGGCGCAGGCGTCCGCACTCGCGCTGGCCGGCGCCGGGGCGAGCGCCGAGCTCGCCGAGCAGTGGGGCGCCCTGCACCTCGCCGGCGACCCGGTCACCGCCGCGACGCGGCTCGTCGAGCGCGCCCGCGAGCTGACCACCCGCGAGGGCTGACCCAGGGCGACACCGGGGCGGACACCGGGGCCTGCGGACGGTCCGGCCCCGCACCCGGCGACCACACCCGGGGCCCCCGCCGGGCGGGCCACCCGCTCCTGGCCCGGTCGGACCGACCCCTCCCCGCCCGCCCGGACCACCGGCGATGGGCAAGAAGTGGTGCGGTCGGGTCAGCCCGAACGGGTGAGGGGTGATTGAACTCTGCAGCAACGGGATACAGGACTGGTGTGGCCCTCCGGGGCCGCACCCAAGGATTCCGACAAGCACACGAGGTGACGAGCATGAACAACGAGAGGACCCCCCTCACGGCGACCGTGGTCGACGACAACGACCTCGCCGTCGCCGGCCTGGAGTCGCTGCTGGCGACCTACACCGAGCGCGTGCGTCTGGTCGACGTCCGCACCGCACTGGCCCACCCCGAGGAGGTCGACGTCGTCCTCTACGAGCCGATGCAGCAGTCCTCCTTCAGCGCCTCGATGCTGCGCAACCTGCAGACCGCCGCCGAGGCCCAGGCGATCGTCTTCAGCTGGGCGCCGGCCGACCAGCTCCCCGACACCACCAGCCCCTACCTGTCGAAGTCGATGACGGCGGCGCAGCTCGTGGTGGCGCTCGAGGACATCGTGTCCGGCCGCGGCGTGCCCGCACCGCCGGCGCACACCCCCGCCGAGAAGGTCGAGCCCGTCGCCCCGATCCGCACCCCCCAGGCCCCGGCCGGCAGCCGGCTCACCCCGCGTGAGCTGGAGATCCTCACCCTCATCACCCAGGGTCTGACCAACGGTGAGATCGGCGAGGAGCTGGGGCTGTCGATCAACTCGATCAAGACCTACATCCGTCAGGCCTACCGCAAGATCGACGTGGAGCGGCGCACCCAGGCCGTCGCCTGGGGCATGGCCAACGGCCTGCTCCCCGACGCCGAGCCCGTGGCCGTCTGACCAGCCCCACCCGACGTCCTCCCGGTCGCACTGGCATCGGTCGGGAGGACCCCACGGCCAGAGCCCCTGGCGCCACGCCCCCCACGCGGGGTGCGGCGCCAGGGGCTCCGGTCGTTCCCGGGGAGGGGATGGCCCGCGGGATGGGTCGGAGATCGTCGGGGGACGGCTCGGGGGCCGGTCTGCGCGCTGGTCACGACTTCGTGTGCCGCGAAGGGTTGGCTAACCTTCCCCTCGGCCCCCCGCTCGCGACCGAGCGGCCCGGACCGACCCCCGCCGAGACCTGGAGTGACCCGATGCGCCGTCCCCTCGCCCGCACCCTGCCCGCGCTGGCCACGACGCTGCTCGCTCCCCTCGCGCTCTCCGGCTGCGGCCTGCTCGGCGGCGAGGAGGCCGACCTGCAGGTCTACTCCGCACGGCACTACTCCCTGGAGGAGGCGTTCGCGGAGTTCACCGACGAGACCGGCCTGACCGTGGAGTTCCTCTACGGCGACGACGCCGAGCTGCTCGAGCGGCTCAAGGCCGAGGGGGCCGACACCCCCGCCGACGTGTTCATGACCGTCGACGCCGGCATGCTCTGGAACGCCGGCGAGCAGGGCGTGCTGGAGCCCATCGACTCCACGGTCCTCGACGCCGCGGTGCCCGAGGACCTGCGCGACAGCGACGCCGGCTGGTACGGCCTGGCCATGCGTGCGCGGACCGTCGTCTACGACCCCGAGAAGGTCGACCCCTCCGAGCTGGACGCCGAGGACACCTACGCCGCGCTCGGCGACCCGCAGTGGAAGGGTCGCATCTGCATGCGCGACGAGACCGCGTCCTACACCCAGAGCCTCGTCGCGAGCCTGATCGACCTGCACGGCCGCGACCGCGCCCAGGAGATCGTCGAGAGCTGGGTCGCCAACGACGTGCAGATCATGTCCAACGACGTGGAGCTGCTCGAGACCATCGACGCCGGCGGCTGCGAGGTCGGCATCAGCAACCACTACTACCTCGCCCGGCTCCTGGACGAGGACCCCGACCTCGGCGTCGCCCTCTACTGGGCCAGCCAGGACGGCGCCGGCACGCACGTGAACATCTCCGGCGCCGGCGTCGTCGCGGGCACCCCGTCCTCCGCGGAGGCCCAGCAGCTGCTGGAGTGGCTGGCCACCGACGGGCAGAGCGCCTTCGTCGACGGCAACCACGAGCTGCCGGTCAACCCCGAGGTCGAGCCCGAGCCGCTGGTCGCCTCCTTCGGCAGCTTCGAGCGGATGCCGGTCGACGCCTCGGCGTACGGCTCGCTCAACGCCGAGGCCGTCGAGGTCCTCGACGCCGCCGGCTACCGCTGACCCGGGCGACCGTGACCGTCCCCGCCCCCGGCCTGGTCCGTCCGCGGACCCGCCGACGGCTCCTCGCCGCCGGTCGCCCCGGGTGGTCGGCGGCGGTGTTCGTCGCGGCGGCGGTCATCGCCAGCCCGGTCGTCGCCGTGGCGCTGGGCGCGCTGCTCCAGGGCGGGCTGCAGCTGCCCGGCGGGGTGGGCGGCATGGTCGCCACGACGCTGGCGCTCACCGTGCTGGTGGCCCTGGGCACCAGCGTGCTGGGCACCGGCCTGGCCTGGCTGGTCAGCGTCCACGAGTTCCCGGGACGCCGCGTCCTGTCGTGGCTGCTGGTGCTGCCGCTGGCGGTGCCGGCCTACATCCTCGGGTTCGTCTTCCTCTCCACCTTCGACTACGCCGGGCCGGTGCAGAGCGGGCTGCGCAGCGTCCTGGGTGAGGACCTCGGCGCGCTGCCGGTGCGCTCGCTGGGCGGCGCCACGATCGTCCTGGTCCTCACGCTCTACCCCTACGTCTACCTCCTGGTGCGGGCGGCGCTCAGCGACCTCGCCCCGACGGCGTACGACGCCGCGCGCACGCTCGGTGCCTCGCCGGCGCGTGCGTTCCGGACCGTCCTGCTGCCGCTGGCCCGCCCCTCCCTCGCGGCCGGCCTGGCGCTGGTGACGATGGAGGTCCTCACCGACTTCGCGACCGTGCAGTACTTCAACGTCCGCACCGTCTCGGTCGGTGTCTACCTGGTCTGGAAGGGCTCCTTCGACGTCGCCTCCGCGGTCTCGCTGGCCAGCCTCGTCCTGCTCTTCGCGGTGGCCGTGCTGGCCGCCGAGCGCGCCCTGCGCGGGGACGCCCGCTACCACCAGCGGGGCGGCCGTGGCCGGGGCCTGGAGCGGCGACGCCTGATCGGCGGCCAGGCCGTCGCGGCGACCGGCGCCTGCGCGACCGTGGCCGCGCTCGCCTTCGGGCTCCCGGTGCTGCGCCTGGTCACGTGGGCGGCCTCGGCGGCCGCCGAGGAGAACCCCTTCACCGACACCCGCTTCGCCGACCACCTGACCAGCTCGGTGCTGGTCGCGGCGATCGCGGCCGCCACCTGCGTCGTCGTCTCGGTGGTCCTCGCCCACGCGCTGCGTCTCGGGGGCGGCCCGTGGGTCCGCGCCGCGGCGCAGGCCACGACGTTCGGCTACGCGGTGCCCGGCGCCGTGGTCGGCATCGGCGTGCTGGCCCTGTTCTCGGCCGCGGACCGGCTGCTGCAGGCGTTGGGCCGCGAGGACGGCACCGGCATCCTCGTGACCGGGTCGGTGCTGGGCATCCTGCTGGCCTACGTGGTCCGGTTCACCGCTCCGGCGTACCAAGCCGTCGACGCGAGCTTCGCACGCATCCCGCCCACCGTCAGCGCCTCGGCGCTGACCCTGGGCGCCGGGCCCGGCCGGCTGCTCGGCCGGGTGCACCTGCCGCTGGCACGCTCCGGCGTCGCGGTCGCGCTGACGCTGGTCATCGTCGACGCGGTCAAGGAGCTGCCGCTGGTGCTGCTGCTGCGTCCCTTCGGCTTCACGACGCTCTCGGTGTGGGTCTACGAGCTGGCCTCGGAGAACTTCTGGGAACGGGCCGCACTGCCCGCGCTGCTGATCGTCCTGGTGGCCGTCGTGCCCGTCGCGCTGACCTTCCGCAACCCCGCGACCAGGCACGCGCGATGATGGCTGGCGTCATGAGCACCTCCGAGACCGCCACGCGCGTCGCGACCGAGCCCGCCCTGCGGCTGCGCGGCGCGTCGAAGTCGTACGCCGAGCACGACGCGGTCCGCTCCGTCGACCTCGACATCGCGGCCGGCGAGGTCCTCACGCTCATCGGCCCCTCCGGGTGCGGCAAGTCCACGCTGCTGCGGCTGGCGGCCGGGCTCGAGCGACCCGACGCCGGCACCGTCGAGCTGGGCGGCCGCGAGGTCGCCGGGTCGCGCTGGGTCCCGCCGGAGAAGCGTCGCGTCGGCCTGGTCTTCCAGGACCACGCGCTCTTCCCCCACCTCGACGTCGCGACCAACGTCGCCTTCGGGCTCGACCGTCTCCCCCGCGCCCAGCGCGGCCCCCGTGTCGCCGAGGTGCTCGACCTGGTCGGCCTGGCGCACGTGCGCGACCGCCACCCCCACGAGCTCTCCGGCGGCGAGCAGCAGCGGGTCGCCCTGGCCCGTGCCCTGGCCCCCTGCCCGTCGCTGGTGCTGCTCGACGAGCCGTTCTCCAGCCTCGACGAGAACCTCCGTGCCCAGGTGCGTGCCGACACGCTCGCCGCCATCCGCGCCACCGGCAGCGCGGCGATGGTCGTCACCCACGACCAGACCGAGGCCCTGTCGCTGGGCGACCGGCTGGCGGTGATGCGCGACGGCGTCGTGGAGCAGGTGGGGCACCCGACCGAGGTCTACGAGACGCCGGCCAACCGCTTCGTCGCGACCTTCATGGGCGACGCCGACTTCCTGCCGGCCCACGTCCAGCGCGCACTGCTGACCTGCGAGATCGGCGTCGTCTCGACGGTGCCGGGCTGGGGTGGCAGCGACGTGCACGTCGAGGTCATGCTGCGACCCCACGAGGTCGCGCTGCGCGCGGAGGCGAGCTCGACGGCGGTCGTGGAGCGCGTCGAGTACCACGGCGCCTTCGTCCTCCACGAGGTCCGCCTGGCCTCGGGCCGCACGGTCCGCTCCTGGCAGCAGCACGGGGTCCGCCTCGAGGTCGGCACCGCCGTCGACGTCACCGTCGTCCCCGGCTCCCGGCCCGTCCTGCTCTCCGGCGACACAGCCCTCACCGCCCCGCCGGCCTGACCCTCCCCCGTCCCCGCTCAGGTGGCGGTGCGGGTCCGCAGGCTCGACACGCGCGCCTCCAGCAGGCGCCAGGCGCGCCAGGCGAGGACCCCGACCACCAGCGAGGCGGCGGTGGCCCAGAAGGAGTGGTCGACCTCCAGGTGCGGGTAGACCTGCCAGTGGGTCAGGTAGATCCACAGCGACGCACCGGCCACGCAGGCCAGCGGGGCCACGAGCACGGCCGGCACCGGCGTGCGACGCACCCAGACGAGCGCGAGGGCGGCCAGCACCACCACGGCCGAACGCTGGGCGTCGTCGAAGAAGCCTGGCACCGTGGCGAGCAGCAGGCCGCTGACGACGAGCCGGTGGGTGGTCGTGCCGGCGCGCGCCGCGGCCCAGCCGAGCGCCACCAGCCACCACACGACCTCGGGACGGTGGATGACGGTGCCGCCGTCGCGCAGCAGCACGAGCTCGTAGCGGGTCGCCAGGCCTGCGACCGCGAGCCCGACCGGGAACCAGAACGGGTGCCGCAGGTCGAGCCGGTGCAGGGCCGGCACCGCCAGCAGCGCGGCCAGGGCGAGGAGGCACCAGACCAGGGCCTCGACGAACCAGAAGTACCAGGCGGGCTCGCTCCACCGGGCCGGGCCGACCAGGCTGTTGACCAGCAGCACCGTCGGCAGCGGGTAGGCGCCGGTCACGAGGCTGACGCCGCCGATCCACAGCACCGACGGCACGACCACGCGGGCGACGCTGCGCAGCAGCGCCCGCACCCGCTCGTCGCGCCGGGCCGAGGCCAGAGCGAAGCGGCCGAGGTTGAAGCCGACCAGCACCAGCAGGAAGTGCGCGCCGCCGACGACCGCGAACAGGTCGGCGTGGCTGCCGACGATCGCGACGACGGCCAGCGCGCGCAGCAGCGTGCTGGTCTCCACGGAGCGCCACCAGCGGCGGCGCGGAGCGGCGTCTCGGGCGAGGGTGCCGACCGGGCGCAGGTGCCAGTCGTGCGGCAGCGTGCCGAGGACCCGCTCCAGCCGGACCGACGCCTCGACGTAGGACAGCGAGTCACCGCCGAGCGAGGCGAAGGAGTCGGTGTCGGCGACCGGTCGGCCCAGGACGTCAGCCAGCACGGAGGCAGGGCTGGCTAGGGCAATGGGGGTGTGCGTCGGTGACGTCTCGGCCGTGCGCGAGCGACCTCTCGGCCGTGCGTCAGCGACCTCTCGGCGGGCCAGGGCGGCCACGCGCTGACGGTCGGGCTTGCCGGAGGGCAGCAGCGGCCACTCCTGGAGGGGTACGACGGTGACGGCCGCCTCCGGGAGCCCCGCGAGCCGCGCGGTGTCGCTCACGAGGCGGGCGTGGTCGGCCGATGCGGAGGTGGTCCCCACGGCCAGGCGGTCACCGGCGTCGGCGACGAGCGCCTCCACTCCGAGGTCGGCGAGGCCGGCCTCGACGCGGTCCAGGTCGACCCGCAGGCCCAGCACCTTCGCGAACCGCGAGAGCCGGCCCACGACCCGCCACAGGCCGTCGGGGTCCTGCACGCCGAGGTCGCCGGTGCGCAGCTCGGCCAGGTCGTGGCCACGCGCCAGGTCGGCCCGCTCCTCGGCGTACCCCATCATCACGTTGGGCCCGGAGTAGACGAGCTCGCCGACGCCCTCGGGCTGCCCAGGGACCGGCTCGAGCCGCAGGTCGCCGCCGGGGACCGGCACGCCGACGCACTCGGGGCGCTCGGCGGCGAGGTGGGCCGGCAGGTAGGCCATCCGTGCGGTGGCCTCGGTCTGGCCGTACATCACGTAGAGGTCGAAGCCGCCGCGCTCGCCGCGCTGGGCCCAGCTGCGCACGGTGTCGGGGGCCATCCGCCCGCCGGCTTGGGTCAGCAATCGCAGTGACGTGTGCCGTCCACGCGCCAGCGCGTCTGCGCGGCCGGAGGCCTCGAGCATCTCGAAGCTGTGCGGGACCCCCGCCAGGCTCGTGACGCCGTGCGCGTCGACGGCGTCCCAGAAGCAGGGGTCGACCACGGCGGTGCGGGTCAGCACGACCGCAGCGCCCGTGACGAGGTGGGAGTGCAGGACCGAGAGGCCGTAGCAGTAGTGCAGCGGCAGGGCGGTGATCCCGACGTCGTCGGGGCGCAGCCCGAGGTAGTCGGCGATGGCGGCGGCGTTGGCGTCCACGGCCCGGGCCGAGAGCCGGACCAGGCGCGGGCTGCCGGTGCTGCCGGAGGTCGACATCAGCAGGGCCAGGTCGGGGTGCGGGGCCGGGGAGCCCGGTCGTGCACCGAAGCGCGCCTCGAGCTGCTCGCGGGCCCCGGGCGCAGCGTCGGGGTCGGTGAGCAGCACCGGACGGCCGGCGGCGAGGCAGGCCAGGTAGGTGACGACGTCCTCCAGGCACGGCCGCACCGGCAGGACCAGCGGCTCCGCGACGTGCAGCGCGTGCCGCTCGGTGGCGGCGTCGACCAGCCTCGCGAGCGCGGCGTACGACGTCACCCCGGTGTCCTCGACCAGGGCCGGCCGCTCCCCGTGGCGCGCGAGGTCCTGGGCGAGGCGCACGCCTCGACGGGCAGGGGCCAGCGGCCGGAGGGGGGTGAGGGTCACCTCACCAGGCTAAGGGGAGCCTCACCTTCGCGACGAGTCGTCTCGCTCACAGGAGGAGCACAGCGGCGGGCCGCGGCACCGGCCGGCGGGCTGGACCACCCCGTCCTCCGATCGGACATTTCTTCACGTATTCCGAACGCGCGGTGCCGCGGGGCGCCATGCTGAGGCTCCGCGGTCTGGGAGGGCCGCGGGTCATCTACATGGGAGGACGTTTCACCATGCATTCACGCATGCTCCGGCACCGGGTCGTCACCGGCGCCGTCACCCTGGCCCTCGCCCTCGGCGGCGTGGCCATCACGGGCGGCAGCGCCCAGGCCGCGGGCGCCTCGGCGGACCGCGCGTCCACGTCCGAGTGCCAGCAGGCCCGCAAGGACCTGAGCAAGGCCAAGAAGAAGCTCCGCAAGGCCAAGCGGTCCGGCGAGTCGGCGAAGGTGCGCAAGGCCAAGAAGCGCGTCAAGGCCAAGAAGTCCGCCAAGTCCCGCGCCTGCGCCGCACCCGCGCCGGTCACCGAGGAGTCGGTGCTCGAGCAGGTCCAGCAGGGCCAGCTCAGCCTCGACGGGCTGGACCTGAACGCGCTCACCGGTGCACTCCCGCCCGAGCTGGCGGCCGCGCTCGCCCAGCTGGTCGCCCAGCTCGAGGGAGCCCTCGACGGCATCGGTGCCGGCGTCCCCGGAGCCGACACCGCCGAGCTCGAGGCACTGGCGGCGGCGCTGCAGGCGATGGACGTCCAGGGCGTCGTGTCGGCGCTCCAGGGCCTGCTCGGCCAGCTCACCGAGATCGGCGGTGGCCCCGAGGCCATGGCCACGCTCATCGAGCTGCTCCAGGGCGGCCTGCCCGGCGGGGCCTCCCTGCCCATCGACGGGCTCACGGACCTGCAGTCGCTGCTCGGACAGCTGGCCGGTCAGCTCGGCGGCCTCGGTGGCGGCTTCGACCCGGTCACCGCGCCGGCGCAGGTCCAGGCGGCCATCGCCCAGCTCATCGCGACCCTGCAGGATCTCGCGGGGAACGTCGGCGGTGACTCCGCGCCGGGTCTCGGCGCGCTGACCGAGCTGGTGGACCAGCTCGGCGCACTCGGTGCGCTCGTCCCGGGTGGCGTGGGCTCGGCCGACGTGCTCGCCGAGGTGCTGGGGACGATGCTGGGCTTCCTGCCCGCCGGCGCCGACCCGCTGCAGACCCTCACCGACATCCTGTCCGGTGGCGGCCTCGCGGGCGTCCTGGACCTGCTCGGCCTGGGCGGCCTCCTCGGTGGCCTCCTCGGCGGGGGCCTGCTGGGCACCCCGGCGGCCTGACCCGTCGGTCCGACGTACGACGCAGAGAGCCGCGGTCCCCGCTCGGGGGCCGCGGCTCTTCGCGTGTGGCGGGATACTCCGCACGAGATCTCACCCTCAGCTCGACGCGGATTCATATGGTCTAAGCAACGCTTCCTGAAGGAGTGTTGATGACCAAGCCGTTCCCGCGTGCTGCGCGTGAGGCATTGATCGACTTGATCT
>LULF01000063.1_pt1 | contig 74443 bp, 62 predicted proteins | sample 728221 | NCBI WGS metagenome assembly LULF01 (sample SAMN03860296, study PRJNA289734) | marine metagenome | biome: seawater column; feature: ocean; material: water; isolation source: Red Sea water column Station 169 - depth 500m | place: Saudi Arabia: Red Sea | collected 2011-10-15 | depth 500 m | reverse complement strand
ACCGACCTCGACCACATCGACGAGTACGTCCCACCCGACCAGGGCGGACCACCCGGCCAAACCGCCACCGACCGACTCGCCCCGCTCTGCAGACGCCACCACCGAGCCAAGACCCACCCATCCCCCGACGGGCGATGGGACTACGCCCAGCTCACCCCCACCACCTGGCTCTGGACCAGTCCCCACAGCCTGCGGTTCCTCGTCCACCCCGACGGCACCACCGAGCTCTGACGGCGCCCGCTGCACACACGACAGCGCCGGCCGCGATCCTGGGATCGCGACCGGCGCTGCTCTGTGATGACTCAGCGACGCACGGTCAGTTGCTTCGTCTTCTCCGAGGCCGCGACCGCCTCGTCACCGGCGTACGACGCGGTGATGGTGTACTCGCCCGGCTTCCGGAACGGGTTGCGCATCCGCAGGGTCGCGCGCCCCTTCTTGTCCAGCGTGGCGGTCTTCTCCTTGCCACCCGCCTCGACGGTCACCGTGCCGGTGGGGACCCCGGCGCTGCTGCGGACGGTGACCTTCAGCGTGACCTTGCCCTTGCCCGCCTTCGGCTGCTTGGGCCGGACCTTCAGCAGGACACGTGACGGCGCGGTCTCCGGGGCGTCGGCGACCAGGTCGAGGCCGACCTTGACCGGGTCGTGGTCGCTGGAGCGGAACGGACCGGCGTCGTGGAAGTCGGTGCCGTGGTAGTTCCAGCGGGAGTACTCCATCGCGACGGACTCACCGGAGTTGATGTTCCAGATGTCCACGCCGGTGACGGCGGCCAGCGCCGCGTCGTTGGCGAGCACGTGGTCCAGCGAGCCGGACAGGCCGCTGAAGGAGTAGGACCACTCCTCCTCGTCCGAGACCGTCTGGGTGTTGGTGTAGCCGGCGTCGTGGAGGACCTGCATCGGGTCCTCCATCGAGTAGGCGTTGAAGTCACCGGCGAGCAGCACCGCGTCGGTGCCGGTCTCGGCCGCGACGCCGGGGACCCAGGCCGCCAGGGCCTCGGCCTGCTCGACGCGGTCGGGGTTGGCGTTGCCCTGGCCCGTGCCGTCGTCGACACCGGAGCCCTTGGACTTGAAGTGGTTCACGATGAAGAGGAACTCCTCGCCGCCCCCGACGGGCGCGAAGACCTGCCCGATCGGCTCGCGGGCGTTGCCGAAGGCCTGGCCGGAGGCCGACTGGTCACCCAGCGCCCGGGCCTCGCCTACACGCTCGACCGACGCCGGCTGGTAGATGATCGCGTTGGTGATGACGTCCTGCTCCGAGGCCGGCGGGAGCTCGGCCGAGGACGGGTTCGCCGCCCACTTCTGCTCCCCCGCCGCCGCGTTGAGCGCGGCGACCAGGGCCTCGGTGGCCTCGTCGGGCTGCTCGCCCAGGGCCGCGGAGTTCTCGATCTCCATCAGGCCGACGACGTCGGCGTCGAGGGTGTTGATCGCCGAGACGATCTTCTCCTGCTGACGCTGCAGGTCCTGGGGGTCCCAGGCGCCGCGCTGGTCGCAGCCACCGCGCACGTTGTTGCCGTCGCCGTCGCGGTCGACGTAGGCCAGGCAGCCGTCGTCGCCCACGTTGTCGTCGTCGGCGTCACCGAGGGTCGTGAAGTAGTTGAGCACGTTGAAGGACGCCACGCTCAGGTCGCCACCGACCTCCTCGGGGGCCGCGGTGCGGGTGTTCTCGAAGACCGCCGGCGAGGTCGCGGTGTAGTCCGGACCGCTCACCGAGGTCGTCGGCTGGAAGCGGTACGTCGGGCTGCTGGGCGAGCCGCCCTGGGTCAGCACCACGGGCTCGGTGAAGGTCGCCGCAGCGCCCACCCGGACCGGGTCGGTGTTGGAGACGTAGGGCGGGGTCAGGAACTGGCTGCGGGTGTAGTCGGTGCTCGACCCGTCGTCCAGCGTGATCGCGCGGGCGGCGTTGTCGGCCTCGACCGCGGCGATGGCGGCGAGGTCCTGGGCGTCGGCGACCTCGGTCGGCTGGATGAGCGGGGTGTCGCCCAGGGCCAGGCCGACCTCGCCGTACTGGTTGGTGGAGTAGGTGTTCGTCACCGTGAAGCGCTCGCCGGTTGGGTCGAACAGCATGCCCTCCAGCGCCTCCTTCTCGGCGTCCGAGGCGGGCCAGGCGCCGGCGTACGCGGTCACCGGCTCGGTCGGCTCGAGCTCGACGACCTCGGCCTCGGAGGAGACGACCTGCGTGGCGCCGGCGTACTCCGAGACCTCACCGGTGACCTCGACGTGGTCGCCGGGCTCGACGGTGATGCTGCCCGAGCCCTGGGGGAAGTAGACGAACACGCCGTCGGAGGCCGTGCGCTCGGTCTCGCCGCCGGTGCCGGGGGTCTGGAGGTAGAAGCCGTAGAGGTACTGCGGCACCGCGGTGACCACGCCGGTCGTGACGACCTCGGTGCCGACCAGCGGGCTGGTGAAGCCGTCGCCCTGGATCTCCGCGATGGTCGCCTCGGTGGGCTCCGGCTCCGGCTCCGGCTCGGGCTCGCTCCCGGTGCCGGTCGGCGTCGGGGCACCGGTGGTGAACTCGGCGCCGTTCTCGTCGGCGTCGGGAGCCGTGCGCGAGGACGAGGTCGTGTTGGAGACCCCGGCGGCCTTGGCCGTGCCCTCCCACGTGTTGCTGTTGACGCCGAGCAGGTCGACGACGCCCGGGAGCACCCCGACCGAGCCGGTCGGCAGCGTGAGCGGCTCGGTGCCGGAGGACAGCCACACGGTGAAGGCGGAGCCGGACATCGCGGTCGTGCCGACGACGTCGGGCGTCGGCAGCGACTCCGTGCCGCCCGAGCCCTGCGCCTGCTGGACGAGGTAGTAGCCGCCGGCGGGCACGGTGCCGGACAGCTCCGTCACGGCCCCGGCGCCGGTGCCGCCCGAGGAGCGGTACTGCACCGACATCCCGTCGACGCTGATCGCCGCGTCGGTGGGGTTGTGCAGCTCGATGAAGTCGTGGGTGAGGGTGGCGCCGGAGTTGCCGCCGCCGCCGTAGGCCTCACTGATGACGAGGCCGGTGCTGGCGGCCTGGGCGGGCGCCAGGCTGAGGCCGGTGGCCAGGGTGGCGAGGCCGAGCGAGCCGGCGCTGAACAGCGCGAGCCGGCGGCCTGCGCCCCGGGAGGTGGTGGGCACGGGTGACTGCCTTTCCGAGAGGGGTCCCGAGAGATCCGAGAACCGAGAGGGAGATCCGAGGTGACGGGCCGACGATGACGGGCCCAGATGGACCGACGGCGAACGCCTCCCGGCCGTCCGGGGACGACCGGGAGGCGTTCGCAATCAGGTGGTGCTCAGGTGGTGCACAGGTGCTGGGTCTGGCGCCGGGTCAGCGGACCTTGAAGCGCAGGGTGTCCGAGGCGTCGCCGTAGGAGACGGTGATGACCTGGACGCCCTTCTCGTCGAAGGGACCGATGCGCGTGACGGCCTTGCCCTTCTTGTTCAGCGTGACCTTCTTGTCCACGCCCGCACCGGAGAGGATGACCTTGCCCGAGGCCGGCTCGCCGTCGACCTTGACCTTGACGGTGACCTTGAGCTTCTTCTTGCCGGCCTTGAGCGGACCCTTGGGGTTGCGCTTCGCGGTCACGACGGCCATCTCGGGCTGGGCCTCGAAGGCGAGCGGCACCAGGATCTCGGTGCCGGTCGTCATGCCGGTGACCACCAGGCCGTCGGGGGCTCCGTAGTAGGTCGGGACAGTGCCCATGACCGAGGCGGTGCCCGCCTCGTCGTCGTTGGCGCTCTCGGCGACGGTCGGGTCGACCGCGAAGGTGCCGAGGCTCTTGCCTCCGACGCTTACCTCGACCTCGTCGTCCACGAGGGCGTCGATGCCGGCGGTGGGCGCCATGATCAGCGAGGACAGCTCGACCTCGAGCTCGTCACCCGGCGCGTACGACGCCGGGGCACCCTCGGGGAGGGTGGCACCGATCGAGCGCTGCTCGGCGTCCACCGGCAGGGCCTCGGAAGAGGCGAACTCGTCCATGAAGTCGACCATGGCCTGCAGGTCGGCGTACCCGGTGTCGGTCGGGTCGCTGCCCTCGGCGAGGGTGAAGAAGTTGTCGCCACCCGAGGCCAGGAAGGAGTTGGCGACGACCGAGTAGGTCTCCTCCATCTCGATCGGCATCTCGTCGAGCCACATGCCGGTGACGTGCTCGCCGGCGGAAGCGGTGGGGTCGTAGCTCCACTCGAAGCCGTCGGAGACGCCGAGGTGCAGGATCGGGCGCGAGGAGCCGTCGGGCTGCCACTGCTCCTCCAGCACCGACTTCAGCTGCTCACCGGTCAGGTCCAGCTTGACTAGGGTGTTGGCGAAGGGCTGGACGACGGCGGCCTGCTTGTAGGTCAGGACGGCCGGGTAGCCCTCGGCGTTCTCGCCGAGCATGTCCGCACGCAGACCGCCGGGGTTGATGAAGCCGATCTGGGTGTCGGCCGCCCAGCGCTGGGCCTCGGCGACCAGGTTGCCGACTGTGGACTCGCCACCGCGGTTCTCAGTGGTGCCGTTGCCGGCCTTGGCGCGGGTGAACGGGCCCGCGATCTCGCCCAGGGGCTGGGCGCCGAGCTCGTCGGAGACCGCCACCGCGGCGTCGACGATCGCCTTGACCTCGGGGTCCTCGGCGAAGGGGTCCTCGGTGCGCGCGACGTTGATGATCTCGCTGCCGTCACCGACCTTGAGGAACGGGTCGGCCTGGCCGTCGGCGTCGACGGTGAAGGTCAGGCGGTTGATGTTGAGGCCGTACTGACCGGCCGAGACGACCGGACGCGGCTGCAGAGGCGCGTCGGCCGGGGCGATCAGGCAGTCGTAGGCCAGGTGCGTGTGACCCGAGATGATCGCGTGCACCGACGAGTCGACGCCCTGCACGATCGACCCGAAGTCGGTGTCGTCGGCCAGGTCGGCGATCGCGTCGCAGTCGGTCGTCGGGGCGCCCTCGTGCACGAGCATGACGATCAGGTCGACACCCTCGGCCTCCAGCGCGTCGGCCTCGGTGTTGACGGCGTCGACGATGTCGGTGACCTCGAGGTCGGCGATGCCGGCCGGGGAGACCAGCTCGGGCAGGTGCTCGGTGACGGCGCCGATGAAGCCGACCTCGACGGCGGAGTCGCCCTCGCCGATGGTCTGCACGTAGGTGGGCTCCAGCGCGTCCTCGCCGGAGTCCTTCATCTTCACGTTGGCGCCGATGTAGGTCCACTCGGCCCCGCCGCGCGGGTTGGTGTCGGCGTCGAAGGGAGCCATCACCCGGTTGACCAGGTCGTCGTAGCCCTGGTCGAACTCGTGGTTGCCCACCGCGGAGACGTCCAGACCCGCGGCGTTGAGGACGTCGAGGGTCGGCTTGTCCTGCTGGATGAACGACTCGAAGGTCGAGGCACCGATGAGGTCGCCGGCAGCGGCGAAGATGGTGTTCTCCTCGCCGTACTCCGCACGGACGGAGTCCACGGCGGTGGCGAGCTTGGCCGCGCCGCCCGCGTCACGTGCGGCGAGCAGCCGACCGTGGAAGTCGTTGATGCCGACGATGGTGACGTCGACGGGCGAGAGGGCGTGGGCGGCTGGGGCCTGGACTACGACGGTCGCCGAGGTGGCGGCGACCGCGAGCCCGAGGCCGAGCGCTGCGGCGCGTCGGCGCAGCGGCGAGGACCCGGAGCGTGAGTGCACTGGGGGAACCCTTCAGGTGGGGCTGGTATGGACCGGCGCACCGTAACCCTGCAAGAGGGCTCTTCGACCGGCCCGATCGTTAACGTCGCGTGACACCTGCACGAAAGGCGGGATCCGGTGAAGGATTGCCATCACGCACCTGGCCGGATGGTCAGGTGTTGCCTCTGGCGCCGCCCGAGCACCCCGTGATGAGGTGGGTGATTGCCCTCGCCCGAGGGGGTCGACCGGTGGGTCAGCCGCGCAGCTGGTGGCGCTGCTTCCAGACGTCGCGGTAGAACTCCCAGCCCGACCACAGCGTCAGCCCGACGGCGACCGCCAGCAGCCCCTGCGAGACGTAGAACAGCACCTCGCCGGGCGTCTGCAGCGCCGCGGGCAGGTCCGGGTCGCGCAGCGGCAGCACCAGCCCACCCAGCGCCAGCCCCTGGGCGGTGGTCTTCCACTTGCCGAGGTCCTTGGCCGCGATGACGACCTTGGACAGCACCGAGAGCCGCAGCAGCGTCACACTCCACTCGCGCAGCAGCACGATGATGGTCACCCACCACCAGATGTCGCCCACGACGGCCAGCCCGATGAAGGCCATGCCGGTGATCGCCTTGTCGGCGATGGGGTCGGCGATCTTGCCGAAGTCGGTGACCAGGTTGCGCGCGCGGGCGATGTCCCCGTCGATCTTGTCGGTGATCATCGCGACCGCGAAGATCGCGTAGGCGATCGTGCGCCACGTCGCGGACTCGCCCCCGTCGACCAGCAGCGCCCAGCCGAAGAACGGCACCATCACGATGCGCAGGCTCGTGAGGAGGTTCGGCAGGTTCCAGTTGCTGGGCTTCTGGGACGTCTCGGTCACGGGCACTCCTGGGTCAGGGCGTGGGGTCAGACGGACGAGCGGGTCAGGACGGGTCGAGCGGGCGGGCGACCAGGTCGATGCCGTCGGTGTCGACGACCTCGGCGCGGACGATCTCCCCCACCGAGGCGGTCGTGTCGTCGAGGCCGTCGAGCAGCGTCGTACCGTCGACCTCGGGGCCCTGCAGGGCCGCGCGGCCGACGACCTCGCCGTCCTCGACCGACTCCACGAGCACCTCGACGACCTCGCCGATGCGCTCCTCGGCGCGCTCGGCGGTCAGCTGCTCGACCAGGGAGGTGACGTGCTCGGCGCGGGCGCGCACCTCGTCCTCGTCGAGCTTGTCCTCGAAGCCGGCGGCCTCGGTGCCGTCCTCGTCGGAGTAGCCGAAGACGCCGGTGACGTCCATCCGCGCGGCGACGAGGAAGTCGCACAGCGTCTGGAGGTCCTCCTCGGTCTCCCCGGGGAAGCCGACGATGACGTTGGAGCGCACGCCGGCCTCGGGCGCCAGGGCGCGGACCTGCTCGAGCAGGCCGAGGAAGGACTCGGGGTCACCGAACCGGCGCATCCTGCGCAGCACCGTGGCGCTGGCGTGCTGGAAGGACAGGTCGAAGTAGGGCACGACGCCCGGCGTGGAGGCGATCGCCTCGATCAGGCCGGGGCGGGTCTCGGCGGGCTGCAGGTAGGACACCCGCACCCGCTCGACACCGTCGACCGCCGCCAGCTCGGGCAGCAGAGTCTCGAGGAGCCGGATGTCGCCGAGGTCCTTGCCGTACGACGTGGAGTTCTCGCTGACGAGGAAGAGCTCCTTCACGCCCTGGCCGGCCAGCCAGAGCGCCTCCTCGAGCACGTCGGTGGGTCGCCGCGAGACGAAGGAGCCGCGGAAGGACGGGATCGCGCAGAACGAGCACCGGCGGTCACAACCGCTGGCCAACTTCAGCGACGCGGTCGGACCGGACTCCAGGCGCCGGCGCACCGACGCGGGACCCGAGGCATGGCCCGGGACGGCGGCGGTGGACATCGAGCGCTCGACCGGGGTGATCGGGAGCAGCAGGCGGCGGTCGCTCGGGGTGTGCGCCTGGTGGGACTCGCCGGCCAGGATGCCGCGCAGCCGGTCGGCGATGTCGGGGTAGTCGTCGAAGCCGAGCACCGCGTCGGCCTCGGGCAGCGACTCGGCGAGGTCCTTGCCGTAGCGCTCGGCGAGGCAGCCGACGGCCACGACGGCCTGCGCCTTCCCGCCGTGCTCGGTCTTGAGGTCGGCGGCCTCGAGCAGGGCGTCGACGGAGTCCTTCTTGGCCGCCTCGACGAAGCCGCAGGTGTTGACCACCACGGTGTCGGCGTCCTCGGCGTTCTCGACCAGGCGGAACCCGCCGGCCTCGAGCCGACCGGCGAGCTCCTCGGAGTCCACGTCGTTGCGTGCACACCCCAGGGTCACCATCGCCACCGACAGCAGTGGCCGCTCCGGGGTGGGGTCGGCTGCGGTCGGGGTGGCGGTGGACTCAGGTGTGTGGGTACTCATGACGACTCGTCAGTATGGCGGGCCGCTCCGGCACGCACCTACTCCGCGACTACTCCGCGACTACTCCGCGACGAAGGTGTCCTGCGCCTGACGACCCGTCGCACCGAGGGCACCGTGATCGACGCCACCCACGCTGACCTGCACCGAACCGTCCGAGGACTGCACCCGCACCGGCTGGGAGACCTTCGGCAGGACCTTGACCTGGCCGAAGGCCAGCGTGCCCTTGTAGACCAGCTCGTTGGCGCCGTCGCGCACCACGACCTCGGCTCCCCCGCCCGCGGCGGTGAGCACCACCGGCACCTTGGTGCCCGTGGCGGTCGTGCCGCTGGTGGTGGTCAGACTGGGCAGCGGGTCCCGGACCTCGACCGGGCTGTCGGTGACCAGCCGGGCGACCGACCACGCGAGCACGAGCGCCATCACGGCCGCCACGAGGACCGACCAGTTGGGGCCGCCCCGGGTGCCGCGCAGGGCACCGCCCTGGCCGAGCTCGGCCTCGAAGACGCGGCGCGGGGTGACCGGCGCGTCGGCGTACCGCTCGTCGTAGGAGGCGACCAGCGGGGCCGCGTCGATGCCGAGCACGCGCGCGAGGGTGCGCAGGTGGCCGCGGGCGTAGAAGTCGCCGCCGCACGGGCTGAAGTCGTCGACCTCGACGGCCTCGATGACGTGCGGGCGGATGCGGGTGCGGTCGGCGAGCTGGTCGACGGTGAGACCCAGGCGGGTGCGGGCGGCGGCCAGCTCGGGACCGATGACCGGGTCGGGCGCCGGCTGCTCCTCCTCGGGCAGCACGATCGGCTCGACCGCGTGGCCCTCGCGGGCGATCGGGCGGACCCGGTCCCCCCAGACCTCGGTGTCCTCGACCAGGTCGACGCTGCCGGGGCGCCGCAGCTCGCGGGCCTCGGGGAGCTCGGGACGGTCGGCGTCGTCGGTCTCGTCGTGGGCGGCGTCGAGCCGCAGCGCCGTCGCGCCGATGATGGGCTGGGTCATCGTCAGGTCGCTGCGGATCTCCGCGCGCACCGCGGTGACCGGCTCGCGCAGCGCCGACGGCGTCGCGCTCGCGGTCATCGCCGGGGCCACGACCGGAGCGGTCTGCGCGGTCGGCACAGGCGCGGCGCCGCCGCGCTCGGGCAGGAAGCGGGCGACGGAGTCGATGGCGTGGGCCAGCATCGGCCGCAGCCCCGCGTGCACGCGCTCGGGGGCCGGCTCGTGCCCGGGGACCTGGCTGCCGGGGACCTCGTGCTCGTCGTGCGCCGAGGAGCCGCCGTGGTGGTCCCCGTGGTCGTCCTGGTCCCCATCGTGGTCGCCCTCGTGCCACTCCTCGTCGGAGACGTAGGTGTAGCCGTCGATCTCGGCGACCTCGCAGCGGTCCTGCGCCAGCGCGGCCAGGGCGTCGACGACGTCGCCGTCGGTCAGGCCGGTGACCCGCGTCGAGAGCGAGAGCGGGACCTGGATCGGGTCCTCACCGCTGAGCACGTCGATCGAGCCGTCACGCAGGAAGCGCCGGCGCGGCAGCACCTCGACGGCCTGGATCTCGGTCCAGGGCAGCCCCCGCCACTCCTTGCCCGTGCGCAGGCGCACCCCGAGGTCGTCGGCGACGAAGAGCGGCGCCCGGGCGTCGAGGACGCCCTGGGCGTGCACGAGGGCGATGAGGGCGAGCACCAGCGCCAGGACCCAGTCCAGGGCGGTGCCGCCGGAGGCGGCACGGGTGAGGTACGCCGCGGCGACCACGCCCGCGACGACACCGGTGCTCGCGGTGAGCAGCGTGTTGCGTCGTACTTCCACGTTCACATCTCCCCCTGAAGGGTCGCGATGACACCGTCGACCTCGTCGGGCTTCACGAGCACGTCGCGAGCCTTCGAGCCCTCACTGGGACCGACCACGCCTCGGGACTCCAGGATGTCCATGAGGCGACCGGCCTTGGCGAAGCCCACGCGGAGCTTGCGCTGCAGCATCGAGGTGGAGCCGAACTGCGTCGACACCACGAGCTCCACGGCCTGGACCACCAGGTCGAGGTCGTCGCCGATGTCGTCGTCGAGCTCCTTCTTGCTCTGCTGGGGAGCGGTGACGTCCTCGCGGTACGACGGCTCCAGCTGCTCCTTGCAGTGCTTGACCACCTGGGCGATCTCGGCCTCGGTGACCCAGGCTCCCTGGACGCGCACCGGCTTGGAGGCGCCCATCGGCAGGAACAGCCCGTCACCCTGGCCGACCAGCTTCTCCGCGCCCGGCTGGTCGAGGATGACCCGGCTGTCGGCGAGGCTGGAGGTGGCGAAGGCCAGGCGGCTCGGCACGTTGGCCTTGATCAGGCCGGTCACCACGTCGACCGAGGGGCGCTGGGTGGCCAGCACCAGGTGGATGCCGGCCGCGCGGGCCAGCTGGGTGATGCGGACGACCGCGTCCTCCACGTCGCGCGGGGCGACCATCATCAGGTCGGCGAGCTCGTCGACGATGACCAGGAGATAGGGGTAGGGCTCGAGCGTGCGCTCGGAGCCCAGCGGCACCTCGACCTTGCCCGCCCGGACGGCCTTGTTGAAGTCGTCGATGTGGCGGAACCCGAAGTTGGCCAGGTCGTCGTAGCGCAGGTCCATCTCGCGCACGACCCAGGCGAGCGCCTCGGCGGCCTTCTTGGGGTTGGTGATGATCGGGGTGATCAGGTGCGGGACGCCCTCGTAGGCGTTCAGCTCCACCCGCTTGGGGTCGACCATGATCATCCGGACCTCGTCGGGCGTGGCCCGCATCAGCACCGAGGTGATCATCGAGTTGATGAAGCTGGACTTTCCGGAGCCGGTGGCACCGGCGACCAGCAGGTGCGGCATCTTCGCGAGGTTGGCGACGACGAAGCCGCCCTCGACGTCCTTGCCGAGGCCGGCCACCATCGGGTGGTGGTCGGCACGGGCCCGGCCCGAGCGGAGCACGTCGCCGAGGGAGACGATCTCCTTGTCGAGGTTGGGGATCTCCACGCCGACCGCGGACTTGCCGGGGATCGGGCTGAGGATGCGCACGTCCGCACTGGCCACCGCGTAGGCGATGTTGCGCTGGATGTTGGTGATCTTCTCGACCTTCACGCCGGGGCCGAGCTCGACCTCGTAGCGCGTGACGGTCGGGCCGCGGGTGTAGCCGGTGACCTGGGCGTCGATGGAGAACTCCTCGAGCACCTGGGTCAGCCGGTCCACGACCTCGTCGGAGGCCTTGGACCGCGCCTTGTGCGGCGAGCCCTCCTTCAGCACCTCGGTCGCGGGCAGGCTGTAGGTGATGTCGCCGGAGAGCTGGAGCTGCTCCACGCGGGGCGGCAGGTCGGCGTGCGGCGGCGGCTCGAGGACGTCCTTGTGGCCGTCGGCGGTCGGGGACGTCGCGCCGGCGTCGACCGCGGCCATCGCCTCGGTGGGCACGTCGTCGAAGATCGCCAAGCCGGCGTCGGTGTCGCTCCTGGAGCCGCCGTCCTCCTCCAGCGCGACGTCGAGCGCGTCCTTGCCGCGCTTCTTGCGGCCCTTGGCGGAGGTCTCCTCCACCAGCGGGGTGTCGTACGCCGGGTAGCCCTCGGGCTCGAGGCCGTCCTCGCCCTTGCGCGAGCGGCGTCGCGTGATCGGCTCGTCCTCCTCGTGCACCCGGCCCAGGGCCCGGTCGCGCAGGTCGGCGAGCTTGTCGGGCACCTGGTAGACGGGCGTGGCGGTGATGACGAGGACCCCGAAGACGCCGAGGAGGAGCAGCAGCGGGACGACGAGGTAGGTGGTGCGCAGCAGGTCGAGCAGCAGCGAGGAGACGACGTACCCGACCGCTCCCCCGCCCTCCTGCAGCGGCGTGGCGTCGCCGGCGACCGGCTGAGGGCTGCCGTTGGCGACGTGGACGATGCCGAGCAGGCCGAAGGACAGGGCGGTCCAGCCGATGACCTGCCGGCCGGCGGGACCGTGGCCCACGGGGTCGCGCATGACGCGCCACCCGGCCCAGACCAGGACCATCGGGACGAACCAGCCGATCTTGCCGACGGTGCCGGCGACGGCGAACCGCACCGGGTCGGTCACCGGGCTCTGCACCTGGAACCACACCGCGGCGGCGGAGACCAGCGCGAGGGCGACCAGCACCAGGCCGGCACCGTCGCGCCGGTGCTCGGGCTCGAGGTCGCGGGCACCGCGGCCGATGCCGCGGGCCACGGCACCGATGCCGTGGGCGACGGCCAGCCAGAACGCGACGACCCCCCGCAGCACCGCGCCGAGCGCGAGGCCGACCGGGTTAGGTCCGCTGCGCACCGAGCGCGGGGCCGGCCGCGAGGTCGTCGACTTCTTCGCCGACGACTTCTTGGGCGCAGGCTTGCGCGCCGGCGGCCGCTTGGCCGCGCTCTTGGTGGTGGAGGTACTCCGTGGTCGGGTGCCCGTGCTCGTGCCGCTGCGCGTGCTGGTGCTGCGGCTGGACGTGCTCGTGCTCCGCGACCCCGGCGGGGAAGACGTACGGGTCGCCATGGTCACGACCCTAGGCGACCACCACACGAGTCACAGGGATTGACTCACGTCCCACCCTCACGTGTCGCTTGAGGGTTTTCCGGAGCCACGTCCGAGCGGAGCGAGGGACTCGACGCGAGGAGGTGAGCGAGCCCGCGACCGAGGCACGAGGTCGCGACGGCGTGTCGAGCCCGGTCGAACCGGCGTATCAATACGCCGGCTCGGCGTCCCGTGGCTGGTCGTCGGGGTCCGGGAGCGCGTCGAGGGGTGGGGAGAGCCGGCGGGCGCCGAGCAGGACGGCGGCGCCGACCAGCATGGTGACCACGAAGCCGATGGTGGTGGAGCCGGTGAGCGCGAGGCCGCAGTAGCCGGCCGTGGCGGCGACCACGGCGACGGCGACGTACGGCAGCTGAGTGGTGACGTGGGTGATCACGTTGCACCCGGCACCGGTCGAACTGAGGATCGTGGTGTCGGAGATCGGCGAGGAGTGGTCGCCGGCCACCGCGCCGGCCAGCACGGCCCCGAGCACCGGGAGCAGCAGCTCGGGTGCGTCGACGGCGTTGACGATGCCGCCGGCGATCGGCAGCAGGAGCCCGAAGGAGCCCCAGCTGGTGCCGGTGGCGAAGGCCATCGCCAGGGCGACCAGGAAGACGACGGGGACCAACCACTCGGTGGGCAGCGAGGAGTCCTCGACGAGGCCGCCGAGGTACTCCCCCGTACCGAGGGAGTCGATCAGCGAGCCGAGCATCCACGCCAGCAGCAGGATGCTGACGGCCGGCCACATCGACCGCAGGCCCTCCCACCAGCCCCGACCGAAGGTCGAGCGGCTGAACTTGGGGTTGGAGGCGGTGTCGCGGGAGTAGTAGTAGAGCGCTGCGAGCAGCGCCGGCGCCGCACCGACCAGCAGGGACCAGGTGACGTCGGCCTCGGCGAGCAGGTCCAGCGGGGCCCAGGACCCGGAGGCGCGCACCCCGCTCCACACGATGCCGGCCAGCACGCCGAGCACCAGCAGCACGAACGGCACCACCAGCGCCCGCTTGGCGCCGGGCCGGTGGACGGGCAGGTCCTCGGAGAGCTGGCCCGGGATGTCGTCGCCGGGCTCATAGGTCCTGCCCTCCTCCAGGGCGCGTCGCTCCTCGCGGCGCATCGGGCCGAGGTCGACGTTGAGCGCGACCACGAGCACCACCATCAGCAGCGCCGCCCAGGCGTAGTAGTTGGCTGCCGCGGCCCGGACGTAGGCGCCGAGGTCGCTCACGGTCAGCGCCGACGCGGCGATGATCGGTGTGAAGATGCCCAGGATGTAGGCGCCCCAGCTCGAGAAGGGCATCAGCACGGCCACGGGTGCCGAGGTCGAGTCGACCAGGTAGGTCAGCTTGGCGCGCGAGACCCGGTGCCGGTCGGTGATCGGCCGGCTGACCTGGCCGACGGTCAGGGCGTTGAAGTAGTCGTCGACGAAGATTGCGCCACCCAGGGCCGCCGGCAGCGCGATGGCGCCGCGCCGGGTGCGGATGCGCTCGTGCGCCCAGTCGGCGAAGGCCCGGGTGCCGCCCGACATCGACACGAAGGCGGTGATGACGCCGAGCGCCAGGGTGAAGAGGAGGATGTAGACGTAGGTGGTGTTGAGCTCGCCGTCGCTCCAGAAGATCTGGGCGAACGCCGACCACAGCTCCTCGAGGGTGTCGACGGGGCTGAGGTCGGCGACCAGCAGTGCCGCCGAGACCACGCCGAGCCCGAGGCTCAGCAGGACCTTGCGGGTGGTCACCGCCAGCCCGATGGCCAGCACGGGGGGCAGCAGGGTCAGCAGCGGGTAGTCGTCGATCACGTCGCACCTCCTGGGTGGGCCGGGAGGTTACTCCTCGCCCCGGAGCGACGGACCACCCCGGCGGACCAGGGTCGGCGTCGCGCCCTCAGGCGTCGATGACCACCGGGATGATCATCGGCCGACGACGGTGGGTGTTGGACACCCAGCGACCGATCACCCGGCGTACGGTCTGCTGCAGCTGGTAGGAGTCGGTGGCCCCGTCGGCGACGGCCCTGTCGAGCGCGTCGATGATGGCGGGCTTGACGTCCTCGAAGACCGAGTCGTCCTCGGCGAAGCCGCGGGCGTGGATCTCCGGGCCGCCGGCGACCTTCCCGGAGACCGAGTCCATGACGACGATGACCGAGATGAAGCCCTCCTCGCCGAGGATCCGCCGGTCCTTGAGGTCGGACTCGGTGATGTCGCCGACGGAGGATCCGTCGACGAAGACGTAGCCGCAGTCGACCTTGCCCGCGACCGACGCGACCCCGTCGACGAGGTCCACCACGACCCCGTCCTCGGCGATGACGACGTTCTCGACGCCGGTCATCCTCGCCAGCGCGGCGTTGGCCTGCATGTGCCGGATCTCGCCGTGCACCGGCAGCACGTTGCGCGGCTTGACGATGTTGTAGCAGTACAGCAGCTCGCCGGCCGAGGCGTGCCCGGAGACGTGCACCATGGCGTTGCCCTTGTGCACGACCTTCGCGCCCCACCGGGCCAGGCCGTTGATCACGCGGTAGACCGCGTTCTCGTTGCCGGGGATGAGCGAAGACGCGAGCAGGACGGTGTCGCCCTCCTCGATGTGCACGAAGTTGTGGGTGCGCTGGGCGATCCGCGAGAGCGCCGACATCGGCTCGCCCTGCGAGCCGGTCGAGATCAGCACCTGGTGCTGCGGCGGCAGGTGCGCGAGCTCCTTGGCGTCGACGATCGTGCCCGGCGGGATCGTGAGGTAGCCCAGGTCGCGGGCGATGCCCATGTTGCGCACCATCGAGCGGCCGACGAAGGCGACCTGGCGCTCGTGGGCGTACGCCGCGTCGAGCACCTGCTGCACGCGGTGCACGTGCGAGGCGAAGCAGGCCACGATGATCCGCTGCTGCGACTCGCGGAAGACCTGGTCGATGACCGGCGTGATGCCGCGCTCGGTCGGGGTGAAGCCCGGGGTCTCGGCGTTGGTGGAGTCGGTGAGGAAGAGGTCGACGCCCTCCTCCCCCAGCCGCGCGAAGGCCCGCAGGTCGGTGATCCGGCCGTCGAGCGGCAGCTGGTCCATCTTGAAGTCGCCGGTGTGCAGCACCAGCCCGGCGGGCGTGCGGATGGCGACGGCCAACGCGTCGGGGATGGAGTGGTTGACCGCGACGAACTCGAGCTCGAAGGGCCCGAAGGTGATCTTCTCGCCCTCCTTCACCACGTGGTGGACGGTCTCCTTGAGCCGGTGCTCGCGCAGCTTGGAGCCCAGCAGCGCCAGCGTCAGCTCCGAGCCGACCAGCGGGATGTCACCCCGCTCGCGCAGGAGGTACGGCGTCGCGCCGATGTGGTCCTCGTGACCGTGGGTCAGCACGAGCGCCTCGACGTCGTCGAGCCGGTCGCGGATGGATGACCAGTCGGGGAGGATCAGGTCGACGCCGGGCTGGTGGTCCTCGGGGAAGAGCACGCCGCAGTCGACCATCAGGAGACGACCGGCGTACTCGAAGGCGGTCATGTTGCGCCCCACCTCGCCGAGACCACCGAACGGGGTGACCCGCAGGGCTCCCTCGGGCAGCGGTTCGGGTGCGGTGAGCTCGGGGTGCGGGTGTGACATTTCGTCCTGTTCTGCCGGGTCGTCCGGTGGTCGGGTGGTGCCGGGGTGCTGGCCGGCGGTGCCTAGAGCAGGTCGGCCGCCTCCAGGCCGGTGCGCAGCGCGGCGAGCTCCTCGTCGTCGAGGGGCACCAGCGGAGAGCGCACGCGGCGGTTGTCGAGCACGCCGAGGAGCTCCAGGCCCCCCTTGGCGGTGGTGGCGCCGTAGTTGGCGACACCCATGACGGCCTCGAAGGCCGGCAGGAGCCGCTGGTAGGTCGCCAGGGCGTTGGCGTGGTCGCCACCGAGGAAGTCCTCGATCATCGAGGCGATCTCGCTGCCGGCGACGTGACCGACGACCGACACGAGGCCGCAGGCGCCGTGGGCGAGGAAGCCGAGGGTGTTGACGTCGTCGCCGGAGTAGACGGCGTAGCCCATCTGAGCCAGGCGCGCGGCGCGCGGCATGTCGCCGACGGCGTCCTTGACCGCGACGACCTGCTCCCAGCCCAGCGCCTCCTCGTAGGTCTCCAGGCCGATGGTGGAGCCGGTGCGGCCAGGGACGTCGTAGAGCATCACGGGCAGCTCGGCGGCGTCGATGACCTGCCGGAAGTGGTGGAGGATGCCGCGCTGTCCGGGCTTGTTGTAGTAGGGCGAGACCAGGAGCACCGCGTCGGCGCCCTTCTCGCGTGCCTGCTTGGCCAGCACCAGCGAGGTGCGGGTGTCGTTGGTGCCGACACCGGCCACCAGCGGCACGTCGGGGCCGACCGCGTCACGCACCGCGGCGAGGACCTCGCCGTCCTCGTCGGTGGTGGTCGTGGGCGACTCGCCGGTGGTCCCGGAGACCACCAGCCCGTCGTGACCGTGCGCCAGCAGGTGCTTGGCGACCCGCTGCACCCCGTCGAGGTCGAGGCTGCCGTCGTCGAGGAACGGCGTGGCCATCGCGGTCAGCATCCGACCGAAGGGTGCGACGGGGGCGGAGGTCATGGGGCCAAGGTTATGGGATCTGCGGGACGACCTGCTCGGCGACCAGCCGCAGGTGGTCGAGGTCGCCCAGGTCGAGGGTCTGCAGGTACAGCCGCGACTGCCCGGTCTCTGCGTAGCGGCCGATCTTGTCGACCACCTCGGGCACCAGCCCGGCCAGCCCGTTCTCCCGCAGCTCGTCGACCTCGCGCCCGATCGCTGCGGCCCGGCGGGCCAGATCGGCCTCGTTCTCGGCGACGCACAGCACCAGCGCCGAGGAGGTGGTCAGCGAGCCCGGGTCGCGGCCGATCTCCTCGCACGCGGCGTGCACGCGGGCGATCTGCTCGACCCCGGTGTCGAACGGCACGAACGGGAGGTTGAACTCGTCGGCGTACCGCGCGGCCAACACAGGGGTACGACGCTTGCCCACTCCCCCGATGAGCACCGGCGGTCCACCGGCGTGACCGTCGCGCTGCACGGGCTTGGGCAGGCCGGGCGACTCGCTGACCTGGTAGTGGGTGCCGTCGTAGGAGAAGCCACCGTCCTCGGCGGCCGGGGCCGACCACAGGCCCGTGACCACGGCCAGCTGCTCCTCGAACCGGTCGAAGCGCTCGGCGGTGCCGGGGAAGGGGATGGCGTACTTCTCGTGCTCCTGCACGAACCAGCCGGCGCCGATGCCGAGCTCGACGCGCCCGCCGCTCATCTGGTCGACGTTCGCGACCTGGATCGCCAGCGGACCGGGGTAGCGGAACGTGGCGCTGGTCATCATCGTGCCGAGGCGGATGGTGCTGGTCTCGCGGGCGAGACCAGCGAGCGTGGTCCAGGCGTCGGTGGGGCCGGGCAGGCCCGGGGTGCCCATCCCGAGGTAGTGGTCGGAGCGGAAGAACGCCCCGAACCCGAGCCGCTCGGCCTCGAGGGCGACCCGCAGGAGGTCGTCGTAGGTGGCGCCCTGCTGGGGCTCGGTGAAGATGCGCAGCTCCATGGCGCTCACCCTACGAAAGCGGCCCTCACCCGGCAGGCGGTGTCAGCGCCGGCGCAGCCAGACCCGGTCGAAGCCCTCGAGCTCGTCGCGCCGGGTCTCCTTCCAGTGGTGCCGGTCGAAGTCGGGGTAGAACACGTCGCCCTCGGGCTCGAGCGGGATCTCGGAGAGGACCTGCTCGGTGGCCAGCGGCATGGCGGCGGCGTAGACGCTGGCGCCGCCGGCGACGACGATCTCGCCGGGCAGCCGCGTGGCCTGCACCAGCGCGTCGTCGAGGTGGCGCGCCACGTGGACGTCGTCGCGGCCGGGCGACCAGGCGGGGTCGCGGGTCAGCACGATGGTCTCCCGGCCGGGCAGCGGCCGACCGATGGACTCGTAGGTGGTGCGACCCATGACCAGCACGTGGCCCATGGTCAGGTGCTTGAAGGCGGCCTGCTCCCCCGGCACCTTCCACGGGATGTCGGGGCCGTGGCCGATCACCCCGTTGCGGGCGACGGCGGCGACCAGGACGATCCTGCGACTCACGACGACCGCCTCAGACCGCGATCGGGGCCTTGATGACCGGGTGCGGGTCGTAGCCCGCGACCTCGATGTGCTCGAGCTCGAACTCGTCGAGCGCGGTGACCGAGGGGTCGAGCACCAGCGTGGGCAGCGGCCGCGGCTCCCGCGTGAGCTGGAGACGGGCCTGCTCGAGGTGGTTGAGGTAGAGGTGCGCGTCGCCGAGGGTGTGCACGAAGTCGCCGACCCCGAGGCCGGTCACCTGCGCGACCATGTGGGTCAGCAGCGCGTAGGAGGCGATGTTGAACGGCACGCCGAGGAAGACGTCGGCCGAGCGCTGGTAGAGCTGGCAGCTGAGCCGGTCCGGCCCGCCGTCGGGGTCAGGTGCGACGTAGAACTGGAACAGCGCGTGGCACGGCGCGAGCGCCATGTCGGGGATGTCCGCGACGTTCCACGCCGAGACCACGTGGCGCCGTGAGTGCGGGTCGCGGCGGAGGTTCTCCACGACCTGCGCCAGCTGGTCGATGTGCCGCCCGTCGGGTGTGGGCCACGAGCGCCACTGGGCGCCGTAGACCGGGCCGAGGTCGCCGGCCTCGTCGGCCCACTCGTCCCAGATGCTGATGCCTCGCTCCTGCAGCCAGCGCACGTTGGTGTCGCCGCGCAGGAACCACAGCAGCTCGCCGAAGACCGAGCGGGTGTGGACCTTCTTCGTCGTGACCAGCGGGAAGCCGCCTCCACGCTCGGGTGCCAGGTCGAAGCGCATCTGGTGCCCGAAGACCGACAGCGTGCCGGTGCCGGTGCGGTCGGTGCGCTCGACGCCCTCGTCGAGGATGCGGGTGAGGAGGTCGAGGTAGGCCTGCACGGGGCGAACGCTACCCGGGCAGCACCACGGGCGGCGTGCGCCGTCCGTGGCTACCGGCGGTTCTTCTTCCCGCCCTTGTTCTTGCCCTTCTTCTTGCCCTTCTTCTTGTCGGTCTTCTTGTCGGCCTTCAGCACGCCCTTGAGCCACCCGGAGATGCTGGGCGCGTTGATCTCGGCGTAGACGCCCGGGAAGAGCGGGAGTGCGCAGCCCAAGCCGTAGCTCACGGCACCGATCTGCACCGGCCGGCCGTTCTCGCGGTAGCCGAACAGCGGCCCACCGGAGTCGCCCTGGCAGGAGTCGCCGAGCAGCTCGGCGGCGCACACCTCGGTGTCGGGCGAGTACCCGAGCAGGCTGTTGGTCTGGCACTCCAGGTCGGTCGTCACGCGCACGTCCAGCTCCTTGAGCCGGTCCTGCACGCTGCCGACCTGGTAGGCGTCCAGTCCCCACCCGGCGACGGTCAGGGTGGAGCCGGGCTCCTCGAGGGGCTGGTCGTCCGCGCCGGCGAGCGCGATGCGCGGCGCCTTGATCTTCTTGGTGGTGCGCCACAGGGCGACGTCGCTCGACCCGGTCTCGTCGTAGTCCGGGTGGACCTTCATGCGGTCGATACGCAGCACCTGGCCACCACCTTGGGTGAGGTCGGTGCGACCGACCACGGCCTGGACCTCGTCGGGCTCGAAGACGGTGCAGTGGGCCGCGGTGAGGATCCACCGCTTGCCCACCACCGAGCCGCCGCAGAAGTGGCCGTCGGACCCTTCGGAGCCGGCGCGCTGCAGCGACACCATGAACCCGTGCTCACCGTCGTCGGCGGCGCCGCCGCCCACGATGGCGGTGGCGGGGGTCGAGCTGGTCACCGCAGCCAGCGGCGTGGCGAGCAGCAGGGCGGCCAGGGCGGAGCGGACGAGACGGCGCGAGGTCATGCTCCTCTCAACGCGTGGCCGGCCCACACGTCACGCCCGAAGATCCACACGTCCCTCGATCGTGGTGCAGGTCTCACCGCCGACCCGCACCTGCCCGTCCACCACCTCCACGTGCACGCGCCCGCGTCGCTGCAGTGCGGCGCCCTGCGCTGCGACGTACGACGTCGGCAGCCGCCCGGTCGAGGTCAGCCACTGCCCGAGGCCGGCCTGGAGGCTGCCGGTGACCGGGTCCTCGGTGATGCCCAGGCCCGGGCAGAAGGCGCGCACCTCCATCAGCACCTCTCCCCCGGGCTCGTGCAGAGCCGGCTCGTGCAGGCCGGCCACCCCGACGTCGAGCCCGTCGAAGGCCGACCAGTCCGGGCGTAGCGCGGTGACCGCGGCCGCGTCGGCCAGGAGCACACCGACCCATCCGGGGCCGTTGTCGACCCACTCCGCGTCGACGACCTCGGTGGCCTCGATACGCAGGGCACGCGCGATCCGGGCACGGTCCTCCTCGGAGACCGGGCCGCTGCGCACCAGCGGCGGCGCCTCGAGCGCCAGCCGCTCCCCCGCGTGGACGCGCACGAGCCCGGCGCCGCACTCCTGCACCAGCACGCCCTGGCTCGCGGCGACGCCACCGGCCTCGAGCCACGCGTGCGCCGACCCCAGGGTGGGGTGTCCGGCGAACGGCAGCTCACCGCCGGGGGTGAAGATGCGCAGGCGGTAGTCGGCCCCCGCGTGCGTGGGCCGCAGCAGGAACGTCGTCTCCGAGAGGTTGGTCCAGCGGGCGAACGCGGCCATCTGGTCGTCGGTGAGGTCGTCGGCGTCGTGCACGACCGCCACGGGATTGCCGGTCAGCGGACCGGAGCCGAAGACGTCGACGCAGCGGTAGGAGTGGGTCACCCCACGATCCTCTCGCTCACCTGGCCAGCAGCGCGGTCCGGTCCCCCGCGCCGCTGCGGGTCAGCACGAACTGCTGACGCGCGGAGATCTCGCCACCGTCACCGAGGCGGATCACCGGCGTGCCGAGCAGCTGCCTGACCTGGATGGACTCGGCGCCCACCTGGCGCAGCTGCGTGACGCCGACGACGTCGGGGCGCCGGGCGGTGGCGTACTCCTAGACGTCGGGGCGCGCGGCGCGATCGGTCCCCACCACTGCCACCTACGAGGTCGAGGTGCTCAGGCGTGCAGAGACATCGGGCCGTAGACCCGGCGCTCCAGCTCGAAGAGCGTCACGGCGTCGACTCCGTGCTCGGCCAGCTCGGCCCAGGTCTCGCCGACCCAGGACTCCGCATCGGCCTGGCTGGTGAAGCGCTGGTCGACGAGGTCGGCCGGGGCGTCGGCACCGAGGGTCACCTCCGCGCCGGAGGCGTCCTCCAGGCGCCACCACCACGGGCGCTCGGCGGCAGTGGGTGCGCGGAAGGTGGACGGCTGCTCGGGCAGGTTCATGTCAGGACTCCCGGACGGAGGGGTCGACGAAGGGCGGCTTGGTCAGGGCGAAGACCTCGCGACGGCCCCGCACGTCCACCGACACCTCGGCGTCGGCGGCGACGGTGGCGGCCACGAGCGCGAGCCCGACGCCCTTGCGCAGGGTCGGGGAGAAGGTGCCCGAGGTGACCTCGCCGACCGGGACGTCGGCGGTGAGCATGACCCGCATGTGCGGGCGCGGGATGCCGCGGCCCGTGGCGACGATGCCGCGCAGCACGCGCTGGGGGCCCTCCTCCCGCTGCCGGGTCAGCACCTCGCGGCCCCAGAAGGCCGGCTTCGACCAGCCCACGGCCCAGCCGAGGCGGGCCTCGACGGGGGTGATGTCCATGGAGATGTCCTGGCCGTGCAGCGGGTAGCCCATCTCGGTGCGCAGGGTGTCGCGGGCCCCGAGCCCGCAGGCGAGCATCCCGTGCTCCTCACCGGCGGCCAGCAGCGCGTCCCACAGGGACTCGGCCGCGTCGTTGGGCGCGACCAGCTCGTAGCCGCGCTCGCCGGTGTAGCCGGTGCGGCACACGGTCACCTCGTGGCCGTCGTGGGTGCCGGTGGAGAAGGCCATGTAGTCGTGGTCGACGGGCAGGCCGAGCGCGGTCAGCACCTCGTCGGACCTCGGCCCTTGGACCGCGAGCACGACGAGGTCGCGGTGCCGGTCGGTGACCTCGACGCCCTCGGGCGCGGCCGCCGCCAGTCGGCGCACGACCTCGGCGGTGTTGGCGGCGTTGGGCACCAGCAGCACGTCGTCGTCGGCGCGCAGGTAGACGATCAGGTCGTCGACGACGCCCCCGGTCTCGTCGTCGCAGCACAGGGTGTACTGCGCCTGCCCCACGCCGATGCGGCCGAGGTCGTTGGTCAGGCAGGAGTTCACGAAGTCGGCGGCCCCGGGACCGGTCACCGTCGCCTTGCCGAGGTGGCTGACGTCGAAGACGCCGACCGCCTCGCGGACCGCGGTGTGCTCCTTGACGACCCCGGCACCGGCGTACTCCAGCGGCATCGACCAGCCGCCGAACTCGGCGAGCTTGGCGCCGAGGGCCTCGTGCCTGGCGTGCAGTGGAGAGGTGAGCAGCGGGCCGTCGGTCTGGTCCTCCAGCGTCATGGCGCGAACCTATCGCAGCGCCCCGCTCGCCGAGCCGGCGTGTTGATGCGCCGGCTCGGCGGGCTCGGAGTGACGTCGGGGGCGCAGCGTGGTGCCCTGGCTATCCTGCGGCGGTGACCTCGTTCATCCTCCGCAGTGCCAGCCCCGCCAAGACCAAGGTCGACGCCGTCGTCGTGGGAGTGGTCGCGCAGGACTCCGGGGTCGACCTGGCTTCCGGCGGGGAGGAGGTGGGCAAGGCCTACGGCCGCAAGCTGCGACCGCTGCTGTCCTCGCTGTCGCTCAAGGGCAGCCTCGGCGAGACCACCCGCATCCCCACCGCCGGCGTCATCAACGCCCCGATGCTCGTCCTCGTCGGCCTGGGCGCGACCCCCTCGACCGCCGACCTGCGCCGGGCCGCGGGCGCCGCGGCGCGGGCCGTGCCGAACGCGGCATCCGTCGCCCTGGCCCTGCCGACGCCCGGCGCCGCCGAGGTGCGGGCCGTGACCGAGGGGTGGCTGCTGGGCGGCTACCGCTTCACGACCTACCAGCGCGACACCGCGTCGGAGGCCACCGGTCCCGGCGAGGTCGTGGTGCTCAGCCCCGGCGCGCGCAAGCAGGAGGTCGTCACCGCGCTGGAGCAGGCCCAGGTCGTCGCCGACGCCGTCTCGGGCTGCCGCGACTGGGTCAACACGCCCCCGGGCGACCTCACTCCCCCGCTGTTCGCCGACGCCGTGGTGGCCGCCGCCGCGCCGCTGACCAAGGGCCGCGGCAAGAAGCTCACGCTCACCGTCCACGACGAGGCGTCGCTGGCCGAGCTCGGCTGCGGCGGCATCCTCGGCGTCGGGCAGGGCTCCGACGCCCCGCCGCGGCTCGTCGAGATCACCTACGCCCCCAAGGGTCTGCCGAAGGACGCCCCGCACCTCGCCCTGGTCGGCAAGGGCATCACCTTCGACTCCGGCGGCCTCAGCATCAAGCCGGCCGGCTCGATGCACGAGATGAAGTCCGACATGGCCGGTGCCGCCGCGGTCGTCCAGGCCACGCTGGCCATCGCCCGCCTCGACCTCCCGGTCAAGGTCTCCACCTTCGTGCCGATGGCCGAGAACATGCTCTCCGGCTCGGCCACGCGCCCAGGCGACGTCCTGCGGATGTACGGCGGGACGACCGTCGAGATCTTCAACACCGACGCCGAGGGCCGCCTCGTCCTCGGCGACGCGCTCGTGCGTGCGACCGAGGTCGAGCCCGACCTCATCGTCGACGTCGCCACCCTCACCGGCCACATGGTCGTGGCGCTCGGCGACCAGGTCGCCGGTGTCATGGGCAGCGAGGAGGTCGTCGCCCAGGTGCTGGCCGCCTCCGAGACCGCCGGCGAGGCGTGCTGGCCGATGCCGATCCCCGAGGAGATGAAGCAGCGGATCACCTCCTCCAAGGTCGCCGACCTCGCCCAGCACGACTGGGTGCGCTGGGGCGGGGGACTCTTCGCGGGCGCGTTCCTCCGCGAGTTCACCGCCGGCCGGCCCTGGGCCCACGTCGACATCGCCGGCCCGTCCTTCGCCAGCGGCGGACCGACGGGTCACGTCACCAGCGGCGGCACCGGCTTCGCCGTCGCCACGCTCGTCGACCTCGCGCGCTCGCTGGCGGACTGAGCCAGGCTCAACAGTCCAGGCTCAACAGTCCAGGCTCAGGAGTCCAGGTCGCGCGCCTGCTGCTTCTGGGCCTCACGCTGGCGGCGGTTCCAGTCGCGCATGCGCTGCGGCACGCCGACGACGGCCGCGTCGTAGGACGGCACCTGGGCCCGGTTGCAGAACTCGTGGGCCCACTTCACCGACGGCACCCGGCGACGCGTCCACTCCCCGTCGTGCGCGACGAGCAGCAGGGTGACGTCGCTGACCGCGGTGCGCGGCTCGACGAAGCCCTCGACACCGCGCCGGGCGCCGACCCAGGTCGTGAGGTGCTCGACGTCGGTCGAGTCGGCAGCGCGCACCCGGGTCGAGCCGGTGCGGTAGCCGTCCTTCGCCGGTCCGCGCATGCGCGGACCACGGTCACGACGGAAGCGGTCGAGCAGTCCCATGCCTCCAGTCTGCCCGACCCACCCTCGGGCAGGTGTGGACTGTCGTCGCAGTAGTGCAAAGATGGACCGCACTCCCACGGGGAGTCACCCGCACACCCCTACGCAAAGGACCATGGTGGCCGACGCCGGACACACTCCCGGACACACCGACTTCGACGTGCTCGTCCTCGGTGCCGGGTCGGGCGGCTACGCCTGTGCCCTGCGCGCCGCCCAGCTCGGCCTCACGGTCGGTCTGGTCGAGAAGGACAAGGTGGGCGGCACCTGCCTCCACGTCGGCTGCATCCCCACCAAGGCGCTGCTGCACGCGGCCGAGGTCGCCGACTCCGCACGCGACTCGGAGAGGTTCGGGGTCAAGGCCTCCCTCGAGGGCATCGACATGGCCGGCGTCAACGCCTACAAGGACGGCGTCGTCGCCCGGCTGTTCAAGGGCCTCACCGGCCTGGTCAAGGGACGGGGCATCACCGTCATCGAGGGCGCCGGCACCATGACCGGTCCTCGCGAGGTCACCGTCGACGGCACCGCCTACACCGGCGCGCACCTCGTGCTGGCCTCCGGCTCCTACTCCCGCTCTCTGCCCGGCCTGGAGGTCGACGGCGAGCGGGTCCTGACCTCCGAGCACGCGCTGCGCCTGGAGCACGTCCCGTCCTCGGTCGTGGTGCTCGGCGGTGGCGTGATCGGCTCGGAGTTCGCCAGCGTGTGGCGCTCCTTCGGCGCCGACGTCACGATCGTCGAGGCGCTGCCGCGCCTGGTCGCCGCTGAGGACCCGGCCTCGTCGAAGGCGCTGGAACGTGCCTTCCGCAAGCGCGACATCACCTTCAAGACCTCCACCCGGTTCAGCTCCGTCGAGCGCACCGCGGACGGCGTCGCCGTCAGCGTCGAGGACGCCAAGGGCGCCACGTCGGTCATCGAGGCCGAGCTCCTGCTCGTCGCGGTCGGCCGTGGCCCGGCCACCGACGGCCTGGGGTACGCCGAGCAGGGCGTCGCCATGGAGCGCGGGTTCGTGCTGGCCGACGAGCGCTGCCGCACCAACCTCGAGGGCGTCTACGCCGTGGGCGACATCGTGCCCGGCCTGCAGCTGGCCCACCGGGGGTTCCAGCAGGGCATCTTCGTCGCCGAGGAGATCGCCGGCCTCGCGCCGGTCCCGGTCGAGGAGACCGCGATCCCGCGCGTCACCTACTCCCACCCCGAGATCGCCTCGGTCGGCCTCGACGAGGAGACCGCCCGCTCGACGTACGGCGACGACGCGATCGAGACGCTGACCTACGACCTCGGCGGCAACGGCAAGAGCCAGATCCTGCAGACCCAGGGCTTCGTGAAGCTCGTGCGCCGCACCGACGGTCCCGTCGTCGGCGTCCACATGGTCGGCGACCGCGTCGGCGAACTGGTCGGCGAGGCCCAGCTGATCTACGCGTGGGAGGCCCACCCCGACGACGTCGCCCCGCTCGTGCACGCCCACCCCACCCAGAACGAGGCGCTCGGCGAGGCCCATCTCGCCCTCGCCGGCAAGCCGCTGCACGCGCACGGCTGAGCCACCCGGACAGCTCCACTCCACCTGCTACCGAAGGAACCGCATTGGCCACCGAAGTCAACCTCCCGGCGCTCGGCGAGTCCGTCACCGAGGGCACCGTCACCCGCTGGCTCAAGCAGGTCGGCGACACCGTCGCTGTCGACGAGCCGCTGCTCGAGGTCTCCACCGACAAGGTCGACACCGAGATCCCCTCGCCCGTCGCGGGCACCCTGCTCGAGATCAAGGCCGAGGAGGACGACACCGTCGAGGTCGGTGCGGTCCTCGCGATGATCGGTGAGGAGGGCGAGTCCGCCGGTTCCGCCGACGACTCCGGCGATGCCTCCAGCGATGACTCTGCCGAGGACTCCGCCACACCCGAGGCCGAGCCGGCCGACGAGGGCGAGGCCGAGAAGAAGGCCGAGCAGGAGGAGGAGATCGCCGAGAAGACCGGCGACCTGCCTCCCGGTGACGAGACCCCCGAGGAGGAGAAGTCCCCGGCCGCCTCCGGCGGGTCCGGCGGTGGCTCCGGCACGTCGGTGACGCTGCCTGCCCTGGGCGAGTCCGTCACCGAGGGCACCGTCACCCGCTGGCTCAAGCAGGTCGGCGACAGCGTGGAGGTCGACGAGCCGCTGCTCGAGGTCTCCACGGACAAGGTCGACACCGAGATCCCCTCGCCCGTCGCGGGCACGCTGCTGGAGGTCAAGGTCTCCGAGGACGAGACCGTCGAGGTCGGCGCCGAGCTCGCCGTCATCGGCGACGGCTCCGCCGCCCCCGCCGAGGAGTCCCAGCCCGAGCCGGAGCCCGAGCCGGAGCCGAAGCCGGAGCCGAAGAGCGAGGACAAGCAGCCCAGCCCGGCGAAGGAGCCGGCACCGGCGGCCGAGGAGTCGCCGTCCCAGCCCGCAGCCCGGGCCTCCGAGCCCCCGCGCCAGGAGTCCTCCTCGTCCTCGGGCGGCTCCGGCGACGGCCCCGGCTACGTCACGCCGCTGGTGCGCAAGCTGGCCGGTCAGCACGGGGTGGACCTGTCCACCGTCGAGGGCACCGGTGTCGGTGGCCGCATCCGCAAGCAGGACGTGCTCGCCGCCGCGGAGGCCGCCAAGCAGCCCGCCGCGCCCGCCGCGTCGGCGCCTGCCAGCAGCCCCTCCGCCCCGGCCGCCACCGGCGTGCCGGTGCCGGTGAACCCCTCGCCGCTGCGGGGCACCACCGAGAAGATGTCGCGCCTGCGCAAGATCATCGCGACCCGGATGAACGAGTCGCTGGCGACCTCGGCGCAGCTGACCCAGGTCGTGGAGGTCGACGTCACCAACGTCGCCCGCCTCCGCGACGCCGCCAAGGCGGACTTCCTGGCCCGCGAGGGCGTGAAGCTGTCCTTCCTGCCGTTCTTCGCCAAGGCGGCCGTCGACGCGCTGAAGCAGCACCCCAAGCTCAACGCGACCATCGACGACGAGGCGGGCGAGGTCACCTTCCACGACCACGAGCACGTCGCGTTCGCCGTCGACACCGACAAGGGCCTGCTGACCCCCGTGGTCAAGGACGCCGGCGACCTGTCGATCTCGGGCCTGGCCAAGAAGATCGCCGACGTCGCGGCCCGCACCCGGACCAACAAGATCGGTCCCGACGAGCTGTCCGGCGGCACCTTCACGATCACCAACCTCGGCAGCGTCGGGGCGCTCTTCGACACCCCGATCATCAACCAGCCGCAGGTCGCCATCCTCGGCCCCGGTGCCGTGGTGAAGCGTCCCGTGGTGATCGACGACCCGAACCTCGGCGAGACCATCGCCGTGCGGCACATGGTCTACCTCGCGCTGACCTACGACCACCGCCTGGTCGACGGTGCCGACGCCGGTCGGTTCCTCCAGGAGGTCAAGCAGCGCCTGGAGTCGGGCAGCTTCGAGGTCTGAGCCTGCTCGGAGCTTGCTCCGAGCAACGCGAAGAGGTCGAGCGAGCGCTACGCCTGAGCCTGCGAAGGCGTGACGCGCGGGTCGAGACCCAGTCGCCGACCTCAGCACCAGCGCCACCACGACGGCCCGTCCGGGGAGACCCGGGCGGGCCGTCGTGCGTCCCGGGGTCTCGACCGGCGGGGCCGTGACCGGACCGTAATCAAGGAGCGAAATGTCGGTCCGTCGTCGTAGGTTCGACCCACCGTGACCAGCACCGTCTCGCCGCCCACCCCGCGGCCCACCCAGCCCGTCCTGCCCACCACCGACCACCGCCAGCCGATCGACTGGCGCCGTCTCCGGGGGCCGGTCGCTGCGGCCTGCGTGCTCGGCGCCTTCGTGGCCGCGATCGGCACCAGCCTGGGCACCGTCGTGGCCGGTCGTCTGGCCGACGGGCCCACCACCGGGCTGCTCGGTCTGCTGGCCCTGTGCGTGGTCGGCGGCGCCCTGGTGGACACCGTGGCGCGCACGGTGTGGGCCGGCGTGGTCGACCGGGCCGAGGGCCGGCTGCGCGGCGACCTGCTGGACGCCGCGATGGCGCAGCCGCTCGCCGAGCTCAGCGAGCAGGCGGTCGGCGAGATCCTCGACCGCGTCGACGACGACACCCACGAGGTCGGCAGCCTGCTGCGCCAGAGCGTCTGGATGGCGATGCGCACCCTGCTGGCCTCCGGGCCGCTGTGGCTGGTCGCCGGCCTCACGTGGGCCCCGGCCTTCGTGCTCTTCCCCGTCACCGCCGTCGTCACCTTCTGGTTCGTGAAGTCGCGGCTCCCGGAGATCTCGCGGCGCAAGGTCATCGAGGAGATGGCCTGGACCGACCACGCCGCGGCGATGGAGGAGGGCGTGGCCGCCCGCGACGACCTGCGCACCAGCCTGGGCCAGTCCTACGTCGTACGCCGCTGCACCGAGCTCGCCTCGACGCTGCACCAGCGCTTCGACGAGGTGCTGGCGATGGAGAGCAGCGTCAGCCGCCGCACCGGCACCCTGCTGCACGCCATGCTGGCCGCCATCGGGCTGGCGGGCGTCGCCCTGGTGATCGACGGGCGTCTCTCGACCGGAGCGCTCATCACACTGTTCCTGGTCACCACCCAGTTCGTCGGCCAGGTCGACCAGCTGGCCCGGCACCTCCCTGATCTGCAGGCCGGGTTCGGAGCGGTGCTGCGGCTGCGCACGCTGCTCGGCGCCGTGCCCGAGCCGGCCGGTGGCGTGCCGATGCCCGACCGGGTCCCGGAGGTGCGCTTCCGCGACCTGCACTTCTCCTACGGCACCGGCAGCTTCGCCCTCGAGGGCGTCGAGCTGACCATCGAGCCCGGCACGACCTGCGCCTTCGTGGGCCGCACCGGTTCGGGCAAGTCGACCCTGGCCTCGCTGGTCTCCCGCGCCGTGGAGCCGCAGCGCGGCACCGTGCTCATCGACGGCACCGACGTGCTGGAGCTCGACCTGCAGCAGTTGCGCGCGTCCGTCGGCGTGGTCACCCAGCGCACCGAGATCCTCGCCGGTACCCTCGTGGAGAACATCGCGCTCTTCGGCGACCTCCCCCGGGCTCGCGTCGAGGCCGCGGTCGCCGAGCTGGCGCTCACCGACTGGGTGGCCGGTCTGCCCGACGGCCTCGACACGCTCCTGGGCCCCGGCGGGCTGACCCTGTCGGCCGGTGAGGAGCAGCTGGTCGCGTTCGCACGGCTGCTGGTCCGCGACGTCCACGTGGTCGTGCTCGACGAGGCCACCGCCCGGATGGACCCGGTCACCGAGGCGCGCGTGGTGCGCGCGGCCGACCGGCTGCTGACCGGTCGCACCGGCCTCCTGGTCGCCCACCGGCTCTCCACCACCGAGCGGGCCGACCGCATCGTGGTGATGGACCACGGCCGGGTGGTCCAGCAGGGGCCGCGTGCCGAGCTCGCCGCTCGGCCCGGTCCGTTCCGCAGCCTGCTGGACGCCAGCGACTCGACCGACCGGATGTCGACCCCGCAGCTGCCGGAGCTGCCGGAGTCCTCGCCGCACTCCTCCCTCGACTCCCACGTCACAGGCATCGGCAGCGCGCGCCGGATCGGCACTCCCCCGCCGCCGCCGGCCCTGCGCCCGATCCCGAGCCTGGCGCGCGGCACCTGGAACGCGCTGCGCATCGAGCCCCGCTGGGGCTTCGTCGCCATCTGGCTCTTCCTGCTCTCCGCGCTCACCGGCGCCTTCGGCGCGGTGACCGGGTGGCTGTGGGGCCTGGTCGTCTCCGACCTGCAGCAGGGCCGCTCCCCCTGGCTGCTCACCATCGCCCTGGTCGTCTCGATCCTGGTCAGCCCGCTGCTGCTGGCCTCGGCCATCCGGCGCTACCCGCGGTGGTGGGTCGCGGTGATGATCCGGGTCCGCGCCGCCGTGCTGCAGGGCCAGACCGAGCAACGCCGACTGCACCGCACGCCCCCGGGCGAGGTCGTGGCCCGCGCCATGGACGCCGACCGGTTCGCCCGCTACGCCGACCGCTGGGTCGACTTCGTCAACGGCCTGCTCATCGCCGTGGTCACCGCGCTCATCGCGCGCAGCCTGGTCGCAGGAGGCATCCTGCTGCTGGTCATGGGCATCTCCGCGCTGGCGTCCTCGCTCGGGCGTCGGGTGGCGGGCCGCTCGGCCGCCGCCTCCTCCGCCGCACGGGCCCGCTTCGGCCGCTCGCTGGTCTCCACGCTGGAGTCGGTGCGCACCGTGAAGCTGGCCGCGGCCACCCCGGACGTGCACCGTCACCTGCGCCAGGTCGACGGCGGACGGGTCGACGCGGCCGTGCGCGAGCACCGTGTCCAGGCGCTGCTCGACGGCGTCCCGATCGTGATGGTGCAGGCCGGCGTCGTCGCCGCCTGGGCGATCTTCGTCGGCGGCGGATGGGGCCTGGCCACCGCGCTGCTGGTCGCCAACGCGGTCAGCGGGTTCGACTGGTTCGGCCGCGTCGCGGGCTCGGTGGTCACCGAGGCCCCCGGCACCAAGGCGTGGATGCGTGCGACCAGCGAGCTCGCCGGCGGCGGCGACCTGATGAAGCTGGCCCCCGGGGTCGACCTGGTCCACGGCCACTCCCCCGCGCCGGCGCCGACCGACCGGGAACCGCTGCGCCAGATCAGCCTGCGCGGGTTCACCGCGCTCCACGACGACGGCACGCTGGGCGCCGAGGAGGTCGACCTGACGGTCGAGGGTGGAGAGCTGGTCCTGCTGCTGGGCCAGGTCGGCTCGGGCAAGTCCTCGCTGCTCGCCGCGATGGCCGGGCTGATCGGCAGCACCGGCGAGCTGCGGTGGAACGACCGAGTCGTCACCGACCCCGAGGTCGAGCTGCGCCCGGGTCGGGTCGCCCACGTCGCGCAGGTCCCCCGGGTGCTCTCGGGGACCTTCCGCGGCAACGTCGCCCTCGACCACCCCGACCGTCGGGTCGAGCCCGCGGTCGAGGCCTCCCGTCTCGGTCCCGACGTCGCCGAGGCCGGTGGCATCGACGCGCTCGTCGGTCACCGGGGCGTCCGGCTCTCCGGCGGGCAGGTCCAGCGGCTCGCGCTGGCCCGTGCCCTGGCCTGCGACGCCGAGCTGCTGCTGGCCGACGACGTGTCGTCCGCCCTCGACGCCGCCACCGAGATCGAGCTGTGGGAGACCCTGCGCGAGCGGGGGGCCACCGTCATCGGCGCGACCTCCAAGGGCGCGGCCCTGGCCCGCGCCGACCGGGTCGTGGTGCTCACCGACGGTCGGGTCGCCGACTCCGGCCCCTGGTCGGAGCTGGCCGCCCGCTGGTCGCACCTGGCGGGCTGAGCGACTGCCGTGAAGGACCTGGCCGGGTGAGAGCCACCCTGGCAGGCTGATGGCATGTCACTGCACGTCGTCGTCGCCGGCTCGTCGGGGTTCCTCGGCACCCACCTGACCGCTGCCCTGCAGCGTCAGGGGCACCGGGTCACCTGCCTGGTGCGCCGCCCGGCCGAGCACGAGGGTGAGTCGACGTGGGACCCGTACTCCGACGTCTACGACCGCGAGGTCATCGAGTCCGCCGACGTCGTGGTCAACCTCGCGGGCGCTCCGCTGGTCGGCAACGTGCACTCCAAGCGCTGGGCGCAGGACGTGCTGGAGAGCCGGGTGACGACGACCCGGCTGCTGGCACGGGCGATCGCCGAGAGCGAGCGGCCGGCGGCGTACCTCGCGGGCAACGGGATCGCGATCTACGGCTCGCAGGGCAACACCGTGCTGACCGAGACCTCCCCGAGCACCGGCGACGCGCTGCTCACCACCGTCACCCGCCAGTGGGAGGAGGCGACGACCCCGGCCCGCGAGGCCGGGGCCCGCGTGGTCGTGCTCCGCACCTCGCCCGTGATGGACCGTCGCAGCGCCCCGCTCGGTCCGCTCACGCTGCTGTTCAAGAGCGGCCTGGGCGGCAAGCTGGGCAACGGCGCCCAGCACATGCCGATGATCTCGCTGCGCGACTGGGTCGGGGCCGTCCTGCACCTGACCGTCGACGACGACGCCCACGGCCCGGTCAACCTGTGCTGCGTCGACACCCCGACCAACGCCGAGTTCACCCGCACGCTCGCCTCGGCCGTGCACCGCCCGGCGTTCGCGCGGGTCCCGGCCAAGGTGCTCGAGGTCGCGGCCGGCCCGATGGCCCCCGAGCTGCTCGGGTCGGTCAACGCCCGCCCGCAGGCGCTGCTCGACCAGGGCTTCGTCTTCCGCGACCCCGACGTGCGGGCGGTCGTGCAGGCGGGACTGCAGCGGCTGGACCCGTAGCCGTCGGGCGTAGGCTCGCGCCATGACCGCCTTCGAGATCGTCGGGCTCGGCGAGCAGGCCGTGGACTACCTCGCGGCGTGGGAGCACCAGCGCGAGGTGCACGCCCGCGTGGTCGACGGCGCACCCGACACCGTGCTGCTGCTCGAGCACCCGCCCACCTTCACTGCGGGCAAGCGCACCGATCCTCACGAGCGCCCGGCCGACCCCGGCGGCGCCCCGGTCATCGACGTCGACCGCGGCGGCAAGATCACCTTCCACGGCCCGGGCCAGGTCGTGGCCTACCCGATCGTCCGGCTCCCCCAGCACGTGCTGGTCGTCGACTTCGTGCGACGCATGGAGGAGGCGATGATCGCCACCTGCGCGGCGTACGGCGTCGAGACCGCCCGCGTCCCGGGACGCAGCGGGGTGTGGCTGCGGGCGACGCCCGAGCGGCCCGAGCGCAAGATCGGTGCGATCGGCATCCGCGTCTCGCGCGGGGTGACGATGCACGGCATCGCCTTGAACTGCGACGTCGACATGAGCTGGTACGAACGGTTCGTCCCCTGCGGCATCAGCGACGCCGGCGTCACCTCGCTGTCCGCCGAGCTCGGACGCGACGTGCCGGTCACCGAGGTGCTCCCCGTCCTGCAGCGGGAGCTCGAGCGGATGCTGCGGTGGGAGGACTACACCCCCACCCCCGACTACGAGCCCCGTCCCGAGCCGGGTCGCGCCGCCGCCGGCGGCCCGCGCGTCGAGGTCCTCAGCCGCCCGGGAGCGTGAGATCGTCCCGAGGTGAGCACCACCTCGAGACCGGTCGTCGAGACCAGCGGCCTGCGCAAGGAGTACCCCACCCGTCGCGGCACCCGCGTCGCGGTGGCCGGCCTGGACCTCTCCGTCGAGGCCGGCGGGGTGCACGGCTTCCTGGGTCCCAACGGCTCCGGCAAGACCACCACCATCCGCATGCTGCTCGGGCTGGCGCGGGCGACGTCGGGCACGATGCGGCTCTTCAGCGAGCCCGTGCCGGAGCGGCTGCCGCAAGTCGTCGGGCGCGTGGGGGCGGTCGTCGAGTCGCCGAAGTTCTCGCCCAACATCTCCGGGCGTCGCAACCTGCTGCTGCTGTCCCGCTCGATCGGCGCCCCTGACACCCGGGTGGATGCGGCGATCGAGACGGTCGGGCTCACCGGTCGTGACGGCGACCGCTACAAGACCTACTCCTTGGGCATGAAGCAGCGCCTGGCCATCGCGGCGACGCTGCTCAAGGACCCCGCCCTGCTGATCCTCGACGAGCCGACCAACGGCCTGGACCCCGCCGGCATCCGCGAGGTCCGCGACACGATCCGCGCGCTCGGCGAGGCGGGCACGACCGTGCTGCTGAGCTCGCACATCCTGGCGGAGGTCCAGCAGGTGTGCACCGCGGCCACGATCATCGGGCACGGGAAGGTCCTGGCCTCGGGCCGCGTGGACCAGCTGCTCGGCGCCGCCACGAGCCACCGGCTCCGGTGCACCGACGCCGCCGCGGCCGCCGGAGTGCTGCGCACCGCCGGCCTCACCGTCCACCTCGAGGACGACGCGGACCACGCGCACGGCGCCGTGCTGGCGGTGGAGACCGACGACCCCGCCGCCATCACCCGCCTGCTCGCCGCCCGCGACATCTGGGTCAGCGAGCTGGTCCCCTCGCGCCAGGACCTGGAGTCCTACTTCCTCTCCCTCACCGCCGACGACGAGGAGGCGGGCCGATGAGGGGCCTGCTGGTCGAGCTCACCCGTCTGCGGTGGCGCCGGGCCGTCCTGCTGCTGCTCGTGGCCGTCGTGGTGCTGCCGGCGCTGCTCCTCGCCACCACCGCCTGGAACACCCGCCCGATGAGCGACGCCGAGATCGACTCGCTGCTCTCGGAGCGCTACGCGCAGCGCGAGGTCGCCCTCTGCGAACGACGACCGGAGCAGTACGTCGACTACTCCGGCGAGGCGGTCGAGCCGGAGGGGTGCCGCGAGATGATCGCCGGCTGGTACGGCGGACGGCAGACGCTCCGGCCCGCGCAGGAGCTCGACGGGACCGTCCTGGCCGCCGGCACGCTGGTGCTCGCGCTGGTGCTGCTGCTGGGCACGACCTTCGTGGGACACGACTGGAACACCGGGTCGATGAGCAACCAGCTGCTCTTCGAGCCACGCCGTGGACGCGTGTGGGCGACGAAGGCCGCAGCCGTGACCGTGACCTGCCTGCTGCTGGGGACGGCCGTGCTGTCGGCGTACTGGTGGGGCGTCACGACGCTGGCCTCCGTGCGCGACGTCGCGGTGGCCGAAGGCGTGGTCGGCGACGGCTACGAGCAGGCGCTGCGCACCGGCGTCCTGGCCGGGGCCACGGCGCTGGGCGGCTACGCGCTGACCATGCTGTTCCGCAGCACCGTCGCGACCGTGGGCGTGCTCTTCGGTCTGGCGGTCGCCAGTGGTGCACTGCTGGGCATCGTGGGGCAGACCACCCAGCGCTGGACTCCCCCGCTGAACGTGATGGCGGTGATGCAGGGGCAGGTCACCTACTACGACGAGTCCGCGATCGCCCCGGAGTGCCGGTTCGGCACCGCCGGGCCCGCGGACGACTGCGACCCCGAGCGCACCCTCACCGCCGGTGACGGCGGCCTCTACCTCGGCTCGGCGCTGCTGCTGGTCTGCGGCGCCTCGGTCGTCTCCTTCCGGCGTCGCGACGTCCCCTGACGGGGGGCCCCGCGCAGGCGCCCTCGATTGGGGGGTGACCTGGACCACCGGCGTACAGTCGAGCCCGTGGCACAGGCACCGGCACCCGATGGCAGGAAGCTCCTCCGACTGGAGGTCCGCAACGCGGAGACCCCGATCGAGCGCAAGCCGGAGTGGATCCCTGCACACCGTGTGCCAGGAGGCCGGCTGCCCCAACATCTTCGAGTGCTGGGAGGACCGCGAGGCCACCTTCCTCATCGGCGGCGAGCAGTGCACGCGGCGCTGCGACTTCTGCCAGATCGACACCGGCAAGCCCGAGCCGCTGGACCGCGACGAGCCGCGCCGCGTGGCCGAGTCCGTGCGGACGATGGGGCTGCGCTACTCCACCATCACCGGCGTCGCCCGCGACGACCTCGAGGACGGCGGCGCCTGGCTGTACGCCGAGACCGTGCGCCAGATCCACCAGCTCAACCCCGAGACCGGCGTCGAGAACCTCATTCCCGACTTCAACGGCAAGCCCGACCTGCTGGCCGAGGTCTTCGAGTCACGCCCCGAGGTGCTGGCGCACAACGTCGAGACCGTGCCGCGCATCTTCAAGCGCATCCGCCCGGCCTTCCGCTACGAGCGCTCCCTGGACGTCATCACCCAGGCGCGCGACTTCGGCCTGGTGACCAAGTCCAACCTGATCCTCGGGATGGGCGAGACCCGCGAGGAGGTCAGCCAGGCGCTGCGCGACCTGCACGAGGCCGGCTGCGAGCTGATCACCATCACCCAATACCTCCGCCCCTCGGTGCGCCACCACCCCGTGGAGCGGTGGGTGAAGCCCGAGGAGTTCGTGGAGCTCAAGGACGAGGCCGACGAGATCGGTTTCTCCGGCGTGATGTCCGGCCCGCTGGTCCGTTCGTCCTACCGCGCCGGTCGGCTGTACCGTCAGGCGATGGACGCGCGCCAGGGTGCGTCCGCCTGACCCGTTCAGGCCCCCACGAACAGACGAGGCTTGCCCCACCGATGGCCAAGAGCGACACCCCCGCCACCCCCGGTGCCATGAACCGCCGCCAGCAGATCGCGGAGACCTACCGGATCACCAAGCGCACCTACCCGCGCATCGGTCTGGTCCTCCTCGGCACCCTCCTGCTCGCCGGTGCCATCGGCTTCACGCTCTTCAAGATCCTGCCCGGCAGCGGCGTCATCGAGTGGATCCTCTCGGTCGTCGGCGGTCTGCTCCTCGGCACGCTCGCGGTCCTCATCGTCTTCAGCCGCAAGGCCCAGACGGCGGCGTACTCCCAGATGGAGGGTCAGCCAGGTGCGGCCGCCGCGGCCCTCAACGTGCTCAAGCGCGGCTGGAAGGTCGACCCCGCCGTCGGCTTCACCAAGCAGCAGGACGTCGTGCACCGCGTCGTCGGTCCTCCCGGCATCGTGCTCGTCGGTGAGGGTCAGCCCAGCCGGGTGCGCACCCTGATGGCCTCCGAGCGCCGCAAGCACGAGCGCGTGGCCTCGGACGTGCCGATCCACGAGGTCGTGTGTGGCCGCGGCGAGGGCGAGGTGCCGCTGCCGAAGCTGATGCGCCACCTGCAGAAGATGAAGCGCCAGCTGCGTCCCGCCGACATGACCGACGTGCTCAACCGCATCAAGGCGCTCGACGCCACCCGCGGAACGCTGCCGCTGCCCAAGGGTCCGATCCCGACCAGCATGAAGGGCATGCGCGGCCAGATGCGCGGGCGCTGACCGGCTTCGTTGGTCGAGCCGACCGCTTCGTTGGTCGAGCCTGTCGAGACCTAGTTGCCCATCATCCCGTCCATGTCGGACATGTCGGACATGTCGGTGACCTGGCTCGCCGGCGGTGCTTCGATGTCGACGTCGGTGCCCCAGTCCTCGAAGCGCATCAGCACCTCGCCGGCGACCGCACCCATGTCGACCTCCATCAGGCGGAACAGCCCTTCGTCGGTGAGCCACAGCTCGTAGGTGATGGTCTCGGGCAGCTGGCCGGCGACGTCGGCGGCGCCCTCCATCTGCTCGAGCATCGCGGTGGAGTCGACGACGGCGGTGTAGTGGTCGAGGGTCTCGCCCTCGACCTCCTCCTGCCCGACGTACGTCGCCGTCTGCAGGCCCTCCTCCATCACCTCGGCCTGCGCGCGCGGGTCGAGCTGGCCGGTGAAGGAGCCGCCGACGGGGTTGTCGGGGTCGTCGAGGTCGAGCTTGAGGAACTTGTCGCTCATCACCGCGAGCTTCATGTACATCGCGTTGTCGACGACGATGATCTCCATGTCGCCGGTGCCGCCCATGCCCGACATCTCCATGCGCATCGAGACCGGGTCGCTGGTGTAGTCGGCCTGGCCGGTGACGTCGATGTCCTGGCCGCCAGCGGTCATGGACATCACCAGGTCGGCGGTGGTGGCCTTCTCGAAGGCGGAGATCATCAGCGCGCTGAGCTCCTCGGCGCTGATCTCCTCGCCCTCGGCGACGTCGGGCAGCTCGCCGTCGGAGTCACCGGCGTCGCCGGAGTCACCGGCGTCGCCGGAGTCGCCGGTCCCGGAGCCGACGCTCGCGTCCGTCGACGCGGAGGTGTCGTCCTCGCAGGCGGTGAGCGCCGCGAGGCCGAGCGGCAGGGTCAGGGCCAGGGCGGCGAGTCGGGTGCGCATGACCCGAGCCTACGACTCACTGCCCCCGGGCGGTCTGCAGTGTCACGCAGACGGTGCCCGAGGCGAGGTCGTGCAGACCGCGCCCGTCGGGCTTGAAGACCAGCGGCGGGATCACCAGCGCCACCAGCACCTGGCGGAGCACGGCGGGCAGCAGGTCGACCGGGCGGGCGTCGCCGGTGACCCGGACGACCCGCAACCGGGTGGCCACCTGGCCGAAGGACCCGCCGATGGTGGCGGTGAGCAGCGCGGACTCCAGGACGAACACACCGAGGACGACGAACCCCGAGGCCGAGCCGGCGTCGGCGCCGTACACCGGGGTGAACAGGCCGACCACCAGCAGGCAGGCGAACCAGTCCACGGCCAGCGCGACCATCCGACGCGGCCAGGACGCCGCCTCTGGCACGACCGGGGACTGCGCCGAGGACGGGCGCGGGGAGCTGCTCACGGCGTACACCCTAGGAGCCGCCTCGAGGGGGCCCCGCTTCCGGACAGGCTGTTACGTCGGCGAAACACTTCCGATACGGTCGAGAAACCTCACCCCTCCTAGGGTGGGGGCGCAAGTCTGAGGCAATGTCGCCGAGGGCTGACCACTCTTCACCGATCGGCCGGCTGCCCCGTGCTGGGACGGCCTCAGGAGGACGAATGTTCCAGAGCTTCGAGGAGCTCCTCAAGTACGTGAAGGACGAGGGTGTCGAGATGATCGACATCCGCTTCTGCGACCTTCCCGGCATCATGCAGCACTTCACGGTCCCGGTGTCCTCGTTCGACGAGTCGGTCGCCACGGACGGTCTGGCCTTCGACGGGTCCTCGATCCGCGGCTTCCAGGCGATCAACGAGTCCGACATGGCTCTGTTCCCGGACCCGACGACGGCCTACATCGACCCGTTCCGTCGTGCGAAGACCCTCGCGCTGAACTTCTTCATCCACGACCCGATCTCGGGCGAGGCCTACTCCCGCGACCCGCGCAACATCGCGCGCAAGGCGCTGGCCTACCTCTCGACCACGGGCATCGCCGACACGGCGTTCTTCGCCCCCGAGGCCGAGTTCTACATCTTCGACTCGGTGCGCTACTCCACCGGCCCCAACGAGGGGTACTTCCACATCGACTCCGAGGAGGGGTGGTGGAACTCCGGCAAGGAGGGCGACAACCGCGGCTACAAGACCCGCTTCAAGGGCGGCTACTTCCCCGTCGCGCCGTACGACCACTACGGCGACCTGCGTGACGACATGGTCAAGAACCTCGAGGACGTCGGCCTGCTCGTCGAGCGCGCCCACCACGAGGTCGGCACCGCCGGCCAGGCGGAGATCAACTACAAGTTCGACACGCTGCTCAAGGCCGCGGACGACGTGATGAAGTTCAAGTACATCATCAAGAACACCGCGTGGGAGGCCGGCAAGTCGGTCACCTTCATGCCGAAGCCGATCTTCGGTGACAACGGCTCGGGCATGCACGTCCACCAGTCCCTGTGGAAGGACGGCGACCCGCTGTTCTACTCCGAGACCGGGTACGGCGGCCTCTCAGACACCGCCCGCTGGTACATCGGCGGCATCCTCAAGCACGCCCCGGCGCTGCTGGCCTTCACCAACCCGACGGTGAACTCCTACCACCGCCTGGTGCCCGGCTACGAGGCGCCGATCTCGCTGGTCTACTCCTCGCGCAACCGCTCGGCCTCGGTCCGCATCCCGATCACCGGGTCGAACCCCAAGGCCAAGCGCGTCGAGACCCGCTTCCCGGACCCGTCGGCGAACCCCTACCTCGCCTTCGCGGCCCTGATGCTCGCCGGTGTCGACGGCATCAAGAACAAGATCGAGCCCGCCGCTCCGATCGACAAGGACATCTACGAGCTCCCGCCGGACGAGATGGCCGAGATCGAGCAGGTGCCGACCAGCCTCGGTGCCGTGCTCGACGCCCTCGAGGCCGACCACGACTTCCTCACCGTGGGGAACGTCTTCACGCCCGACCTGATCGAGACCTGGATCAGCTACAAGCGTGAGCACGAGATCGCCCCCGTGCAGCTGCGCCCGCACCCGCACGAGTTCGAGCTCTACTACGACATCTAACCGGGCCTCCGGCTGCGGTCATTCAGCAACGCCGAACGACCGCAAAGAACAGCCGCTGACCTGCACAAACGCCGCCGAGCGACCTTTTGGTCGTTCGGCGGCGTTTGCTGTTGGTAGCCGCTCTTCTGTTACAAATTCGGTACAAATTTCGGGAGCCCCATCCCCTGCCACACGGTCCGCAGGGACCTTTCCTGTTAGGTCGCAACCCGTGTCGGTTGCCCCACCCACCAGCCTGGCATCGCACAGCTCGGCGACCACCGCGGCGATGCCCGAGTCATCTTGCTGCCACATCATCTCCATCGACGTGATCGCTCCCACGCCGCCGTCGGACATAGGTGCCCGTAGACCAACTGTCCGTCAACGCCGCGAGGAGGGGCTTGATGATGGCAACGAACTCGAACGTGCCGGCTATGGAACCAGGAGTCTTGACTGAGCCCCGCGGGGTGGTGGGCTTTGAGGTGATCCTCGGTGCCTACGCGTCGCTGCTCTCGATGGCGGCGACGGAGTCAGTATCGCTGGTGTCGTAGAGCTTGGCCATGGACCCCTCGGACAGGTAGCGGCGGTCACCGGCGATCCACTCGTCGTGCATGTCGATCAGCACCGCTCCGACGAGCCGGATGACCGCGGCGGCGTTGGGGAAGATGCCCACGACCCGGGAGCGGCGCTTGATCTCCTTGTTGATCCGCTCGAGGGGGTTAGTGGACCAGATCTTGCGCCAGTGCTCGCGCGGAAACGCAGTGAACGCCAGCACCTCGGCCTTCGCATCGTCCATCAGGGGACCGAGCTTGGGGAACCGGGCGGCGAGCTCGTCGCGGGTCTTGTCCCACGCCGCGTGGACGTCCTCGGCGGTGGGCTGGGCGAAGATCATCCGGAACGCGGTGGCCACGAGCTCGGCCTGGACCTTGGGGACGTGCGCGAGGAGGTTACGCGCGAAGTGGACCCGGCACCTCTGGTGCGCGACACCCTGGAACGCCCTATTCAGGGCTGCGACGAGGCCGGAGTGCTGGTCGCTGATGACGAGCTGCACACCGGCCAGGCCGCGTTGCTTGAGGCTGAGCAGGAAGCTGCGCCAGAAGACCTCGTCCTCGCTGTCGCCGACGTCGAGGCCGAGGATCTCCCGCTCCCCGGTGGCGGTGACGCCGGTGGCGACGACGACGGCCATCGACACGACCTGCCCGCCCTTGCCTGGGGCGTTGCGGACGTGGAGGTAGGTCGCATCCAGGTAGATGTAGGGGAACTCGACGTGGTCCAGCGTGCGAGTGCGGAACGCGCCGACGGTCTCGTCCGGGCCCGCGCAGATCCGCGACACCTCCGACTTCGAGACCCCGGTGCCGCCCATCGCTTCGACCAGGTCGTCGACGCTGCGGGTCGAGATGCCGTGGACGTAGGCCTCCATCACCACCGCGTAGAGCGCCTGGTCGATGCGGCGGCGAGGCTGGAGGATGATCGGGAAGAACGACCCCTTGCGCAGCTTGGGGATTCGCAGCTCGACGTCGCCGGCCTTGGTGGTCAGCATCCGGGGCCGGTGGCCGTTGCGCTCGGTGACACGGTCCTCGGTGCGCTCATACGGTGCGGCACCAATGCGTTCGGTGGCCTCGAGCTCGATGAGCTCCTGGGGCTGATCGCTGAAGGCGTGGCCTACATGGAAGCCAACCGCCGGTTGGGGGTGTCGTTCGGTCCTGGGCTGCGGTGGTGGGCGAAGTTCGCTCCCGTGGACTTTCCCAAAGAGCTGTTCAACACCGGTCGCACCGGAGGACTACGCGGGTGCCCAGCGCCGCCGACGCCAGGCACTGCGGGGCCCGGTGGCCGTCGGCCGTTGAGTGAGGCCGATCGCGCGGTGATGGCGGTGTGCCGGGCCAGGGGCATGTCGCTGCGCGAGATCGGTGTCCTGGTCGGTCGCCACCACTCGGTGGTCGGGCGCGAGCTGGCCCGCAACGCCGGCCCGGCCGGGCACTACCACCACAAGGTCGCCCACCGTTCGGCTCACGAACGTCGACGGCGCCCGAAGGCCTTCAAGCTCGCCGGCAACCCGCGGTTGTGCACCGCGATCGAGGGGTGGCTCGGCGGACGGGTGGTCACCGCAGCTGATCGCCACGGTGCTGCGCCACGAGCCCGGGCGACCGAAGATGGAGCGCGTGTGCCACAAGACGATCTACCAGGCGCTCTACGTCCAGGGCCGCGGTGGTCTGCGTCGTGAGCTGGCCAAACAGCTCTCGACCGGCCGCATCCAACGCAAGCCCCGCGGCACCGTCGATGGGCGCGGGAAGCTGTACCGCGAGGCGTTCACGATCGCTGAGCGCCCCGCCATTGTGGAGGACCGTGCGGTCCCGGGTCACTGGGAAGGCGACCTGGTCGTGGGGACCGCCAACGGATCTGCGGTCGGGACCCTGGTCGAGCGCACCACCCGGTTCGTGATGCTGCTGCACATACCCGGTCGCCACGACGCCGACTCCGTGGCCGAGGCGATGATCAAGCAGATGGGAAAGCTGCCCGAACAGCTGCGGCAGTCGCTGACCTGGGACCGCGGAGTCGAGATGGCCCGCTACCGCGACATCACCCTCAAGCTCGACATGCCGATCTACTTCTGCGACCCCCACTCGCCGTGGCAACGCGGATCGAACGAGAACACCAACCGGCTCCTGCGGCACTGGCTGACCAAAGGCACCGACCTGTCCCGGTTCACCGCCAAGGACCTCGACACCATCGCCGCCAAGCTCAACGCCCGACCCCGCCCTACCCTGGACCTGAAGACCCCAGCCCAAGCGCTGGCCGAACAGCTCGCCAACCCGGCAGCAGCATGAGCGTCGCTTAGACCGCTGGACACCGCCCAACCGTCACGTCGCGATTCCCTGCTCCGGCGTGATGGGAAGCCCGAGGCACCTGAGTCCCACCTCCGTGATCTTCCGGGCGGTGTCCGCCCGGGACCTGGTCGGTAGGGCGAGGTGGCTCACGGTGAGCCGCACCAGGGCTTCGGCGGCGTCAGACACCTCATCCGCCCGCAAACCGGCCACGTGAGAGGTGAGCCATCGGGCCAGGGAGCCGGAGGCGAGCTCCAACAGCTGCGCAGACGTGGTGAGGAGGGGGAGGATGCCCGTGGCGGGTGGTGGGGAATCGCGGTTGGAGATCAGGACCGCTCTGAGCAAGGGACTGTTCTCGGCTTCCTCCAGCACGAAGCCCACCGACGCCGCGAGGCCGCTTGAAGCGTCGGAGCCGTGATGCGCGAGCACGTTCTCGATGCCCTCGATGAATCGCGCCGCCTCCCTCAGGACGACGGCTTCTCCCAAACCGGGCTTGTCGCCGAACTCCTTGTACAGCAGTGCGCGCGAGACGCCGACCGCCTCGGCGATCTCGCCCATGCGCACCCGCTCCCAGCCCCGCTCAGCGATCAGGTCATGGGCAGTCTCCAGCACCGCTGCACGAACGTGCTCGCGGTAGCGCTCTCGCATGGAGGGGGACGACACGGTGGACAGAGTATCGACAATGTCCGACTTTGGACACGCGTTAGCTGGGCCGCGTGATGACATTCTCAGCGCGGTGCCTTAGGTTGAACAAAAGTCACTAGTTGTCTCCAGAAGGAAGCCTCATGGTCAACTCGAGCGACACCGAAGTGGTCGAGTACCCGCACCGACGCGGCGGGCACTGCGGCTCCGGAGCCATGCGGGACCTCCTGGAGTGGGCCGGACTCGGTTGGGAGGGCCCCCCTGACGAAGGCCTCGTCTTTGCCTTGAGCGGCGCCTTGGATCTCTCGTACGTCAGGGACGCGGCACTCATGCCGCCGGTGTACCTCGTCGGGCGGGGAGGCGACCTGGAGACGGACCTCCCGATGCGGCTGGGCGCCGAGGTCTCCGTGCATGCGACGGATGACCCACAGGAGGGCTGGGCGTGGGTGCGCGACGCCGTGCGCGAGGGCCGTCCCGCCTTGGTGTGGGCCGACATCGCGGAGCTTCCCTACCTCCGCGTACGCCTGCAGATGAGTCGCCACGACATCGTCGTCATCGGTTATGACGACGAGCAGCAGGTCGCGCACGTCGTCGACAACGACCGGGACGAGGTGCAGCTCGTGCCCTACTCGGCACTGGCCCGAGCCCGCTCCTCCCAGGGGTTCCCGGTCCCGACGCGTCACACCTACTTCGACATCGCCTGGCCCGACCGGCTGCCCGACCTGGCCGAGATCGCGCAGACGGCGTTCGCCCAGGCGGCGGAGGCGATGACCACCTCCACCGGCAGCTCTATCGTCACCGGGAGGGATTCGGCCGTCGGGGCCACCGGGCTGGCCGCCGTCGACCTCTTCGCCGAGGACCTCGCAGGATGGCCGGAGGTCTTCCCCGACGACATCCTGGACCTGGTCCTCCAAGCACTCAGCGCCTTCGTCGAGAAGGCCGGCACCGGCGGCGGGCTGTTTCGCCGACTGCTGTCCAGCGGCGCCGACGACATCGCGCGCCTGACCGGGGACGGGCGGGCGAACGAGGTTGCCGCCGCCGCGCACCTGTGCGCGGAGACATGGTCCCTGGTCGCATCGCTGGCCCGTCAGGACGGCCCAGCACGAGGGCGGGTGGAGCAGGCAGCTCGCGCGGCCGCCGTACTCCCCTCGCTCGAGCGGGACCTCGTCACCGCTCTCGAGATCGCAGGGGCGCGCCAGGACCTCCGGACCGGCGCCTGATGAGGGGCGAGCTCGACCCTCGGGAGGCCCTCGACCCGAGCCGGTTCGTCGACAGCAACCACCCCGAAGTCCGCGACTTCACCGAGTCCGTCGTGCGGGGTGTCCGCGATCCACGAGAGCGCATCGCGCTGCTGTTCGCGGCCGTACGCGACCGACTCCGATACGACCCCTACAGCGTCACCGCCGAGCCCCTGGACTACCACGCCAGCGCGATCCTCGACGGTGGCCCCACGTGGTGCGTGCCCAAGGCGGTGCTGCTCACCGCGAGCCTGCGCGCTGCGGGAATCCCGGCCGTACTCGGGTTCTCCGACGTGCGCAATCACCTCAACAGCGCGGCTCTGCTGGAGCTGATGGGCACCGATCTGTTCGTGTTCCACGGATGGAGCGCGGTGTATGTCGACGGCCAGTGGCGCAAGGGGTCGCCGGCCTTCAACTCCGAGCTGTGCCGTCGCTTTGGCGTACCCCCGTTGGAGTTCGACGGGTCGCGGGATGCGTTGCTCCACGCAGCCGACGGCGCCGGCCGACGTCACATGGAGTACGTCCGCGAACGAGGCATGTTCGCGGACCTGCCGTTCGACGAGCTCATGGCGACGCTGCTGGACACCTACGGTCCCGCCATGGTGCGCGGCTCCGACACCCCGCGCCCCCAGGATCCCCGCTTCCGGGCGTGAACGCCCAACTCACTGCGGCGGCGTGTCGGGTCCGCTCAGCTCGCACACCATCGCAGAGAGGGTGTCCTCGAGCCGCCGACGACCCACCTCGATGGCACGGGCCGACTCCAGGTCCCGCAGGTCGTCCAGCGGGACCGGAGGTCCGACGACTATGACGACACGCCGCCGCCACGCCCAGCGCAACTGCCAACTGTAGGCGGGCAGGATCTCCTGTGCCCCCCACTGGGCCACCGGCACGAGCGGTACCGATGCCTCCAGAGCGATCCGCACCGCCCCCGACTTCATCGTCATCGGCAGACCATCCTTCCGCTTGGTGATGGAACCCTCGGGGTACACCAAGAGGAGCCGCCCGTGGCGCGCCGCGCGGACCGCGTCGTCGTACCCCGCGCGGCCGGCGGCGCGGTCGACCGAGACGTGGCCGGCGGCACGGAACCACCTGCCCACGACCGGCTTGTTGAAGAGGCTGTCCTTGGCCAAGAACCGCGGCACCCGCCCCTCAGCCAGGACCATCTCCGCGACCAGCAACGGGTCGAGGTGCGAGACGTGGTTGGCGGCCAGCACCGCTCCGCCCACCCGGGGGATGCCCGCGACCCCGCGCCAGTCCGGGCGACGCAGCACCACCAGGACTGGCTTGCAGACCGCCACCGCCAGCCACCAAGCGAGGCCACGTCGGTCATTATGGATCGGGCGGCGCTGGAGGGTAGAGGTCGTTCGCATCTCAGCCATTGTAGACATCAATGGCCGTTTCGTCTCTCGCGAGGACAAACATGTAAGGATGTTTCGATGCCACTGTGGTTTTGGATTCCGAGGAGCCCCCGATGAGTGATGCGCTAGTAGGCGGTCACGACACCGAGCCCCCTACCCCGAGCCACGAGATGCGTCTCGACGAGGGCACGGCGTCGACGCTGGATGCATGGATCCGGTCCATGTCGCGGCCCGCACCGACGACGGTGGGCCGCCTGCCCTCCCACTCCCCCACCTGCGCGGGATGCGGCAAGGACAATCCCGCCGGACTCGCCCTAGAGGTCGACGCCACCGAGCACGGCGTGAGCGCGGTGCACCGCTTCGACGATCGCCAGGAGGGAGCACCGGGGATCACTCACGGCGGCCTGGTCGCCGCCGCCTTCGACGACCTGTTCGGATTCCTCCTCTACCGCGTCGGCGAGCTCGCCGTGACGAGGTCGCTGACCGTGGAGTACCTCCGTCCGGTGCTGCTGGGGGTGAGTTACGAGTTCACCGCGCATATCCGGGACCGGGCAGGACGGCGGCTCCACGTGAACGCTGCAGCCGCGGACGAGAGCGGCCGGCAGGTCGCGATAGCGCACGCCACGTTCGTCATCGTTGACGTCGAGCACTTCGAACAGGGCAGTCCCGCGAGGCGCTCCTGACTCACTCGCCGACGAAGGGCTCCAGCTCAACCGCCAGGTCGAGGTGGATGTCGTGGGCGGCTAAGGCGTCCTGCAGCACCAGGGTGACGTGGCGCGAGAGACGCCGCACCATCACGTCCAGGGTCTCGTCGCGCTGGTCGAGCCACCAGATGACCGTGGCGTCGACCATCCCCATCACGCCAACCAGGATGCCCTCAGGGAACGACTCGCCCCCCGATTTGGTGTACCCCCGTGCCGCGACGGCGATCTCGTCCAGCAGACGCGAACGACCCATCCGAGAGCGGTGCATGGTCCGGCTCTGCCCCCGAGCCGCCAGGAAGCGGTAGAGATGGGGGTGGGCGTCCGCCCAAGTCGCGCAGGCGCGCACCAGCCCCTCGACGACCTGTCCGGGCGTGCCCCGCCGAGCCAGGTGCGGGCGGACCCGCTGGATGAGGTCCTGCGCGGCAAGGCGGACCACCTCGTTATCGAGGTCCTCGCGGCTGGCGAAGTAGCGGTAGACATGCGGCCTCGGGATCCCAGCCCGCTCGGCGATCAGTGCCGTGCCCGCGTCCGCGCCCGTCTCGTCGACGACCTGCAGAGCAGCGTTGGCCACGTGACGCCGCCGGCGGTCGCGGACCTCATCATCGCGGGAAGACCGGCGCCGCACCGTCGAATCCACCCATCGCCCTACCTCGACCACAGACCGCAGCCTACGCCCGGGGCGCCGAGGGGCCGGACCTGACCAGGTCGGGCTGCCGTCCGTGACCTTGCACGCACGTTCTGCGAGAAGGAGATCAAGCCACACATCGAGACCTTCATCGCCGACAAGCACGTCGACAGGCAACTGTGGAACAGCGCTGGTGACGTCGGTCTGCTCTGCCTGTCGATCCCCGAGGAGTACGGCGGCGGCGGTGGCACCTTCGCCCACGAGGCCATCTTGATCGAGGAGCAGGCACGGGTCGGCGACAGCTCTTGGGGAGCGTCCCTGCACAACGGGATCGTCGCCCACTACCTGCTCGCATACGGCACCGAGGAGCAGAAGCAGCACTGGCTGCCCAAGATGGCGTCCGGCGAGGTCGTCGGAGCGATCGCGATGACCGAGCCCGGGACCGGCTCGGACCTGCAGAACATCAAGACCAAGGCGGTGCGCGAGGGTGACGACTACCTTGTCAGCGGCTCAAAGACCTTCATCACCAACGGCTCGCAGGCCGACCTGGTGCTCACCGTGGTCAAGACCGATCCCGACGACCGCGCCGCCGGTATCTCGCTGATGCTCGTCCCCACCAGCGCGGAGGGTTTCTCCCGCGGTCGGGTGCTGGACAAGATCGGGATGAAGGGACAGGACACCTCGGAGCTCTTCTTCGACAACGTTCGTGTCCCGGTCACCAACCTGCTTGGCCTCACCGAGGGCCAGGGCTTCCTACAGCTCATGCAGCAGCTCCCCCAGGAGCGGCTGCTCGTAGGGGTCTCGAACGTCGCAGCCATGGAGTTCTGCCTGGCCGAGACGATGACCTACGTGCATGACCGGAGCGCCTTCGGTCGGCCGATCTGGGGGTTCCAGAACACGAAGTTCAAGATGGCGGAAGTTGCCACCGAGGCTCGCGTCGCACGGTCCTTCGTCGACGAGTGCATCCAGCTCCACCTCGCCGGGGGTCTGGACATCCCCACCGCTGCCATGGTGAAACTGTGGTGCTCGGAGCGGGCGCAGCGCGTCGCCGACACCTGCCTCCAGCTGCACGGCGGCTACGGGTACATGAACGAGTACCCGATCGCCCGCATCTGGGCCGACATGCGCGTCTCGCAGATCTACGCCGGCACCTCCGAGATCATGAAGGAGATCATCAGCCGGTCCCTGTGAGGACTGGCCCCGCTCCGGCGGCACCGCCGGAGCGGGAGCCGGCGGGCCGGGTGTTGTGCGCCGAGCCCCGCCGGGGGCCTCAGCGTTGGACGAGAGCACAAGACGCCGACTCCGCCGGCGTGACAGCCTCGACAGTCATCGTCTGAAAGGAGTGACATGAACCAGCGAGTCGACTTCTTCTACCGGGTGTGCCATCCGCGTCGCCGCTCCCCGCGTCGGGGGTGACCCACATGGGTCTTGCAGCCGTCGGCGCTTGCTGCCCGATCCCTTCGGCTTCACTCTGCTCTCGTAGGCGGAAGCCTTACTGCACGCAGATCCGTCAGATCGGCGGACCTTCCGCTCTCGTGCGCCGCTCATGTCGCCCCCTCACGAAAAGGTTCCACATCCCATGACCTCGACCCACTACGACGTGCTGATCATCGGCTCCGGCTTCGGCGGCTCGGTAACCGCCATGCGTTTGGCGGAGAAGGGATACCGCGTCGGGGTGCTCGAAGCGGGCAAGCGCTACGACACCGACGACCTGCCCGCCTCGTCTTGGGACACCCGTCGGTTCATCTGGGCGCCACGGCTCGGCTGCTTCGGCATTCAGCGTATCCACCTGCTGCGCGACGTCGTCATCTTGGCGGGCGCCGGAGTCGGTGGAGGGTCGCTCAACTACGCGAACACCCTTTACCAACCCCCTGCCCCGTTCTTCAACGATCCACAGTGGGCGCATATCACCGACTGGCACGCCGAGCTGGATCCGCACTACCGGACGGCACGGCAGATGCTGGGTGTCACGCAGAACCCCCACGTGACGCCTTCGGACGAGGTGCTACGCGAGGTCGCGCGCGACATGGGTGTGGAGCACACCTTCACGCTCACCCCCGTAGGCGTCTTCTTCGGAGAGCCCGGCAAAGAGGTGCCCGACCCGTTCTTCGGCGGGGCGGGGCCGCGCCGCACCGGCTGCACCCAGTGCGGGTCGTGCATGACCGGGTGCCGGGTCGGGGCGAAGAACACCCTGGACAAGAACTACCTGTACTTCGCGGAGAAGCTCGGGGCTGAACTACATCCCCTGACCACCGTGGTCGACGTGCGCCCGCGCAGGGGAAGCGGGTACGTCGTCGACGCCGTCCGCACCGGCAGGTCCGTGCGCCGGCGCCGCAACCGGCAGTCATTCACGGCCAACCAGGTCGTCTTCGCAGCGGGCACCTACAACACCCAAAAGCTGCTCCACCGACTCAAGGCCACTGGCTCCCTGCCGAACATCTCCGACCGGCTAGGCACGCTGACCCGCACCAACTCCGAATCAATCCTCGGGGCGAAGTCCCGCGATCCATCCAGCGACTTCACGCGTGGCGTGGCCATCACATCCTCGATCCACCCCGATGAGTTCACCCACATCGAGCCGGTTCGCTACGGCAAAGGCAGCAATGCCATGTCCCTGCTTCAGACCGCCCTCACCGATGGGGACGGCCGCGGCCCCCGGTGGTGGCGCTGGCTGCGAACGATCGCCACCCAGCCCTCGCACCTGACCTGGTTCAGTCCACGACGGTGGTCGGAGCGGACGGTGATCCTGCTGGTGATGCAGACGCTGGACAACTCCATCACGGTGCGGTCGAAGAGGAACCTCCTCGGTCGCCACACGATCACCTCGGGACCCGGCCACGGAGCACCCAACCCCACCTGGATCCCCGTGGGCAACGAGGCCACCCGTCGCGTCGCCGAAAAGATCAACGGCGTGGCCGGCGGATCCACGGGGGAGATCGCCAACATCCCGATGACCGCTCACTTCATCGGCGGGTGCGCCATCGGGGACACCCCGGACACGGGGGTCATCGACCCCTACCACCGCCTCTACGGCCACGACGGGATCTTCGTCGTCGACGGCTCCAGCATCTCGGCGAACCTGGGCGTCAACCCCTCGCTGACGATCACCGCGCAGGCTGAGCGGGCCGCCTCCTTGTGGCCCAATAGGGGCCAGCCGGACGAACGTCCCCCGCTGGGCGCCGACTACCAGCAGCTGTCCCCCATCAAGGCCGGGCGGCCGGCCTTCACTCACCCGGCAGCATCCCTCACCGAGGGAGACCAGAACCGGAGTTAGGCCGGGGGCTGGAGACGACCACGAGCGGCGTGGCTCGCGGTCGTCCCGGATGGCTGCGTGACGCGAGATTACGCCGGTGGCATCAGCTGCGACCGATCCGCTCCACGTAGGCCTGACGCGCCGCGGCATCTACGCGGTCGAGGAAGACGGTGTCGGTCCCGAGCATCGCCCCGAGCTGGGTTGCGACCCGGTCGGGAACGAACTTCATCGCCGCCACCATCGTCCCCGCGACACGTGTAACTCGCACGAAAGGTCGCGGGCGTTCGATGAGGTCGGCGGTAGCGCGCGCGATCTCCTGCGGCTCCGCGTTGCGCATGCCCTTCGCCCCGCTCGTCCCCGAGACCAGCTCAGTGTTGGTGAAGGTCGGACGCACCGTGGACAGCGTGATGCCCGACCTGCGGTACTCCTGCCGGGCGGCCTCTGTGAACCCGATGACTGCGAACTTGGTGCCACAGTAGGTCGCGAGCCCCGGGACCGGGAGCTCCCCGGCCAATGAGGCAGTATTGATGATGTGGCCGTGGCGCCGGGGCAGCATCCGCTGCAGGGCGATCTTGGTACCGAAGATGACTCCCAGCACGTTGATCTCCACCTGCCGACGGGTGACCTCGTCGGCCTCCTCGTGCACGTGCCCCGTCGGCATGACGCCCGCGTTGTTGATGAAGACGTCGACGGACCCCAGCGCCTCCTCGGTCACGTCGAGGAACGATTCGATGGACGCCGGGTCGGTCACATCAAGACGCACCGCGACGTCGAGGCCCAGCTCCTCGGCGGCCACCTTGAGCTGGCGCTCGTCGATGTCGCCGATAGCCACCCGGTGTCCGCGCCGGATGAGCTCTTCTGCGGTGTGGTAGCCGATTCCCCGGGCACCCCCGGTGATGGCGACCACTCGTCGCGCGTTCGTTGTCGTCATGGCTGCTGTTCCTTTCAAAGCCCGAGTCGCTGGCGCAGGCCACGGCCGGCGGCCAGGCGCAGCACTCGGGCGGCGATTGCCGTACGCCGTGCGGAGTACGGGTACCAGGTGAGTTCCTTAGTGGTCAGCGGGAACCTCGGCTCGGTGATGGCCTGGACCCGGCAGTACTTGCGCAGACCCTGCGCGCCGCCGAGGCGTGCTCCCAGGCCCGAGGACTTCCAGCCACTGTGGGGTAGCTCCACAGCGAAGAGGTTGCTGAAGACGTCGTTGATGTTGACTGCGCCGACCTCGAGCTGGCCGGCGATACGGCGACCGCGGGCGACGTCACGTGTCCACACGGTCGCCGAGAGCCCGTACTCGGAATCGTTGGCCAGGGCCACGGCCTCGGCCTCGTCGGAGACTCGCATGACAGGCAGCGTCGGCCCGAAGGTCTCCTCGGTCATGCACGTCATGTTGTGATCGACGTCGACGAGGAGCGTGGGAGCGAAGAAGTTCCCCTCCTTGCCCCTCGCCCCGCCCACGAGCACGCGTGCGCCGGACTGCTCGGCCTCCCGTACGTGCCGCTCGACCGTGTCGACCTGCCCGAGGGTCACCATGGCACCGACGTCGTCGCGGGCCCGAGACCCCTGCTTCAACGATTCGAGCGCCGCGGACACCTTCTCGACGAACCGGTCGTAGACCTCGTCCACTACGTAGACCCGCTCGACCGAGATGCAGACCTGACCGGAGTTGAAGATCCCGCCCCAGACGATCCCGTGTGCGGCCCGATCCAGGTCGGCGTCCTCGAGCACGATGGCTGCGTCCTTGCCTCCCAGCTCCAGGCTGACCGGCTTGAGCAGCTCGGCGCAACGCGTGGCCACCCGGCGGCCGGTCGACGTCGAGCCGGTGAACTGGACGAAGTCGACGGCCTCTACGACGGCTTCACCGGTCTCCCCTGCCCCGGCGACGTGTCGCAGGACCGGCGGGGCCCCGATCTCCTGCCACCCCTCGATGACGCGCGCGCAGGTCAGCGGGGTCATCTCCGAGGACTTGGTGAGCACCGCACACCCTGCTGCGAGCGCGGGCGCTGCGTCCATCAGGAACAGAGTGATCGGGAAGTTCCACGGGATGATCAGTCCGACCAACGGGTAGGGTCGATAACTGCGGGTCAATCGCTTCGGGAGGCTGAGCAACCCACCTGCCCCGACTCGTTCAGGGGCGAGGAACTCCTTGGCATGATCGGCGTAGAAGGAGATGAATTCGCACGAGCCGGTCGTCTCCACCAGGGCATCCGGGCGGACCTTGCCGGTCTCTGCGACGAGCAGGTCGGTGAGCTCGTCGGTGTGGTCGAGGATCCATCCGCGCCACTTGCGAAGCCACGAGGCGCGCGCCGCGGGACCGATGTCGTGCCACGCGACTTGTGCCTCACGCAGTTCCAGGGCCGCGGAGCGCACGCGGTCGCCGTCGACGATCGGAATCGATCGGAGTGCACGGCCGTCGGCGGGGCGGCGGATCTCCAGGGTGGAGACCGAAGGGGGGTTCATGAGCATTCCTCTAGGTCGGTGACGGTGTCTGGAAAGGCCTGGTTCGCTGTGCTGTCACACGACGGCGGGCGTAGGCCGACCGCCGGTGCGTCGAGTGGCCTCCGCTGGAGTGCGAGGGTCTGAGGCCGTCGCCACCTCGCTGCCGAAGGAGCCCGGCGGCGGGGTCACGCCGTGCTCGCGGCACCAGGCGCCCGGCTCGCGCTGGGAGCGCCGGGGGATGCCGTTGGAGGGCTCGAGTTGCATCGGGATCGGCGGCAACGGCGGCAGCTCCTGGCCGACCTCGGCCGCCAACTCGTCGGCGTCCTTCTCCTCCGACATGCCGATCGGGCCGACGCGCTGGGCGTTGAGGAACTGACGCACCACCGGCTCCTCCGAGGCCAGCAGCATCTCGCGCGGGCCGAACATCGCCAGGTGCTTGTGGTAGAGCAGGCCGATGTTGTCGGGCACCGTGCGCGCGGTGTTGATGTCGTGGGTGACGATGAGGAACGTGGCGTCGATCTGGGCGTTGAGGTCGATGATCAGCTGGTTCAGGAACGCTGTGCGGACCGGGTCGAGGCCGGAGTCGGGCTCGTCGAAGAGCACGATCTCGGGGTCCAGCACCAGCGCTCGGGCCAGGCCGGCACGCTTGCGCATGCCGCCGGAGATCTCGCCGGGCAGCTTGTCCTCGGTCCCCAGCAGACCGGTCAGGTCCAGCTTCTCCATCACGATGGCGCGGATCTCCGACTCCGACTTCTTGGTGTGCTCACGCAGCGGGAAGGCGATGTTGTCGTAGAGGTTCATCGAGCCGAACATCGCACCGTCCTGGAACAGCACCCCGAACAGCTTGCGGATCTCGTAGAGCTCCTTCTCCGAGCACGTGGCCAGGTCGGTGCCCTCGATGATGATCGAGCCCTGGTCGGGCTTCAGCAGCCCGATGATGGTCTTGAGCAGCACCGACTTGCCGGTGCCGGAGGGACCCAGCATCACGCTGATCTCCCCAGCCGGGATCGTCAGCGAGACATCCCCCCAGATCAGCTGCTTGCCGAAAGACTTGCTCAGGTGCTCGACCTTGATCTCCACGCCCATGTCAGCGTTCTCCCATCGTTTCGGTGGTGGTGACGACCACCGGAGTGGCCACCGTCATCGGGTGTCGAGTCCTGCGACCAACCAGGCGGAGCCCACCCGACGCATGGTGACTTCGACCCTGCTTCCGCTGACGACTGGATCGGGCGAGCTTCGGCTCGTGGTGGACTGGGTCAGGAAGACGAGCACCACGACCTCCTCGTCGCTGTCGACCGAGACGACCCCAGCAGCGTTGACGTTCGCCTCGGTGATGATCCGACGCTGCGTCGCCGCGGTGCGCACGACCTCGTCGATGAGGTCGCCGTACTCGTCGGTGAAGGCACCGGTCGTCTGGTCCAACGCCGTGTCAAGGTCCTCCTCGAGCGTGGCGTAGCGATAGCTCAGCAGCAGCGGCACGCGCTCGCGGACGGCGGCCACAGCGTCACGGGCGGCGGAGTCGCGGTCCTCAAGCTGGTCGACGCGCCAGGCGGCCGCGCCCGCTGCGGTCGCGACCACCACAGCCAGCACCACGAGAAGCAGCTCCACTCGACGACGCGGCGGGCGGCCGGCACCCGGGGCGAGGGACAGTGAGGGGGCATCCCTCGTATGTGCGCGCGAGGTCATGCGACGAACCTCAATGCCGAGACCAACCACGAGTCCTCGACGCGCTGCAGCTCCACCTCGAGGCGGTAACTCCGCGGCTCGGGTTGCCGAGCACTGCGGTTGTCAACCGTGCCACGCGCCGCCACGATCACCGTGGCCTCCTCGTCCTCCAGACTCACCACGCCGGCCGAGACGACCTCGCCGGTCGCCTCCACCTCGTTCTCCACGACCTCCTGACGCAGGCGGTCGGCCTGCTCACGCAGGTCGTCCTGGAAAGTCGCTGTGGCCCCCTCGATCAGCTCCTCGAGATCCTCGTCCGTCGTACGAGCACTGATGGTGATCAGACCCACCACCTCGTCCCCGGCTGCCTCCACCACATCGGCGCGCGCCTGCTCGCGCCGCTCAGCGTCACGCCAGGCGAGGCCCCGCTCGACCGCGAGTGCGAGCGCGGCGACCAGGACTGCGCTCAGTAAGGTCCTCACGACGGCGGTGCGCCGCCCGCGAGGCCTGGAGTCCGCTGAGGGCGTGAGCTCCGAACCGTCCCGCTCTTCAGTCATCGCACGCTCACCGGGCCGAGGACGAGCGCCTGCCATCCCTGCTCGGCCGGCAGCTCCATGGAGGCGTCGCCACCGACGGTCACGCCGCGGCTCAGGTCACGTCGGCCCGAAGGGCCGGCGCCCTCCGGCCAGACCCCCTTCCCGAAGTCCAAGCCGCACGAGGAGGGCAGGGGTCCGCGCCCGCCTCCCTGGGGGCAGGGCAGCAACCGGGCCCCGCGCACGGACTTGGGGTCCGCCTCGGGCACCGTGCAGTGGGCCAGGAGGTCGACGTCACGGAACTGCGCGACCGAGGGATCGCGACGTTCCGACGCCGCCAGGTAGCCCTGTGAGCAGGCCGGCGGGTTGTTCACGTTGGCGCGCAGGTCGAGGTTGACGTCACCGAACTCTGCGCGCGGGTTGATGGCGGACTGCAGCCGCGCGACGGTCACCGGGTAGTACACCAGACCCTCCTGGATCTGCGGCAGGTAGGTGTTGAGCACCTCAGCGTTGGTCGTGAGGTTGGTGACCAGCAGAGGGAGCGTCGGCTGGAGGTCGTTCACCAACTCGGTGGCGGCTCGCAGCCCGGCCGGCCCCTGCGACAGCAGGGCGCGGAGGTCACGATCCCGCCCAGCGAGCTCGCTGGTGAAGGCCGCGAGGGACTGGGCATAGCTGAGGGTGGTCCCCCGCAGGGCTTGCTGGGTACCCAGGACCGGCTGGGCAGTCCTGATCAGGGACGTCGTGACAGCCAGTCGATCCTGCGCGGTGCGGAGGAGGCTGTCGGCGTTCTCGATCGTGCCGGCCAGGTCGGGACCGCTCCCGGCCAGACCCTGGTCGACCTGGTCGAGCACGCGACGGGTCCGCGCGCGGGGCACGGACGCGAGGAGGTCGTTGACGGACTCCAGCACCGGAGTGATCTGGGGCATCTCGACGGTCCGCTCCACCGGGATCACATCTCCCTCCCCCAACGAGGCGGAGTCCTCCCCGGCGTCCTCCCCGGGCGCGGGCACCAGGTCGACGTACTGCTCCCCGATGGCGGAGGTGCTGTGGAGCTCCGCGACCACGGTGGCCGGGATGTCATGCTCGTCGTCGATGCGCAGGTCAGCCACCGCGCCGCCGTCCCCCACCTCGAGGTCAGCCACTTCGCCGACCTGGACGCCTCGATAGGTGACGATGGCCTTCGGGTAGAGCCCGCTGGCGTCAGCGTATTCGGCGCGCACCTCGTACACGCCGACACCTAGCAGGGCCGGCACGCGGGCGTAGACCACCACGGCGAAGAACAGCGCCACGAGCGTGAGGACCGCGAAGATGCGGAGCTGTCGCTTGATCAGGGTCGTCAGGATCATCAGCAGTCACCCAGGAGTCCGAGCAGGCAGGCCCCGTCGCCCTCGCCGCGGCCATCGTCCGGTTCAACGGGGGGCTTCCCGTCGGCGCCCGACCCGCTGCCCCCCTCGGCGTCCTCGGCGCGCGGGCCTCCCTGACCACTGTTGCCGTTGCCTCCAGACTGCTGCAGGGGGTCAGTCAACGGATCCCCTGACTGGAGGGACGGGAGCTGACCAGTGCCGAGCAGCAGGTCGGCGAGGCTCTGGGCGCTGACGTCGATCGTGGCGAAGAGATTGGAGTAGTCGCCTCGAAGCGTCTTCTCCGTGGTCATGGCCGGGAAGGGGACCGTGATCGCGATCTTGAGCGCCTCGGGGAGTCGGGTCGCCGTCTTGCCGAGCTGACTGAGGATGGGCCCCAGGGAGTCGAGGTTGGCCAGGATCGCCTCCTGGCTGGCCTGGATCACACCGACAGCTCTCGTGCTGGCTCGCCCCGAGGTGGTGACGGCGTCCACCAGACGCGCCCGCTCCTGCTCCAACGCCTCCAGACCCGGACCCACCTCGTCGATGGCCCGCGCGATGACCTCGCGGTCGTCGGCAAGGCCCCGACTCAGGCTCTCGAGCGACTCCAGCGTGTTGATGATCTCTCCCTTGGTGTCATCGAGCACTGTCAACAGCTCGTTGGACCGCGTGACGAGGTCGCGGGCGTCCAGCTGCCGCTCGTCCAGCGCCGTGGTCAGCTCGCTGGTGATGGTGCTGATCTGCGAGAGGCCGCCGTTGTTGAGCAGCAGGGCTACGCCGGCGAGGACCTGCTCGGTGCCCGGAGCCTGGCCCGTGCGAGACAAGGGCACCTCGTCCCCGTCACCGAGCAGTCCCACGGGCGAGGCGGCGGCATCGACGGGCGGGGAGTCGATGTCGACGTACTGCGCGCCCAACAGCGTCTTCTGTCCGATGGTGAACCTGGCCCGGTCGCTGATCGGGACCGAGTCCAAGAGCCGGAGGTCGGCCACGGCGTGCCAGTCATCCACCCTGATGGCCGTCACCGTTCCCACGACGACGTCGTCCAGGAGCACCTGGGAGTTCGGGACGAGATTCTCCACGGCCTCGAAGCGCACGGTGACCCCGTAGCCGTCGGACCCGGTGGCCACCTGGCCGGGCAAGGTGTTCTCGTTCGGCTGGAGCGAGCATCCCGTGGCCAGGCAGGCGAGCAGCGTACCGGCGGCGGTCAGCCGCATGTGTGCGCCTCGTCGCCTGAGCATGGAGCGGGTCGTCATGGCGTGCCTCCGTTGGTGCCGGTGAGCAGACTTCCGAGGGTCTGCAAGAGGTCGATCTCGACGCCCGCCAGCCCGGGGATCGGGACGTCGTCACCGTCACCAGGCTCGCCCACGTTGATGCCCGGGACCAGGCCCTGGTCCAAGCTCTCCAGACCCAGAGCCTCGAGAATCGGACTGAGCACCTTGTCACACTGAGCTGCGGTGCCCCCCGCACCCAGGATCGCCCCGCACAGCAGCTGCGGAAGGCTGTCCAGCGCGCTGAGGGTGGCGCGCCCCTTCAGCGCGGATCCTTCGACGATGTTCGCCAGGTTGATGAGCGCGTTGGTGCCGAGGTGGAGGGACCCCGCCAGCGCGTCCGAGCGGTCGGCCAGGGCTGCCGAGAGCAGGTTCACCCGGCGGACCGCGGTCGAGATGCCCGCTCGGTTGGTGTCGAGGAAGTCGCGCGTGGTCCGCAGCGTCGCCGAAAGATCGCGTAGCACCGCGGTCAGCGTCAACCGGTTGCGCTCGAGGACCTCACCTACGGCGTCGATCTCTTCGGCGAACCCACGCACGGCCTGGTCGTTCACTGCCAGGGCACGTGTGAAAGTGTCGAGGTTAGCCACGGTGGTGAAGAGGTCGGAGCTGGGGTCAGACAGGGCCGCGGTAGCGTTTCGCAGCCCCGCGATGGCTCGTCGCAGCTCCAGGGCGTTGCCATTCGCCAGGCTCCCGTCCAGCGCGACGACAGCACGCCCCAGGGCGCCGCGATCGGCACCTTCCTGGGGTCCGAGTGCGCCGGTCAGGTCGGTCAGCTGCTGCTTGACGTCGTCGAAGGTGACGGGGACCGCGGTGCGTTCAACGCTGATCTCAGCACCGTCCGACAGCTGCGGGCCCCCGACGTAGGCGGGTTCCAGCTGGACGAACCGCCCACTGACCAGACTGGGCGAGACAATGGCCGCCCGTGCGTCGGCCGGGATCGGCTGGTCATCCTCGATGATGAGCTCCACCTCGACACCCGTCTCCGACGGGGTGATCTGGCTGACGGTGCCCACTGGGACGCCCAGCACTCGTACGTCGTCTCCGACGTAGAGCCCCTCGGCACTGGTGAAGGTCGCGTTGATCGTCGTGTCACCGCCACGGATGAGCGTCGCGGTCGATACCACGAGCAGGCCCAGGACGAGGAGGACGGCGAGGCGGCGCACGAGGCCGCGTTTGGAGATGTCGGTCACGGCAGGATTCCAGACAGGATGGGCGCCAAGGTGGCAGGGTCGGTGAGGTTCTGGATGTAGGCGTCGAACCACGGACCGGTCGACGCGGCGTCGCCGAACGCAGTGGCGTAGCCCCGCAGACCGACCAGGGTGTCCTGGATCGCCTTGCGGTTGCGGTTCAGGACCTCGACGATGCTGTTGAGCTGCCTCAGCGCGGGACCGATGACCTGGGTGTTCTCCTCCAGGACGCCCTGCAGCTGATCCGCGAGCATCTGGGCACTCTCCAGCAGCGCTTCGATGACACGCTGACGCGCGTCCAGCTCGGCGAAGAGCGATTCACCCGCGGTCAGCAGTGACGCGATCTCCTGGTCGCGATCGGCCAGGACGTCGGTGACCCGAGTGGCACGATCCAACAAGGTGGCCAGCTGCTCGTCGTTGGCAGCGATCGCACGGGAGATGTCGGTGATGCCGCGTAGGGCGGGGCCGACGGAGTCCCGCGAACCCTCGAGGACGCCCGAGGCCTGGTCGATGGCGCGCTGGAGGGCGGCCTTGTCGATCTCCCCGCTCTCGGTGGTGAGCCGATTGAGAGCGCTGGTGATGCTGTAGGGCGCATCGGTGCGCTCGACGGGGATCGTGTCCCCCGCCTCGAGTGCCCCGTCTCCGGCGGGCACGAGCTCGACCGCCGCACGCCCCAGGAGCGTGGTGGTGACGATGCGGGCCTCGGTCAGGTCGCCGAGCTCGACATCGGCGTCGGTGAGGACCAGGTCAGCCTCGACGACGCCGCCCTCGAGCACGACGTCGCGCACCTTGCCGACCTCGGCTCCGGAGACCATCACCGAGTCCCCCCCGCGCAGACCGCCCGCCTCAGCGAACCGGGCATGGATGACGTCGCTGTTGCCCACCAGGGGCAACCGGTTCAAGTTGAGGCTGGCCAGGACCACCAGCACGATCACCACCGTGCCCACAAGTCCGCGGCGAGCACGACCACGAAGCAAGCCATTCATGCCTGGCACCTCTCAGCATCGGAGTTGATCCAGGGCGTCAGGACCGGGGCACCGGCCACGACGTCGGTCTGGACCCGGACACCGCACAGGAAGAAGTTGAAGAAGTTGCCGTAGGAACCGGCGTTCTGCAGCTTGCGATAGTGACGGGGAAGCTGTTGCAGCACGGCGACCAGCTCCTCCTTCTCCAGGTTCAGACCGCGGGCCGCCACCGTCAGCGCACGCAGGTCGGGAGTGAGGTCGCCGCGGGCTCGGGCGAGCAGTCCCGATGCCTCACGGGCGAATCGATCGATCTTGTCGGCCGCGATCAGGATCTCGGTGTCCTGCTCGTCGAAGCGGGTCAGCACGATGTCGAGCGCGTCGATCACCTGCCCGAGCTCGTCGCGACGCCCATCCACGGTCTCCAGGACTTCGTTCAGGTTGCCGATCACCTGGGTGATCAGCTGCTCGCGCTGGGCGATCGCGGAGGTGAACGAGCCGACGCGGGTCGTCAACGTCTCGACGGCCGATTCCTGACCCTGCAGCACCTGCACCAGCTGCTGCGACAAATCGTTGACCTGGGCGGGGTTGAGGCCGGCGAACAGCGGCTTGAATCCGTTGAGCAGGGTGTCGAGGTCGAGCGCTGAGGCGGTGTTGGAGATCGAGATCATTCCTCCCGGTGACAGCTCGGCCGCACTGGCTCCGCCGGTCGTGGCCAGCTGAACGATCCGGTCGCCGATGAGGTTGCGGTACTCGATCGTGGCCGTGGTCGATTCGTCGAGGACGAGGGCGTCATCGACCTCGAAGGAGACGACGACCGTGCTGTCCGGCCGGACGTCGATGTCCGTCACCTCGCCAACCCTGACGCCCGCGGCCCGGACCTGGTCTCCCTGACGAAGACCCGACACGTCGGCGAAGGCGGCTCGGTAAGGCGCCGCTCCCCCGGAGCGGTACTCGCTGGTCACGGCACCCACCCAGAACGTCACGAGCGCGGCGACCACCAGGAAGGAGACGAGCCTGAGCAGATCGGCCCGCTCCCTGGCTCGCACTGGACTCGTCGCCACGTCAGCGACCCCCTATTCCCAAGATATCGAGCACGTCGGCGGAGCCAGGGGCTCCCTCGGATGACTGTGTGAACGGATTCACCCCGGTCGCGAAGGTCGGCTCATAGGTGAGCGACGCCTCCTCCGGCGTCACGTACGGCAGGCCGAAGCAGTTGGGACCCCGGTTCTCGCCCAGCAGCTTGAGGTCGGACGAGTACTGGTAGGGCTCCCGACCGCGGACCACGTGGGTGAAGGTGGTGATGCCCGGATTGATGCCTCCCACCGCGATCTCCGCGAGCTCGTTGCCCTGGGCCAGGCCCTCGATGAGACACGGCAGCTCCGGGGAGTACCGGGCCAGTGACCGGGTCACGGGATCGAGCAACCGCAAGGAGGTGCTGAGTCCCTGACCGCTGTCCCTCAACAGGGCATCGCCCTCGCTGCTGAAGGAGGTGAGGCTCAGCTCCAGGGCGCGCAGCGACGCCTGCTGCTCGACCACCGTCTCCAACGTCGTGGCCGCACCATCGAAGGTGGTGATGAGATCGTCCCGGGCCAGGTCGTACACCGCGGCCACGTCGTCGAGGCGCCGCAGGTCCTCGCTGAGGGCCGGGAGCGAGGGATTGAAGGACGTCAAGTAGTTATCGGTCAGGGTGATGAGCTCTCCCAGCATCTCACCACGCTGGTCCACAGTCCCCGCCACAGCGCTCAAGGCTTCGCTGACCTGGGCTGGGCGTGCAGCCTCGAGGACGGCGCTGAGATTGGTGAATGCCTCGTCCACTTCCACCGTGGTGGCGCTCGCCGGGATGACGTCGCCGGCTTCGATCGACTCCGAGCTCGCTCCCTCCGGGACAGTCAGCTGGACGTACTTGGCACCGAATGCGGTCGGCGGCACGAGTTGCGCGGTGACGTCGCGTGGCACGGAGTCGGCCTGGTCCGGCTCCAGCTCGAGGGTGATCTCGGCACGGTCGCCGTCGATATCGACGTCGCTCACGGCGCCGACCTCGACGCCGTACAGCTTCACCGGCGCCCCCGGCGCCATGGTGATCCCAGCGCGGTCCGCCTCGACCACGACGTCGACGCTGGGCCGGAAGACCCCGTTGTACTGCATGAGCGTTCCCACGACGACCGCCGCCAGCAGGACGATGATGGTCAGGCCGGACAGGAACTGCCGGTCGATCCCTCGAGCTTGCACCATGGTCTTCACCCCGCGATGTGGACCGACGGCCCGCCCCAGACGGCGAGCGCGAAGATCAGGTCGACGAACATGGTGGCGATCAGCGCAGAGCGGACCGCCCGCCCCACCGCCTGACCCACTCCAGCCGGCCCTCCACTGGCACGGAACCCGTGGAAGCAGCACACGGACACGATGACCAGCGCCATGATCAGGACCTTGATGCCGGCCAGGAAGAGGTCCGTGGGCACGAGGAAGGTGTCGAAGTAGTGCTCGTAGGTGCCGGACGCCTGGCCGTAACCGACCGTCACCACGAGCTCGGTGGCCAGCCAGCAGGACATCAGGGCGATCGTGAACAACGGCACGACGGCGATCAAGCCGGCGATGATGCGGGTGGTGACGAGGTACGGGATGGGAGGCACAGCCATGACCTCGATCGCGTCGATCTCCTCGCTGACCCGCATCGCTCCGATCTGGGCGGTGAAACCGGCGCCGACCGTGGCGGTGAGCGCGATGCCGGAGATGATGGGGGCGACCTCACGGGTGTTGAAGTACGCCGAGAAGAAGCCCGACAGCGCGGAGACCCCGATGTTGTCGAAAGAGGTGTAGGCCTGCAGCCCCACCTCGATTCCGGATGCGGCCGTCAGGAAGCCGATGACCAGCACGGTGCCGCCGATCAGGGCCAGGGCACCCGAGCCGAGGGACACCTCGGCGAGCAGCCGGATGATCTCCTTGGGGTAGCTTCGGATCGCGCGCGGCATCGCACGATAGGCCGAGGTGTGGAAGCCGAGCTGGTCGCCAAGATTTCGAAGCCCCTGGGCCGGTCGACTCGCCACGTGGCCCAGGCGCAGCGCTCGCTGCCTCGGACGCGGCGTGGTGGCGTGGACCGCCATGTCAGGCTCCCAACTTGATCTGGAGGAAGATGGCGCTGATCACGCTGTTGGCGGCGAACAGCAGCATGAAGGCGAAGACGACGGTCTGGTTGACGGCGTCTCCAACGCCCTTGGGGCCGCCCTTGGCATTCAGCCCGAGGTAGCACGCGGTCAGACCGGCCAACATGCCGAAGACAGCGGCCTTGATCTCGGAGGTGATGAAGTCCGCGAGACCGACGAGCAGGGTCAGGTCGGAGACGTACAGACCGGGCGTGGCTCCCTGGAGGACAACCGAGAAGATGTAGCCCCCCACGATGCCGACGACGGTCACCACTCCGTTCAGCGCGACGCCGACCAGCATGGAGGCAAGGACGCGCGGAACGACGAGTCGCTGGATGGGATCGATGCCGAGGGTCACCATGGCATCGATCTCGTCCCGGATCTTGCGCGAGCCGAGGTCGGCGCAGATCGCGGTGGCACCGGCGCCGGCCACCACCAGAACACTCACGATGGGTCCGATCTCACGGACCACCGCCACGGCCGCGCCCGCTCCAGCCAGGTCGACGGCGCCGATCTGGATCAGCAACTGGTTGACCTGGAAGATGATCACGACGCAGAAGGGGATGGCGACCAGGATGGCCGGCGCGAAGGAGACGGTCGTGAGGAACCATGCCTGGGAGACGAACTCGCGGAACTGGAAGCGACGGGTGAACATCTGCTTGAAGACATTGCCGGTGAACGAATAGAAGTCGCCGAACGTGCTCAGCGCCTGGACGAACACGCTCGAACTCATGGCCTCGTTGGCCATCTTTCGCGAGCTCGGCGTCAAGCCGGACGGTCCGGGCCGCTGGACCGCGTCCCGGGGGGTAGTCGCCGTCACCATCGTGCGACGCGGCCCGGGATGCTCTCAGCCCACGAAGGGTCGTCGAGACCGTGGGGCGACTGATGTAAGCCCACCGAACAACACCCCCGCTGAACTGGTAACACTCGAACAGCCCTCGGCGACGCTTCTGTCGCGGCAGGTCCACCCCGCATCCCCATGCGCTCACCCTTCCGATTCACGATGTGACCGCGATTACACAGAGAGGGCGGGGCGTATGTCTCGTCAATGATGCCCAACGCGTAACTAGTTCTTGTATCTTTGCACAATCATGGCGGTTCTTAAGCCGTCGACTCGACCACAGGAGCCAGATGCCGACACGTCCACTGCCGTGGGTCGAGGAATGGGTGACACTCTTTGTCCTCGAAGAGTCGAGCGCCAGCCAGGTTGAGGCTTGGGTGGAGCGCACCGCCTACACGATCCTGGAGGAGGTCCCGGAACTGGCTTCCCGACCCGGCCTGCCCGAGGGGATCGAAGCAGCGATCCGCGAACACTGGACCGGCTTCCTCGACCAACTGACGCAGCCGCAAACGGCCTTCGTCCTGGTTCCTACCGCCGTACACATCGCGCGCGAATCGGCACAGACGTCGCTCCCGCTCGAGACCCTCAATCGCGTATACCGCATCGCACAGCAGAGCACGTGGGGCTATGTCACAGATCTGATCGCCGAGATCGACGATGCCCGATCCGAGCGGACAGAACTGCTGATTTTCCTGTGGGAGCGAGCGTCCGACTGGATCGATCGCTCCATCAACGAGACCAGTCGGATCTACCACGAGGCGCGCCGTCGCATTGAGATCGGGCAGAACGCGCGCTGGATGGAAACGGTGTCACGGGTGCTGGACGGAGAGGCGCTGGACATCCGGCGACTCTCTGCCGAGCTGGGGGGATATCCCATGACGGGGTACCACACTGCCTTCATCCTGGCAGCCGGCGAGGAGCAGGATGCTGTCGAGTCGCTCGAGGAATCGTGCCGACATCTGGCGGCGGAGGCGGGGCTGCGGCCGCCGCTGGTAGTGCGTCCGGGCGGCCGTCAGGCCTGGATGTGGACTTCGACCAGTCGACAGCTGACCCCCGACGCGGAGCTGACGCTGTCCAACAGCCCTGTTGGCGATCTGCGTGTCCTTGTAGGGCCGAGTAGACCTGGGCTGGCTGGTTTCGCGTCCTCTCATCAACTGGCTCGGAGGACACTGGACATCGTGCATCCCGACAAGCGGGGCGTCTTCCTCCACGCTCATCACGAAGCCCTCGTGCTCCTCGGATGCAACGAGGAGGTGGACGACTTCATGCGGCGCACACTAGGCAACTTGGCCGGCCATGCGGTCCATGAGGTCAGCCTCCGGAAGACCGTCGCGAGGTATCTGGCTCTGGGCGGCAGCATCGATCGGACGGCAGCTGAACTCTCAGTGCACCGCAACACCATTCGCTACCGGCTCCAGAAGGCGACCACCCTCCTCGGCCGCGATCTGGGGCCGACGAGCAGCGAGGTGGCCCTCGCCTTGCGCCACTTGGAACTGAGCCACAATGGGCAGTTGGCGCCGTGACCGGGATTATCGTCACGGCCAACCGAGTCATGGCCCTCCGGGGTGCCTGCGCTCATGGGCTTCACTCACGCGGCCTCCAGGACAGCAGCGATGAGTAGACCCGGGGCAGACCGTGGTCGTGGCTGCTTGGTGTTGACGGCAGTGCTAGCGCCCTGATCTGTCGCCGAGACCCTTGCTGCGTGAGTGGGGACGGCCGCCCGCGCATTCACGTTCGCGTAGATCTCGCCGCCAAGGGGGTGCAGTTCAGATATCCACGACCGTGAGGGCGCCGGCTGCGTGCTGGGCACGGAGCACCTTCTTGTCGAACTTACCAACCGAGGTCTTGGGGACCTCGGGCACGAAGCACCACCGCTCGGGCAGCCACCACTTGGCCACCTTGCCGTCCAGGAAGTCCCTCAGCTGCGAGGGGGTCACGTCGGCGCCCTCCCGCGTCACGATCACCGCGAGAGGGCGCTCCTGCCACTTCTCGTCCGGCACACCGATGACTGTTGCCTCCAGCACGGCGGGGTGACCGGCGAGCAGCAGCTCGAGCTCCACCGACGAGATCCACTCCCCGCCTGACTTGATGACGTCCTTGGTGCGGTCGGTCAGGGTGATGAAGCTGCGATCGTCCATGCGACCGACGTCCCCGGTCCGCAGCCACCCGTTGTCGAACTTGTCCGTCTCCTCACCGCCGACGTACGCCCCGGTGATCCACGGACCGCGCACCTGGATCTCCCCGACCGACTCACCGTCGTGCGGTACCTCGTTGCCCTCGTCGTCCACCAGCCGCAGCTCGACGCCCGCGACGGGCCTGCCCTGGGAGGCGCGCAGCGTCCAGTGCTCCTCTTCGCTCACCGACGCCGGAGGCCGGGCGATGGCAGCCAGCGGCGAGGTCTCGGTCATCCCCCATGCCTGCACGATCTGCACGCCGTACTTCTCCTGGAAGATCTGCATCAGGTGCAGCGGCACAGCCGACCCCCCGCACGCCACCAGCCCCAGCGAGGAGATGTCAGACCCGGGGTTGGCCTCGAGGTAGTGGAGCACGTCGTTCCAGATCGTCGGCACCGCGCCGGCGATCGTGGGGCGCTCGCTGGCGATGAGGCGGACCAACGGCTCCGCCTGGAGGAACCTGTCAGGCATGACCAGATCCGCTCCAGCGATCAGCGCTGCGTAGACCAGACCCCAGGCGTTGGCGTGGAACATCGGGACGATTGCCAGGATCGCGTCGTCACCGGTAACACTCAGCCCGTCGGCGGCACATGCCGCCATCGAGTGCAGGTACGTCGAGCGGTGGCTGTAGGCAACGCCCTTGGGGTTGCCCGTCGTGCCAGAGGTGTAGCACATGGCCGCGGCCGAGAACTCGTCGAGCTCCGGCCAGTCGAACGTCTCCGGCCGGCCGGCGATGAACTCCTCGTAGGCCACCACGTTGAGGCCCTCACGCTGCAGTGGCGCCAGGTCGACGGCGCCCGTCACCACGACCGTGCGCACTCCGGCGAGGTGCGGCAGGACCGCCCCCAGAAGGGGAGCCAGCGTGCCGTCGACGATGACCACCCGGTCGTCGGCATGGTTGGCGATGTAGATCAGCTGCTCAGGGGTCAAGCGGGGATTGAGAGTGTGCAGGACCGCGCCCATCGAGGGCACTGCACAGTACGCCTCGACGTGCTCCTGGTTGTTCCACATCAGGGTCGCCACCCGCTCGTCGCCCGTGACGCCGCAGTCGCGCAGGGCTTGAGCCAGCTGCGCCGAGCGGCGAGCGACGTCCGCGAAGGTGCCGACCTTGACCGAGCCGTCCGGCTGCATCGTCCGGACACGGGCCGTGGGGTGCACGCGCGAACCGTGCCGCAGGATAGCGGCGGTGGTGAGGGGGACGTTCATCATGGTGCTCTGCATGGGGGTTCCTTGGGTATCGAAGCTGTTCGGGGGCAGGGACGCGGCCGGTCGGCCAGCGCGTCGGGTGGACCCGGAAGACGGGGGACAGGGGTCGTCAGGATGCGGCCGCGGCAGATTCGAGCTGGGCTCGGTCGACCCCGAGGCCCTGGCTGATCAGCTGCTTGGCCTTCAGGAAGTCCCGCGGTCGGTTCACGCAGTCCGCGGCCAGTAGCCGTCCCTGCTGGAGGTAGTAGCAGGTGAAGTCGCGATCTCGAGAGGGGTCGCCGCTCAGCACAAGCTCGTCGTAGCCGAGATTCAACCCCGCGATCTGCAGCTTGAGGTCGTACTGGTCGGACCAGAACCAAGGCAGCGCTGCGATCGGCCTCTCCTTGCCGCACAGTGTCGCGGCGGCCGTCTTCGCCTGCTCCCCGGCGCTGGGCACGGACTCCAACCTCACGAGGCGGTCGTAGCGAGCCATCCGGTGACTGGCACAGTCGCCGGCGGCGACAATGCGGGGGTCGCTGGTGCGAGCCAGGTCGTCGATCACGATCCCGTTCTCGACGTACAGGCCAGCCTCGGCTGCCAGCTCGGTGTTGGGAACCAAGCCCACCCCGACGACGACGAGATCGGCCGGGATCCGCTCACCACCCCGCAGGACCACCTCACGCACGCGTTGGTCGCCGGCCATGGCGCTGACCTGGGCGCCCGTCCGGATCACGACGCCGGCGTCGCGGTGGACCCGCTCGTAGAACGCCGAGACCTCGGGTGCTGTGACCCGCTCGAGCACGCGCTCGGCGGCCTCCAGGACTGTCACGTCCAGGCCGAGAGCGCGCAGGGACGCGGCTGTCTCCAAGCCGACGTACCCGCCGCCCACGATGACGGCGTGGCTGCCGGAAGCCGCCAAGGCCCGGATCGACTCGACGTCTGCGAAGGTCCGAAGGTAGAACACCCCGGGCAGGTCGATACCGGACACGTCCAGGGTGCGCACCCGGCCACCCGTGCACAGGGCGAGATGGGTGTAGCCCATCGTGGTGCCGTCGTTCAGCCCCACCTGCTGCGCGGCACGATCGACCTGCGTGACCGTCGACTGCACCAGGCGGATGTCGTGCTTGGCGTAGAACTCCGCCTTGCGCAGAGCGAGGTCTTGCAGGCTGCTCGTGCCGGCGAGGTAGGCCTTGGAGAGGGGAGGACGGTGGTAGGGCAGCGCTGGCTCGTCGCCGACCACGACGACCTCTCCTGACCAGCCCTGCTGCCGCAGGCCGGCGGCCACCTGGACACCGGCGTGGCTGGCGCCAACGACCAGCGCCCTCCCCTCGGTCACGCCTGGGTCTTCGGCGTCAGGGTGACCATCAGCCTGCTGATGCCGCGCACGAAGTTGGACTGGACGTACTCAGGCTCTTCGACGACCTCGATCTTCTCGAAGCGCGGCAGCAGCTCCTCCCAGAGGATCTTGAGCTGCATCTCCGCCAGCCGGTTGCCCATGCAGCGGTGGACTCCGAAGCCGAAGGAGATGTGGTTGCGTGCGTTGCTGCGGTCGATGATCAGGTCGTCGGGCCGGTCGAAGACTCGCTCGTCACGGTTGCCCGAGGCGTACCACATGACGACCTTGTCGCCCTTGCGGATGAACTGTCCGTTGAGCACCGTGTCCTTCTTGGCGACCCGCCGCATGTAGGCCAGAGGTGTCTGCCACCGGATGATCTCCGAGACCGCATTGGGGATGAGGTCCGGGTTGGCCTTGAGCTTCTCGAACTGGTCCGGGAACCGGTTCATGGCGAGGATCCCACCGCTCATGGAGTTCCGCGTCGTGTCGTTGCCACCCACGATGAGCAGGACGAGGTTGCCCAGGAACTCCATGGGACGATCGATGAGGTCCTTGGTGTCCTCGTTGCGCTGCAGCATCGTGATCAGGTCGAAGCCAGGCTCTTCTCCCCCCGCCAGCCGCGCCTCCTTGTCGCGCCACAGAGCACTCAGCCCCTGCGCTGCGTCGACGAATCCGCGGAACACCTCGTCGTTGTCCGAGGGGCCGCCGTTGGCCTGCTCCATGGAGCTGGCCAGGTCCGACCACTCGACGAGCTTGCGGCGCTGCTCGTAGGGGAAGTCCAGCAGTGTCGCCAACATCCGCGCAGTCAGCTCGATGGAGACGCGGTCGACCCAGTTGAAGGGCTCACCGATCGGGAGGTCGTCCAGCACCTCTTGGACCCGCGAGCGGATCAGGCTCTCCATCTCGCGCAGGTTCTTCGGAGCCACGACGCCCTGGACGGCGGCGCGCTGCCGGTCGTGCTTGGGCGGGTCCATGGCGATGAACATGGCGACATCCATGAACCGCGGCGGCTCGCCGATGATGATGAACGGCTCAGCCGAGAACGTCTCATGGTCCTTGTCGACCGCGATGATGTCAGCGTGGCGGGTGACCGACCAGAAGGGACCGAACGGGCTGTTGGCCTGGAAGTGGACGGGAGCCTCGTTGCGCACCCGCTCGAAGTACGACTGCCACTTGCCCTGCCGATAGAGGAACGGGTTGCTCAGGTCGATGTCGACCAGGGCAACCTCCTCCACGGGGGGGATCGGCTTCTCGACGAAGATCTTCTGCCCGTTGGTACGGGTCACGAAGCGACGCGCCCGGTCGTACAGGTGCGCCCCGCGGATCTGCATGCTCATGGGGACGATGGACTGAGCTCGCTCGGTCATGGCGTCGGTCACGGTGGTCAGGGTCGTCATGGTGCGATGTTCCTCTCGACAGTCACAGCTGGAACTCGGGGAGCCGGACGACGAGGCCGTCCAGGCTGTCGCTCAACCGCATCTGGCACGACAACCGGGAATTCGGCTCGCGCTCGGGGTTCATGGCGAGCATCTCTTCCTCCACGGGACCCGAACGGCCGACCTGGTCGATCCATCCGTCCTCGACGACCACGTGGCACGTACCGCAGGCGGCTTCGCCGCCGCAGTCCCCGTCGATTCCAGGAACCATGTTGTCGACGGCGACCTGCATCAGCGAGACACCCTCTTCCAGCGGTGTCTCGTGCTTCTCCCCGTCGTGGGAGATGAAGGTGACAACGGACATGAAGAAACTCCTTGGTAGACCGGCCCTCAATCCTGTGTCTCCCCGTCAGGCTGTGGCTATGGTCACCTACGTCAATATATTGTGATTTCGGCTCAGGAGGTGCAGTGAGAGTTCCCGAACCCGGCGTGCCTCCGCTGGCGTTCGTCCAGCTCCTCAACAGCGACGCGCTTGAGCCCAGCGCCGTCGCGCACTTCCGTCGGATCATCGAACTCCAGGGCACTTCGGAGGTCGAACTGGTACAGCGCGACCGGCAAGTGCCCATCCGATGGTTCCGCGAGGTCTACCCGGACCTCGACCCCGACGGTGCTACCTACCTCGGGCTCGCTTTCGCCGAGAAGGCCCAGCTGACCTCGTTCGGCCCGCTGAGCCTGCCCTTGGTCAGCGCTGGCTCGGTGGACGAGATCTTCCAGTTGCTGGGGTATCTGCCCGTGATCTCCGGCGCTCTTCGCCCTCACTTCCACCCGGGCGAGCACGGCTTGACAGTGGGGCTGAGCGGTCAGACCGGCGATCCCGATCTCGACTGCCTGGTCATCACCTACGGTGGTGCGGCGCTGCTTCGACTACTCGACCTGCTGGCCGGCCCGCTACCAGGGGTGACGTTGCAGCTGGCATGGCCTGCCCCCGGAGTTGTGGAGACTCGCACCGACCTGATGAGCGAACGGTTGGACTTCGACGCGCACACGTCCTTCATCGACGTGCCGGCCGAGGCCCTTCGTGTCCGCTGCCGGTTCCCGGACCCGGTCGCCTACGGCTTGGCCATCGCCGAGCTGCGCCGCATGCTCGACCGCAGTACCAGTGCCACCAGCGTGACGGAGCGGGTGCGACGACTGCTCGAGCAGGACCCAGGACGGTCGAGCAGCCGGGACATCGCCGCACTCCTCGACGTCTCCACCAGCACCATGAAGAGACGGCTCGAGGACGAGGGCACGACATTCCGTCAGGTCCGACAGTCCCTGCTGCGCGAGAGAGCCATCGTGCTGCTTCTCGACCACTCCCTGACGATCAGTCAGATCGCGGTCGATCTCGGCTATGGCGATCCTGGGAACTTCTCCCACGCCTTCAAGCGCTGGACCGGGCAGTCGCCGAGCGAGTTCCGCAACGTGGGGCGCCTCGGACCAGGGGGGTCGGCCGTCCTGAGCGGGAGCGGCCGCCCTTAGCTCGGCGCACTCGGCGCCACGTCTACGACCGGAGCGGGCTATCCGCGAAGCGGCGACAGGCGAGGCGCATCACGTGGTGACCAGTCGAACGGGGAGTCTGGTGGGCCCGCGCAACGAGCTGTTGGTCGACCATGTCGGGTCACCGGACAGCTCGATCCTCGAGACGCGACCGAGGAGCTCGGTGAGCACGACATGGGCCTCCATCCGAGCGAGCGGTGCTCCGACGCACAGGTGTGCGCCGTGCCCGAACCCGACGTGCATCCTGGGGTTGCGGTCAGCCCGATAGGTGTCGGGCTCCTCGAACGCCTCGGGGTCCCGATTCGCAGCACCGAAGGACAGCAACACCCTGGACCCTCGCGGGATGGTGACACCGGCGATGTCGTAGTCAGCGCGCGTGTAGCGGTACAGATTCTGGATGGGGCTGGAGAACCGCAGGTGTTCCTCGATCGCCATCGGGACCAGACCAGGATCCTGTCGAACGCGGTCGTACTCCTCCGGATTGCGAGCAAACGTCTCGAACATCCCGCCCAGCAGGTTCGTCGTGGTCTCGTTACCAGCCACGAGGAGCAGCATCGCGATCATGAACAGGTCGTTGCCGGTGAGAGCACCGTTCTCACTGTGGTTCATGAGTCGACCGAGAGCCGAGTCAGACTCCCGAATCCTCCCAGCGTCGAACTGCTCGGTGAAGTACCGCCGCAGGGACGCCAGGCCTGTCGCGGCATCTCGTGCGTGCCGGATGCCCAGCGGCGTCGCATTCGCGTCCATGATGCGCACCGTCGTCTCCGACCATCGGCGGAAGTCGTCGAAGTCGCCATCGGAGACACCCATGATGTGAGCGATCAGGCTCATCGGTAGCGGAGTGGCCAGTGTCGTCATCACGTCCGAGCCGGGAGCACGCACGAGTTCGTCGACCATCTCGGAGGCCAGCTTCTCCGCCATCGCGCGCCAGGAGGCCATCGCACCTGTGGTGAACATGGGCTGTATCTGCTTGCGTAGCCGGGCGTGCTCCTCGCCGTCAGTGAGGACGACGAGCGGCGCCTGGATCCGTAACCGGGTGACCCCCTGACTGCTGGTCACCTTGTCGGTGGCTCTCAGTGTGGCGCGGACGTCGTCGAGGCGCGAGAGGACCCACATGGCCCGACGCGGGTTGTAGTGCACCCGCCCCGTCTCATGAAGGCGTCGATACGCCGCATGCGGCTGGGCCGCCGTCCGTGGATCCAAGGGATCGTAGTCGGTATTGACCGCCCCCACCCAGCCGCGACGGCCGCGGATCACGGTGCGCGCGGCACCCTCGAAGTTCAGCCATGCTGCAGTGCCGACCACCTTGAACAGGTCAGGGGCACCGTCTGTGCGTGTGCGGGTTGTCATCACGATCCTCCGTCTCAGGAGCAATCCTCAACCGCGGAGACGTGCACCCACAAGGCCTCTTGAATGACTGAGACGCCTGGCGGGGACGAGTCATCGGGAGGCCGTCTCAGACCAAGCGCGCCGCCTCTTGGAGGCCACCAGGCCGCCCGGGACCGGGGTCTTCGCTAGCCTTACAATCGTCTCACCGTGAGACTAAATCGCTCAGTAACGTCAGGGTACAAAATGCCAGATTCCGACGCATGGCTCATTCCTGGCAGTCGAAGGGAAGCCGCCCTGGAACGCATCTACGCAGCCGGCAGCGACGTCCTGCGCGAGCGCGGTCCCAAGACGTTCAGCTTGGAAGAGGTCGCCCGCAGAGCAGGGTGCTCACGCGCGACCGTCTACCGGTTCGTGGGCAACAAGCGCAGCCTTGTGGACACACTGGTAGGCCTAGCCGCGACTACCGTGGTCGAACAGGTGCGAACGCAGACTCGCGGGATGCAGGGCAAACAACTGGTCATCGAGTCGATCCTTGCCGGAGTCCAAGCGATTCGCAGCGACCGCACCCTGGCTGAGTTCGTCAAGTCACCCCCGGCTTTCGACGACACCTACTTCACCCACTCCGAAATGCTGAACCGTCTCGCTGCGTCTCTGATGGACCTCGGCGAAGAACACGATCTCGGCGCCGAATGGCTCATTCGAGTCGTACTCAGCATGATCACTTGGCCCGTGGACGACCCCACCACCGAGCGAGAACTGATCGAACGCTACGTAGGTGCCGCCTTCTGATGGCGGACACCCTGTTCGAACTAGATTCGCGCCTCGGGGTGCAACCATCGATGACGACGCCAACCCGGCGCCGCCCGAGAAGGAACCGCCCTCCGTTACAAGCGTGGTACAAGTAACCAAGATCTCCTAGAGTCTGCGCAGGTCAGCATGGGTCAGTCAGTCACTACTACGACATTTAGTCACGTGTGCACGTAGGGCTCGACCTCAACAGGTTCGAGTACGAGGGCTCCGGCGTCGCCGGAGCCCTCGTCGCATCCCGGGCACGGCGAGAGGTACAGGCGCCGGCACTCCCCCGCGGCCGCTTCCCTTGTGCACGCCCATGTCTCCCCTCTGTGTCAAGACACGGCTGGCAGGGGCGTTCTAGGCTGGGGCGTGACGGGCCCCGGAGTGGCCGATCCGAAGAGCCGGTGTTGAGGTTGGGA
>LULF01000004.1_pt1 | contig 74623 bp, 72 predicted proteins | sample 728221 | NCBI WGS metagenome assembly LULF01 (sample SAMN03860296, study PRJNA289734) | marine metagenome | biome: seawater column; feature: ocean; material: water; isolation source: Red Sea water column Station 169 - depth 500m | place: Saudi Arabia: Red Sea | collected 2011-10-15 | depth 500 m | reverse complement strand
GCGGACCTGCCGCGCATCCTCGGGGCGGCCCTGGTCGCCTTCGCCGAGCACGGCTACCACGGCACCTCGATCCGCGACGTCGCTGCCGCCTCCGGGCTGTCGGTGCCGGGCGTCTACCACCACTTCCGGTCCAAGCAGGAGATCCTGCGCGCGCTCATGGACGCGACCATGGACGAGCTGCTCGGCCGGTGCGAGGCGGCGCTGCGCGACGCGGGCGCCGACCCCGCGGCCCGCTTCGACTCGCTGGTGGAGTCCTTCGTCCGGTTCCACATGTTCCGCCGCCCGCAGGCCTTCGTCGGCTCGAGCGAGATCCGCAGCCTCGAGGCGGACAACCGAGCGGCGTACGTCGCCCGGCGCGACGCGGCGCAGCGGCTCCTCGAGGAGGCCGTCGCCGAAGGGGTCGCGGCCGGCGGCTTCAGCGCCGAGCACCCCGACGAGGTGGCACGCGCGATCTCCTCGCTGTGCGTGGGGGTGGCGTCGTGGTACCGCCCCGACGGGCCGCTCACCCCCGACCAGCTGGTCCAGCGCCACCTGGTGCTCGCGCGGCGGATGGCTGGCGCACCGGCCTGACACCGTGGCATCCTGCCTACCGAGCGAGTGATCGGTCGGGGCTCGGAGGTCGGGCCCGACCCGCCCGCGGAGGAGGAGAGCCATGCAGGTCTCGCAGGAGGTCCAGTCGATCGTCGAGCGCACCCGTGCGCTGGTGCGCGAGGTCGTGCTGCCGCTCGACGACGAGCACGACGGCGACATCGAGGCCGCCGGCGGCGAGCCGGTGCGTGCCCGCCTGCAGGCGGCGGCGAAGGAGGCCGGGGTCTTCGCGCCCCACGCCCCCGTCGACTGCGGAGGCCTGGGCCTGGGCATGGTCGACCGGGCACCCGTCTTCGAGGAGGCCGGCTACTCCCTCTTCGGCCCCGTCGCGCTCAACATCAACGCGCCCGACGAGGGCAACATCCACATGCTCGACCACATCGCCTCGGCCGCGCAGCGGGAGAAGTACCTCGAGCCGCTCGCGCGCGGCGACGTGCGCTCGGCCTTCGCGATGACCGAGCCGGCGCCGGGCGCAGGCGCCGACCCCTCGATGCTCGCCACGCGGGCGACCAGGGTCGACGGCGGGTGGGTCGTCAACGGCCTCAAGCGCTTCATCACCGGCGCCGACGGAGCCGGGTTCTTCATCACCATGGCCCGCACCAGCGGTGAGCCGGGCGGCCCCGGTGGCGCCACCATGTTCCTCATGCCCGCCGCGACCGAGGGGCTGACCGTCACCCGGCACGTCGGCATGGTCGACACCTCCATGCTGGGCGGCCACTGCGAGGTCCTCTACGAGGACGCCTTCGTGCCCGACGAGGACGTGCTCGGCGGCGTCGACGAGGGCTTCAAGTACGCCCAGGTCCGACTCGGCCCGGCCCGGATGACCCACGTGATGCGCTGGACCGGCGCCGTGCGCCGCGCCCACGAGGTCGCGGTGTCGTACGTCGCCGGCCGCGAGGCCTTCGGGTCCCGGCTGGCCGACCAGGGCATGATCCAGCAGCTGATCGCCGACAACGAGATCGACCTCGCGGCCACGCGCGCCCTGCTGATGGAGGCCTGCCGGGTCCTCGACGACGGTGGCCGCGGCAACAAGGAGACCTCGATCGCGAAGACCTTCGCGGCCGAGGCGCTGCACCGCGTGGCCGACCGTGCCCAGCAGATGTGCGGCGGCCTCGGCGTCTCGACCGAGCTGCCGGTGGCCAAGATCGCCCGGGAGGTGCGGCCCTTCCGCATCTACGACGGGCCCTCGGAGGTGCACCGCTGGTCGATCGCCAAGCGGGCCGTGCGCGCCATCACCGCGGAGCAGGGCGCGTGAGCGGGGCCTCCGTGGAGCTGACGGCCGACGAGCTGTCAGCGGTCGCGGCCCAGATGGCCGGGGCCGGGGTCGACCTGGCCGGGCCGCTGACCGCGCGGCTGATCGCCGGCGGGCGGTCCAACCTCACCTTCCGGCTCGACGACGGGTCGTCGGCCTGGGTGATGCGCACCCCGCCGCGCGCTGGTCGCACCCCCTCGGCCCACGACGTGGCCCGCGAGTACCGCGTGACCTCGGCGCTCGGGGCCACCGACGTGCCGGTCCCGCCCGCGGTGGTGCTGTGCGAGGACGAGTCGCTCATCGGTGGACCGTTCGCGGTCTCCGGCTTCGTGCCCGGGGTCACCGTGCAGACGGCCGCGCAGCTCGACGGTCTCGTGGACGGGCTGGACGGCGGGCTCGACGGAGGGCTGGACGGCGGGCTCGTCTCCGGTGTGGTCACCGCGCTGGCCTCGACGCTGGCGGCGCTGCACCGCGTCGACCACGTGGCCGTCGGGCTGGAGCGGTTCGGTCGACCCGACGGGTACGCCGCCCGGCAGCTCAAGCGCTGGTCGGGCCAGTGGGAGATCGTGGGCGAGGCCTTCGCCGGGTCCGTGAAGTCCTCGGCCGCTGCGCTCGTCTCCGCCCTGGGCGACCGGCTGCCACGTCAGGAGTCGACCGGCGTGGTCCACGGTGACTACCGGATCGACAACACGCTGCTGACCATCCCCGGTGCTGCAGAGGAGACCGCGGGTGAGGCTGGGGCCGAGGCTGGGAGCGAGGCTGGGGGCGCGCCGAGGGTGGCGGCCGTCGTGGACTGGGAGCTCTCCACGATCGGCGACCCGGTCGCGGACGTCGCCATGATGTGCGTCTACCGGCACCCCGTGTTCGACCAGGTCATCGGCGAGCCCACCGCGTGGACCAGCCCCCGGCTGCCCGATGCCACGGGCCTGGCGGCGGCGTACGAGGCGGCGGGCGGCGTGCCGCTGGTCGACCTCGACGAGCACCTCGCCCTGGGGTACCTCAAGCTCGCCGTCATCGCCGCCGGCATCGACCACCGCTTCCGCGCCGGTGCCACCTCCGGCGCCGGCTTCGACACCGCCGGTCAGGCCGTCCCCGTGCTGCTGGAGGAGGGCTTGGCGGCCCTCCGGGGGTAGGCGGGGAACCGGGTTACGACGAATCCCTCTTCCTGCTTACTGGACAGTAAGCAGGAAATCGAATGCGGAGTATCCCGGCCGCCGCCTCAGACGTACCGCTCGAGGATCGTGGACTCCGCCAGCCGCGAGAGTCCCTCGCGGACCGAGCGGGCGCGCAGCTCACCGACGCCGTCGACGGCCTGCAGGTCGTCGACGCCGGCCGAGAGCAGCTTCTGCAGGGTGCCGAAGTGGTCGACGAGCCGGTCGACGACGCTGCCGGGAAGGCGGGGGACCTTGGCCAGCAGGCGGTAGCCGCGCGGGGCGACCGCGCCGTCGAGGTGCTCGCCGTTGCCGAGGCCCAGCACCCGGGCGACGGCTGCGGGGTCGACGAGCTCGGTGGGCGAGAGGCTGGCCATCGTGGCGAGCAGGTCCGCGGGGTTGTCGAGCGGGTGGGCGTCGGGGAGGTAGTCGCGCACGACCAGCTCGCGCTCGGAGTCGACGCCGGTGATGAGCTCCTCCAGCTGCAGCGACAGCAGGCGGCCGTCGGTGCCGAGCTCGAGCACGTAGTCCTCGATCTCGCGGGCGATGCGGGTGACCATCTCCAGTCGCTGGGCGACCACGGCGACGTCGCGGACCGTCACGAGGTCTTCGATCTCCAGCGCCGACAGGGTCGAGGAGACCTCGTCGAGGCGCAGCTTGTAGCGCTCGAGGGTCGCCAGCGCCTGGTTGGCGCGGGAAAGGATCTGGCCGGAGTCCTCCAGGACGTGCCGGGTCGCGCCGACGTACGCCGCGATGATCTGCATCGACTGGCTGACCGAGATCACGGGGAACCCGGTCTGCTTGGCGACGCGGTCGGCGGTGCGGTGTCGGGTGCCGGTCTCCTCGGAGGGGATCGTGTGGTCGGGCATGAGGTGCACCGCGGCCCGGATGATCCGGGTGAGGTCGCGGTCGACGATGATCGCGCCGTCCATCTTGGCCAGCTCGCGCAGGCCGGTGGCGGTGAAGGGGACGTCGAGCTCGAAGCCGCCGGTGCTGATCGCGTCGACGGTGCGGTCGCGACCGATGACGATCAGCGCGCCGGTGCGACCACGGAGGATGCGCTCGAGGCCGTCGCGCAACGGTGTGCCCGGCGCGATCGACGCGAGCGTCTCGCGCAGTCTCAGCGTGTCGTCGGTGCGGTCGGTCCCCACGGATCTCCTCCAGCGCTCCGGGCGCACCGGAGGGCGCCGCTGAGCCAGTGTAAAGCGGGGGCACCCCGCGCGCTCGTGTGATCCCGCGCCCCCTGAGGTCCGGCCCCGTGCGGCCCGGCCCGGTGCGGCCCGGTCCCGCGCGGTCCCGCCCGGGGGCGGTGGTGCGGCCGGGTCAGAACTCGGGGGCGGGTGGGACGCGGCCGCTGCGCGCGGTCAGGCGCAGCACGTCGAGCGCGGTGAGGACGCCGGGCACCTCGAGCACCCGCATCCCGTCGACGGTGCGCGCGGGCTTGGCCGCCGAGGAGCGCTGTCCCGGCTCCGCGGGGACCACGGCCACCCGGAAGCCGAGCCGGGCCGCCTCGGCCAGCCGCTGCGGCAGGTCGCGGACCCGGCGCAGCTCGCCGGCCAGGCCGATCTCGCCGATGGCGATGGTGCCCGTCGGGGCGGCCTCGCCGAGGTGGGAGGAGACCAGCGCGATCGCGAGGGCCAGGTCGCTGGCCGGCTCGTGCAGACGGGCCCCACCCACGGTGGAGGCGAAGACGTCGCTGCCGTGCAGGCGCAGCCCGCAGTGCCGCTCGAGCACCGCGAGGACCAGCGCGGTGCGGGAGGAGTCGAGCCCGCTGACGGTGCGCCGCGGCTTGTCCAGGGCGCTGGGCGTCACCAGCGCCTGCACCTCCGCGAGCAGGGGCCGTCGGCCCTCCATGGTCACCGCGACGCAGGTGCCGGGCACCCGGCCGTGGTGCTGCTCGACGAAGAGCCCGGTCGGGTCGGCGACGGCCTCGATGCCGCTGGCGTCGAGCTGGAAGCACCCGACCTCGTCGACGGGACCGAAGCGGTTCTTCATCGCCCGGACCATCCGGAACCGGCTGTTGCGGTCGCCCTCGAAGTGCAGCACCACGTCGACGAGGTGCTCGAGCACCCGTGGGCCGGCGATGGAGCCGTCCTTGGTGACGTGGCCGACGAGGATGGTGGTGATGTTGCGGGTCTTGGCGACCCGGATGAGGGCGGCCGCCACCTCCTTGACCTGGGTGACGCCGCCGGGCACCCCGTCCACGCCGGAGGCGCCGATGGTCTGCACCGAGTCGATCACCAGCAGGGTCGGACGCGTCTCCTCGACGTGGGTGAGCAGCGCCCCGAGGTCGGTCTCGGCGGCCAGGAAGAGCTCGGGCTCCACGGCGTTGGTGCGGTCGGCGCGCAGCCGCACCTGGGAGGCGGACTCCTCGCCGGTGACGTAGAGGGTGCGGTGGCGGTAGCGCGCGGTCTGGGCGGCCACCTCGAGCAGCAGGGTGCTCTTGCCGACCCCCGGCTCGCCGGCGAGCAGGATCGCAGCACCGGGGACGAGACCGCCGCCGAGGACCCGGTCGAGCTCGGGCACCCCGCTGGTGCGGAAGGCCGAGGCCTCGACCGCGACGTCGCCGATCGGTACGGCCGGCGCGGTGACGGGCGCGGCCGCGGCGCGCAGCGTGGGTGCCGCGGTCTCGGCGACCGACCCCCAGGCCTGGCACTCCCCGCAGCGGCCGACCCACTTGCCGGTCTCCCACCCGCACTCCGAGCAACGGTAGGCGGGCTTGGGTGGACGGGCGGGGCGCGCGGCGGGCATGACGGGAACGCTAGGTCACCGCACCGACACTCCCGCGCAGGTGCACCCCTTACCTGTGGACAAGCCGGTGCGACCCCGCCGGACAGGTCGGTGCGACCCCGCCGGACAGGTCGGCGCGACCCCGCCGGACAGGTCGGCGCGACCGAGCGTGGGACGCGCGACGACGGCGCGGATATGCTGCCCCGAACTCGTGTTGGATCGATCCACGCCAGGAGGTGCGGTCAGGTGGCCCCGATGTCCGGTCGACTCCCGACCACGCCCCCCACGCTGGCCGACGTCGCCGAGCGCGCCGGTGTCTCCCGGCAGACCGTCTCCAACGCCGTCAACAACCCCGACCTGCTGCGCGCCGACACCCTCGCGCGGGTCCAGGAGGCCATCGCCGAGCTCGGCTACCTCCCCAACCGCGCGGCCCGCAACCTGCGCACCCGCGCCAGCCACCTGATCGGGCTGAGGATCCAGCCGGTCCTCGAGGGCACGGCCAACCCGACGATGGACCGCTTCGTGCACTCGCTGGTCGAGGCCTCCCGCGAGGCCGGCTACCACGTGCTGCTCTTCTCCGGGGAGCCCGGCGAGCCGCTGGCCGGCTACGACGACCTGCTCCGCTCCACCGCCGTGGACGCCTTCGTCGTCACCGACACCTACCTCGGCAACCCCCAGGCCAGCTGGCTGGACTCGCGCCGGGCGCCCTTCGTGGCCTTCGGCCGACCCTGGGAGAACCCCACGGCCACCCACGCCTGGGTCGACGTCGACGGCGCCGCCGGCTGCCAGCTCGCCACCGACCACCTGCTCGACAAGGGGCACGAGCGGGTCGCGTGGATCGGCTGGCGCAAGGACTCCCGCATCGGCGAGGACCGCCGCGCCGGCTGGCACCGCGCCATGCACGCCCGCGGGCTGCCCACGACCGGCCTCGCCTCGCGCGTGGAGGACACCGTGGTCTCAGGACGCTCGGCCGCCGGCGTACTCCTCGACGAGGCGCGGCCCACCGCGTTCGTCTGCGCCTCCGACACCCTCGCCATGGGGGTGCTGCACACCCTGCACGAGCGCGGCCTGCGCGCCGGCGACGACGTGGCCGTGGTCGGGTTCGACGACTCCCAGGTCGCGCAGGTCGTGCGCCCCGGGCTCTCCTCGGTGCGCCAGCCCCTGGAGGAGGTCGCGGTCGAGGTCGTGAAGGCCCTCGAGGGCCTGCTCGGCCACCCCCGCGTCGCCCACCCCGGGGTGCTGCTCACACCCACCCTCGAGGTGCGCGACTCCTCCGGACCCGATCGCCGCTGACGGCTCGGCCGTGCGCGAGCGACGGTTCGGCCGTGCGTGAGCGACGGTTCGGCCGTGCGCGGGTGACGGCTCGGCCGCCTCAGGTACGCCGCCACCAGACGTCGACGGCGTAGTCGACCTCCAGCGTGGTGCCCGGCAGGTCGGCGAGGACCTCGCGGGCGGTGGGGGTCGGCAGCTCGATCGAGACGACCGACTCGAGGTCCGCGCGGGTCTCGAAGGACCAGCGGGTGAGGACCGGGATGCGCTCGTAGCCCACCGACGCCCAGAACGCCTGCTTCTCGGCGGGGCCCGGGAGGTCGGGGAAGCCGCGGGCGAACCAGCCGCCGAAGGTGGAGCGGGAGGCGTCGTTGTCGACGACCACGTGCACGCCACCGGGCCGCAGCAGGCGCTCGACCTCGGCCAGGCCGGGCTCGCAGCCCGGACCGAAGAAGTAGGCCCAGCGCGAGTGCACGAGGTCGACCGAGGAGTCGGCCAGCGGCACCGACTGGGCGGTCCCCTCGAGCACGGCGACGTGGTCGAGGCGCCGGGTGCGCCGGGTGGCGAGGGCGCGCAGGTCGGGGTGCGGCTCGACGCCGGTCACGTGGCGCGCGGTGGCGGCGAAGCGCCGCAGGTGGAAGCCGGTGCCGCAACCGAGGTCGAGCACGTCGAGTCCGGCCCAGTCCTGCACCGAGGCGATGGCGGCCTCGACGAGCCCCTCGGGGTCGAAGGCGCGGTTCTCGACCTCGTAGGTCTCGGTGTGGTGCCAGATGTTCGGCGACGGCCTGGTGCCGTCGGGCACCGCCGGCTCCGGGAGCGGCGGTGGGGGAGCGGGCGTGCTCAGAGCCGGACGAGACCGTTCGGCGTCAGCACCTGGACCGCGATGATGCCGGGGGTGCCGTGCGGGGCGACCCACTCGACCTTGACGTCCTCCAGCGGCGCCTCGACGGGCTCGCCGAGCCACTCCGAGACGCGCTGCGGGTCGCCGGCGATCTCCAGGCAGGCCAGGTCGAGGGACTCGTCGGCGCCGGTGCTGGGGTGCAGGTCGGGCTCGACCTCCCACTGGATGAAGAACGGCAGCTGCGGGTCGGCCATCAGGCCGTTGATGCCGATCTGCTTCCAGCGCAGCTCGACGCCGTCGGGACGGTGCCGGCTGCCCTGCGCGGCCGCGCGGCCCAGGCGCTGCTCGGGCACCGCGATGTCGGCGACCTCGACGGCCCAGCCGAGCCAGCCGCCGCCGAGGGCGGAGCGGGCGCGGACGGCCTGGCCGAAGGGGGCCTTGTCGGAGGCCGGGTGGTCGAGCACCTCGACGATCTCGAGGTAGGTGCGGTCGGCCAGCGGCAGGACCATGTTGCGCGTCCCGAAACGGGGGTGGACACCACCGTCGAGGAACTCACGCCCGAGCAGGGCGCCGATGCGGCGGGCGGTGCTCTCCAGACCGTCGGGTCCGGCGGCGTACGACAGATGGTCCAGGCGCATGCCCTCCAGTGTGGAAGACCGTTCCTTGCCAGGTCACATCGGGGTCGGAGTCTCTCGACGTCGAGAGAGCGCCGGGAGAGCCCCGGGAGAGCCCGGGCGACTCCGCAGCGCTACCCCTCCTGGGCCCAGGACGCAGGGTGCAGGGCCAGTGCCGAGCGCGAGCGAACGTGCGCCTCGCAGTGGCGCACCAGCTCGGCATACGCCGCCGGCCCGATCAGCTCGGTGAGCTCGGGGCCGTAGGTGACGAAGACCGGCTCGGCGGCGACGTGCGCCTCGGTGTTGCCGGTGCAGTACCAGTCGAGGTCGTGGCCGCCGGGGCCCCAGCCGCGCCGGTCGTACTCCGCGATGGAGACCTCGGTGTAGGTCGACCCGTCGGGTCGCTCGACGTCGCGGAAGGTGCGGCGCACCGGCAGCTGCCAGCACACGTCGGGCTTGGTCTCCAGCGGGTTGCGGCCCTCCTGCGCCGCCAGCGCGTGCAGGGCGCACCCGCCCCCGCCGATCCCGTTGCCCGGGTGGAAGCCGGGGCGGTTGGCGAAAACGCACGCCTCCTGGCCGTCGACCTCGATGGTGCGCGTCTTGCGGGCGCCCTCGTCGTCCTTCTCCACCCAGTGCTTGCGCTCGAGCCGCCCCTCGGGCTTGTGCTGCCACAGGGAGGCGTCGAGACGCTCGACCGCCGCGGCGACCCGCTCCTCGTCCTCGTCGTCGGCGAAGTGCGCGCCGAGGGTGCAGCAGCCGACGTCGGGGGCGTCGGCGTAGATGCCGGCGCAGCCGGTGCCGAAGATGCACGTCCACGAGGACGTCAGCCACGTCAGGTCGCAGCGCAGCACCTCGTCGGCGTCGGCGGGGTTGGGGAACTCCACCCACGCGCGGGGGAAGTCGAGCGGGACCTCGGGCACGGCGCACAGGCTACGCAGGCACGCGGCACCCGGCACGCGGTGACCCGGGGACAGTACGGTGGTCCCATGCGCCTGGGAGTGCTGGACATCGGCTCCAACACCGGTCACCTGCTCGTCGTCGACGCCCACGGGGGTGCGGCGCCACTGCCGGCGTACTCCTACAAGGAGCCGCTGCGACTGGCCGAGCACCTCGTGCCGGACGGCCCCGACGAGGGCGCGGTGAGCGAGGCCGGCATCGACGCGCTGACCGCGTTCACCGCCCAGGCGCTCGAGGTCGCCGACGAGAAGGGCTGCGAGGAGATCCTGGCCTTCGCGACCTCGGCGGTGCGCGACTCGGTCAACGCCGACGCGGTCCTCGACCACGTGCACGAGCGCACCGACGTGCGCATCGAGGTGCTCTCCGGCGAGGACGAGGCCCGCCTGACCTTCCTGGCCGTACGCCGGTGGTTCGGCTGGTCCGCGGGGCGGCTCGCGGTGTTCGACATCGGGGGCGGCTCTCTGGAGATCGCCGGCGGCTCCGACGAGGCGCCCGACGTGGCCTGGTCGCTGCCGCTGGGGGCGGCTCGCCTGGCGCGGGCGCACTTCGGTGGGGCCACGCCCGACGCCGACGACATCAAGAAGCTGCGCAAGACCATCCGTGCCCAGATCGCCCGCGACGCCGGTCACCTGCTGCGGGTCGGCCCACCCGACCACGCGGCGGCGACGTCGAAGACCTTCCGCTCGCTGGCCCGCATCTGCGGCGCGGCGCCGTCCTCCGAGGGTCCGCTGGTGCCGCGCACGCTCCCACTGGAGGAGCTGCGTGAGTGGATCCCGAAGCTGGTGCAGATGCAGCACGACGAGCTGGCCTCGCTGCCGGGGGTCTCCTCCAGCCGCAGTCACCAGATCGTGCCGGGGGCGCTGGTCGCCGAGGCGTGCATGGACATCTTCGACCTCGAGGCGCTCGAGGTCTGCCCGTGGGCGCTGCGCGAGGGCGTCATCCTCGAGAAGCTCGACCAGCTGTCGGTGCTGGGCTGACCGGTCGAGTGGTGCACTGAGGGACATGCCCGCCCGGATCGGACTCTCCACCTCCTCGGTCTACCCCGAGTCGACGGCGCACGGCTTCGCCTACGCCGCGCGGCTGGGCTACGACGCCATCGAGGTGATGGTCGGCATCGACGCGCTGTCGCAGCAGACCGCGGCGGTTCGCCAGCTCTCCGAGCACCACGGCATCCCGATCTGCGCCATCCACGCGCCGACGCTGCTGCTGACGCAGCGGGTCTGGGGCACCGAGCCGTGGGGCAAGCTCGAGCGCTCGGCCGAGATGGCGCAGGCCGTCGGGGCCGGCACGGTCGTGGTGCACCCGCCGTTCCGCTGGCAGAAGGACTACGCCCAGGGGTTCGTCGAGGGCATCGCGGCCCTGGAGGCGTCGACCGGCCTCGCCTTCGCGGTCGAGAACATGTATCCCTGGAAGGCCCAGGTGCGCGGCCGCAACGCGGGGATGGAGATGTATCTCCCCGGCTGGGACCCCTCCGCCGAGGAGTACTCCCACGCCACCATCGACCTCTCCCACGCCGCCATCGCCCACGACGACGTCGTCGAGATGGCCCAGCGGCTCGGCGACCGGCTCCACCACGTGCACCTCACCGACGGGTCGGGCTCGGCCAAGGACGAGCACCTCGTGCCGGGGCGGGGGGAGATGGGGGCCGACGCCTTCCTGCGGCACCTCGCCGCCGACGGGTTCGGCGAGCGGTACGGCGGTGACATCGTGCTGGAGATCAACACCCGCCGGTGCGACAGCGTCGAGGAGCGCGAGGCCGACCTGGCCGAGTCGCTGGCCTTCGCCCGTGAGCACTACACCGAGCCCGCGTCGGCCGCAGCCGCGGAGGGTGCGGAGCACTGAGTCCGCGTGCGGGATGTCGGCCGGGTGAGTCCGCCGACGTACCCTGGCGCGCATGTCGTTGCTCCGCCAGCCGCTGCTCCTGCTCGCCCGCAGTGGGGCGGTGAAGAGCGTGGTGTCGACGATGCCGGTCTCCTCGGGGATCGTGCACAGCTACGTCCCCGGCGAGACGACGCAGGCCGCGGTCGACGCGACCGCCGACCTGGAGGCCGAGGGCCTGAAGGTGACGCTGGACTTCCTCGGTGAGGACACCCTCGACGCGGCCCAGGCGCAGGCCACCGTCGATGCCTACGTCGAGCTCCTCGGCGCCCTCGCCGCGCAGGGGCTCGCCCACGGCGCCGAGGTGTCGGTGAAGCTGTCGGCCGTGGGCCAGGCGCTGCCCGAGGGCGGGCACGGCATCGCGCTGGAGCACGCGCGCACCATCTGCCGCGCGGCCCGCAACGCCGGCACCACGGTCACCCTCGACATGGAGGACCACACCACCACCGACTCGACGCTGTCGATCCTGCGCGAGCTGCGCAAGGACTTCCCCGAGACCGGAGCCGTCCTGCAGGCCTACCTCCACCGCACCGAGGCCGACTGCCGCCAGCTCGCCTACGAGGGGTCGCGGGTGCGGCTGTGCAAGGGCGCGTACGCCGAGCCCGAGTCCGTCGCCTTCCAGGACCGTCTCGACGTCGACAAGTCCTACGTGCGCTGCCTGAAGGTGCTGCTGGCCGGCCAGGGCTACCCGATGGTCGCCACGCACGACCCGCGCATGGTCGAGATCGCCGCCTCTCTGGCCAGCCGCTACGGCCGCGCGCCGGGGACCTACGAGTTCCAGATGCTCTACGGCATCCGTCCCGAGGAGCAGCGCCGTCTCGCCGCCTCGGGGGAGACGGTGCGGGTCTACGTCCCCTACGGCCAGGAGTGGTACGGCTACCTCATGCGGCGCCTCGCCGAGCGCCCGCAGAACCTGTCATTCTTCGTGAAGTCGTTGATCTCCAAGAAGTAGGGACTCCCCATGAGCTCGAGCCAGCCCGCCGGTCAGACCGCGATCATCGGCGCCGGCGTGATGGGGGAGACCCTGCTCTCCGGCCTCGTCCGCTCCGGGCGTCGCGTCGACGCGCTGCTGGTCGGCGAGAAGCGCCAGGAGCGGGCCACCGAGCTGGAGGAGCGGTACGGCGTGGCCGTCGTCTCCAACCTCGACGCCGCCGCCAAGGCCGACACGGTCGCCCTGGTGGTCAAGCCCCAGGACATGGGCGAGGTGCTCGCCGAGATCGCCCCGGTGCTGCGGCCCGGCCAGCTGCTGGTCAGCCTCGCGGCCGGCATCACCACCGGGTTCATCGAGTCCCACGTGCCCGAGGGCGTCGCGGTCGTCCGGGTCATGCCGAACACCCCGGCCCTGGTCGACGAGGGCATGGCCGCGGTCTCGCCCGGGTCGCACTGCTCCGAGGCCCAGCTCGCCGAGGCCGAGTCGTTGATGGCCTCGGTCGGACGCGTCGTACGCATCCCCGAGCGGCAGCAGGACGCCGTCACCGCCATCTCCGGCTCCGGGCCCGCCTACATCTTCTTCGTGGTCGAGTCGATGATCGAGGCCGGCGTGCACCTCGGACTGCCGCGCTCGACCGCCTCCGAGCTGGTCATCCAGACCCTGGTCGGCTCCGGGAAGATGCTGCAGGAGACCGGCACCCACCCGACCGTGCTGCGCGAGCAGGTCACCAGCCCCGGTGGCACCACTGCCTCCGCGCTGCGCGAGCTGGAGATCCACAAGGTGCGTGCCGCGTTCCTCGCCGCGATGGAGGCCGCCCGCGACCGCTCCCGCCAGCTGGCCGAGGGCTCCTGACCCTCACCGTCCCAGTCCCCGTCCCCGCCCCCGTCCCTGCGTCGAGCCGGCGCATTGATACGCCGGCTCGGCGATAGCGTGCCGGCATGGAGCAGGACGATCTCGTGGACACCGGCCTGGACGCCTACAACCTGAGGGTCATGGCGATCCTGTCGGGGCTGGTCACCGCGGTGACGTGGTTCATCGTCATGCTGCTGATGCTGGACGACCAGCCGCACCGGACCTGGCGGCTCTGGCTGGAGGTGCTGGCGTTCACCGCCACGATCGCGAGCGCCGCGCTCGCGGTCTGCGCGACGGTGAAGGCCGCCGAGCAGCGGATCCTCGCCGCCGTCCGACGACCGCACCTGACCCCCACGTCGAGCCGGCGTATTGATACGCCGGTTCGGCGAGCGGGGTTCCGCGGGGGCCGGCGATCGGGCAGGGTCGAGGGATGAGCGACCCCGACCTCCGCTTCTGGTTCGACCCCGTCTGCCCGTTCGCCTGGCTGACCTCGAGGTGGGTCCGCAGCGTCCAGCGGCAGCGTGACTACTCCGTGGAGTGGCGGCTGATCTCCCTGCGGCTGCTCAACTCCCACATCGACTACGACTCCCACTTCCCCGAGGGCTACGAGGACGGCCACAACGCCGGCCTGCACCTGCTGAGGGTCTGCGCCGCCGCCCGCGCCGAGCACGGCGCCGAGGTGCTGGCCGACCTCTACCCGGCGATCAGCTCGCGCATCTTCGACGCCGACCCCTCCGAGCAGTCGCTGCGGCCCGAGCGCGGGCGCGAGGTGCTGGCCGTCGCGCTGTCCGACGCCGGGCTCCCGGCCGGGTTGGCGGCGGCGTACGACGACGAGGGCTGGGACGCCACCGTCCAGGCCGACACCGACGAGGCGCTGGCGCTGACCGGCAAGGACGTCGGCACCCCGATCCTGCACATCGCCCCGCCGGAGGGCGCGGCGTTCTTCGGGCCGGTGATCAGCCGGGTGCCCTCCGACGAGGACGCGCTGCGCCTGTGGGACCACGTCGTGGGACTGGCGACCTTCCCCGGCTTCGCAGAGATGAAGCGCTCCCTCCGCGAGCTGCCCCAGCTGCGCGCGCTCGGCGTCGCCGAGGACGAGGTCGGGAGGACCGAGGACTGGCACGGCGGCTCGCGGCGGCTGAAGAAGTAGCGACTCGTAGCCGGACGGACCGAACCGCCGGCGGGCTGTCAGGGCCCGCCGTTGGGACGGGGCCACGGCGCCGGTCGGTCCGTCCGGCTACGACGATTGATACGCGACACGGATCGCGACCACCAGCGGGTACCGTCGCCGGGTGCCTGCCTGCGATGCCCGGTCCACGGTCGTCTTCGACCCGCTGCTGACCGGCTACGACTTCGGGCCCGACCACCCGATGTCCCCGGTCCGGGTCGACCTGACGGTGCGGCTGGCCGAGGCGCTGGGCGTGCTGGGTCCCGGCGGCCTGGTGGCGACGCCCGCGCCGGTCGCCTCCGACGACGAGCTGCTGACCGTCCACGACGCCGCCCTCATCGAGGCTGTCACCCGCGCGGGCACCACCGGGGCGATCGACCTCGCCCACGGGCTCGGCACCGACGACAACCCCGTCTTCGAGGGCATGCACACCGCGACGGCCCACGTCGTCGGGGCCACCCTCGAGGCGTTCCGCGCGGTGTGGACGGGCAGCGTCGACCACGCCGCCAACATCACCGGAGGCCTCCACCACGCCATGCAGGACCGTGTCAGCGGCTTCTGCGTCTACAACGACGTCGCGATCGGCATCCACTGGCTGCTCGAGCAGGGGGTCGAGCGGGTCGCCTACGTCGACGTCGACGTCCACCACGGGGACGGCGTCGAGCGGCTCTTCTGGGACGACCCGCGGGTGCTCACCATCAGCCTGCACGAGACCGGTCAGCTGCTGTTCCCGGGCACCGGTGACTCCGCCGACCTCGGCGGCCCCGGCGCCCAGGGCTCCGCGGTCAACGTGCCGCTGCCGCCGGGCACGTCCGACGCGGGCTGGTTGCGCGCGTTCCACGCCGTGGTGCCCCCGCTGCTGCGCGAGTTCCAGCCGCAGGTGCTGGTCACCCAGCACGGCTGCGACTCCCACGCGGAGGACCCGCTGGCGCACCTGATGCTGACCGTCGACGGCCAGCGCGCCGCCATCGGGGCCCTGCACGAGCTGGCCCACGAGGTCGCCGACGGCCGGTGGGTCGCCGTCGGCGGCGGGGGCTACGAGATCGTCGGCGTTGTCCCGCGCACCTGGACCCACCTGCTGGCCGAGGTCGCCGGACGTCCCATCGAGCCCACCCTGGACGTCCCCGGCGCCTGGCTCGACCACGTCCAGCACCGCCTGGGCCGGGTCGGGCCGCGTCGCATGGGCGACGGTCGTACGCCGACGTACCGCGACTGGTCGGAGGGCTACGACCCCTCCACCTGGCTGGACCGGTCTGTGCACGCGACCCGCATGGAGGTCTTCCCCCTCCACGGCCTCGACCCGATGCCCTGAACCGGTGGGAACCCCGCCTGACCTGCGGTTCCACGCCGGGGCGAGTGGCTGGAGTGGAGCAGATGCAAGCCGACACGCCGGGAAAAACGAGACCAGGGGAGTGATCCCCTTCCCCACGAGTCACATCAGGCTCTATTCTCACTGTTCGACGCGGTCGTAGTACCTCCGGTGGGGAAGCCGGAGGACGAACCGCGCGGAAAGACGGTGTGCACGATGAGCAGCTCCCCTGACGACATCTCGGACGCCAAGTTCCTCACCGTGGCCGAGGTCGCGGCCATGATGCGGGTCTCGAAGATGACGGTCTACCGCCTCGTGCACTCGGGCGAGCTGCCTGCCGTGCGGGTGGGCCGTTCCTTCCGCGTGCGTGAGAACGACGCCCACGACTACCTCAAGAACAGCTTCTACGACGTCGGCTGACCTCCACGGAGGCGCCAGCGACACCCCGGGCGCGGCCCGGGGCTGGAGGATCGGCCCGGTCCGGTGGTCCCACCGACCGAGGCCGATTCTGCTGCCCGGAGGACCGGCGGCTAGGCTGAGCGGGTCCTGCGCCGACGCGCGGGGCGTCCAGGTTGGAAAGGGAACACCGTGGGTTCGGTCATCAAGAAGCGCCGCAAGCGCATGGCCAAGAAGAAGCACCGCAAGCTGCTGAAGAAGACGCGCGTCCAGCGTCGCAAGCTCGGCAAGTGAGCCGCGGCGGACGTCGGCACCGCTGAGGCCCCCGGCCCAGCACCGCTGACGCCCCGCCCCTCACCTGCTCCGCCCGGGCAACGCCGCCCGGTTGGCATCGGTCCACCGTCGGATGCACCCTCGGGGTGCTTCTCAAGCCGGAGGCGGCATGGGGAAGGTCGTACTCGTCACCGGGGTCTCGCGAGACCTCGGTCGCAAGTTCGCGCGCACCCTCGCCGCCGACCCCGACGTGGACCGGGTCATCGGTGTCGACGTCGTCCCCCCGCGGGGCGACATCGGCGCCGTCTCGTTCGTGCGGGCCGACATCCGCAACCCGGTGATCGCCAAGGTGATCGCCAAGGAGGACGTCGACACCGTCGTCCACATGAGCGTCATCGCCACCCCCGGCACGGCCGGCGGGCGGAACACGATGAAGGAGCTCAACGTCATCGGGACGATGCAGCTGCTCGCGGCCTGCCAGCGCTCCGCGAGCCTGCAGCACCTGGTCGTGAAGTCGACGACGACCGTCTACGGCGCCAGCAGCCGCGACCCCGCCATGTTCACCGAGGACATGCAGCCGCGTCGCGCTCCCCGCTCGGGCTACGCCAAGGACGTCGCCGAGATCGAGGGCTACGTCCGTGGCTTCGCGCGCCGTCGCCCCGACGTCCGCGTCACCACCCTGCGCTGCGCCAACGTGCTCGGCCCCGACGTGGTCAGCCCGTTGACCTCCTACCTCCGGCTCCCGGTCGTCCCGACCGTCCTGGGGTACGACGCCAGGCTGCAGGTCCTGCACGAGCGCGACCTCTACCGGGTGCTCCAGCACGCCGTGGGCCACGAGGTCGCGGGGACCTTCAACATCGCCGGCGACGGCATCCTGATGCTGTCCCAGGCGCTGCGCCGGCTGCAGCGGCCGACCGTCTCGATGCCCGGCTTCGCGGTCGGACGGGTCGGCAACCTGCTGCGCCAGGCCCGCGTGGCCGACTTCTCCCCCGAGCAGCTCGGGTTCCTCACCTACGGCCGCGGCGTCGACACCACCCGGATGCGGGCCGAGCTCGGCTTCGAGCCGACCATGACCACCGCCGAGTGCTTCGCGGACTTCGCGACCACGCTCACCCCCACCGGTGGCCGCACCGAGCGGGTGCTCGCCACCCTCGCCCAGGCGCTCCCGGAGGTCGAGGGCGCTCCCGCCGCGCCGCTGTCCGAGGCGCCCGACGCCTCGCCCGCCCCCCGGCGACCGCGTGGTGTCGCCGCCGCGCGCGAAGGAGCAGACCATGGGTGACGCCGAGATCATCCCGATCGGCACCCGCGGCCGTCCCGGTCGCGGCACGGGCAAGCAGCCGTCCTCCGCGGCGCGCAACCTCGCCGGAGGCAAGGGCCCCGCGGCGAGACCGGCCACGCGGCGTACCCCCGACACCGACGAGGCGCAGCCCACCGACGTCGCAGTCGACGGCGCCGAGGACACCGCCGAGGACCGCGCCGAGACCACCGGCGTCCAGGACGCGCCCCCGGCCTCCACCGACGCCCCGACCGTCGGTGACCCACCCGAGGCGTCACGTCCCGCCGCCCGCACCCGCGAGCGCCACGCGCGCGGCGGCATCCCGGCCGCCGACCTGATGGCCGCGTTCCAGGTGGCCGCCCGTGAGGTGTTCGGCGAGGAGTGGGAGGTCCAGCTCGCGCGCTTCCTGGCGTTCCTGCGTCGCCGCGTGACCGGCGACTACTCCGTCGACGAGTACGGCTTCGACCAGGAGATCAGCCAGCGCTTCTTCATGGCGGCACTGCGCCCGATCGCGGACAAGTGGTTCCGCATCGAGGTGCGCGGGATCGAGAACATCCCGAGCGAGGGCGGTGCCCTCGTCGTGTCCAACCACTCCGGCACGGTGCCGGTCGACGGCCTGATGACGATGGTCTCGATCCACGACCACGCCGGCCGCTTCCTGCGTCCGCTGGGCGCCGACCTGGTCTTCAAGATGCCGATCGTCTCGACGATGGCCCGCAAGGGCGGCGCCACGCTCGCCTGCAACGAGGACGCCGAGCGGATGCTGCGCGGTGGCGAGCTGGTCGGCGTGTGGCCCGAGGGCTTCAAGGGCATCGGCAAGCCCTACTCCGAGCGCTACAAGCTGCAGCGCTTCGGGCGCGGCGGGTTCGTCTCGGCCGCGATCCGCACCGGTGTGCCGATCGTGCCGCTCTCGGTGGTGGGGGCGGAGGAGATCTACCCGCTCGTCGGCAACATCCCCTCCCTCGCGCGGCTGCTGGGTGTGCCCTACATCCCGATCACGCCGACCTTCCCGCTGCTAGGCCCGCTGGGGCTCGTGCCGCTGCCGTCGAAGTGGCTGCTGGAGTTCGGTGAGCCGATCCGCACCGACGAGTACGACGAGGGTGCCGCCGACGACCCCATGCACGTCTTTAACGTCACCGACCAGGTGCGTGAGACGATCCAGCAGACCCTCTACACGCTGCTGATGGAGCGCGAGTCGGTCTTCCGCTGACGCCCGGCCGCTGACCTAGGGCGGCGAGCGCGACGCTCTGCGCGGCGGACCCGTGCGGATCCGGCGCGCGGATCCGGCGTGGGGGCGGTGGGGCGGGCAGCGCCCAGGGCGCCTACTGCTTCTTGCCGCCGCCGGGGTTGAGCAGGTCGTCGACCAGCTCGAGGACCGGGTCGGTGATCCCGGTGATCGGGTTGTCGCTGCCGGGGCCCGAGGCCGGGGTGCCGGTGTCGCTACCGGTGCCACCGAGCAGGGTGCCGTCACCGAGGCCGCCCAGCGGCTCGTCGTCCTTCTTGCCGTCCTCGTCCTTGTCGCCACCGGAGGAGCCGGCGGGCGGCTGCAGGATGGTCGGGCTCTGCGGCGTCGCGGAGGCCGACGGGCTGGCCGGGGTGCGCGGGCCGCTGCCGCCCTTGGTGGGCGCAGCCGGGGTCGAGGCGGCGGGGGCCTCGGCCACCGGGGTGGTCGGGGTCGGGTTGAGCAGGGTGCCGACGACGTCCTCGGCCGCCTGGACCAGGAAGCGCGGGATGCGCCCGATCTGCTCGCCGGTGCACGTGGGGCACAGCGACACGGTGGTCTGGGCGATCTGCGCGAGCAGCTCGCCCGCGGAGACGAGCGCCTGCTGGGCGGCGGCCGGCAGGATCGCGGAGAGCTCCTCGAGCGTGGCGAGGCTCTGGGCGGTGAAGTCCTGGAGCTCCACGATGGAGGTCTCGGCACCGGTCTCGGCGTAGTCGGCCAGCAGCAGGTCGGAGGCCTCGGTGGCCTGGTCGGCGAACGCCTCGAGGGTGTCCTCGATCGCCACCAAGTCCTGGCCCTGCTCGGAGCGGGTCAGCTGGTCGATCTCGGCGAGGCGGCCGCGGGCGTTGGCCAGCAGCGAGGAGCCCTTCGACGCGTCGTCGACGCGGACGCCGGTCTGGGCGTTCTCCAGGGCCCGCTTGAGCGGGTAGAGCACGTCGCCCGGCAGCGCGGTCTGGGCCGCCACGGCCATCGAGGTGGTGGCGCCGACGATGGCGACACCGCCGACGGCGATGGCCAGCCGCCGCTCGCGGGGGGTACGGCGCTGGGTGACCGTGAGCCGCTCGGCCGGCGTGGGCGCGACCTGCACGAGCTCCTCGGCGGCCGCGGTCATCAGGCGGGAGCGCAGGTCCGCGACGAACTCGGGGCGGGCCTCGGGAGCAGGCGTGGAGCGGAGGGTCCCGACGACCTCGAGGAGCTCGGCGAAGCGCGCGTCCTCGACCCGCTTGCCCGAGGCGGCGGCCTCGACCAGGGAGTCGAACTCGTCGGCGCGTCGTCGCGCCGAGAACACGGGGCTCATCGCAGCTGTCCTGTCGTCGTGTCGGAGGTCTGGTGGTCGGTGCCGTGGTGGCCCGACACCTGCCTCAACGACCGGTCGACGGGGCGGGTTACGGGGTGTGATGCACGATTCATCAACCGTTCAGGAACAGCGCGGTAACAGGGCGCTGTCGCCGTCAGCCGGGCGCTCATCGCAGGCCCTCCGGCATCAGCTTGGCCAGGTTGCGCACCCCGCGCAGCTGCAGCTGCTTGACGGCGCCGTCGGAGCGGCCGAGCACGGCCGCGGTCTCGGCGATGCTCATGCCTTGCAGGAAGCGCATGACCAGGCAGTCGCGCTGCTCGTCGGGCAGCTCGGTGAGCGCCTTGAGCAGGATCTCGTTGGTCAGGCCCGCCAGCACCGTGGACTCGGGGCCCTCGGTGGCGTCGTCGTGCTGGCCCATGTCCTCGGTGGTCATCTCGAGGCGGGTGCGGCCGGCCTTGAAGTGGTCGGTGGCCAGGTTGCGGGCGATGGTCATCAGCCAGGCGCCGAAGTCCTTGCCCTGCCAGCGGAAGTTCTGCATCGAGCGCAGCGCCCGGAAGAACGTCTCGGAGGTGAGGTCCTCGGCGAGCGCGCTGGAGCGGGTCCGGTAGAAGAGGAACCGGTAGACCGAGGCCTGGTAGTGGTCGTAGAGCAGGCCGAACGCCTCGGAGTCGCCGGTGCGGGCGAGCTCGACGAGCGCGATCAGGCGCTCCCGGTCGGCCGCGTCGTCCTCGGAGGACGCGGCGAGGTCGGAGTCGCCGTACCCGCTGCCGTCGGCGCCCAGGCTGGTGCGGGCGTCGTCGTCGGCGACCGCCTCGGCCATCAGGCCCAGGAAGCGGCGTGCGGTGGCGTCCGGCGAGCCGGACGTGGCGCCGGCGAGAGCGGGCGTGAGGCCGGGGCCCAGGCCGCCGGCGAGGGGGTCGATGAGGGCGTGCGTGACCAGGGTGCGCAGGGCGTCGAGCCCGCGCACGACCTGCTCGGCGTGCAACGCCATCTGGTGAACCCTCCCGTTGTGCTCCTCCCATGGAGCCCGACGAGCGTACGACTTCCGGGCGTGACGTGGAACAGGTTCCGCAAAAGCGGCACACCTGCGCACCGGTCGGCCGCCTGTGCCGGAGCCCCCGGTCCAGACCAGCTCCCGCCGGCCGTGACCGCGCCGTGACCTGCGTGTGACCGAGCGGTCGCTCCGTGACGGGTCTGCCGGCGGCGCAGGGTCAGCGCCGGCGGCGCAGCGTCAGTGCCTACGGCGCAGGGCGACTCCGGCGGCCACGGTCCCGCTCACGGCACCGGCGGCGGCGCCGACGACCAGGCCGGCGCGGGCCGCCTTGCGACCGGTGCGGTAGTCGCGGATGCGCCAGCCCTGCTCCTTGGCGTGGTGCCGCAGCCGGCCGTCGGGGTTGATCGCGCACGGGTCGCCGACCATCGAGAGCATCGGCAGGTCGTTGTAGGAGTCGGAGTACGCCGAGCACCGGCTCAGGTCCAGTCCCTCCCGGGCGGCCAGCGCCTTCACGGCCTCGGCCTTCGCCGGCCCGTGGAGCATGTCCCCGACGAGACGGCCGGTGTAGACGCCGTCGCGGTGCTCGGCGACCGTGCCCATCGCGCCGGTCAGCCCGAGCCGGCGGGCGATGATCTGGGCGATCTCGATCGGGGCGGCGGTCACCAGCCAGACCCTCTGGCCCTGGTCGAGGTGCAGCTGGGCCTGGGCGCGGGTGCCCGGCCAGATCCGGTGGGCCATGCCCTCGTCGAAGATCTCCTCGCCGAGCTCCTCGAGCTCGGCGACGGTGTGCCCGGCGATGAAGCCGAGGGCGGAGTTGCGTGCCTCCGCGACGTGCTCGGGGTCCTCGACGCCCACGACCCGGAAGTAGGCCTGCTTCCAGGCGGCACCGACGATCTGACGGGTGGTGAAGAACTTGCGCCGGTGCAGCCCACGCGCGAGGTGGAAGATGCTCGCGCCCTGCATGATCGTGTTGTCGACGTCGAAGAAGGCCGCCGACGTGGGGTCCGGCGGGGTGTCGAGCGCGGCCTCCACCTCGGCGGCCGAGGCCGCGGCCTCGCCGGCCAGCACGGAGCGCTGTCGCAGGTCGGGCAGGGTGCGACGGGGAGGCGGGGTCACCCCGCAGAGCCTAGGAGATCGCGCCCCCTGCGCCTAGGAGCCGCGACCCCCCCGCGAGCGCGGCGCCGCTGTGCCAAGATCGAGCGCATGTCCGAGGACGGAACAGCCGACTCCGCCACTGCCCCTCCAGCCTCCCCAGCCTCCCCGGCCTCCGCGCCCCCGGCCGAGGCCACGCTCGCCGACCTCGTGTCGACGGCGGCCGTCGACGTGCCCGACGCCGTCGCGCTCGTCCATGGCGACGTCCGCCTGACCTGGGCCGCGCTGGAGGAGGAGGTCGCCCGGGTCGCCCACGGCCTGGTCTCGGCCGGGGTGGTCGCCGGCCACCGCGTGGCGCTGGCCATGGTCAACCGCCCCGAGCTCGTCGTGTCCTACCTCGCGGTGCTGCGCGTGCAGGCCGTCGCCGTCCCGCTCAACCCGCGGGCCACCGGGGAGGAGGTGGCGCGGATGCTCGCGGACTCCGGCGCCCGGATGGTGCTGGTGGACGAGGCGGCCGTGAGCGTCGTCCGCGCGGGCGTCGCGCGACTCGAGACCGAGCTGTCCGGCGCCACGGACCGGCCCGGGGGCACGCTGCCGGCCGAGCTGCTCGAGCGCGCCGTCGTACCCCGCGTCGTCGTGGCCGGCACCACGCTGCGACCCGGCGAGCGGTCCTACGACCACCTGCGCGCCGAGCGGGGCCGCGAGCACCCGCCGCTGGTCGACCCGGAGCGGCTGGCGACGCTCCTCTACACCTCCGGCGCCTCGGGCCGTCCCCGCGCGGTGATGCTCAGCCACCGGGCCCTGCTGGCCAACGTCGAGCAGGTCGCCCGCGTCGAGCCGCCGATGATCGGGCCCGGCGACGTCGTGCTGGGCGCGCTGCCGCTCTTCCACGTCTACGGCCTCAACGCGGTCCTCGGCGGCGTGCTGCGGCACCGCGCCACCCTGGTGCTCGTCGACGCCTACGACCCCGACGCCGTGCTCGACCTCGTGGCCGCCGAGGGGGTCACGGTGCTGCCGGTCGCGCCCACCGTCGTCGGGCACCTGCTGGGTCTCGAGCGGCTGGCCGAGCGGCTCGCCCCGGTCCGGCTGGTGCTCTCCGGGTCAGCGCCGCTCGACGCCGACCAGGTCGCGGCGTTCCACGAGGCCACCGGGATCGTGGTGCACCAGGGCTACGGCCTCACCGAGGCGGCCCCGGTCGTCACCAGCACCCTGTGCATCGCTCCCGCCGACGACGGGGAGGAGGCCGGTCCCGTCCCCGCCCAGCCCGACCCCGCGTCGGTGGGCACCGCGCTGCCGGGCATCGAGATCCGTCTGGTCGACGACCACGGGCACACCCCGCTGCAGGGCGACCCGGGGCAGGTGAGCATCCGCGGCGCCAACCTCTTCAGCGGCTACTGGCCCGACGGCGACGACGCCCCCGACGAGGACGGCTGGTGGGCCACGGGCGACGTGGGGTTCCTGGCGCCCGACGGGCAGCTCTTCCTGGTCGACCGGGTCAAGGAGCTGGTCATCGTCAGCGGCTTCAGCGTCTACCCGACCGAGATCGAGGACGTCATCGAGGAGGTGCCCGGCGTCCGCGAGGTGGCGGTGATCGGGGTGCCCGACGAGGACACCGGGGAGGCGGTCGTGGCCTACGTCGTGGCGCCCGACCAGGACCCGGAGACGGTCGAGGCCGCGGTGCGGGCGCGCTGCGTCGTACGCCTGGCACGGTTCAAGCAGCCGCGTCGCATCGAGGTCGTCGACGCCCTGCCGCACACCGTCACCGGCAAGGTCCGCAAGGGCTCGCTGCGCGCCGCCGAGCGGCGCCGGCACCTGGAGCTGCTGTGAGCGCGACCCCCCGGGTGCGGCTCTACTCCCGCCCCGGCTGCCACCTCTGCGACGACGCCAGGGCCGTGATCGCGGCGGTCTGCGCCGAGCTGGGGGAGTCCTTCGACGAGGTCTCCATCGACGACGACCCGGCCCTGGTCGAGCGGTTCGGCGAGGAGATCCCCGTGACCTTCGTCGACGGTCGACAGCACGACTTCTGGCGGGTCTCGCCCGACCGGCTGCGCGCTGCCCTCGCCGCGGGCTGAGCGCCGGGCCCGGCACGACCGGGCCACCGCCGTACGCCGAGCGGCGCCCCGGGGCGTGCGGCCCTTTACACCCTGAGAGGGGTCTCGCGCGACCCGAGCGACGTGGGCTGCGCCACGTGTGCTAGCGCCCCTCCCGCTCGTTTTGTTCTCCCGTTCACAAACTCCTACAGTGATCGAGCCGTCGCGGTCGCGAGGGCCGCGCCGGACCCCCGGCCGACCCCCTCCTCCGACTCCCACCCGCGACGGCTGGGCTGGAGAGCGAGCAGTGACCGAACGGACCCCCACCGAGGCGGCACGGGACATCCCCGAGGCCACCGTCGCGCGGTTGCCCGTCTACCTGCGGGCCCTGACCTCGCTGGCCGAGTCCGGCACGCCCACCTGCTCCAGCGAGGAGCTCGCGAGCGCCGCCGGGGTCAACAGCGCCAAGCTGCGCAAGGACCTCTCCTACCTCGGCAGCTACGGCACCCGCGGGGTCGGCTACGACGTGGAGTACCTCCGCTACCAGATCGCCCGCGAGATCGGCGTCACCCACGACTGGCCCGTCGTCATCGTCGGCATCGGCAACCTCGGGCACGCTCTGGCCAACTTCTCCGGCTTCCGCAGCCGTGGCTTCCGGGTCGTCGCGCTGCTCGACGCCGACCCGGGTCGGCACAGCGAGCAGGTCGCCGGCATCGACGTGCGTCCCTTCCGCGACCTCGCCACGATCGTCGCCGAGCAGGGCGTCGCGATCGGCGTGATCTCGACCCCCGCGCACGCGGCCCAGGACGTCGCCGACGCCATGGTCGCGGCCGGCATCACCAGCATCCTCAACTTCGCGCCGCAGGTGCTCTCGGTCCCCGAGGGCGTCGACGTGCGCAAGGTCGACCTCTCCATCGAGCTGCAGATCCTCGCCTACCACCAGCAGCGCAAGGCGTCCGCTGTCGAGGGTGCCGTCCTGCACGCCCCCGGCGACGCGGGTGGGGCCGACGACCTCGACGGACGACTGGAGGCGCCGGCATGAGCGTGCTGATCGTGGGGGTCTCCCACAACTCCGCCCCCGTCTCCCTGCTGGAGCGGCTCGCCGCGCCCGGGGCGGACGCGGTGCACAAGCTGGTCAGCGACGCGGCCGGCTGCGCCCACGTCGCCGAGGCCACCGTCATCTCCACCTGCAACCGGCTGGAGATCTACGCCGACGTCGAGCGGTTCCACGGCTCGGTCGAGCAGCTCTCCACGCTCCTGGTCGAGCGTTCGGGGGTCTCCACCGAGGCGCTGCTCCCGCACCTCTACGTCCACTACGACGACGGTGCGGTCGCCCACCTCTTCCAGGTGGCCGCCGGGCTGGACTCGATGGCCGTCGGCGAGGGCCAGATCCTCGGGCAGACCCGCGAGGCGCTGCGCCTGGGCCAGGAGCTCGGCACCGTCGGGCCCGCGCTGAACGTGCTGTTCCAGCAGGCGCTGCGCGTCGGCAAGCGCTCGCGCGCCGAGACCGGCATCGACCGGGCGGCGCCCTCGCTGGTCACCGCCGCCCTCGACCGTGCCCGCCCGGCCCTCGGCGACGTCGCCGGTCGCTCCGTGGCCGTGCTCGGCGCCGGCGCGATGGCGGGGCTGGCCACCGCGACGGTCTCGCGCCTCGGGGCAGCCGACATCGTGGTGCTCAACCGCACGCCGGAGCGTGCCGAGCGCCTCGCTGCGGAGTACGCCGGTCGCCCGGCGCCCGTGGAGTCGCTGGCCTCCGAGCTGGCCGGTGTCGACCTCCTCATCACCTGCACCGGGGCCACCGGCGTCCAGGTCGACGCCGACCTGGTCCGCGCCGCCCGCCCCGACGGCCGCCCGCTGGCGATCATCGACCTCGCGCTCCCGCACGACGTCGACCCCGCGGCCGCCGAGGTCCCGGGGGTCACCCTGGTCAACCTCGCCGAGCTCGCCGCCGGGCTGCACGAGTCGGAGGCCGGGGTCGAGATCGCCGCCGTGCGCTCGATCGTCACCGAGGAGGTCTCGGCCTTCCTCACCGCCCGCCGCCAGGCCAGCGTCACCCCCACCGTGGTGGCCCTGCGCTCGATGGCCACCTCGGTGGTCGCCGCCGAGATGGCCCGACTCGACGGGCGCCTGCCCGACCTCGACCCGACGACGCGGGCCGAGGTCCTCCACGCCGTGCGCAGGGTGGCCGACAAGCTGCTGCACGAGCCGACCGTCCGGGTCCGTGAGCTCGCCAACGAGACCGGCGCGGTGTCCTACGCCGCCGCGCTGGCCGAGCTCTTCGCGCTCGACCCCGACGCCGTCACCGCGGTGACCAGCCCCGCCGTGCCCGAGGAGAAGACCCGATGAGCCCCTCGACCTCCCGCACCGTCCGGGTCGGCACCCGCCGCTCCCTGCTCGCCACGACCCAGTCCGGCCACGTCGCCGAGATGGTCGAGGGGCTGGGGATGGCCACCGAGCTGGTCGAGATCACCACCGATGGCGACCGCAGCCAGGCCGCCGGCACCCCGCTCGTGGGCAGTGCCTCGACCGGGGTGTTCGTCAACGCGCTGCGCGACGCCCTCGTCGGCGGCGAGGTCGACCTCGCGGTGCACTCCCTCAAGGACCTGCCGACCTACCCCTGCGAGGGCGTGACGCTGGTCGTCGTGCCGCCCCGCGAGGATCCCCGCGACGTGGTCGTCGCCCGCGACGACCTGACGCTGGGCGAGCTCCCGGTCGGCTCCCGCGTCGGCACGGGCTCCCCGCGCCGCGCCGCCCAGCTGCACGCGCTGGGCCTGGGGCTGGAGGTCGTGCCGATCCGCGGCAACGTCGACACCCGCATCCGCGCCGTGCGCGAGGGCACCGTCGACGCGGTGCTGCTCGCCCGCGCCGGCCTGGCCCGGATCGGTCGGGTCGAGGAGGCCACCGAGGTCCTCGACCCGCTGCAGGTCCTCCCCGCGCCGGGCCAGGGTGCGCTCGCGGTCGAGTGCCGCAGCGACGACACCGAGCTCCTCGAGGCGCTCGCGGCCCTCGACGACCCGCGTACCCGCGCGGCGGTCGAGGCCGAGCGGTCGGTGCTCGCGACCCTCGAGGGCGGCTGCTCGGCCCCCATCGGGGCGCTCGCGGAGATCGTCGAGGGGGAGGACGAGGAAGAGTTGTGGGTGCGCGCGATCGCGTTGTCACCCGATGGGGCGCTCTCGGTGCGGATGTCCGCGACCGGCTCGCCTGCCGACGCCCACGGCGTCGGTGCCCGTCTGGCAGCGGAGATGCTCGCCGACGGGGCAGGACAGCTGGGCCAGCCAGGTCCGGCCATCGAATCAGGACAGGTGCCACAAGCATGACCCGAGGCAAGACCACCGCACGAACCGAAACCCCCACCACGGCCCGCGTCGGCTGGGTGTCGTTCGTGGGCGCCGGCCCCGGCGACCCCGAGCTGCTGACCGTCCGCGCCGTCGAGCTGCTCAAGCAGGCCGAGGTCGTCGTGACCGAGTCACCCGAGCACGCCGAGCTCGTGCGCCGCGTGGTCGGGCTGGAGCCCACCGACGAGGCCGCCGGTCCCGAGATCGTGGACGGCGGCTTCGGAGAGGACGGGCAGCCGCTGACCCATGCCGCGCGCGCCAAGGTCGTGGTCAAGCACGCCAAGAAGGGCGGCCGCGTCGTCCGGCTGATGACCGGCGACCCGTTCACCTACGCCTCGGGCCCCGAGGAGGCGCAGGCCTGCGCCAAGGCGTGCATCGGCTTCGAGATCGTCCCCGGCATCTCCTCGGTCGCCGGCGTCCCGGCGTACGCCGGCATCCCGCTGACCAGCAAGGACCACCGCGAGGTCGCGGTCGTGACCTGCGACGGCACCGTCGACTGGAGCCGCTACGCCGACGATCGCACCCTGGTGCTGCTCTCCGGTGTCGGCCAGATCGGTGACATCGCCAAGCAGCTCGTCGCCGCCGGCCGCCCCGCGACCACGCCCGTGGCCGTCACCCGCGTCGGTACCACCACCGAGCAGTCCACGGTCACCTCGACACTGGCCGAGGTCGCCGCCGACGTCCGGGCCGCGCGCATCGCGCCGCCGGCCGTCATCGTGATCGGCAAGGTCGTTGACCTGCGCCAGACGCTGTCGTGGTTCGAGACCAAGCCGCTGTTCGGCTGGCGCGTGCTGGTGCCCCGCACCAAGGAGCAGGCCGGCTCGCTGTCGACCAACCTGCGCGGCTACGGCGCCATCCCCGAGGAGGTCCCCACGATCTCCGTCGAGCCGCCGCGCAACCCCCAGCAGATGGACAAGGCCGTCCGCGGCCTGGTGGAGGGCCGCTACGAGTGGATCGCCTTCACCTCGGTCAACGCCGTCAAGGCCGTGCGCGAGAAGTTCGAGGAGTACGGCCTCGACGCCCGCGCCTTCTCGGGCCTGAAGATCGCCGCGGTCGGTGACAAGACCGCCGCCGCGATCGCCGCCTGGGGCCTGCGCGCCGACCTGGTGCCCACCGAGGAGCAGTCCGCCGCCGGCCTGCTGGACGTGTGGCCGGAGTACGACGAGCAGCTCGACCCCATCAACCGGGTCTTCCTGCCGCGTGCCGACATCGCCACCGAGAACCTCGTCGCCGGTCTCATCGACCTCGGGTGGGAGTGCGACGACGTCACGGCCTACCGGACCGTGCGGGCCGCCCCGCCGCCGGCGCCGACCCGCGACGCGATCAAGACCGGCAAGTTCGACGCGGTGGTCTTCACCTCCTCCTCGACCGTGCGCAACCTGGTCGGCATCGCCGGCAAGCCGCACACCTCGACGGTGATCGCCGTGATCGGCCCCGCGACGGCCAAGACCGCCGAGGAGCACGGCCTGCGCGTCGACGTCATGGCGCCCAAGCCCGACGTCGAGGTGCTCGTCGACGCCCTGGCCGACTTCGGCGCCGCCCGCCGCGCCTCGCTGCTCGAGGCCGGCCAGCCGGTCACCAAGCCGTCGGACCGCAAGACCTCGGCCCGCCGCCGCAAGGCGGAGTGAGGTCCGGGCCCACCGGCCCACCCGCCACAGGCACCGACAGCGGCCGCCCCCCCCGCACCCGCGGGGTGGCGGCCGCTGTCGTGTCGGTGCTCGAGGGGACCTGACAGGATCGGTCCGTGACCGAGCACCCCGTCCCCGCCCCCGTCGTCCCCCCGCTGGTGCGGCCCCGCCGCCTGCGCACCACCCCCGCCCTGCGGCGCATGGTCGCCGAGCAGCAGGTGCAGGCGCGCCAGCTGGTCCTGCCCGTCTTCATCCGTGAGGGCCTCACCGAGCCCAAGCCGGTCTCCTCCATGCCCGGCGTCGTCCAGCACACCCGCGACTCGCTGCTGGCTGCGGTCTCCGAGGCCGCCGAGCTCGGTCTCGGCGGCGTCATGCTCTTCGGCGTCCCCGAGACCAAGGACGCCACCGGGTCCGGTGCCCTGGACCCCTCCGGCGTCCTCAACCTGGCGATCACCGACGTGGTCGCCGAGGTCGGCGACGCGCTGACCGTCATGAGCGACCTGTGCCTCGACGAGTTCACCGACCACGGGCATTGCGGCGTCCTGACCGCGGACGGCCGGGTGGACAACGATCAGACGCTGGCGGCGTACGCCGACATGGCCCGGGCCCAGGCGCACGCCGGTGTCGACATGGTCGGCCCGAGCGGCATGATGGACGGCCAGGTCCGCGTCATCCGCGACGCTCTTGATGCCTTCGAGCACACCGATGTCGGCATCCTGGCCTACTCCGCGAAGTACGCCTCGGCCTTCTTCGGGCCCTTCCGCGAGGCCGTCGACTCCTCGCTCGTCGGGGACCGCCGCACCTACCAGCAGGACCCCGCCAACGCCCGTGAGGGTGTGCGTGAGGCCCTGCTCGACGTCGCCGAGGGGGCCGACATGGTGATGGTGAAGCCGGCGCTGCCCTACCTCGACGTGGTGCGGCGCGTGCGCGAGGCCGTCGAGGTCCCGGTGGCGGCGTACAACGTCTCGGGGGAGTACGCCCAGCTCGAGGCGGCCGCCGAGCGCGGCTGGATCGACCGCGAGGCCGCCATCCTGGAGACCCTCACCTCCATCCACCGCGCCGGCGCCGACGTGATCCTCACCTACTGGGCCTCCGAGGCCGCCCGTCTCCTGGCCCTCTGACCGGCTGAGCCCGCCGAGCCGGCGTATCAATACGCCGGTTCGACCGTGCTGTTCCGCCGAGCCGGCGCATCCGTCCGCGACGACGGTGGGCCGGTGAGATGGGGCGCCGGGACCCTGCCGTCCCGCCGCCACCCCACGGCGGAGGGGAACCACCCCTTCCGCTCCTTCGTCGCTCCAGGGGGGCCAGGCCCATCCACCCTCCGCCGTGGGGCGGCGGCGTCCCGTCCGGGCCCCGTCGCCCTCCGCTGACACCGTGCGCCGAGCCGGCGCATCGCTACGCCGGTTCGACTCGCAGACGCACGAGGGGGCAGGACGTCGAGCGTCCTGCCCCCTCGGGCTGTCTGATGGGCGGTGGTCAGCCCTTCTTCTTGCCGTTCATGTAGTCCTCGACGCACTGGTCGAACGGGTCGTCGTTCTTGAGGATGTTGTCGATGTAGCCGTCGAGGGTGCACTGCAGCACGGCCTGGGCGTAGGAGAGGGTCTCGTCGACCACGGTGACGCCGGTGGTGGGCAGCGTGGGCAGGGTGACGGTGGGGGCGCCGGGGATGCCGAGGCCGCCCTTGGGCTTGTCGTCGTCCTTGGTGCCGCCGTCGCCGCCGGTGCCGGTGGTGGGCTGGGGCTGCGCGGGCTGCTGGCTGGGCTGCGGTGCGGGGGCCACGGTGTTGTCGCCGCCCTTGTCGGGCTTGGCGGTCTTGACCGGGGCGGGGGTGTACTTCGGGTCGGGGCTGATGGCGCCGGCCGCGGAGACGCTGGTGGGGATGGAGGTGTAGTCGCCGGAGGCGTAGGCGTCCATCACCTGCAGGACGAGGTCGACGTAGGACCAGGAGTGGTTGTAGCGGTAGACCGCCTTCTCCTGGCCGGTGGTGGTGGAGAGGTCGTCGTCGCCGGAGCAGAGATAGACCGCGGTGGCCAGGGCTGCGTCGTCGATGTCCTGGGGGTTGCGCTGGGCGTCGCCGTCGGCGTCGACGCCGACCACGGACCAGGTGGAGGGGATGAACTGCATGGGGCCGACCGCGCGGTCCCAGCGGGAGTCGTTGTCGAGCTGGCCGCCGTCGGTGTCGGAGATGGCGGCGGTGCCCTTGGTGCCGTTGAGGGGCAGGCCGTAGATGCCGGGGGTGGCGACGCCGTCGTCGTCGAGGACAGAGCCGCCGAAGCGGCCGTGGTTGGACTCCACGCGGCCGATGGCGGCGACGAGCTGCCAGGTGAGGTTGCAGGTCTCGTCGGCGGCGTTGATCACGGTCTCAGCACGCTGGTAGGCGGCGAGCGCGGCGGCGGGGATGCCGGAGGTGGAGGAGGTGGCGACGACCTGGGTGGGGTTCTTGTCACCGATGCCGGCGGCGAGTGCTCCGGTGGAGACCGAGGCGGGGGCGTCGATGGCCTGGGCGGGCACCGAGGTGCCGTCGGGCAGTGCCACCGCGGGGGCCTCGTCGGTGCCGGCTGCGACGGTGCTCACGGCAGGGGCAGAGACCACGCTCGCCGTCCATGCCGCCGACACGAGCGCGAGGGGCACCAGGGTCACGCCCCGCTGCCAGCGTCCGGATCGGTGTCCTGCCATGATGAATCTCCCAGTTGTCTTCGTGCGTGTGTCGCGCTCCCTCAAGCACGTGTGACTGACCTAACGAATGGTGTCACGGTTGGGTTACGCGTGTCCTGCATGTCTGCTACCCGGACGACGAGCCTCCCCCCGGGTCATGACGCTGAAACAGCAGGCGTTCCACTGTCGCACGCCGTGGTCTGGACCACGTCACCCGCGCAGGCGCCCGCCCCCGCGGGGAGCGGTTGGCCGTCTCGGGGACAATGACGAGGTGAGCACCACGCCGGAGACCGACGAGCGGCTCGACGCCGGACCCCACTCGCGCGCACTCATGCAGCGCGCCCACGCCGTGACCCCGGGGGGCGTGAACTCCCCGGTGCGGGCGTTCAACGCCGTCGGCGGCACGCCGCGGTTCATCCGGTCCGCGCAGGGACCGTGGCTGACCGACGTCGACGGGAAGCGGTACGTCGACCTCATCTGCTCCTGGGGTCCGATGCTGCTCGGGCACGCGCACCCCGAGGTGCAGGCCGCCGTCCAGGCCGCGGTCGCGCGCGGCACGTCGTACGGCACGCCCACCGAGCCCGAGGTCGAGCTGGCCGAGGAGATCGTCGACCGGACGCCGGTCGACCGCGTCCGCTTCGTCTCCTCCGGCACCGAGGCGACCATGTCGGCGATCCGGCTGGCCCGCGGCTTCACCGGTCGCGACGTCGTGGTGAAGTTCGCCGGCTGCTACCACGGGCACGTCGACTCCCTGCTGGCCTCGGCCGGCTCCGGGCTGGTCACCTTCGCGCTGCCCGGGACCCCCGGCGTCCCCACGTCCTCGACCGAGCTGACGCTGGTGCTGCCCTACAACGACCGTGCCGCGGTCGAGGCCGCCTTCGCCGAGCACGGCGACCGGATCGCCTGCCTGATCACCGAGGCCGCCCCCGGCAATATGGGCGTCGTCCCGCCGGAGCCGGGCTTCAACGCCTTCCTGGCCGAGACCTGCGCGAAGCACGGTGCGCTGTTCGTCTCCGACGAGGTGATGACCGGCTTCCGCGTCACTCGCGAGGGCCAGTGGGGCCTGGACGGCAGGGCCGAGGGCTGGCGCCCCGACCTGGTCACCTTCGGCAAGGTGATGGGCGGCGGCTTCCCCGCCGCGGCCTTCGGCGGCCGTGCCGACGTGATGGGCCACCTGGCGCCGGAGGGGCCGGTCTACCAGGCCGGCACGCTGTCGGGAAACCCGATCGCCACCACCGCGGGGCTCACCACGCTGCGGCTGGCGACCCAGGAGGTCTACGACCACATCGGCGCCGCCGCGGACACGCTCAAGCAGGCGGCCTCCGAGGCACTGACGGCCGCGGGTGTGGCCCACACCGTGCAGTCGACCGGCACGATGTTCTCGGTCTTCCTGGCCGAGGGGCCGGTGCGTGACTTCACCGACGCCTCGCGCACCGACGCCGCGGCGTACGCCGCCTTCTTCCACGCGATGCTCGACGCCGGGGTCTACCTCCCGCCGTCGGCGTACGAGGCGTGGTTCCTGTCCTCCGCGCACGACGACGAGGCCGTGCAGACCGTGCTCGACGCGCTGCCCGCCGCCGCCCGTGCGGCCGCCGCTGCGGGGGGTGCCGCATGAGCGAGCAGACGATCGTCCACCTGCTGCGCCACGGCGAGGTCCACAACCCCGACGGCGTGCTCTACGGCCGTCGCGACGGGTTCCACCTCTCCGAGCTGGGCCGGACCATGGCCCAGCGGGTCGCCGACACCATCAGCGACCGCGACATCGTCCACCTCGTCGCCTCCCCGCTCGACCGCACCCGCGAGACCATCGCGCCGCTCGCCGCGGCCCGCGAGCTCGAGGTGCACCCCGATCAGCGGGTCATCGAGTCGACCAACGTCTTCGAGGGCGAGACCTTCGGCGGCAAGCGCAACGTGCTCACCCGACCCTCGTCGTGGCGTCACCTGTGGAACCCGTTCAAGCCCTCGTGGGGCGAGCCGTACAAGCAGGTCGTCGCCCGGATGACCGAGGCCATCCACGACGCGCGCGAGGCCGCCGCCGGCCACGAGGCCGTGATCGTGTCCCACCAGCTGCCGATCTGGATCACCCGGCTCAGCCTCGAGGGGCGCTCGTTCCTCCACGACCCGCGCAAGCGCCAGTGCACGCTGTGCTCGCTGACCTCGATCCACTTCAGCGGCGACCGGGTCACCGCCATCGCCTACTCCGAGCCCGCCGGCGACCTGATCCCCGCCGGTGACAAGGCGGCCCCGTTCTCGGCCGGTGGCGCTCCCGAGGAGCGCCGTCCCTGACATGTCCCGCTCCTCCCGGGCGACCCGTCTCCTGCGACGGCCCGCCTCCCTGCTCCCCGCGGTGCTGCTGCCGGTGCTGCTCGCCGGCTGCTCGAACCTGACCGGCACCGGCGACCTCGACTACGTCCCCGGCAACGGCGGCGTCGTGGAGTTCGCGTTCGGTGACCAGCAGCCGCCGGTGGAGCTCTCGGGGAAGACGACGACGGGGGAGGACTACACCTTCACCCCGGGCACGGTCACGGTCGTCAACGTGTGGTGGAGCGGCTGCGGGCCCTGCATCAAGGAGATGCCGATGCTGACCGAGCTCTATGCGGCGTACGACGGCGACGTGGACTTCCTCGGCATCAACATCCGCGACACCAGCGCCGCCAACGCCCGCTCCTTCGAGCTCGACCGCGGCGTGGACTACCCCTCGATCTACGCCCCCGACGGCGACGCGCTCCTGGCCTTCACCGGCCGCACCTCGCCGCGCTCGACGCCGACCACGCTCGTGCTCGACGAGTCCGGTGTCGTGGTCTCCCTGATCAACGGCGAGATCCCGTCGCGCACGACGCTGACGAACCTGGTCGAGGACGCCGGCGGTCCTCCCGCCCCCGCGCCCCCCGAGCCCACCGAGGGCGAGCCCGCCGATGGGTGACTGGCTCGAGGCGACCACCCTGTCCGGGTCGCTGGTGCTGGCCGTGCCCGTCGCCGTGCTCGCGGGCCTGGTCTCCTTCTTCTCCCCGTGCGTGCTGCCGCTGCTGCCGGGATACCTCTCCTACGCCACCGGGCTGTCGGGCGCCGACATCGCCACCGGTGACGTGCGCCGCGGGCGCATGGTCGCCGGCTCGGTGCTCTTCGTGCTCGGCTTCACGGTCGTCTTCGTCATCCTCGGCGCCGCGGTGGGCGGCATGCGCACGTGGCTCCTGGTCAACAAGCAGGCCCTCGACATCGGGCTGGGCATCTTCTCGATCGTCCTCGGCCTGGCGTTCATGGGCCTCTTCGCCCGCGCCGTCCCGTGGCTCCAGCGCGACCTGCGCGTGCACAAGGTGCCCGCCGTCGGACTGGCCGCCGCCCCCGTCCTCGGCTTCCTGTTCGGCCTGGGCTGGACCCCCTGCATCGGCCCGACGCTCGGAGTGATCCTCGGGCTCGGGTACGACGAGGGCACCGCCGGTCGCGCCGCCCTGCTGCTCGGCTTCTACTCCCTCGGCCTCGGGGTGCCGTTCGTGCTGGCCGGGCTGGCCTGGCGCCGGGCGCTCACCGCACTGGCCTGGGTGCGGCGCCACCAGCAGTGGGTCACCCGCGCCGGCGGCGGCATGCTCGTGCTGGTCGGCGTCCTGCTGGTCACCGGGCTGTGGGACCAGGCCGTCACGTGGATCCAGATCCAGCTGGTCAGCGACTTCGAGGTGGCGGTGTGAGCGAGCAGTCCGGCCAGCAGCAGCCCACCCGGCAGCCCACCCGGCAGCCCACCCGGCGTCCGGGCGAGCTCACCGCCCGGGAGCTGGGCCGCTTCGTCTGGCGCCAGCTGACCTCGATGCGCACCGCCCTGGTGCTGCTGCTCCTGCTCGCGCTCGCCGCCGTCCCGGGCTCGGTCATCCCCCAGGAGAGCGTCGACTCCTTCGGGGCCCGGCAGTGGAAGGACCAGCACGAGTCCCTGACCCCGGTCTACGAGGCGCTCGGCCTCTTCGACGTCTACGGGTCGGTGTGGTTCGCCGCGGTCTACGTGCTGCTCATGGTCAGCCTCGTCGGCTGCATCCTGCCCCGCACCAAGCACTACTGGACCGCCGCCCGCGCCGTCCCGCCCGCGGCCCCCCGCCACCTGACCCGGCTGCCCGACCATGCGGCGTACGACGTCGGCGCGAGCCCCGAGCAGGTGCTCGAGGTCGCCCGTGCCGAGCTGCGCCGCCGGCGCTACCGGCTGCGTCCCGCCCCCACCGAGGGCGCCGCCGCGGAGCGCGAGGCAGGCACGGTCGCCGCCGAGCGCGGCTACCTCCGCGAGGCCGGCAACCTGCTCTTCCACCTCTCGGTCATCGTGGTGCTGGTCGGCTTCGCGATGGGCGGGCTGCTCGGCTACAAGGGCGGCGTCATCGTCGTGCAGGGCGCCGGCTTCGCCAACAACCTCACGCAGTACGACGACTTCGTGCCGGGCTCGTTCTTCTCCGCCGACGAGCTCGAGCCCTTCTCCTTCGACGTCGACTCCTTCGAGGTGGAGTGGCTCGAGGAGGGTCCGGGCCAGGGGATGGCGCGCGCCTTCGAGGCCCGGCTGACCTACCGCACCGCGCCCGGCGAGCCCGACCAGACCTACGACCTGCGGGTCAACCACCCGCTGCGCATCGGCGACAGCGAGGTCTTCCTGGTCGGGCACGGCTACGCGCCGATCGTCACCGTGCGCGGCGGCGACGGCGAGATCGCCTACTCGGGGCCGACGGTGTTCCTGCCGCAGGACGCCTCGTTCTTCTCCTTCGGGGTGGTGAAGGCGCTGGCCGCCGAGCCGCAGGCGATCGGCCTGGAGGGCTTCTTCTACCCCTTCTTCGCCAGCATCGACGGCGACCCGTTCAACGTGATGGGCCGCGACGGCAACCCGGTGCTCTCGACCAACGTCTACGTCGGCGACCTCGGCCTCGAGGACGGCGAGTCCCAGTCGGTCTACATCCTCGACAAGGAGGACGCGACCCAGCTGGAGAACGACGAGGGCCGCCCGCTGCGGCTCGACCTGGCCGTCGGTGACACCGCACGGCTGCCCGACGGGCTCGGCTCGGTGACCTTCGAGGGCGTCGAGCCGTGGGTGCGCGTCCAGGTCAGCCAGACCCCGGGCAAGCGGATCGCGCTGGGCGGCGTCGTGCTGGCGCTGATCGGGCTGTGCGGGTCGCTGTTCATCCGGCCGCGGCGCGTGTGGCTGCGCGTCGTGCCCGCCGAAGACGGGGAGGGGTCGCGCGTGGAGCTCGCGGCCCTGGACCGCTCCGGCGGCGGAGACACCGCCGCCGTCGTCGACGACCTGCGCCTGGCTATCGTGGAGGCGCTCGACCATCCTCAGGAGGACACCCCGTGAGCCAGACCGCCTGGGAGGCGCTCTCGAACCAGGCCGTCGCCGCGGCCGGCGTCGTCTACTTCCTCGCCCTGCTCTCGCACCTGGCCGAGTGGGCGCTGCTGCGCTCGGTCCCGGTGGCCGGCCAGCGCGGCCAGGCGACCGCCCGCGAGGCGATCACGGTCGGTGCCGGTGCGCCGCCGGCGCCCGAGCCGGAGGTCGACGATCGCACCAGCGAGCGCGTGGAGATGGCCGGTCGACTGGGCTTCCTGCTCACCTGCCTGGCCGCCGTGGTGCACCTGGTGGCGCTGGTCGCGCGCGGCATGGCCGCCGAGCCGCACCGCGTGCCCTGGGGCAACATGTACGAGTTCACGCTGTCCGGCACCTTCGTGGTCGCCGCGCTCTACCTCCTGCTGCGCCGCCGTTTCGGGTTGGCGTGGATGGCGCCGATCGTCGTCGCGGTGGTGCTCAGCCTGCTGATGGTGGCCGTCATCTGGCTCTACCAGCCCGTCGGCCCGCTGCGTGAGGCGCTCAACTCCTACTGGCTCGTCATCCACGTGGTGTCGGCGATCATCGCGACGGGTGCCTTCACCCTCGGCGGCATCGCCTCGGCGCTGTTCCTGCTCAAGGAGCGCGCCGAGCGCAAGGGGCGCACCGGCGGCTACCTCGGCCGGGTCCCCAGCCCCGCGGCACTGGACCGGGTGTCCTACCGGATGCATGCCTTCGGCTTCCCGGTGTGGACCTTCGCGGTGCTCATCACCGGGCCGATCTGGGCGCACGAGGCGTGGGCGTCGTACTGGTCCTGGGACCCCAAGGAGGTCTGGGCCTTCATCACCTGGGTCGTCTACGCCGCCTACCTCCACGCCCGCGCCACGGCCGGCTGGAAGGGCCGCAACGCCGCGCTGCTCGCGCTGCTGGGCATGGCGACGCTGTGGTTCAACTTCATCGGGATCAACTACTTCTCGACCTCCTCGATGCACTCCTACGCCGACGCGCCCGCCGTCTCCCCGCTCCACCCCGGCTCCTAGTCGTCCGTCGTGCCGACCCGGCGTATCAAGACGCCGGTTCGACCCGTCCGTCCTGCCGACCCGGCGTATCAACACGCCGGTTCGACCAGACCAGCGCGCGGATCCCGGCAGCGCGAGGTCGGGTCAGCGGGTCGGGGTGTCCGGGTCGTCGTCCTCGCCGTGCGGCTTGCGCCGGTCGAGGTCGCGCAGGAAGTCCTCGTCGTCGTCGGGCGCGATCTGTCGCGGACGGGGCGTGGGCGCCGGACGGGACGGTCGGAGGGTGCCGCGCTGGGCGGCACGGACGACGAGGTAGACCGCGACCGCGACCAGCGCCACCACCAGCAGGAACTTCAGCACACCTCCACTCTAGGTCGGCGGTGGTGACCGCCTACCCTGAACGACGTGAAGGAGTTCCTCGTCTACACCGGTCTGCGCATCCTGCTCTTCCTCGCCTCCCTCGGCGTCGTGCTCGGGCTGTGGGTGCTCATCGCCGGTGAGGCCAACCTGCTGGCGGGCTTCGTCATCGCCCTGCTGATCAGCGGCATCGGCTCCTACGTGCTGCTCAACGGCCCCCGCGAGGCGCTGGCCCGCAAGGTCGACGAGCGGGCCCGGGCAGCCACGAGCCGCTTCGAGGAGATGAAGTCCAAGGAGGACGCGGACTGAGGTCGGGGCCGCTGCTCAGACCCAGAACAGCGGTACGCCGCTGAGCACCGCCCACACCAGCTGCGCGAACCCGGTCGACTGGAGCACCGGCACCAGCGCCGGTCCGGTCGCGCCACCGAGGACGGTCCGCAGCCCGGCCACCGAGGGCAGCAGGAAACCCAGCCCCAGCAGCGCCCACCACGTGGTCGTCGCGGCCAGGGCCACGACGGCGAGCGCGGCCGCGGCCACCAGGCCGGCGTACAGCGTGCGGGTGCCGCGGTCGCCGAGCTTGACCGCGAGCGTGCGCTTGCCGGCGAGGGTGTCGGTGGGGATGTCGCGCAGGTTGTTGACGACGAGGATCGCGCAGGCCAGCGCCCCGACGCCGACCGCGGCCCAGAGCGCAGCGGGCTCCCAGGTGCGGGTCTGGACGTAGGTCGTGCCCACGACGGCGACCAGGCCGAAGAAGACGAAGACCATCACCTCGCCGAGCCCGAGGTAGCCGTAGGGCCTGGACCCGCCGGTGTAGAACCAGGCGGCCAGCACGCAGACCGCACCGACGGCCAGCAGCCACCACGCGGTCGCGGCGGCGAGCACCAGGCCGGCCACGCCGGCCACGCCGAAGGCCAGGAACGCGGCACGCTTCACGGCCCCCGCGGCCGCGGCACCGGATCCGACCAGCCGCATCGGGCCGACGCGGTCCTCGTCGGTGCCGCGGATGCCGTCGGAGTAGTCGTTGGCGTAGTTGACGCCGACCTGCAGCGCCAGGCTGACCACGAGGGCCAGGGCCGCCTTCCACCACACCGGCTCGTCGACGTACGCCGCCACGGCCGTGCCCGCGAGCACCGGTGAGACCGCGGCCGGGAGGGTGCGGGGCCGAGAGCCGGCGAGCCACTGTCCTGGGGTTGCCACGAGCAGCCATTCAACACGGTGGACCGGGGGCGTCCCGGCACGGGCCGACCCGGGCGTCGCGGCTAGCCTCGTCGCCATGGACCTCGAGGGCAGCGCCGCCGACGCCGTGCGCGCCCTCACCGGGTGGCTGGAGCGCGACGACGACGAGCGGCTGGTCGTGACGACCTCCGGCTCGACAGGCCGACCCAAGCGCGTCGTCCTGAGCCGCGGGGCGGTGCTCGCGTCGGCGCGGGCGACCCGCGCGCGCCTCGGCGCGGAGGGGGCGTGGCTGCTGACCCTGCCGCCGACCTACGTCGCCGGTGCCCAGGTCGTGTGCCGGTCCTGGCTCGCCGGGCACCGACCGGTCCTCGCCGAGGACCACGCGGGCTTCGCGGAGGCGACCGCGGCGCTGCTGCGCGAGCACCCGACGGTGCCGCGCCTCACCTCGCTCGTCCCCACGCAGCTGCACCGGATGCTGTCGGCGGGGGACGGCCGGGGAGGCACCTCTGACGACACCTGGGCGCTGCGGACCTTCCACACCGTGCTGCTCGGCGGGGGGCCGGTAGATCCCGCGCTGCGTGCCCGCGCCGAGGCGGCCGGGGTGCGCGTAGTCGCGACGTACGGCGCTGCCGAGACCGCGGGCGGCTGCGTCTACGACGGCGTCCCGCTCGACGGTGTGGCGGTCGCGCTGGGACCCTCGGGTCGCATCCGGCTGGCCGGGCCCACGATCTTCGACGGCTACGACGGCGACCCCGAGCTGACCGCCGAGGTGCTGGTCGACGGCTGGTTCCACACCGCCGACGCCGGCCGCCTCGACGAGGACGGTCGTCTGCAGGTGCTCGGTCGGGTCGACGACGTGGTCGTCACCGGCGGGGTCAACGTCCCGGGCCCGGCGGTGGCCGCGCGACTGCGGGAGCACCCGGACCTCGCCGCCGCGGAGGTGCTCGGGGTCCCCGACGAGGAGTGGGGGCGCCGGTTGGTGGCGTTCGTGGTGCCGCGCGACGGTGCCGCCCCCTCCACGCAGGAACTGCGCGACTGGGTGGCCGCCGAGCGCCCGCGCTCGTGGGCCCCGCGCCAGGTGGTGGAGGTGCGAGACATCCCGCTGCTGGCCAACGGCAAGCCGGACCGCCTGGCCCTCGGGCGACTGGTCGGGGAGCCGGCGTGAGCCCCCACGTGTGGTCGGTGCCGATGACGACCCGCTTCCGCGGCATCACCGTCCGCGAGGGCGTGCTGCTCGAGGGACCGGGCGGCTGGGGCGAGTGGAGCCCGTTCCTGGAGTACGCCCCGGCCGTCGCCGAGCCGTGGTTGCGCTGCGCCGAGGAGGCCGCGGCGGGGGACTGGCCGGCGCCGCTGCGCGACCGCGTGCCGGTCAACGTCACCGTCCCCGCGGTCGGCCCCGAGCGGGCGCACGACATCGTGGCGCGCTCCGGCTGCCGCACCGCCAAGGTCAAGGTCGCCGAGCCCGGACAGGACGAGACCGAGGACGAGGCCCGCCTCGAGGCGGTGCGCGACGCGCTGGGCCCCGACGGGCTGGTGCGCATCGACGTCAACGGGCTCTGGGACGTCGACACCGCGCTGCGTCGGCTGCCGGTGCTGGACCGCGCCGCCGGGGGCCTGGAGTACGTCGAGCAGCCGGTCGCGCAGGTCGAGGACCTCGCCGTCGTACGCCGCCGGCAGCACGTGCCCGTGGCCGCCGACGAGTCCATCCGCCGGGCGGCCGACCCCTACCGCGTCCGCGACCTGGAGGCCGCCGACGTGGCGGTGCTGAAGGTGCAGCCGCTCGGCGGGGTCCGGGCCTGCCTGCGGATCGCGGAGGACATCGGCCTGCCCGTGGTGGTCTCGTCGGCGTTGGAGACCTCGGTGGGCATCGCGGCGGGCGTCGCGCTGGCCGCCTCGCTGCCCGAGCTGCCGCACGCCTGCGGCCTGGCAACCGTGGCGCTGCTGACCGACGACCCCGCGGTCGAGCCGCTGCTGCCCGTCGACGGTGCGCTGCCGGTGACGCGACCCACCGTCGATCGGGCGGCCCTCGACCGACTGGCGGCCGCCCCGGACCGGGTGGCGCACTGGGAGGCACGGCTGGCCGAGGTGCGGGCCCTGCGGCAGGATCGCCGCTCGTGACCCCCTCGACCGCCACCGCCCGCGCCGTCGTCACCGCGCTGCTTGAGGCCGGCGTCCGTGAGGTCGTGGTCGCCCCCGGCTCGCGCAACGCCCCGCTCTCCTTCGCGTTGTTCGACGCCGCCCGCGCCGGGCTGCTGCGGCTGCACACCCGCATCGACGAGCGATCCGCCGCGTTCCTCGCGCTGGGTCTGACCAAGGTCGGTGCCCGCGCGGCCGTGGTCTGCACGTCGGGCACCGCCGTCGCCAACCTGCACCCCACGCTGCTCGAGGCCGCCCACGCCGGCGTCGAGGTCGTCGCGGTGACCGCCGACCGGCCCGCCCGGCTGCGCGGCACCGGCGCCAACCAGACGACCGACCAGGTCGGGGTGTTCGGACCGCTGGTGCCGACCCTCGACCTCGGGCCCGACGACCCGGTGCCCCCGCTCGCCGAGGGCGGGCCCACCCACCTCAACGTCCGGTTCGACGACCCGCTGGTGCCCGAGGCGGCCTGGACCGACCTGCCCGAGGTCGCCGAGCCGCCGCGCGTGCAGCACCCGTGGCGCGGTCGGCACCTCGAGCCGATCGACCCCGCGAAGCGGACGGTCGTCGTGGCCGGTGACGACGCCGGGCCCCCGGCCCGGGTGCTGGCCGAGCGCGTCGGCTGGCCGCTGCTGGCCGAGCCCAGCGCCGGCTGCCGCACCGGATGCACGCCGTTGCGGACCTACCGCCTGCTGCTGGGCTCGTCGCTCGCCGAGCGGGTCGAGCGGGTCGTCGTCATGGGGCACCCCACACTGTCCCGGCCGGTGCAGGCGCTGCTCGCCCGGCCCGACGTCGAGGTGCTGTCGGCGCCGACGCCCGGGGTGTGGAGCGAGCGCCCCTTCGTCGTCGACCACGAGATCGGCTGGGGCGAGCCGCACCCCGACCAGGCCGCGTGCGACCCCGGCTGGCTCGAGGAGTGGCAGGCCGCCGACCGCTCGGTCGCAGCCCAGCTCGACCGGCTGCTCGCGGCCGAGCCGGACCTGACGCCCCACGAGGTCGCGGGGGCGGTCGCTGCCGCCGTACCTCCTGGTGGGCTGCTGCTCGTCGGCGCCTCCAACCCGGTCCGTGACCTGGACCTGATGATCCGCGGCTGGGCCGTGGGCGACCGGCGCAAGGTGCTGGCCAACCGCGGGCTGGCCGGCATCGACGGGGTGGTGTCCACTGCGGTGGGTGCGGCACTGGGTCGTCCGCACTCCTCCCGCGCGATCGCGCTGCTCGGCGACGTCACCTTCCTGCACGACGCCAACGGCCTCGTGCTCGGGCCCGACGAGCCCGAGCCGGACCTCACGATCGTCGTGGTCAACGACGACGGCGGCTCGATCTTCGCGACCCTCGAGCAGGGCGACCCGGTGCACGCGGACCGCTTCGACCGGGTCTTCGGCACGCCCCACCACGTCGACCTGGCGTCGCTCTGCGCCGCCACCCGCACCCCGCACTGGCGCGTCGAGTCGCTGCCCGAGCTCGAGCAGGCGCTCGCCTCGCCGAACGGGGGCATCGAGGTGGTCGAGGTGCGGGTGCGCCGCGACAACCGGCGCGACCTCGACGCCCGGATCCGCGCGCTGCGTCCCTGATCCCCCGGGTGCCGCGCTCAGCCGTCCAGCGTCTGGTCCAGCGTCTGCTCGAGCGTCCGCGCGGGGCGCCCGGTGACCCGCTCGACCGCGTCGGTGACCTGGGCACACGAGCCGTCCGCGATCGCGGTGTAGGTGCTGACCCAGGCCTCGAGCTGCCAGTCGGGGGCGTCGGGGTACGCCGCCCGCCGCGACGCCCAGGCCTCCTCGACGGTCTCGTCGACGAACCGCAGGTCGCGCCCGAGCACCCGCCCGGCCCGCTCGGCGACCTCGGTCATGGTGAGGGCCTCCGGTCCGCTGAGCTCGTAGGCGGCGCCCGCGTGCGGAGCCGGGTCGCGCAGGACGGCGGCGGCCACCGCCGCCACGTCCGCACGCGCGACCGCGGCCACCCGCCCGTCCCCGGCGGGCCCGCGGATCACGCCCTCGTGGTCGGCGAAGAGCGGCAGCACGTCGAGGTAGAAGTTGTCCCGCAGGACGGTGTGCTCCATCCCGCTCGCGTGGATCGCGGCCTCGGTGTCGTGGTGGTCGCGGCCGAGCGTGAAGGTCGCGTCCGCCGCGGCGCCCACGAACGAGGTGTAGACGACCCGGGGCACCCCGGCCTCCGCCGCTGCCTCGACGAAGGTGCGGTGCTGGACCCGGCGGTCGGCGGCTTCGGACGCCGAGACCATGAGCAGGGTGTCCACGCCACGCAGGGCCTCCACGCCCGAGGCGTGGTCGGCGTAGTCGCAGCGTCGTACGTCGGTGTCGACGTCAGGTGCCCGGGACGGGTCGCGGGCCAGCAGACGCAGGTCGAGGCGGAGGTCGGCACCGGCCAGCAGCCGGACCACCTCCCCGCCGATGGCCCCGGTGACGCCGGTGATCGCGACGGTGCGCTGGTGCTCCATGGCCCCAGTCTGCGACGCCCCTGGTGAGGCTCAGGACGTGACGGCTCAGCCCAGGATCGTCCGGACCGCCAGGCCCGCGACGACCGTGGCGGAGACCAGGCCGGTGACCAGCCGGCCCCGCCGTCCCGTGACGCTCCGCCCCAGGCCGGCGCCCGCGAGGGCCAGTCCGAGCTGCCACAGCGCCGAGGCCGCGAAGGCCGCCGTCACGAAGACCAGCCCCTGCGCCGGCCCGTCCACCAGGTCGCGGTTCCCGAGCACGACGGCCCCGAAGTAGACCACCGTCGTCGGGTTGACCGCGGTGATCCCCACGAACAGCAGGTACGCCGCTCGCGGCCCGACCACCCGCCCCGACCGCTCCGGGGCGGCCCGCCGCGACCAGGCATGCAGCGCGGTGAGCGCGGCGATGCCGAGCAGCACCAGGCCGGACACCACGCGCAGCGGGTCGGCGACCGGCCCGACCAGACCGGCCAGGGCCGCTCCGCCGAGGACCGCGACGGCGGCGTACACCCCGTCGACCGTGGCGACCCCCAGCGCCGCCGCGGAGCCGACCCGCCAGGACGTGCGGGCGGTGAGGATGACCAGGAACGCGCCGACCGCACCGATCGGCACCGCGATGGCCAGACCGGTCACGAGACCGGAGACGACCACCTCGAGCACCCACGCATCCTGGCCGACCCGGCAGGGCGCGGCCAGCGGATTACGGTGGGTGCATGCGCCTGACGAAGTTCGGCCACTCCTGCGTCCGCATCGAGCACGAGGGCACCACGGTGGTCCTCGACCCGGGTGCCTTCACCGAGCCCGAGGCGGTCGACGGCGCCGACCTGGTGCTGGTGACGCACCTGCACCCCGACCACTGGACGCCCGACCGGCTGCGCCGGGCCGACGCCCCGGTGCGCACGATCGCCCAGGTGGCCGACGCGGTCGCCGAGCAGGCGCCGGACCTGCTCGAGCGGGTCACCGTGGTGGCGCCCGGGGAGCGGTTCGCCGCGGGAGCGATCGACGTCGAGGTCGTCAACGACAAGCACGCCGTCATCCACCCCGACTACCCGCGCCCCGACAACTCCGGCTTCCTGCTCGACCTCGGTGGCACCTCGGTCTTCCACCCCGGCGACAGCCTCGACGGCCCGGGCCGCCCGGTGGACCTGCTGCTGGCGCCCGTGTCCGCGCCGTGGATGAAGATCAGCGAGGCGATCGACTTCGCCCTGGCCGTCGGCGCGCCGCGCAACCTCGCCATCCACGACAAGGTCTACTCCGACCTCGCGCTCGGCATGGCCGACACCCACCTCTCGACCTTCCTCACCCCGCGCGAGCAGGACTACCTCCGCCTCCCCGACGGCGCCGACCTCCCCTGACCCTCACCCGCCGAGAGGTCGCACATGCACGGCCGAGAGGTCGCTGGCGCACGGCCGAGAGGTCGCTGGCGCACGGCCGAGAGGTCGCTGGCGCACGGCCGCGCGTGCGCGAGTGACGCCTCGAGCGTGCGTGAGTGACGGCTCGGCGGCCCGGGTCAGCCGCCCAGCGCGTCGCGGACCGGCACGAACTTCGCCTGCGCCTCCGCCAGCTCCGCCTCGGGGTCGGAGTCGGCGACGATGCCGCAGCCGGCGAAGAGCCGCACGGTGTCGCCGGAGACCGACGCGGAGCGCAGCGCGATGCCCCACTCGCCGTCACCGCTGGCGTCCATCCAGCCGACGGGCCCGGCGTAGCGGCCCCGGTCCATCTGCTCGATCTCGGCGATCAGGGCCACGGCCGCGGTCGTCGGGGTGCCGCCCACGGCGGCCGAGGGGTGCAGCGCGGCGGCGAGCTCCAGCGACGTGCGGGCGTCCCGGGCGACGCCGGCGACGTCGGTGGCCAGGTGCATCACGTTGGGCAGGTGCAGCACGAACGGAGCCTCGGGGACGTTCATCGACGAGCAGTGCGGGTCGAGCGCGTCGGCGACCGACCGGACGGCGTACTCGTGCTCCTCGAGGTCCTTGGAGGACCGCGCCAGCGCCGCCGCCAGGGCGAGGTCGCGCTCGTCGTCGCCGGTGCGGCGGATGGTGCCGGCGAGCACGCGCGAGGTGACCAGGCCGCGCTCGCGGCGCACCAGCATCTCCGGGGTCGCGCCGACCATCCCGTCGACGTGGAACGTCCAGCACATCGGGTACGCCGCCGACAGCTGTCGCAGGGGCCACCGGACGTCGACGTCACCGTCGGCGCGCGCCACCAGGTCTCGCGCCAGCACGACCTTCTCGAGGTCGCCGCGCTCGATCCGGGAGACGGCGTCGGCGACCGCCGACATCCAGGCCTCGCCGTCGAGGGCACCGTCGGTGAACGCGATCCCCTCGGGGGCGCGCGGCGCCTCGGCGGCGACCAGCGCGTGGTCGAGGTGCTCCAGGCCGCGACCGACGGTCGTGAGCCAGGCGCGCTCACCGCGCCGGCCGACCACGACCGAGGGCACGACCAGGACGGACTCGCCGGGGGAGTCGGCGAAGGCGAAGGTGCCGAAGCAGACCAGGCCGGTCCCCGGCTCGGTCACCTCGTCGCGCACCACCGCGCGGGAGGTCAGCTCGCTCCACCAGGCGGCGGCGTCGTCGAAGCGGGCGGCCCCGGCGGTGCGCAGCTCGGCGGCGCGTCCCCAGCCGACCAGGCCCTCGTCGCGGCGCACCCAGCTGACCGGGTCGTCGGTGGGCAGCAGCGCGAGGAGGTCCTCGACCCGAGCCGGGTCGATCTCGACCGTGCGGGCCACCAGGGCGGGGGCGGGAGTGCCCAGCTCACCCGGACTGCTGCTCGTCACGCCGTCGAGACTACTCACCGCCGTCCGCTTCCCGGACATCGCGTGGCGGGGATCACCGCGACGGCGACGTGTGCCGGTGCGGGCGGGACGGGTCGAGCGAGAGCGGGCCAGGGGCCACCGCCTAGTCTTCGCCCGTGGCCCGTGCAGACCTGGACAAGCAGCCGACCGACGTCCGTCGGATGTTCGACGCGGTGGCCAAGCGCTACGACGTCACCAACGACGTGCTCTCGCTGGGCCAGGACCGACGCTGGCGCACCCACGTCGTCGACGCCGTCGCGCCGGTGGCGGGGGAGCGCATCCTCGACCTGGCCGCCGGCACCGGCACCTCGAGCGTCCCCTTCCACGACAAGGGCGCGACGGTCGTCCCGTGCGACTTCTCCCTGGGCATGCTCCAGGTGGGCAAGCAGGCCCGCCCGCACCTGCCCTTCACCGCCGGCGACGGCACCCGGCTGCCGTTCGCGGACGCCACCTTCGACGCGGTCACGATCTCCTTCGGGCTGCGCAACATCGTCGACCCGGTCGCCGGCCTGCGCGAGATGCGCCGGGTGACCAAGCCGGGCGGCCGCCTCGTGGTCTGCGAGTTCAGCCACCCCACCTGGGCGCCGTTCCGCACCGTCTACGTCGAGTACCTCATGAAGGCGCTGCCCCCGGTCGCGCGCGCGGTCTCCAGCAGCCCGGACGCCTACGTCTACCTCGCGGAGTCGATCCGCGCCTGGCCCGACCAGGCCGGCCTGGCGACTCTGCTCCAGGAGGCCGGCTGGTCCGGCGTCGAGTGGCGCAACCTCTCCGGCGGCATCGTCGCCCTCCACCGCGGCCACGCCTGAGCCCGGCTGCGAGGCTCGGCCCGGCAGCCGCCTCGTGCGTCCCAGCGCGCTCCACGGACCGCGCTGGCCCACACGAGCCGGAGCAACCGCGCCCCCAAGCACCCTGAATTAAGCAACGGCTGAGTGTCTTAAATGCCCAGGTCAGGGCCGGTGCGGCCCGGTCGCGGGGTCGGTCCGGACCGGAGCGACCCCCCGGCTGTACCGACCTCGCGAGCAGTGGCAAGATGTGGGCTGCGCCACCTAGTGATTCGGTTCACAAGGTCACGAGACGCGGCCCGCGCCACGTCCTCGGACCGGCCTGGACGCGCATCCGACCACGGGGCGCCGGAGAGGAGAGTCGGCTCAGATGGAGCTCTACACACCGGTCCTGTTCCTCGCGGCCCTGGCCGCGGGTTTCGCGATCTTCTCGGTGGCGGTGAGCACCCTCACCGGCCCGGGCCGCTACAACCGCGCCAAGGTCGACTCCTACGAGTGCGGCATCGAGCCCACTCCGCAGCCGGTCGGTGGCGGCCGGTTCCCCGTGAAGTACTACACCGTCGCGATGACCTTCATCGTCTTCGACGTCGAGATCATGTTCCTCGTCCCGTGGGCCGTGCACTTCGACGCCCTGGGCGGCTTCGGGCTCGTCGCCGTCGTCCTCTTCCTGGTCAACCTGACCGTCGCCTACGCCTACGAGTGGCGTCGCGGCGGCCTCGACTGGGACTGACCGGAGCAGAAGGAGACCCCCGTGGGCATTGAAGAGAAGCTTCCCAGCGGCGTCCTGCTGACGACCGTGGAGGGCGTGGCCGGCTACTTCCGCAAGGCGTCGTTCTGGCCGGCCACCTTCGGCCTGGCCTGCTGCGCCATCGAGATGATGACGACCGGTGGCCCCAAGTACGACCTGGCCCGCTTCGGCATGGAGGTCTTCCGCGCCTCCCCGCGCCAGGCGGACCTGATGATCGTCGCCGGCCGGGTCAGCCAGAAGATGGCCCCGGTCCTGCGCCAGATCTACGACCAGATGGCCGACCCCAAGTGGGTGCTCGCCATGGGCGTGTGCGCCAGCTCCGGCGGCATGTTCAACAACTACGCCATCGTCCAGGGCGTCGACCACGTCGTGCCCGTGGACATGTACCTCCCCGGCTGCCCGCCGCGCCCGGAGATGCTCATCGACGCGATCCTCAAGCTCCACGACCAGGTCCAGACGACCAAGCTCGGTGCCAACCGTGCCGCCCAGATCGAGGAGCTGGAGAACGCGGCCCTCAAGGCGCTGCCGACCTCGGAGATGAAGGGCCTGCTGCGATGAGCGACCAGACCCCCGACAAGCCCGGCAGCCCCGGCAGCCCCGACAGCACCGACAAGATGCCGGAGAACGTCCCGGCACCCACCGGCGAGGTCGGCCAGGTCGGCGTCCGCCAGGGCATGTTCGGCGTCAGCGGCACCGGCGACACCTCCGGCTACGGCGGCCTGGTCAGCGCCGTCACCTTCCCGGCGCCCGCCCAGCGGCCCTTCGGCGGCTGGTTCGACGAGGTCGCCGACGCCCTGGAGACCGCGACCCGCGCGGCCGGCCTCGAGCACGCCCTCGGCGACGTCGTGATCCACCGCGGTGAGATCACCTTCCACGTCCGTCGCGAGGACATCGGCGCCGTCGCGCGGGTGCTGCGCGACGACCCGGCCCTGCGCTTCGAGTTCTGCTCCTCGGTCAGCGGTGTGCACTACCCCGACGACACCGGGCGCGAGCTGCACGTCGTCTACCACCTCGGCTCGATGACCTGGAACCGACGCATCCGCGTGGAGGTCACCGCCCCTGACAGCGACCCGCACGTGCCGACGGTCAGCGACACCTACCCCGCAGCGGACTGGCACGAGCGCGAGACCTGGGACATGTTCGGGATCGTCTTCGACGGCCACCCGGCGCTGACCCGCATCCTGATGCCCGACGACTGGCCGGGTCACCCGCAGCGCAAGGACTACCCCCTCGGAGGAATCCCCGTGGAGTACAAGGGCGGGACCGTGCCGCCGCCGGACCAGCGCAGGAGCTACCACTGATGTCGACCGATCAGGACATGTACGCCGGCGCCAGCGAGACCACCGAGGGCCGGGTCTTCACCGTCACCGGCCAGGACTGGGACGCGATCAGCGAGGGCCTCGCCGAGGAGGCCGAGGAGCGGGTCGTCGTCAACATGGGCCCCCAGCACCCCTCCACGCACGGGGTGCTGCGCCTGATCCTCGAGCTGGAGGGTGAGACGGTCACCGACGCCCGCTGCGGCATCGGCTACCTCCACACCGGCATCGAGAAGAACATGGAGTTCCGCACCTGGACGCAGGGCGTCACGTTCTGCACCCGGATGGACTACCTCTCCCCGTTCTACAACGAGGCGACCTACGTGCTCGGCGTCGAGCGGCTGCTCGACATCGAGGACGACGTGCCCGAGAAGGCCCAGGTCATGCGGGTCCTGCTCATGGAGCTCAACCGCCTCTCCTCCCACCTGGTCGCCATCGCGACCGGTGGCATGGAGATCGGCGCGCTGACGGTCATGACCGTGGGCTTCCGCGAGCGCGAGCTGGTCCTCGACCTCTTCGAGCTGATCACCGGCCTGCGGATGAACCACGCCTTCATCCGTCCCGGCGGCGTGGCCCAGGACCTCCCCGTCGGCGCGCTGGAGGAGATCCGCTCGTTCATCGCGCTGATGAAGAAGCGCCTGCCCGAGTACGCCTCGCTCTGCAACGCCAACCCGATCTTCAAGGCGCGGCTGGAGGGCGTGGGCCACCTCGACCTCGAGGGCTGCACCGCCCTGGGCATCACCGGTCCGGTGCTGCGCTCGACCGGCTACCCGTGGGACCTGCGCAAGACCCAGCCCTACTGCGGCTACGAGGACTATGAGTTCGACGTCCAGACCTGGGACACCGCCGACGCCTACGGCCGCTTCCGCGTCCGCCTGGCCGAGATGTGGGAGTCGCTGCGCATCGTCGAGCAGGCCGCGGACCGGCTGGCCGGCCTCGAGGGCGCACCGGTCATGGTCGCGGACAAGAAGATCGGCTGGCCCAGCCAGCTCTCGATCGGCTCCGACGGCATGGGCAACAGCCTCGACCACATCAAGCACATCATGGGCGAGTCCATGGAGGCGCTGATCCACCACTTCAAGCTGGTGACCGAGGGCTTCCGCGTGCCGGCCGGCCAGGCGTACGTGCCGGTCGAGTCCCCGCGCGGGGAGCTGGGGGCCCACGTGGTCTCCGACGGCGGCACCCGCCCGTTCCGGGCGCACTTCCGCGACCCGTCCTTCCACAACCTGCAGGCGACCAGCGTCATGAGCGAGGGCGGCCAGGTCGCCGACGTCATCGTGGCCATCGCCTCGATCGACCCCGTGATGGGAGGCGTCGACCGGTGAGCGGCATCGACGAGAAGACCTACGCAGAGCTGCAGGAGATCGCGGCGCGCTACCCCGAGAAGCGCTCCGGCCTGCTGCCGATGCTGCACCTCGTGCAGTCGGTCGAGGGCCGGGTCACCCCGGCCGGCATCGAGGCGTGCGCGGAGATCCTGGAGATCACCCCGGCCGAGGTCAGCGGTGTCGCGACCTTCTACACGATGTACAAGCGTCGCCCGGTCGGCGACTACCACGTCGGTGTCTGCACCAACACGCTGTGCGCGGTGATGGGCGGCGACGAGATCTTCACCCGCCTCAAGGACCACCTCGACGTCGGCAACGACGAGACGACCGAGGACGAGCCCGGCAAGAGGTCGATCACGCTCGAGCACGTCGAGTGCAACGCGGCCTGCGACTACGCGCCGGTGATGATGGTCAACTGGGAGTTCATGGACAACATGACCCCCGAGTCGGCGGTCACGCTGGTCGACGACCTGCGCGCCGGCAAGGAGGTCAGCTCCACCCGCGGGCCGCGCCTGTGCAGCTGGCGCGAGGCGGAGCGGGTGCTCGCCGGGTTCCCCGACGGTCGGGTCGACGAGGGTCCGGGCGCCGGGCCGGCGTCGCTGCGCGGCCTGGAGATCGCCCGGGAGAAGGGGTGGTCGGCCCCTGCCGGTGCCGACGGCTCCCCGGCGGCCGTGCCTGCCTCCCCGCAGGCCGCAGCCGCCGCGACCGACGCCTCGCAGGAGGCCGAGTCCGCCGCGGTGGAGGCCGACGCCCCCACCGACACGGAGGCAGCCGAGAAGAAGGACGCCCAGTGAGCGACAACACGATCGACACGCTGACCCCGGTCCTGACCGCCAACTGGGGCGCCGAGCGCTCGTGGACCCTGGAGTCCTACGAGCAGCACGGCGGATACGCCGCGCTGAGGAAGGCGCTGGGCATGGCGCCCGACGACATCATCTCCGCGGTCAAGGACTCCGGTCTCCGCGGCCGTGGTGGCGCCGGCTTCCCCACGGGCATGAAGTGGTCCTTCATCCCGCAGGACCCTGAAACCGAAGCGGGGCGGAAGCCGAAGTACCTCGTCGTCAACGCCGACGAGTCCGAGCCGGGCACCTGCAAGGACATCCCGCTGATGATGGCCAGCCCGCACACGCTGGTCGAGGGCGTCATCATCAGCAGCTTCGCCATCCGTGCCAACAAGGCCTTCATCTACATCCGCGGCGAGGTCCTCCACGTGATCCGGCGGGTGCAGGCCGCGGTCGCCGAGGCGTACGCCGCCGGCCACCTCGGCACCGACATCCACGGCTCCGGCTACGACCTCGACATCGTGGTGCACGCCGGTGCGGGTGCCTACATCTGCGGCGAGGAGACGGCCCTGCTCGAGGGTCTCGAGGGTCGTCGTGGCCAGCCGCGGCTCCGCCCGCCCTTCCCGGCCGTGGCCGGTCTCTACGCCAGCCCGACGGTGATCAACAACGTCGAGTCGATCGCCTCGGTGCCGAGCATCATCGCCAACGGCGCGGAGTGGTTCTCCTCGATGGGCACCGAGAAGTCCAAGGGCTACGGCATCTTCTCCCTCTCCGGCCACGTCAACCGGCCGGGCCAGTACGAAGCGCCGCTCGGCATCACGCTGCGCCAGCTCGTCGAGCTCGCCGGGGGCATGCGTCCGGGCCCCGACGGCCAGCCCAGCCGGCTGAAGTTCTGGACCCCCGGCGGGTCCTCGACGCCGCTGCTGACCGAGGAGCACCTCGACCTGCCGCTGGACTTCGAGTCGATGGGCGAGGCCGGCACCATGCTCGGCACCCGCGCCCTGCAGCTCTTCGACGAGACCACCTGCGTGGTCCGCGCGGTGCTGCGCTGGACGGAGTTCTACAAGCACGAGTCCTGCGGCAAGTGCACCCCGTGCCGTGAGGGCACCTGGTGGCTGGTCCAGACCCTGGCGGCGCTGGAGCGCGGCGAGGGCAGCGAGTCCGACCTCGACCTGCTGCTGGACCAGTGCGACAACATCCTGGGCCGCTCCTTCTGCGCGCTCGGTGACGGTGCGACGAGCCCGATCTCGAGCTCCATCACGTTCTTCCGCGACGAGTACCTCGCCCACCTCACCCACGGCGGCTGCCCGTTCGACCCGGCCGCCTCCACCGCCTGGGCCGCCACGACCGCCGGAGCGAAGGCATGACCGCCACCAACGACAAGGCCCCCGAGAAGGCCTCCCAGAAGGCTGTGACCGAGCAGGACCTCGTCACCCTCACGATCGACGGCATCGAGGTCAGCGTCCCGAAAGACACCCTGGTCATCAGGGCCGCCGAGCAGATCGGCGTGCAGGTGCCGCGCTTCTGCGACCACCCGCTCCTCGAGCCGGTCGGCGCGTGCCGGCAGTGCCTGGTCGACGTCCCGGACGCCGGCAACGGCCGTGGCTTCCCCAAGCCGCAGGCCTCCTGCACCCTGCCGGTCGCGCCCGGCATGGTCGTCAACACCCAGGCCACCTCCGAGGTCGCGGACAAGGCGCAGCAGGGCGTCATGGAGTTCCTGCTGATCAACCACCCGCTCGACTGCCCTGTCTGCGACAAGGGCGGCGAGTGCCCTTTGCAGAACCAGGCGATGTCCAACGGCCAGGGCGAGTCCCGCTTCGCCGGGTCCGGCAGCGGAGGGGTCAAGCGGACCTTCCCCAAGCCGATCAACCTTAGCCCGCAGGTGCTGCTGGACCGCGAGCGCTGCATCGTGTGCCAGCGCTGCACCCGCTTCGCCGACGAGATCGCCGGTGACCCGTTCATCGCCCTGGTCGAGCGCGGTGCCCAGCAGCAGATCGGCATCGCCGAGGACGCGCCGTTCCTGTCCTACTTCTCCGGCAACACCATCCAGATCTGCCCCGTCGGCGCGCTGACCTCGGAGTCCTACCGCTTCCGGTCGCGCCCCTTCGACCTCGTCTCCACCCCCTCGGTCGCCGAGCACGACGCGTGCGGCTCCGCGATCCGCGTCGACCACCGTCGCGGCAAGGTCATGCGCCGCCTCGCCGGTGACGACCCGGAGGTCAACGAGGAGTGGATCACCGACAAGGACCGCTTCGCCTTCGCCTACGTCTCCCTGGAGGACCGCCTCGGCTACCCGATGGTCCGTGACCGCGTCGAGGACGGCGCCGACGGCCAGCTGCGCCCGGCCTCCTGGCCCGAGGCCTTCGCCGTCGCGGCCCGCGGGCTCCGTGCTGCAGGCGCCGCCGGCGGCGTGGGCGTGCTCACCGGCGGTCGCCTGACCGCCGAGGACGCCTACGCCTACGCCAAGTTCGCGCGCGCCAGCCTCGGCACCAACGACATCGACTTCCGTGCCCGGCCGCACTCGGCCGAGGAGGCCGAGTTCCTCGCCGCCCACGTCGCGCTCACCGGCCCTTGGGCCGGCGGCGTCTCGTACGCCGACCTCGAGACCGCCTCCACGGTGGTGCTCGCCGGCCTCGAGCCCGAGGACGAGGCGGGCGCGATCTTCCTGCGGCTGCGCAAGGCGTCGCGCCACGGCGGCGGCCGCGTGGTGGCCCTCGCCCCGTACACCACCCGCGGCCTGCGCAAGATGGGCGGCACCCTGGTCCCGACCGTCCCCGGCGAGGAGCCCGTGGCCCTGGCGGCGCTGGCCTCCGAGGGGCTCGACGCCACCTCGGTGGTCCTGGTCGGCGAGCGGCTCGCCTCGGTGCCCGGCGCGCTGAGCGCCGCGGCCGACCTGGCGGCCAAGACCGGTGCCCGCCTCGCGTGGGTGCCACGCAGGGCCGGTGACCGCGGTGCGGTCGAGGCCGGCTGCCTGCCGACCCTGCTGCCCGGGGGCCGTCCGGTCGCCGACGCCGCCGCCCGCGTCGACGCCGCCACCTCGTGGGGCGTCGGCTCGCTGCCCGAGACCCCCGGCCGTGACGCCGACGCGATCGTCGCCGCGCTGGTCGCCGGTGAGCTCGGCGGCCTCGTCGTCGCTGGCGTGGAGCCCGACGACACCACCGACCCCGCCGCCACCCGGGCCGCGATCGAGGCCGCCGGCTTCGTGGTTGCCCTCGGGCTGCGCGACACCGAGGTCACCCGAGCCGCCGACGTGGTCTTCCCGGTCGCCGCCGCGGTCGAGAAGGCCGGCACCTACCTCACCTGGGAGGGCCGCCCGCGGCCCTTCGAGGCGGTCCTGCCCTCCCCGACCTCGCTGCCCGACCTCCGGGTCCTGGCCGGCGTCTCCGAGGAGCTCGCGGCCCTGGGCCAGGGCGCCCCGCTGGGCTTCCGCACCGTCGCCGACGTGCGCGCGGAGATGGAGCAGCTCGGCCCCTGGGACGGTGAGCGCCCCGCGATGACCGCGGTCCCGCCCACCGCGGCGCAGGGCGAGGGCCTGGCGCTGTCGACCTGGAAGCTGATGATCGACGGTGGCTCGATGCAGGACGGCGACAAGCACCTCGCGGCGACCGCCCGACCGGCCGTGGCGCGGGTCAGCCCCGCGACGTACGCCGAGCTCGGTGAGCCCGACGCCGTCGTCCTCACCGGCGACCGCGGGTCGGTCACGATGCCGGCCGAGGTCGTCGCCGACATGACCGACGGCACCGTCTGGGTGCCGGCGGCCTCCACCGGGACCGGCGTGCTCGCTGGTCTCGCCTCGCCCGGTTCCCGGGTGACCGTGAAGGGAGCAGGAGCGTGAGCCCGCTGTTCGTGCCCATGGCCGAGGACCTCTCGGCCTTCGGCCAGGACCCCTGGTGGCTGGTCCTGGTGAAGGCCGGGCTGATCTTCGTCGTCCTGGTGCTGCTGACGCTGTTCAACATCTGGTGGGAGCGGCGCGTCGTGGCGCGCATGCAGCACCGCATCGGCCCCAACGTGCACGGCCCCTTCGGCCTGCTGCAGTCGCTGGCCGACGGCGTGAAGCTGGCCCTCAAGGAGGACCTCATCCCCAAGGCGGCCGACAAGGTCGTCTTCGTCCTGGCCCCGGTGATCGCGGTGATCCCCGCGTTCGTGACCTTCTCGGTGGTGCCCTTCGGCCCCGAGGTCACGATGTTCGGTGAGCGCACCCCGCTGCAGCTGACCGACATGCCCGTCGCGGTGCTCTTCGTGATGGCGATCGCCTCGATCGGCATCTACGGCATCGTGCTCGGCGGCTGGTCCTCCGGCTCGACCTACTCCCTGCTCGGCGGACTGCGCTCCAGCGCCCAGATGATCTCCTACGAGGTCTCCATGGGCCTGGCGCTCATCGCGGTCTTCATCTACGCCGGCTCCCTGTCGACCAGCGAGATCGTCGCCGCCCAGGACGACCTGTGGTTCGGCCTGATCCTGCTGCCGTCCTTCGTGATCTACGTGATCTCGATGGTCGGCGAGGTCAACCGTGCCCCCTTCGACCTCCCCGAGGCCGAGGGCGAGCTGGTGGGCGGCTTCCACACCGAGTACTCCTCGCTGAAGTTCGCCCTGTTCTTCCTCGCCGAGTACATCAACATGGCGACGGTCTCGGCCCTGGCCACGACGCTGTTCCTCGGCGGCTGGCACGCGCCGTTCTGGATCGACCGGGTCTGGGAGGGCGCCAACGAGGGCTACGTCCCGGTGATCTGGTTCTTCGGCAAGGTCCTGTTCTTCATCTTCATGTTCATCTGGCTGCGCGGCTCGCTGCCGCGTCTGCGCTACGACCAGTTCATGGCCTTCGGCTGGAAGGTCCTGATCCCGGTCGCGCTGGCCTGGACCGTGCTCGTCGCGATCATGCGCTACGTCTCCAACACCTACGACATCGGTGTGCAGCAGGTGCTGCTCTTCGGCGGCGCGGCGATCGTGGTGGTCCTCGCGCTCGGCTTCTTCGGCTCCGAGGAGGACGAGGAGGAGGACGAGACGCCGCCGGCCCCCGAGGGCGGCTACCCCGTCCCGCCGATGCCCGCCGGTGGTGCCGTGCGCGGCGCCGCGGCGCCGCTGGAGTTCCCCCGATCCACCACCGTCCCGGCCGGTGCCGGGGAGGAGGCCTGACCCGTGGCTGAGAAGAAGGACAAGACGCTGAAGGAGCAGTTCATCGACCCGGTCGCCGGGTTCGGTGTGACGTTCCGGACGATGTTCAAGAAGGTCGTCACCGAGCAGTACCCCTTCGAGAAGCTTCCCACCGCGCCGCGCTTCCACGGCCGTCACCAGCTCAACCGCTGGCCCGACGGCCTGGAGAAGTGCGTCGGGTGCGAGCTGTGCGCCTGGGCCTGCCCGGCCGACGCGATCTACGTCGAGGGTGCGGGCAACACCGACGAGGAGCGCTTCAGCCCCGGCGAGCGCTACGGCCGCGTCTACCAGATCAACTACCTGCGCTGCATCCTGTGCGGCCTGTGCATCGAGGCCTGCCCCACCCGCGCGCTGACGATGACCAACGAGTACGAGCTGGCCGACGACAACCGCGCCGACCTGATCTACGAGAAGTCCGACCTGCTCGCGCCGCTGCTGCCGGGCATGGAGCAGCCGCCGCACCCGATGCGGCTCGGCGACGACGAGGGCGACTACTACCGCGGCCAGTACGCCGCACCCGCGCCCGGCGAGAAGCTCACGACGGGGGAGCAGGCATGACCGTGACCTTCTGGCTGCTCTCAGCCATCATCGTGCCGGCGGCGCTGGGCGTGCTGTTCGTGCGCAAGGCCGTGCACGGCGCGCTGCTGCTCGCCGTGGTGATGATCAGCCTCGCGGTGCTCTACCTGACCCTCGAGGCGCCGTTCCTCTTCGCGGTGCAGATCATCGTCTACACCGGCGCGATCCTCATGCTGTTCCTCTTCGTCGTGATGCTCGTGGGCGTCGACGCCTCGGACTCGGTGGTCGAGACGATCCGTGGGCAGCGCTGGCTGGCCTGGGGGGCGGGCGTGGTGATGGGCGCGCTGCTCCTCGTCGCGGTCGCCCAGATCTCCCTCGGCACCGTCCGCGGCCTGGAGGAGGCCAACGCCGGCGGCAACATCGAGGGCCTGGCCGACCTGCTCTTCTCCCGCTACGTCCTGGCCTTCGAGGTCACCGCGGCGCTGCTGATCACCGCGGCCATGGGGGCGATGGTGCTGGCCCACCGCGAGCGGCTCACGCCCAAGCCGACCCAGGCCTCGACGGCCGCGCGCCGGGTCCGGGACTACGCCGAGTCCGGCAAGCCGCTGGGTCCGCTGCCCTCCCCGGGCGTCTACGCCCGCCACAACGCGGTCGACACCCCGGCCCTGCTGCCGGACGGCACGCCCGCCGAGGAGTCGGTGGCCCGGGTGCTCGCGGCCCGCGGCACCGTCCGCTCCGCGCCCGCGCTGGCCGACGACATCGAGGAGCTGCGACGCACCCTCGGCGACGTGGGCAGCCGCACCGATTCCGACGCTCGTGGCGGCGGGGTCGCGGGCGGGTCCGGCGGCGCCGGCGACACCAGTGCCGGCAGCGGCCACAACACCGAGAACCCGGAGGAGGACGCGTGAGTGACGTCAACGCCTACATCGGCCTCTCGGCCGTGCTGTTCACGATCGGCACGATCGGTGTCCTGACCCGGCGCAACGCCATCGTGGTCTTCATGTGCGTCGAGCTGATGCTCAACGCCTGCAACCTCGCCCTGGTGGCCTTCGCCCGCCAGCACGGCACCCTCGACGGCCAGGTGGCGGCGTTCTTCGTCATGGTCGTCGCGGCCGCCGAGGTCGTCGTCGGCCTGGCGATCATCATGACCATCTTCCGGACCCGTCGCTCGGCCTCGGTCGACGACGCGAGCCTCCTCAAGTACTAAGGCGGATGATGTTCCTCTTCACAGAAGGCGGCCACAGCATCCCTGTGGTCGACCCCGTGAGCGCGGCCGACGCGGGTGGTGTCTTCGGCCTGCTGTGGCTGGTCATCGGCCTGCCGCTGCTCGGTGCCACCGTGCTGCTGCTCGGCGGTCGTCGTACCGACCCGTGGGGCCACCTGCTCGGCACCGCCATGGCCGTGGGCTCGTTCGTCCTCAGCACGCTGATGCTCATCGGCCTGATGGGCCGCGAGGAGGGTGACCGCTCGGTCACCCAGCACCTGTGGGACTGGGTGAGCGTCGGTGACTTCGAGGTCGGGATGGACCTGCTGGTCGACCCGCTCTCGATCCTGTTCCTCATGCTCATCACCGGTGTGGGCTCGCTGATCCACGTCTACTCCATCGGCTACATGGAGCACGACCCGCGCCGCCGCCGGTTCTTCGCCTACCTCAACCTGTTCGTCGCCGCGATGCTGATGCTGGTGCTGGCGGAGAACTACCTCGGGGTGTTCCTGGGCTGGGAGGGCGTCGGCCTGGCGTCGTACCTCCTCATCGGCTTCTGGCAGCACAAGCCCTCGGCGGCCGCGGCCGCCAAGAAGGCCTTCGTCATCAACCGCGTCGGTGACATCGGCATGAGCCTGGCGCTGGCGATGTTCTTCGTGACTTTCGGCTCGACCAGCTTCACCGTCATCTCCGCCAACGCCTCCGGCGCCAGCGAGGGTGCACTCACCGCCATCGGCCTGCTGCTCCTGCTCGGTGCCTGCGGCAAGTCCGCCCAGGTCCCGCTGCAGGCCTGGCTGCTCGACGCGATGGAGGGCCCGACCCCGGTCTCGGCCCTGATCCACGCTGCTACCATGGTGACCGCGGGCGTCTACCTCGTGACCCGCTCCAACTTCGTCTTCGAGCTCGCCCCGACCGCGCAGACCGCGGTCATCGTGGTGGCGACCGTGACCCTGCTGTGGGGTGCGGTGATCGGCTGTGCAAAGGACGACATCAAGAAGGCGCTCGCCGGCTCGACGATGTCGCAGATCGGCTACATGATGCTGGCCGCCGGCCTGGGCGTGTACGGCTACGCCTTCGCGATCTTCCACCTGATCACCCACGGCTTCTTCAAGGCCAACATGTTCCTCGGCGCCGGCTCGGTCATGCACGGCATGAACGACGACGTCGACATGCGGGCCTACGGGGCGCTGCGCAAGGTCATGCCGGTCACCTTCCTGACCTTCGCGATGGGCTACCTCGCGATCATCGGCTTCCCGCTCTTCTCCGGCTTCTGGTCCAAGGACAAGATCATCGAGACCGCGCTGGTCGAGAGCCCGGTCGCCGGAGCGGCCGCGCTCATCGGCGCCGGGGTCACGGGCTTCTACATGACCCGCCTGATGCTGATGACCTTCTTCGGCGAGAAGCGCTGGAAGGACGGCGTCCACCCGCACGAGTCGCCGTCGGTGATGACGGTCCCGCTGATGGTCCTGGCTGCCCTGTCGGTCCTTGGCGGCGTGCTCTACCTCGGGCACTGGATCGTCGACTGGCTGGCGCCGGTCGTCGGCGAGATCCCCGAGCACGAGCTCCCGATGCCGGCGATCGTCTACTCGATCATCACCGTCGCCGTCGTGGCGGTCGGTGTCGGCGTGGCCTGGATGACCGTGGGCAAGCGGCCGATCCCGACCACACCGCCGACCGACGTCTCCTTCGTCACCCGCGCGGCCCGCGCTGACATCTACGGCGACACGATCAACGACACCCTGGTCGTCAGGCCCGGTGCCGCGCTGACCCGCGGCCTGGTCTCGACCGACCGCTCGGTGGTCGACGGTCTGTTCACCGGCACCGCCACGGTGCTGGCCGGGATCGGGCAGGGCCTGCGCCGGGCCCAGAACGGCTTCGTGCGCTCCTACGCCCTGTCGATCCTCGGCGGCGTCATCCTCGTCCTCGCGGCCCTCACGGTGGTGAACCTCTGATGTCCGACTTCCCCTGGCTCAGCGTCCTCGTGGCGCTGCCGCTCGTGGGCGCCTTCGTGGTCCCGAGCCTGCGCGGCACCACCGCCAAGCAGGTCGGCCTCGGCTTCTCGCTGGCCACGCTGGTCCTCTCGGTGCTCGTGGCCGCGCAGTACGAGCTCGACGGCGGCATGCAGCTGACCGAGACCTACGAGTGGATCCCCGCCTTCGGCGTCCACTTCGCCCTCGGTGTCGACGGCCTCGGCCTGCTGATGGTGCTGCTCACGACGCTGCTCGTGCCGATCGTGCTGCTCGCGGCCTGGCGTGAGGACGAGACCGACAACCCCGCCCACGTCGACGGCAACACCCAGGGCAAGGCCCACGTCTTCGTCGCCTGGGCGCTGGCCCTCGAGGCGCTCTCGCTGGCGGTCTTCCTGGCCACCGACGTGTTCCTCTTCTACATCGTCTTCGAGGCCACGCTGATCCCCGCGTACTTCCTCATCGGCGGCTTCGGTCGCGTCGGTCGCTCGGCCGCCGCGGTGAAGTTCCTGATGTTCCAGCTGGCCGGCGGTCTGGTGCTGCTCATCGGCGTCATCGGGCTCTACGTCGTCTCCGCGCAGGCCGGCTCCCCGTCGTACCTCCTGAGCGACCTGATGGCGCTCGACATCGACACCACCGCCGGGCGCTGGCTCTTCGCCACGTTCTTCATCGCCTTCGCGGTCAAGGCCCCGCTGTTCCCGGTCCACACCTGGCTGGCCGACACCACCGGCAGGGCGACGCCCGGCACCTCGGTGCTGCTGGTCTGCGTGCTCGACAAGATCGGCACCTTCGGCATGCTGCGCTTCTGCCTGGGGATCTTCCCCGAGGCCTCGCAGTGGGCCACGCCGCTGGTCGTCACGCTGGCGCTGATCTCGATCGTCTACGGCGCCTTCGTCGCGATCGGCCAGGACGACGTGCTGCGCCTGATCGGCCTGACCTCGCTGAGCCACTTCGGGTTCATCGTCCTGGGCATCTTCGTCTTCAGCTCCCAGGGCGGCACCGGCTCGATCCTCTACATGGTCAACCACGGCCTCGGCACCGCCGCGCTGTTCCTGGTCGCGGGCTACGTCATCGCGCGTCGGGGCACCGCCTCGATCCGCGAGCTCGGCGGCCAGGAGAAGGTCACCCCGGTCATCGCCGGCCTGCTGCTCATCGGCGGCCTCGCGACCCTCGGCCTGCCCGGCCTGTCGCCCTTCATCAGCGAGTTCCTGGTGATCATCGCGGCCTTCGACTACGCCTGGTACGTCGGCGCCGTGGCCGTCACCGGCATCGTGTTGGCCGCGATCTACGTGCTGTGGATGTACCAGCGCACCATGACCGGCCCGACACCCGAGCGGGCCACCGCCGACGAGGACCTCAGCCTGCGCGAGGGCATCGCCGTCGCCCCGCTGGTCGTCGCCCTGGTGTTCCTGGGCTTCTACCCCGCGCCGCTCCTGGACGCCGCCGACCCCTACGTCGGTGACCTGATGAGCCACGTCGGCGTGACCGACGACCCGCCGGAGGTCACCGCGCCTGCGGCCGACCACGCCGGTGACGAGCACGCCGAGGAGGGCGAGCACTGATGGAGTTCACCAAGCCTGTCCTCGCCTACGCCGAGATCTGGCCGCTCATCGCGGTGCTCGGTGTCGCCTGCCTCGGCGTGCTGGCCGAGGCGCTGCTCGCCCGCCCCCACCGCCACCGTGCGCAGGTGCTGCTCGCCGGCACCGGCCTGGTCGCCGCGCTCGTCGGCACCGTCGTCGTCGGCACCCGCCTCGACGAGGTCGCCGACGGCGCCGCCCGCGGCGTCATCGGTGGCGCCGGCTCGGTCGTCGTCGACGGCCCCACGGTCTTCCTGTGGGCCCTGGTGCTGGTCTTCTCGCTCATGGGTCTCGCGCTCTTCGCCGAGCGCAAGGTCGAGGCCGGGGTGTCGGTCTTCGCCGGCCAGGCCGCCGCGCTGCCCGGCAGCGACGCCGAGCGCCAGGCGCAGGGGCTGGATCACACCGAGGTCTACCCGCTGATGATGTTCGCCATCGGCGGCATGATGCTCTTCCCCGCCTCCGGGGACCTGCTGACGATGTTCGTGGCCCTCGAGGTGCTCTCGCTACCGCTCTACCTCCTCTCCGGGCTGGCGCGCCGCCGCCGCCTGCTGAGCCAGGAGGCCGCGCTGAAGTACTTCCTGCTCGGGGCGTTCTCCTCCGGCTTCTTCCTCTACGGCATGGCGCTGGTCTACGGGTACGCCGGCACGCTGGACCTCGGCGGCATCGACCTGGCCATCCGCAACGGCTCCGGCAACACCGGGATGCTCACCGTCGGGCTCGGCCTGCTGCTGGTCGGCCTGCTCTTCAAGGTCGGCGCCGTCCCGTTCCACTCCTGGACCCCCGACGTCTACCAGGGCGCCCCGACCGCGGTGACCGGCTTCATGGCCGCGTGCACCAAGATCGCCGCCTTCGGCGCGCTGCTGCGCCTGCTCTACGTCGGCTTCGGTGCCGACCGCTGGACCTGGCAGCCGGTGCTGGGCGTCATCGCGGTCCTCACCATGCTGGTCGGTGCGCTGCTCGCGGTCGTGCAGACCGACGTCAAGCGCATGCTCGGCTACTCCGCGGTGGCCCACACCGGGTTCCTGCTCACCGGCGTGCTCGGCGCGCAGGCGGCCGGCGACCTCGCGGTCGGCCAGGTCACCTCGCTCCAGGCCGTGCTGTTCTACCTGGCGACGTACTCCTTCGCGACGCTCGGCGCCTTCGCGGTCGTCACCCTGGTGCGCGACGCCTCCGGTGAGGCGACCGGGCTGGACCGCTGGGCCGGCCTGGGCAAGCGCTCGCCGCTGGTGGCCGGTGCCTTCGCGTTCTTCCTGCTGTCGATGGCCGGCATCCCGCTGACCGCCGGCTTCGCGGGGAAGTGGGCGGTGTTCACGGTGGCGATGTCGGCGGGAGCGTGGCCGGTGGTCCTGGTGGCCATCACCTCCTCGGTGATCGCGATCTTCTTCTACGTGCGGACCATCCAGGTGATGTTCTTCTCCGACGTCGCCGAGGGCACCGAGCCCGCGGCGGTCTCGGTGCCGTCGATGTTGACCAGCGGCACCATCGCCGTGGCCGTGCTCGGCACGCTCGTCCTCGGCGTGGTGCCGGGGCCGCTGCTCGAGCTGGCGGCCGATGCCGGACAATTCATCAGGTGAGCTCCACCCCGCCCCCCGCCACGCTGGCCCTGCCGGTCACCGACGACGCGCTCGCGGCCCGGCTGCGCACGCGCATGGAGACCGTCGAGAAGCTCCTCGACGGTCACGTCGAGGGCCGCACCGCCTACGTCACCGAGGCGGCACGGCACCTGCTGGCCGCCGGGGGGAAGCGGTTCCGGCCGCTGCTGGTGCTGCTGGCCTCGGAGACCGGTGAGCACCCCGACAGCGACGACGTCCTGACGGCGGCCTGCGTCGTGGAGATCACCCACCTGGGTTCGCTCTACCACGACGACGTGATGGACGAGGCCGACTTGCGCCGCGGCGCCGACTCGGCCAACGCGCGCTGGGACAACCTCGTCGCGATCCTCACCGGTGACTTCCTCTTCGCGCGCTCCTCCGAGCTCACCTCGCGGCTCGGGGCCGACGCGGTGCGCATCCAGGCCGAGACGTTCACCCGACTGGTCGAGGGCCAGATCATGGAGACCGTCCCACCTGGTGAGGGGGAGGACCCGCTGGAGCACTACCTCGAGGTCGTGGCCGGCAAGACCGGCTCCCTCATCGCCACCTCGGCGCGCTACGGAGCCCGCTTCGGGGGCGCCAGCCGCGAGGTGGAGGAGGCGCTGGCGGCGTACGGCGAGATCGTCGGCTCGGCCTTCCAGCTCTCCGACGACATCCTCGACATCGCCTCGGAGACCGACGAGTCCGGCAAGACCCCGGGCACCGACCTGCGCGAGGGCGTGCCGACGCTGCCCACCCTGATGGCCCAGGCCGCCTGCCGCGGTTCCTCCGACCCGGCCGACGCGCGGCTGCTGGAGCTGCTGTCCGGCCCCATCACCGAGGACGCCGACGTCGAGGAGGCCCTGGGCCTGCTCCGCGCGCACCCCGCGATGGAGCAGGCACGCGCCTACGTCGTCGCCCGTGCCACCGAGGCCAAGGCACTGCTGGAGGTCCTGCCCGAGACGCCGGTGCGCACGGCCCTGGAGTCGTTCGCCGACCTGGTCGCCACCCGGACCGGCTGACGCGTGGTCGCCAGCAGGTCCGCCCGGGCGCGGAAGGCCGGTGTCGAGGCCGGACCGCTCGCCCGGGTCCGCATCGAGGTGGGGGCCGACGACTCGTTCGTCTACCGGATCGCCTGCACCGACTGCACGACCGGGTCCGGCAGCCCCTGGTCCACCCACCGACGCGGCGAGGACAACGGCTACCTCGCGGCGATGGACCGCTGGTCCTTCCACCTGGTCGAGAAGCACCCCGGCCAGGAGGCACCATGCCTGGTGCACCTGCCCGCGGCCCAGCAGCGCCTGCACGAACGCCGCGAGCAGCGCGACGGGACCCCGGGAGCCTGACGCCCGCTCAGACCGCCGACGCCTCCGCGGCCAGCGCCAGCTGGCGGCGCCGGTGCGTGAGCGCCTCGACGGTGAAGACCACCAGCGCCACCCAGACCAGCACGAAGCCGGCCCATCGCGCCGCGGGCATCTCCTCGCGGAACCACAGCACGCCGAGCAGGAACTGCAGGATCGGCGCGAGGTACTGCAGCAGCCCGAGCGTGGTCATCGAGACCCGCGTGGCAGCCGCCCCGAAGCAGATGAGCGGGACCGCGGTGATGATGCCGGCCGTCGTGAACAGCAGCGCGTGGCCGACGCCGTGCTGCCCGACCTCGGCGCTGCCCGCGAGCCCGATGAGCAGCAGGTAGCCCAGCGCCACCGGCGCGAGCACCGCGGTCTCGACCGAGAGCGACTCCACGGCGCCGACCGAGGCCTTCTTCTTGGCCAGGCCGTAGCAGGCGAACGACAGCGCCAGCGTGATCGCGATCCACGGGGGGCGTCCGTACGCCGCGGTCAGCACCACCACGGCCACGCCGGCCACGCCGAGGGCGGCCCACTGCAGCGGCCTCAGCCGCTCACCGAGCACGAAGACGCCCATCAGCACGATGACCAGCGGGTTGATGAAGTACCCCAACGCCGTCTCCACGACCCGGTCGTGGGTCACGCCGTAGATGTAGCCGCCCCAGTTCACGCTGATCGCCACCGCGGCGAAGGCCAGCAGGCGCAGCGCCCGACGGTTCCTCACGACCGCCATCAGGCTCTCGCGCCGGCGCAGGAGGAGGATCAGCAGCCCGACGGTCAGCGTCGACCACACGATCCGGTGGGCCAGCATCTCCAGTGCGCCCGCCGGCTCCAGCAGGGGGAAGTAGAGCGGGAAGAGCCCCCACATGAGGTACGCCGCCGCCCCCAGCGCCACGCCGCGTCCCGAGTCGTTCACGTCCGGAGCATAGGAGCGCTGCTTGACTCAGGCAGCATCGGGGCACGAAGCCAGCACCGCCCCACCACACCGCTACCCCAGCCCTCGGGAGTCCCCATGCCGCACGTGCTGCGCCGCCTCCTCCGCGCCCCCCACACCCTTCTCGCCGTGGTGCTGGCCCTCGGCCTGCTGACCGCGACCGTGCCGGCCGCCAGCGCCGAGCAGGTGGAGCGGGAGATCTCGATCAACGGCAAGGAGCCGCAGGAGAACAAGTTCATCATCAAGGGGAAGATCGCCCCGAGCACCGGCAAGCCGGTCAACGCGATCATCGAGGTCAAGCACTGCAGGAAGGACACCGACTGCGGTGCGGACTGGAAGCGGTTCGCCAAGATCAAGACCAACAAGAAGGGCCGCTACAGCGAGCGGGTCAAGGGCCCGAAGAAGGGCCACGAGCGGGTCTACTACCGGGTCGCCACCAAGGAGAACAAGAAGTTCCTCGCCGCGGTCTCGGAGTCGATCTACGTCGAACGGCTGTCCTGACCCGGTCCGCCGGCCGACCTGACCAGACGCGACGAGGGGCCCCACCGAGACGGTGGGGCCCCTCGTGCGTGGAGCAGGACGTGGCTCCTGCGTTCAGGAGTTGGTCAGACGACGGTCCAGGTGTCGCCGCCGCCGATGAGGGCGGCGAGCCGCTCGGCCGGGGGAGCGGCGTCGGCGGACTCGAGGTCGCCGCGGGCGGTCGCGAGCTGGGCACGGGCCTGGTCGTCGTACGTCGAGCGCTCGACCTGGCGGAAGATCCCGATCGGGGACTGGTTGAGGTAGCCGGAGTCGGTCAGGCGGCTGATCGCGAAGGCCGTGCTCGGGTCGGGGTTGTGAGCGTCGTGGACCAGGATCGCCTCGGCACCGACCGACGCGACCTCGACGACCTCGACGCCGCCGCCGGCGGAGCGGACCAGGCCCTTGGAGCCCAGGCCGTCCTCGGCGGGGGCGCCGAAGCGGATCGGCTCGCCGTGGACCAGCGGGATGATCGCGTCGGCCTTGGTGTCGGGGCTCTTGATCGCGTCGAAGGCGCCGTCGTTGAAGATCGGGCAGTTCTGGTAGATCTCGACCAGTGAGGTGCCGCGGTGGGCGGCGGCCGCGGCGAGCACCGAGGTGAGGTGCTTGCGGTCGGAGTCGATGGTGCGGGCCACGAAGGTGCCCTCCGCGCCCAGGGCAAGCGACACCGGGTTGAACGGATGGTCCACCGAGCCCATCGGGGTCGACTTGGTGATCTTGCCGGCCTCGGAGGTGGGGGAGTACTGACCCTTGGTCAGGCCGTAGATCCGGTTGTTGAACAGCAGGATCGTCATGTTCACGTTGCGTCGCAGCGCGTGGATCAGGTGGTTGCCACCGATCGAGAGCGCGTCGCCGTCACCGGTGACGACCCACACCGAGAGGTCCTCGCGCGCGGTGGCCAGGCCGGTCGCGATCGAGGGGGCACGCCCGTGGATGGAGTGCATGCCGTAGGTGTCGAGGTAGTAGGGGAAGCGGCTGGAGCAGCCGATGCCGGAGATGAACACGATGTTCTCGCGGCGCAGACCCAGGTCGGGCAGGAAGGACTGCACGGCCTTGAGCACGGCGTAGTCGCCGCAGCCGGGGCACCAGCGGACCTCCTGGTCGGAGGAGAAGTCCTTGCCGGTCTGGGTCTCGCCCTCGGCGAGCGTGGGGACGCCCTCGGTGCCGGAGCGGAAGGTCGGGATGTTCAGGTCCGTGATGGACGACGTGGTCACTGGTGGACCTCCTGGCTGGTCGCGACGGACAGGTCGAGCTCCTCGAGCGGGATGCCCTCGGCCTCGGCCACGAGGTGGCCCACGGCCTCGGCGAGCTCGGCGGCCTTGATCGGCATGCCGTTGACCTGGTTGTAGCCGATGGCGTCGACGAGGTACTTCGCGCGCAGCAGCAGGGAGAGCTGGCCGAGGTTCATCTCGGGGACCAGCACCTTGTCGTAGCGCTTGAGGACCTCGCCGAGGTCGTTCGGGAAGGGGTTGAGGTGGCGCAGGTGGGCCTGGGCCACGTGGTAGCCGGCGCGGCGGACGCGACGGCAGGCGGCACCGATCGGGCCGTACGTCGAGCCCCAGCCCAGCACCAGCACCTTGGCCTCGCCACTGGGATCGTCGACCTCCAGCGGCGGCAGCGAGTCGGCGATCCGGTCGATCTTGGCCTGGCGGGTGCGGACCATGAAGTCGTGGTTGGCCGGGTCGTAGGAGATGTTGCCGGTGATGTCGGCCTTCTCCAGACCACCGATGCGGTGCTCGAGACCGGCCACGCCCGGCGGCGCCCATGGACGCGCGAGCGTCTCGGGGTCACGGGCGTAGGGCTGGAACTCGCCCTCGTCGGTCAGGTCGTCGGCCGTGGCGAACGCGGGGTCGATGGTCGGGAGGTCGGCGACCTCGGGGATGCGCCAGGGCTCGGAGCCGTTGGCGAGGTAGCCGTCGGAGAGCAGCATCACCGGGGTGCGGTAGGTGACCGCGATCCGGGTGGCCTCGACCGCGGCCTCGAAGCAGTCACCGGGCGACTGGGGGGCCACGACGGGCACGGGGGCCTCGCCGTTGCGGCCGAACATCGCCTGCAGCAGGTCGGCCTGCTCGGTCTTGGTGGGCAGGCCGGTCGAGGGGCCGCCGCGCTGGACGTCGACGACGATCAGCGGCAGCTCGGTCATCACCGCCAGGCCGATGGCCTCGGACTTCAGCGCGACACCGGGACCGGAGGTCGAGGTGACGCCCAGGGCACCGCCGAACGAGGCGCCGATCGCGGCACCGATGCCGGCGATCTCGTCCTCGGCCTGGAAGGTCGTGACACCGAAGCCCTTGTGCTTGCTCAGCTCGTGGAGGATGTCGGAGGCCGGGGTGATCGGGTAGGTGCCCAGGAAGACCGGCAGCCCGGACTGCACGCCACCGGCGACCAGGCCCCACGCGAGCGCGAGGTTGCCGGTGATGTTGCGGTAGGTGCCCGGCGACATCGTGGCCGGCTTCACCTCGTAGCGCACCACGAAGGTCTCGGTGGTCTCACCGAAGTTCCAGCCCGCCTTGAAGGCGGTGATGTTGGCGTCGCGGATGTCGGGGACCTTCGCGAACCGCTTGGACAGGAAGCTCTCGGTGGTGTCGGTGGGACGGCCGTACATCCACGACAGCAGGCCGAGGGCGAACATGTTCTTCGCGCGGGCGGCGTCCTTGCGGGAGAGCCCGAACTCCTTGACCGCCTCGACCGTCATGCCGGTCAGGTCGACCGGGTGGACCCCGAAGTCGGCCAGCGGGCCGGCGGTGTCGTCGATGGAGTCGAGCGGGTTCTCGGAGTAGCCGGCCTTCTCCAGGTTGCGCTTGGTGAAGTCGTGGGTGTCCACGATGATCGTCGCGCCCTTGGGCAGGTCGGCCAGGTTGGCCTTCAGTGCCGCCGGGTTCATCGCCACCAGCACGTCCGGCGCGTCGCCGGGGGTGAGGATGTCGTGGTCGGCGAAGTGCACCTGGAACGACGAGACACCCGGGATCGTGCCCTGGGGGGCGCGGATCTCGGCGGGGAAGTTGGGCAGCGTCACCAGGTCGTTGCCGAACGCCGCCGACTCCTGGGTGAACCGGTCACCGGTGAGCTGCATGCCGTCACCGGAGTCGCCCGCGAACCGGATGATGACCCGGTCGAGCTGCTTGACCTGCTTGGACACGGTGCGTCCACTCCTTCGTGCTGCGCGTGGGTCGCGCACTGCCGTACGTCGTACGAGAACGTGTTCTAGTTTCGCACGATTTCCGTGACTTGGACAGGTGTCCAGAAATACCTGGACACCCGGCCCACTGTAGTCCGGCGCTGGTGAGGGGCCCGCCGCGTATCGCGCCTCGGCGGTCCCGGGTCGACGCCCCGCCGGGCGAGGTGATCTGCGACACGCGGGGCCGACGTGGCTTGACGCCTTCTCAAGTAAATGGACTAATTCACTCGACATTGACCTGTTTGAGGTCGCGACCACCACCGGAGCCCGCCCCCGCGGGCTGGAAGCGAGTCACCATGACCACCACGAAGGCCCGGCTGCGCGCCGCCGCCCTGTTGCTCCCCCTCCCGCTCGCCCTGGGCGCGTGCTCGGCCAGCGGCGTGGCCGGCACCGAGGGTGTCGACCCGGTCGCCGTGAACGCGTTCTCGGTCATGGAGGCGGCCAACGAGCCCGTCTTCGAGGACTTCGCGGACACCGACGCGGCCGGCGCGCTCACCGCGGCCGACTTCGTCACCTCCTACGGCGCCTCCGGCGACCAGAGTCGTGCCGTCGTGGCCGGCGCCGAGGCTGACGTCGTGCACTACTCGCTCGAGACCGACATCACCCGGCTCGTCGACGAGGGACTGGTCGCCGAGGACTGGAAGAACACGCCGACCCGCGGCATCGCCACCTCCTCGGTCGTCGTCCTCGTGGTCCGCGAGGGCAACCCGCTCGGCATCGAGACCTGGGACGACCTGGTGGAGGGCGACGTCGAGGTCATCACACCGAACCCGGGCTCCTCAGGCTCGGCGCGCTGGAACATCCTGGCAGCCTGGGCCCACGTCGTGGGCAACGGTGGGAGCGAGGAGGAGGCCGGCCGGTTCCTGGCCGAGCTGCTCGACCACACCATCGCTCTGCCGGCGTCGGGCCGCGAGGCGACCACCGCGTTCACAGACGGCAGCGGTGACGTCCTGCTCTCCTACGAGAACGAGGCGATCCTGGCGCGGCAGAACGGAGCCGCCGTCGACTACGTCGTCCCGCCGGACACCCTGCTCATCGAGAACCCCGCGGCCGTCACGACCTCGGCCGACGACACCGCCCGGGCGTTCCTCGACTTCATGACCTCCCCCCAGGCCCAGGCCGACTACGCCGCCTCCGGCTTCCGACCCGTGGTCGATGGCGTCGACGTGCCCGACGTCGAGGGCGCCAACGACCCCACCGACCCGTTCCCGGCGCCGGAGTCGTTGTTCACCATCGACGACCTGTTCGGTGGCTGGGCCACGGCGGCCGGGGAGTTCTTCGGTGACGGCGAGGACGGCAACCCCCTGGGGATCGTCACGAGGATCCAGCAGCGCACCGGCAAGGTCGGCGAGCAGTGACCGACCTCCTCGCGCCGCCCACGGCCGGCGGGCCCGGCGACCCGCCCGCCGTGGACCCGGCGAGCCCGGCGCCGCGCCGCCGCGTCCGCCGGTCCGGACCGCGCAGCACCCTGACCCCCGGCGCCGGTCTCGGGCTCGGCATCGCGGTTGCCTGGTTCTCCGTGCTGGTGATGCTGCCCCTCGCCGTGGTGGTCGCCACCGCCGGCGAGGGGGGCTGGCAGCGCTACTGGTCGGTGGTCAGCAACGAGCAGACCTGGGCTGCCATCACCTTGACCGTGGGGCAGGCCGCCCTGGTGACGGCGGTCAACGTCGTGGTCGGGACGGTGATCGCGTGGGTCCTGGTGCGTGACTCCTTCTGGGGCAAGCGGGTCCTCGACGTCATCATCGACGTCCCGTTCGCGCTGCCCACGATCGTGGCCGGGCTCGTCCTGCTCTCGCTCTACGGCCCCAGCAGCCCGATCGGCGTGCACTGGGCCTTCACCCGCTACGCCGTCTTCCTCGCCCTGGCCTTCGTCACCCTTCCCTTCGTGGTGCGCACGGTCCAGCCGGTGCTCGAGGAGCTGGACCCCGATGCTGAGGAGGCGGCCGCGTCCCTCGGGGCCGGCCGGCTCACCACCCTGCGCCGGGTGCTGCTGCCGGCCCTGGTCCCCGCCATCACCGCGGGCGCCGCGCTGTCCTTCGCCCGGGCGATCAGCGAGTACGGCTCCCTGGTGCTGCTCAGCGGCAACCGTCCCTACCAGACCGAGGTGGTCTCCGTGCGGGTCCTCAGCTTCATCGAGAACGGCAACACCGCCTCGGCGGCCGCCCTCGCCTCCATCATGCTGGTCATCGCCCTGGTGGTGATCGTCCTGCTCGACGTGGTGCAGCGGCGGGTGAGCCGCCGTGGTTGAGACCTCCACCCCCGTCCGCTGGTTGCTGCGCGTCGTCGCGGTCGGCTGGGTCGGCCTGCTGGTCGCCTGGCCGGTCGGGATGCTCGTGCAGCGGACCTTCGCCGGCGGGCCCGGCACGCTGCTGGACGCGCTCGGCGACGAGCGGATCCAGTACGCCCTGCGACTGACCGCGATGGTCGCCGGCTGGGCCGTGGTCATCAACCTGGTCTTCGGGGTCACCATCGCGCTGCTGCTGGTGCGCTACGAGTTCCCGGGCAAGCGGGTGCTCTCGGCGCTCATCGACGTACCCCTGTCGGTCTCGCCGGTGGTCGTCGGGCTGGCGCTGCTGCTCACCTACAACGGCCGCGACGGCCTGGTGGGACCGACGCTGGAGGCCGCCGGTCTCCGCCTGGTCTTCGACCTGCCCGCGATGGTGATGGCCACCTGCTTCGTGGCCCTGCCGCTGGTGATCCGTGAGGTCGTGCCGGTGCTCCACGAGATCGGCGACGACCAGGAGCAGGCGGCCCGCAGCCTCGGCGCCAACGCCCGTCAGACGTTCTGGCGCATCACCCTGCCCAGCATCCGCTGGGCGCTGGTGTACGGCGTCGTGCTGAGTCTGGCCCGCTCGGTCGGTGAGTTCGGTGCGGTGAAGATCGTGTCCGGCAACATCACCGGCCGCACCCAGACCGCCACGTTGGTGGTCGAGCAGCAGTACAACAACTTCGCCCAGGACACCGCCTACGCGGTCTCGTTCCTGCTGATCCTCGTCTCCGTGGCCTGCCTGGTCGCTGTCGCCCTGCTGCGCCCCGCGCGCGCCCACTGATCCCCCATCGCAGAGAGGTACTCCCATGAGCATCGACGTCCGTGGCGTCACCAAGCGGTTCGGCGACTTCGTCGCCCTCGACGACGTCAGCGTCACCATTCCCTCGGGCGGGCTCACCGCCCTGCTGGGACCCTCCGGCGGCGGCAAGTCGACCCTGCTGCGCGTGATCGCCGGGCTGGAGAGCGCCGACAGCGGTTCGGTCCACATCGAAGGGGTCGAGGCCACCCGGCTGCCGCCGCAGAAGCGCAACGTCGGGTTCGTCTTCCAGCACTACGCGGTCTTCAAGCACATGAGCGTGGCCAAGAACGTCGCCTTCGGTCTGGAGATCCGCAAGCGTCCCAAGGCCGAGGTGGAGGCGCGGGTGGCCGAGCTGCTCGAACTCGTGCACCTCTCGCAGTTCGGGCACCGGCTGCCAGCCCAGCTCTCCGGCGGCCAGCGCCAGCGGATGGCGCTGGCGCGCGCGCTGGCCGTCGAGCCGACGGTGCTCCTGCTCGACGAGCCCTTCGGCGCACTGGACGCCAAGGTCCGCAAAGAGCTGCGGGACTGGCTGCGACGGCTCCACGACGAGGTGCACGTGACGACCGTCTTCGTGACCCACGACCAGGAGGAGGCCCTCGAGGTGGCCGACGAGATCGTCGTGGTCAACCAGGGCCGCGTCGAGCAGGTCGGCACCCCTGACGAGCTCTACGACGCCCCCGCCAACGACTTCGTGATGGGATTCCTCGGCGAGATCACCATGCTCGGCGGGGTCGTCCTGCGGCCCCATGACATCGAGGTCGACCGGGGGCCCGGACGATCCGGCGCCCAGGAAGCGGTGGTGACCCGGGTGCTGCGGGTGGGCTTCGAGGTGCGCGTGAGCGCCGAGACCACCACCGGGGAGCAGGTGACGGTCCTGATGACCCGCACCCACGCCCGCGCGCTGGAGGTGGCGGAGGGCGCGACGCTGTGGCTCACTGCGGCCGTCGGGGCCGCCACCGTCCCCTCGATGCCGCCGAGGCTCAGCGTGGGGGCGCCCGCCTGACCCGGCTCAGCGGTAGTTGGTGAACTGCACCGCGAAGTCGTAGTCCTGCTCCTTGACCAGGCGCTGAACGGCCTGCAGGTCGTCGCGCTTCTTGGAGGAGACCCGCAGCTCGTCGCCCTGGACCTGCGCCTTGACGCCCTTGGGGCCCTCGTCGCGGATCAGCTTGCCGATCTTCTTCGCGTCCTCGGTGGTGATGCCCTCCTTGAGCGCGATGTCGATCTTCGACTGCTGGCCGGACTGGCGGACCTCGGAGGCGTCGAGCACCTTCAGCGAGACGCCGCGCTTGACCAGCTTGTCCTTGAACACGTCGAGCACCGCGGTGGCGCGGTCGTCGGCGGAGGCGGTGATCTCGATCGCCTTCTCGCCCTTCCACTCGATGGTGGCGCCGGTGCCCTTGAAGTCGAAGCGGGTCGCCACCTCGCGGGCCGCCTGGCCCAGCGCGTTGTCGACCTCCTGGCGGTCGAGCTTGCTGACGATGTCGAAGGACGAGTCGGCCACGGTGTCTCCTGGTCTCGGTGTGCGCTGCTGGTCTGCTGGGGGTCCGCGGCCGGTCGGGCGCGCGGAATTGAGGTCGCCCCGGGGGGCTGCGCTATTGTTTCCTCCCGTTGCCGCGGGACCAAACGGCCCCCGCGCGTGACACCCGGCAGGTTGCCCGAGCGGCCAATGGGAGCGGACTGTAAATCCGTCGGCTTTGC